>PVBE011919057.1_pt1 | contig 14074 bp, 12 predicted proteins | sample 1631181 | NCBI WGS metagenome assembly PVBE01 (sample SAMN08397723, study PRJNA350692) | Marine metagenome, whole genome shotgun sequencing project. | isolation source: water | place: Pacific Ocean | collected 2012-04
AGGGCGAGCTCTGCAACCCGGGCTTCGGGTGCCCCCTCCACGACTGCCTCAACGGGTGCCCGGACGACGATTGCCGCGAGACTTGCCTCTCCATCTGCCAGGACCTTCGAGACGCATGCGCCGCTTGCCTCGAAGGTGACTTCGATCCCGTAGCCCAGTGCGCGCTCTGACGCGCTGAGGTCGCCGTCTCAGGGCGGGGGCGGCATCGCCACGCAGCGCGTGCCTTCTCCATCCAGGCGCGGCTGACAGCGCGCCGGGCCGATCCCGCCCGCCGGGCAATCCTGGTCGGTGTGGCACGGGTCGTCATCGTAGATGCAGGCGTACCCGGAGTTGGCGCACCGCGTGAAGAAAGGGCGGCACTCGCCCCCCGCCCGCGCGTCACAATCGGCGTCGAGCAGGCACCGCGCCACCGCACAGCGGCTGCGCACGTGGACGAACACGCCCGGCGGAATGCACACGCCGTCCCCGCAGTCGTCATGGCCGAGGCACGCGTCGTTGCTGCACATGTTGATCGGCTGCGGCGCGGCGCCCCCGCAATACGCGTCCTGGTGGTCGCGGCGCTCCGCCTGGCAGATCCCGCCGCCGCACTCGACGTCCTCGCAGCAATCGCCCGCGGGCGCTCCGAAGCACTCGTGCTGCTGGGGGTCAGGTCGGGGGCCCACGCAGAGGCAGGGCGCGCCGGCGACGGGGAACTGCTCGCAGGCACCGCCCGGCATCCGCGACGACGACATCGTTCGGCTGGCCGTCGCGCGGCGGCGGCGCGCTCGCGTCCGCCTCGGAGCCGCCATCGACGTCGTCGGTGCAGCCCATCGCGAGCAGCACTACGAGCATGCAGCGCCTCATCGCCGGCGTCGCCTCGCCACGATCGGCAACCAGAAGAGCGCGAGGGCGCCAGGGACCGAATGACAACCGTCGGAGCCGCCGCCGCCACTCTTCTCGGAGTCGGCGTCGGCCTGGGCCTGCGCGTCGCCGCCGGGGTCGGGTGGCGATTGGGCGTCGTCCGAGACGGTGGCGTCAGCCGGGTCGGGCTGCGTCCCATCGGGCGGCGGCACGTGGTTCATATCCGGCGGCGAGGTCGGCTCGGCGCCGACCGGTCCGTCCGCTGCGCCGTCGGCCTGCGCCCCGTCGACGCCTTCGTCCTCGTCCGGCACGCCCTCGTCCGGATCCACGCCGTCGTCGGGATCCACGCCCTCGTCCTCGTCAACGCCCGCGTCGCGGGGAGCGACGACGCCGCCACCGTCCGGGAAGGGCGGCGCGGGTCCATCACCGTTCGGGTCGGTCCGGTCGATGAGCCACTCCTCACCGTCGGTGCGTCCGTCGCCGTCCGAGTCGGGGTTGTCCGGATCGGTCCCGATGCGGTCCTCCGCCGGGTCGGGGACGCGGTCCTCGTCGCGGTCCGGGCTGCGCCAGAGGCAGGTGGTGCCGGAGCCGGGGTCGTCGTTGAAGGGCGACGCCTCGTCGAGCGCCGCGATGACCGGCAGCCGGAACGGGTCCTTCGCCAGCGACACGAAACGGTAGATGTGGCGCTGCTCGGCGGCACCGAACTGCTCCACCGTGATGTGTTCCGGGCCATTGGGGAGCGCGCCGTAGTAGCGAAGCCCGTCCGCGGGCGGGAAGAGTGCGCTTCGGAGCACCTCGCGGGTCGCGACGGCGAGCCGTCCGTTGATGCGTTCGGCGTCCATCGAGCCCCCGACCTCGTCGGCGTCGAGGAACCCGTTGCGCAGCGCTCCGCGCACGCCCCGGGTCAGCATCATCCCGGCGTCGCTGCCTTGGTTGCCGCGCACGCCGTGGACGATCCACACGCCGCCCGCGCCGTCGTCCACAGCCGTGATGCTCACCCCGCCGCGGACGTCCAGCGGCGGGACCTCCGTGATCCAGCCGTCATCGGTGCGCCAGGTCACCCGCAACCAGCCCTCCGCGTCGCGGTGCGCGGCCGCGAGCTCTCCGCCCGCCATGACGAGGTCGACCTCGAAGCCGACGTCCGCGTCCGCGGGTGCGTCGATGCGCTCCGTCTGCCAGTCGTCCGCGCCCACGCGGCGCCCGAACCACAGTTCGTCTTCGTGGTGGTAGGCCACGACCAGGTCGCCGTCGAGCAGCGCCAGGTTGCACCAGGCGCCGGTGTGACGCCCCTCGGCCACCGTCTCGCGCACCCAGCCGCCGGGCCCCTCGAAGGCCACCTCCAGGCTGCGCGCGGCCGCGTTGTGGAAGCACACGTTGGGGCGCCCATCGATGAGCAGCAGGTCGGTGTCTTCGATCTCGTCCACCGCCAGCCGGCTCACGCGTTCGGCGATGACCGTGTTCTCGGCGTCTCCGGCGGGATCGACCCGGGAGTGGATGAGGTCACCCTCGACGCGGGCGACCCGGATCAGGTGGACGTCACCGGTCGCGTCGACCTCCATCGACAGGCCGAAGCCCACGTCGGCGCCTTCGAGGCAGACGCGGTGGAAAGGTACCTGAGCGTGGGCCGGCGCCACGAGAGCCGCCAGGAACGGCGCCAGACAGACGATTCGCGACACGAGCCTCCCCCGAAGAGCGTGGCGACGAGCCTACCCCGGTTGCCGGGACCCGAGCGAGGGTGGAGACTCGCGCCGAACCCGTCGAATGGGGGCGACTGATGCGGAACCTCAACGACTCGACGGCCCTCGTCACCGGGGCCGGGAGCGGCATCGGTCGCGCCATCGCGCTGGCCCTCGCCAAGGCTGGCGCGCGCCTCGTCCTCTGTGACGTCGACGAGGTCGGGCTCGCGAGCGTCGAGGCCGAACTCCCGCGCGGGCGCTGCCTGATGGCGGAGCTCGTCGACGTCTCCGACCGCGAGGCGATGCAGGCCTTCGCAGACCAGGTCCACGCCCGCGTCGACGCGCTGGACGTGCTCGTGAACAACGCCGGTGTCGGCCTCGCCGGCGGGATGCTCGAGACGAGCCTCGACGACTGGGAGTGGGTGCTGTCGGTCAACCTCTGGGGCGTGATCCACGGCTGCCACCACTTCACCCCACAGATGGCCGAGCGCGGCCGCGGTCACGTGGTCAACATCTCGTCGATGCTCGGCTACTTCGGTCAGCCGGGCGCCATCGGCTACGTGACCAGCAAGTTCGCGGTCCTCGGTCTCAGCGAGTCGCTGCGCGGCGAGCTGGCCGAGCGCGACGTCGGCGTCTCGACCATCTGCCCGGGCATCATCCGCACCAACATCATCCGCGACACGCGCTTCAGTGAAGCCAACCGCGAGAGCCAGCGCGACGACATCGAAGAGGCGTACGCGCGCCGAGACTACGGTCCGGACAAGGTCGCCAAGGCGGTGTTGTCGGCGATCCGGCGCAACCGCGCGGTCGTCCCGGTCACCCCGGAGTCATGGGCGCTCTACGGCCTGAAACGCGCGCTCCCGGGGGTCACCGAGCCGGTCGGCCGCTGGCTGCAACGGCGGTTTCGCTAGGTCAACGGCGCCGGCGACGGTGGCGCCGCCGGGTCGGACGGCGCGTCACCTCGGCGGGGTCGGGCATCTCACCGAGCTTGACGTTCAGCGCCATCGGCGCGCCGGCCCGCAGGATGTTGAGCGTCACGAGCTTGCCCGGCTTCGTGAGCGAGATGGTGTTCCGCAGCTCGCTCGAAGTGCGCACCTGCGCGGTGTCGAGCCCGACGACGACGTCGCTCACCTTCAGCCCCGCCTTCGCCGCCGGCGTATTCGGGGTGACGTGCGAGATGAGGGCGCCGTGGGCCGACGGCAGGCCGAGCCTCGCAGCGGTGGCGGCGTCGACGTTCTGGATGCCGACGCCCAGCCAGCCGCGGCGCACGTGGCCCTCGGCGACGAGCGCGTCCATGACCTTGCTGGCGAGGTTGGTCGGGACCGCGAAGCCGATGCCCTGGTAGCCGCCGTTGCGGCTGAAGATGGCGGTGTTGATCCCGACGAGCCGCCCGCGCATGTCGACCAGCGCGCCCCCCGAGTTGCCGGGGTTGATGGCGGCGTCGGTCTGGATGAAGTCCTCGTAGTCGACGATGCCCATCCCGGCGCGGCCGGTGGCCGAGACGATGCCCATCGTGACCGTGTGGCCGAGGCCGAAGGGGTTGCCCACCGCCAGCACCGTCTCGCCGAGCCGCAGCGCCTTCGCGTCGCCGATCTCGAGGGGCACCAGGCGCTTCGCGCCCTCGATGCGGATGACGGCGATGTCGGTCTTGGGGTCGGTCCCCACGACCTTGGCCAGCATCTCGCGACCGTCCGCGAGGGTCACCCGCAGCTCGCTGGCGCCTTGGACCACGTGGTTGTTGGTCAGCACCAGCCCGTCGGCGCTGACGATCACGCCCGAGCCGGCGCCTTGGACCTGCCGCTGCGTCGGCGCGCGCCGGTGCCCCGGGCCGAAGTTGAAGAAGGGGTCCCTGAACGCGGGACCCCTGCGGAGCGGCTGCGTGTGGGTCACCGAGATGTTGACCACGCTCTTCACCGCGCGCTCCGCGATGTCGGGGACGCTCAGCGGCTGGCCCGACGCCTTCACCTGGTCGAACGCCCGGTCGAAGGGCGCTGCCTGGGCTATCGCGCAGAGCGAGACGGTCAGAGCGAGCACGGTCACGGTCTTCCACACAGTCGTCATGGCTCTCATCTCCGGCTGCGGGATGTCGTCGGGGTCACCAGGGCAAACGCGCCTCGGGGCCCCATCTATTCGCCGCTTGACCGTCTGCAACCCCTGACGGACCCTGGCGGACCCATCGCGCGGAGGCGGAGAAAGCGTGCGGCTATTCGATGAGTTGAAGGCGCGCGGCCTCGTGTTCCAATCGACCGACGCGGCGGCTGACGCGCTGGATTCGCCGGTCGCGGCCTACATCGGCTTCGACCCGACCGCCACCAGCCTGCATGTCGGCAGTCTGCTGCCGGTCACGATGCTGATGCGCCTGCAGCAGGCCGGGCACACGCCCATCGCCCTCGTCGGCGGCGGCACCGGCATGGTGGGCGATCCGAGCGGCAAGGACTCGGAGCGCGTGTTCCTCGACGAGGCGCGCCTCGAACGCAACGTCGCCGGGTTGCGCCGCCAGCTCGAGCGGTACCTCGACTTCTCCGGTCCCAACGCCGCGGTGCTGGTCGACAACCGCGAGTGGCTCACGAAGGTCAGCCTGATCGACTTCCTGCGCGACGTCGGAAAGCACGCCTCGGTCAACGCGATGATCGCCCGCGAGTCCGTCAAACAGCGCCTCGAAGGCCGCGAGCAGGGCATCAGCTACACCGAGTTCAGCTACATGCTGCTGCAGGCGTACGACTACCTCGAGCTGCACGACCGCCACGGCTGCACGCTGCAGGCCGGCGGCGCCGACCAGTGGGGCAACATCGTCAGCGGCTGCGACCTCATCCGGCGCAAGCGCGGGGCGCACGTGCACGCGATGACCATCCCGCTGCTCACCCGCGCCGACGGAAAGAAGTTCGGTAAATCCGAGGCGGGCAACATCTGGGTCGACCCCGAGCTGACCACCCCGTACGAGCTCTACCAGTACTTCCTCAACGCCGCGGACGCGGACGTCGGCAAGCTGCTGCGGCAGTTCACCTTCGTCGGGCTCGACGAGATCGACGAGGTCGAGCGCGAGGTGACGGACAACCCCGCGGGCCGCGCCGGACAACGGCGGCTGGCGGAGGAGATGACGCGCCTCGTCCAAGGGCAGGAAGCGGTCGAGCGCTCGCAGCGGACGTCCCGTGTCCTCTTCGGCGGCGGCGACCTCGGCGAGCTGTCGGCGGGCGAGCTCAAGGTCGCCTTCCGCGGCACCCCGGCCACCGCCGTCTCCACCGCCGAGCTGTCTGGCGGCGTCCTGCTGGTCGACATTCTCGCGCGAACGAAGCTGTGCGCGTCGAAGGGCGAGGCGCGGCGGATGGTCAAGGGCGGGGCGGTCTCCATCAACCACTTCCGCGATGACAATATCGAGCGATTGCTCGGCCGCAGCGACGTCCTGGACGGCGTGTGCATCGTGTTGAAGCGAGGGAAGAAGACCTACCACGTGCTCTCCGTGGAGGATGATTGACCATGGCCGACGGCGACCTTCTCTACGACTGGAACGCGGGCGGCACCGAGCTGCACCGGGTCGAGCTGGACGACGAGACGCTGCGCGACGGATTGCAGAACCCGTCCGTGCGCTCGCCTTCGCTCGAGGACAAGCGCCGCTGCCTGCGCTTGATGTGCGAGCTCGGGATCCAGCGCGTCGACCTCGGGTTGCCGATGTCGGCGCAGGTCGAGGACATCCGCGGGTTGATGCAGACGATCCGCGACGAGCAGCTCGACATCCAGGCGGGGCTCGCCGTGCGCACGGTGGTCGCCGACCTCGAGACCGTGGCGATGCTGCGCGACGAGTTCCCCGACGTGAACCTCAAGGCGAGCGCCTTCCTCGGCAGCTCGCGCATCCGGATGTGGGTCGAGGGGTGGACCTGGCAGAAGGTGGTCGACACCGCCGTGAACGCCATCGAGTGGGCGGCGGCGCGCGATGTGCCGGTCATGTTCGTCACCGAGGACACCACCCGCAGCCGGCCGGACGACATCGCCTCGCTCTATGTGCGCGCGGCCGAGGCGGGCGCGTCCGAGGTCTGCGTCGCCGACACGTGCGGGCATGCCTTGCCCTGGGGCGCGCGGGCGATCGTGGCCCACGTGCGCGGCGCATTGCACGCGGCCGGAAGAGGCGACGTGATCCTCAACTGGCACGGTCACAGCGACCGCGGCGTCGCCCTCGCCAACTGCCTGGCGGCCATCGAAGGCGGGGCGCAGGTGGTCCACGGGACGATCCTCGGGATCGGCGAGCGCAGCGGGAACGCGCAGATCGACCAGCTGCTGGTGAATCTGCACCTGCTCGGCTTGTGGGACCGCCCGCTCGAGGCGCTCGACACGTATGTGCAGCTGGTGAGCGAGGCCACCGGCGTGCGCATCCCCGAGCTGTACCCGATGTTCGGCCGTGACGCGTTCCGCACGATGACCGGCGTGCACGCGGCGGCCATCGCAAAGGCGCGCCGCCAGGGGGACGCCGCCATCGTCGATCTCATCTACTCGGCGGTCCCGGCGCGGCTCATCGGCCGCAAGCAGGAGATCGAGGTCGGGCGTCTGTCCGGCGCCTGGTGCGTCCGCGCCTGGTGCGACGACCACGGCGTCACCGACTACGACGACGCGGCCATCGCGCGCGTCCTCGAGCGGGCGCAGGGCTGCGCGACGGTGCTCACCGAGGCCGAAATCCGCGCGCTCCTGTAGATGCCCTCGACGCGCGACCCGTCCGAATACGTTCGTAGCGCCGTGCGCGCGATGCGCGGCTACACGCCCGGTGAGCAGCGCGCGGGCTGCCTCAAGCTGAACACCAACGAGTCCCCGTGGCCGCCTTCGCCGCGGGTCGCCGAGGCGGTGGCGCACGAGGTCGACCGCCTCCCGGTCTATCCGGACCCGTTGGCGACGCCGCTGCTCGAGGCCGCCTCGCGCCGTTATGGCGTGCCGCCTGAGTGCATCATCGCCGGCAACGGCTCCGACGATTGCCTGACGATGCTGTTCCGCGCCCACTTGGAGCCGGGCGACGCCGTCGCGTGCCCGTCGCCGACGTATGGCCTCTACGGCACCCTCGCCGAGATCCAGGGCGCGGAGCTGCGGCCGGTCCCGTACCGAAGCGATTGGGGTCTGCCCGACCTGGCGGTGGTCGGCGCGCGGCTGACGCTGGTGGTACAGCCGAACAACCCGTCCGGGACCATCGCGCCGTCCGACGTCGTGCGCGCGCTGGCCGAGCGCACCGACGGCGTAGTGGTGGTCGACGAGGCCTACGTCGACTTCGCCGGGGACGGCGCGTCGCTGCTGCCGTACCTGGCCGAGCACCCCAACCTGGTCGTGCTGCGCAGCTTCTCGAAGAGCTTCGGCCTCGCGGGTGTCCGCCTCGGGCTGCTCTTCGCCCACCCGTCGCTCGTCACCGAGTATCGGAAGGTGAAGGACAGCTACAACGTCGACCGGCTCGCCCTGCGCGCGGGGGTCGCAGCGCTCGACGACGTCGCGCATCACGCCGAGATGGTGCGCCGCGTGACCAGCGAGCGCGCGCGTCTGGGCCGGATGCTCACAGACCGGTACGGCTGGTCCTTCCCCGAGCCGCGCGCCAACTTCCTGCTCTGCCGCGTCGGGCCCTCTGCAGAGCACGTCTACCGGGCGCTGGCGGACCGCGACATTCTCGTGCGCTTTTGGCCCAAGCCGGAGCTGCGCGAGCACCTCCGTATCACGGTCGGCCGCCCCGCCGACTCCGACCGCCTCGTCGCCGCCCTCGACGTGATCATCTAGTCCTGACGGGTCATCAAGCACCCGGCAACGGGGTGAATTATGACCTCGAAAGCACGGCTTATCGGGCGTCTCTCCACCGACTTATGCGGCTCTGCGCCGTTGGCACGAATGGTGCGAATACAGGCCGGGCCGCCAAGCGGCGCACACGCGGGGAGAAGCACATGAGGAAGCCAGCGGTCACGGCCGACGCGGACGCGACGCCACCCAGGAGCGTGCTCGCGCGCAACAAGGTGGTCGAGGAATACGCCTGGCTGGTGAACAAGGTCGCCTACCAGATGAAGGGGCGCCTCCCGCCGAACGTCGAGCTGGACGACCTCAAGAGCTCCGGTGTCATCGGGTTGATCGATGTGGCGGAGCGCTTCGACCCGAACCGCGCGTCTGGTTTTCGCGCGTTCGCCGAGATCCGGATCCGCGGCGCGATGTACGACGACCTGCGCCGCCTCGACTGGGTCCCGCGCGGCGTGCGTCAGAAGGCCACCGCCATCGCCGCCTGCCGAAGCCGTCTCGCCGCCGAGCTCGGCCGCCCGGCCACCGACGGCGAGATGGCGCACGGATTGGGTCTGTCGCTCGACGACTTCGACGAGCTTGCCCGCAAGGCGCGCGCCCACAGCATGGTCGGCTTCGATGATCTCGGGCGCGGTGACGGTCAGCGCGACGCCCTCGCCATCCTGCCCGACCCCGGCGCGCCCGATCCCGAGGACGTCCACCGCATGCACGACCGCCGCGAGCGCGTGCTGCGCGCATTCCACCAGCTCGGCGAGCGCGAGCGGCTGGTGATGAGCCTGTACGTCTACGAGGAGCTGACCCTCGGTCAGATCGGCCAGATCATCGGGGTGACGGAGTCGCGCATCAGCCAGGTGAAGAAGGACGCGATGAAGCGGTTGCAACCCATCCTGGAGGGCCTTTTCGCTGACGAGCGACCCGCGGCAGACGACGAGGAAGTAACGCCGCAGGACGACTGATCGGCTCGGTCGATGTCACCGGCGAAGCGGCCCCCAGAGCGCGGCCTTTCGCCGCGCGTACGACCGCCCCAGCACGTCGTCGCCCGGCGCCCGCCATCACTCCTGAGCGCAGTAGGGCCGCATCCACGTGTACACGAACAGGCCACGATGCGTGTTACTTTGCGCCCAAATAGGAGGTGCAAAATGGCCCGAGGCACGCTGCTCGCGAATCTGATTGTCATCGCCGGTTTCTGGCTGGCGCCCGCCGGCTCGGCGCACGCGGTGCCCTGCGACAACATCGACTACACGATCGACAACTCGTCCGCGAAGAAGTCCTGGGCGGTCGTGAAGAAGTTCCAGGTGCGCATCAAGGGCGGCTCTTGGAAGAACCTCAAACGCGCGAAGAATGTGTGGACGCTGCACGCCGGCAAGAAGCGGCTGGGCGCCATCCGCGGCGACTTCTCCTGTGACCGCAAGCGCAGCTACCGCATCTGGGTCACGTGCCTGAAGCCGGGGACGAAGCGGTACAAGAAGGGCACGATCAAGCCGTACCACTGGGAGTACGCGCCCAACGACCCGTCGAAGCTCATACGGTCGGTCAAAGTCACGATAAAGACCGACTGCCCCTGATCTCGGGCGGGACACCCAGGGCACAAGGGGGCGACGCACACTGACGCGGCGCCGTCTCAGTCGCGCGGCGCGTGACGAGGGCCCGCGCGGCTCCGGGCTTCTGGCCCGCTCTTTGCTCTTCTAGCGACAGCCCAGGAACACACGTTGGAGCGGCTCGGCATGGTCCGGAGTGCACGCTACATCTGCGCCTTGTCGCTGCTCGTGTCGTGCGCGGGCGAGGTGGAGCCCGTCGTCGGCGAAGGCATCGTAGGCACCGACGACGAGGCGGGCTGCACCGTGGAGGCCATCTCGCAGGAGGAGGCGGCGCTCGTCCTGAAGAACGCGGTCCATGCCAGCGACGGGCCGCCGCTGACCATCTTCCTCAATCGGCACGGCGGGACCTACCGCGGCGGGGCGAACGACTCGGCGAACAACCGCTCGTCGCTGGTGCGCGGCTCGGCCCGGCTGCCGGCCTTCGCGCGCGGCGACGAGAGCTGGCGAGCGCTCGTCGAGTGCGTCACCGAGAACTACGCGCGCTTCAACGTGCACATCACCGACCTCGAGCCGGCGGGCGGGCGCTACATCGAAGCCGTCATCGGCGGGCACCCGAGCAACATCGGGCGCGGCGGCGGCATCGGGGGCATCGCGCCCATCAACACCAACTCGTGTCGGCCCATCGAGACCGCGGTGGGCTACGTCTTCAGCGCGAACCTCTCGTCGGCGCGGCTGTGCAAGGTCACGACCCACGAGATCGGCCACATGCTCTCGCTCGAGCACGAGTACCTCTGCGAGGACCCGATGACGTATCTGTCGGGCTGCGGGCGGAAGACCTTCCAGGACGAGGAGGTCATGTGTGGCACGAACAGCCGGCGGCGCTGCTCGTGCCGGGGCGGGCGCCAGAACACGGTCGCGACCCTCTTCGACCTGGTCGGGCGGAAGAACCGCAAGCCGCCGCCGGACCCGGTCGGCGACCGCGCGCCGCCGACGGTGGAGCTGGAGCAGCCGGCGGACCGCGACAGCTTCGCCGAGCACGCGATTGTCGACGTGGTGGCGACGGCCCACGACGACGTGCTTCTGGGCCGGGTCGAGCTGGTCTGGGACTTCAACGGTCAGACCTACGGGTGCCCGACGCGCGGCGAGAACGTCACCTGCACGCGCACCCGGGACCGGTTCCACTGGAAGGTCCAGGTCGGCACCGGGCAGCGCACCTTCCGGGTGCGCGCGCTCGACTACTTCGGCAAGGAGGCGCAGACGGAGGACCGCACGATCCTGCTGACGGGCGACGGCGCGCCCCCGCCCGAGCTCGATGACCAGACGCCGCCGGAGGTGCGCATCGTGGGGCCCGAGGCGGGCCTGCGCTTCGACCCGGGCGGTCAGATCGTGGTGGAGGCGACGGTCACCGACGACGGCGAGCTGGCCGGGGTCCACCTCCTGTGGGCGTTCAACGGCGAGGAGTACGCGTGCCCGAGGCGCGGCCAGCCGGTCGAGTGCGAGGTGGCCGGCGACACGCGGCGCTGGACGGTCACGGTGGGCGCGGAGGACGAGCGACGCTTTCAGGTCCGCGCGCGCGACACCGCCGGGCGCGTGACCACGAGCGAGGCGCGCACGGTCTTCGTCACGGAGGTGGAGTCTGCGCCGCCTCCGGCGGATCCAGAGGACCCGCCGCCTCCGGCGGATCCGGAGGACCCGCCGCCCCCGCCAGACGACCCGGATCCGGGTGCGCCGCCGCCCGAGGACCCGCCGGACGCGCCACCCCCGGAGGATCCGCCGCCTCCGGACGCGCCCGAAGACCCCGAGCGCCCGCCGCCGCCGAACGCGCCAGATGCGCCGGACGCGCCCGAGGATCCGCCGGCCCCGGAGGACAACGGTGTGCCGACGATCGAGGTGTTGGGGCCGGCCGATGGCACCGTCCGTGTGACCGACAGCAGCGTCGAAGTCTCGGCGCGCGTGACGGACGTGGAAGGGGTGCGCAGCGCCCAGCTGCTGTGGGCCTATAACGAGGAGCAATACGGCTGCCCGGTGGACGGCCGCCACGTGAGCTGCGTAGTCGACGGCGAGGTCTACCGCTGGACGGTGACCCTCGGTCGTGCGGCCCCGCGGCCCTTCCGCATCCGGGCCCGCAACACGCGTGGCCGCGAGACGACCACCCCGGAGCGCACGGTGGAGGTGCGCGACAGCCTCGACGGCGATCCACCGCGGGTCACGCTGCTCGAGCCCACGCCGGAGACGCGCTGGCCGGCAGACAGCGTCGTCTCCGTGACCGCCGAGATCACCGACGACGGCCGCGTCGCGGATGCCCAGCTGGTCTGGGCGTACAACGACAACGAGTACCCCTGCCCGCACCGCTCGCAATACGTCGACTGCGACGTGGAGGGCGATCGCTACGCCTGGCGCGTCACGGTGAGCGACGGCTCGCGGACGTTCCAAATCCGGGCGGCCGACGAGGCCGGCAACCAGACGCTCACCGAGCCCCGCACGCTCGAGCTCGATCCGTAGGAGGCCACCGCATGCATCGCTTCGTCCTCATCGTCTCTTGCTGGCTGGCCGCCTGCGCCGGGCCGGCCGACGAGACCTATGACCTGCCGCGACCGGAGGCGCCGACCCTCGCGCCCGAGGTGTTCGAGGAGGTCCGCAACGGCGAGGTCACCACCGACCGCCCCGAGGTGGGCCGGATCGGCGGATGCACCGCGACGCTCGTGGCGCCCGACGTCGCGATCACGGCGTCGCATTGCGTCGGCTACCGGACGCGCACGAACCTCGGAAACTACAACACGATGCGCATCACCAACGGCAACGAGACGCGCCGCTACACGGTGAATCGATACCGCAGCTACAGCCGGAATCTGGGGCGCAACGACATCGCGCTGCTGGGTCTGGCCGAGGCGGTGCCAGCCGACTTCGCGCAGCCCGCGCCCATCGCGCGTGAGACGCCGGCCGAGGGCACTTCGCTGACGGTGTACGGCTACGGGTGCACCCGCATCGGCAGCTCTGGAGACGGCCGCAAGCGTCGCGCCACCTACCAACAGGGGGACCGCGCGCAGCACCTCTGCCCCGGCGACTCGGGCGGCCCGGTCTTCAACGACGAGACCGGAGCGGTCGCGCGGATCAACAGCGGGTACCAACTCGACCGCGGGCGCACCGACATCTACGGCCTCACACCAGGCCTCTACGACGAGCTTGCCGAGCAGATCCGGTCGTGGTCGGACGGCGAGATCCCGGAGGAGGGCCAGCCGCCTGGTGGGCTCGACCCCGACGTGAAGGTCTGCGGACGCAACGCGGACGTCTACGAGTCGTGGACGTGCACCGCCTCCCGCGCGTACCGCTACCGCTGTTTGCCGGGCGGGTCGCCGACGTGGGAGCCGTGTGAGTCCTCGTGCGTGTCGCGCGCCGTGGGCCAGGCAGACGAGTGCAAACGTCCGGACGACCTCGACACCTGTGGCGAGGTTCACCGGCCCTACGTCGAGTGGGTCTGCGCCACCGACGACGTCACGGTCTTGCGTTGCAACGAAGGGCGTCTCGAGTTTTATCGCTGCGAAAACGGCTGCACGCCAACCCGCGGCGCGCCGGATAAGTGTACGGAATAGGCGGACTTTTCCGGCGCACGGTGCAACGTTACGGGTGGTGTGTGGCGGCTGGGCCCTCACGTTTTGCGGAGGTACACCGGATAGGTATGTTACGATTAGGCGGAATGGAGGTTAGTTGATCCAGTCCGTCACCACCGCCCGCCCGCCTCGCCGCGCCACGAGCACCCAGCCTCGTGCAGCCGGAGCCTGCGCCGCCCCCGGCGCCGCCGAGCGTGGTCGACGTCGTCAGCATCTCCAACCAGGGCCAGAGCGCAGGGACCGGCGCGATCGCCCGCGGCGTGTCCGCCGACGCTCGAGCGTTCGACGGTGGGCCGACAGCCGAAATTCGCGCTGTCGCGGCCGCCGCGCAACGGGCCGATGGCGCGGACGCTGGCGCGATCCTCGACCGCGCCGCCCGGGCCGCGCAGGCTTTCGGCGGAGGCTCGGGAAGTGGCACGCGGAACGCGGCACGGGCGAGAGGCCCGGTCGGCGCCAACTTCGAGGCTGCGCGCATCTTCAAGGCGTACCATCACGCCGGTGACGGGCGCGGCCGCTTCGCCACTCAGGCGTAAGGGTCCGCGCAGGAATAACTTCCCAGTTTCGCGCCGCGAGCGTGCGTCAGATTCGTTCGCGGCGACCGAGCTCAACCGCAGGCGTACCAGAGGTACGTCGAGGATTGGGCGACCGAGGCGCGGGCGAAGATGGCGTG
>PVBE010162770.1_pt1 | contig 14072 bp, 12 predicted proteins | sample 1631181 | NCBI WGS metagenome assembly PVBE01 (sample SAMN08397723, study PRJNA350692) | Marine metagenome, whole genome shotgun sequencing project. | isolation source: water | place: Pacific Ocean | collected 2012-04
AGCACAGGTCTCCTTCCAAACCATCGGCAAGACCCTCCTTGCCGGGCAGTTGACCTGTTACCCATGTCCTCGGTCTATACTGTTACCTATGTAGCCGGTTTGGACCCGCGCGCCACCCTCTCCCTCGGAGGGGAGAGGGTTATGGGACGGGCTCCTTAGCCCGCCGGTGCCGGGGCGCGCCCTCGGGGTTGTTGCCGTAGAGCGCCCGCGCCCGGCTCTCAAAGGCGGACACCATGCGGCGGACGGCCTCGTTGAACACGGGGCCCATCAAGCCCTGCAGGATGCGCGAGCGGAACTCGAAGTCGATGTAGAAATCGATCACGCAGCCGTCGCCGGTCGGCCTAAAGAGCCAGTGGTTGTTGAGGTAGCGGAACGGGCCGTGCAGGTATTCCACGTCGATGCGCCCGGGCGCGCTCAGCGTGACGCGCGAGGTGAAGCGCTCGCGGATCATCTTGAAGCCGATTATGAGGTCGGCCTCGATCACCCGGCCCTCGCGCTTGGTGATGCGGCACGCGGTGCACCAGGGCAGGAACTCGGGGTAGCGCTCGACATCCGCCACCAGATCGAAGAGCTGTTCCTGGCTATACGGCAACAGGCGCTCTTCGGCGTGGGTCGGCATCGGGCTATCCGGCGGCCGACATGGCGGCACGGGCGGCGCGAAGCCGCTCGAAGTCGCTGTCGGCGTGATAGGACGAGCGCGTCAAGGGCGAGGCCGAGACCAGCAGGAACCCCTTGCCGCGCGCCGCGGTCTGGTAGCCCTCGAACTCGTCCGGGGTGACGAAGCGGTCGACCGCATGGTGCTTGGCGGTCGGCTGCAGATACTGGCCGATGGTCAGGAAGTCGACCTCGGCCGAGCGCAGATCGTCCATCACCTGCGAGACCTCTTCCTTGGACTCGCCGAGCCCGACCATCAGGCCGGACTTGGTGAAGATGCCGGGATCGAGCCGCTTGGCCTGGTCGAGCAGCCTGAGCGAGTGGAAATAGCGCGCGCCGGGGCGAATTTCGGGGTAGAGCCGGGGCACGGTCTCGAGGTTGTGGTTGTAGACGTCGGGCCGCGCCTCGACGACGGTTTCGAGCGCGCCGTCCTTCCGCAGGAAATCCGGCGTCAGAACTTCGATCGTCGTGTCGGGCGCGGCGTGCCGGACAGCGCCGATCACGGCCGCGAAGTGCCCTGCCCCGCCGTCGTCGAGATCGTCGCGGTCGACCGAGGTTATCACCACGTGGCGCAGCCCGAGCCGCGCCACGGCCTCGCCGACGCGTTCGGGCTCATGCGGATCCAACAGGTCGGGCAGTCCGGTCGCGACGTTGCAGAACGCGCACGCCCGCGTGCACACCGAGCCCAGGATCATCATCGTCGCGTGACGCCGCGACCAGCACTCGCCGATGTTGGGGCACGCCGCCTCCTCGCACACGGTGACGAGGCCGAGCTCACGCATGGCCGCCTGTGTCTCGTTGTAGACCGGCGAGGCCGGCGCACGAACCCGGATCCACGGCGGCTTGCGCCGGATCGGGTTGTCGGGCTTGCCGACCTTCTCGGGGTGCCGCACCCGTTCGGTATGGGTGACGCGGGTCATATTGCTATACGACTGTGACTGTCAGACTAGAAATGGATCACCCGGCCGTACGCGTCAAGGATGGACTCGTGCATCATCTCTGACAACGTCGGGTGCGGGAAGATGGTCGACATCAGCTCGGCCTCGGTGGTCTCGAGGTTCATGGCGATGGCGAAGCCCTGAATCAGCTCGGTGACCTCGGCGCCGATCATGTGGGCGCCCAGCAGCTCGCCGGTGCCGGCGTCGAACACCGTCTTGATAAGTCCCTCGGTCTCGCCCATGGCGATCGCCTTGCCGTTTCCGACATAAGGGAAGCGGCCGACGCGAACCTCGCGCCCGGCATCCGTCGCGGCTTGCTCGCTTAGACCGATGCTGGCGACCTGCGGCCGGCAATAGGTGCAGCCCGGGATGCGGCTGGTGTTCAAGGGGTGAGCGTCGAGCCCGGCGATATGCTCGACGCAGGTCACGCCCTCGTGGCTTGCTTTGTGGGCGAGCCACGGTGGGCCGACCAGATCGCCGATGGCATGAACCCCCGCCTCGCCGGTGCGCTGCCATTCGTCGACCACGACATGGGCCTTCTCGACCTGAACGCCGGTGCCCTCGATGCCGATGTCCTCGACGTTGCCGACGATGCCGACGGCGAGGATGACGCGCTCGACGGTGAGCGATTGCGTCTTGCCGTCCATCTCGATCGCCGCCGTGACGCCGTCGCCGTCGTGTTTCAGCGCGGTGACCTGGGCGCCGGTGCGCAGCGTCATGCCCTGGCCCTCGAACGATTTTCGCGCCAGCGCCGAGATCTCCGCATCCTCGACCGGCAGGATGCGGTCGAGCACCTCGACCACCGTGACCTCGGCGCCGAGGTCGCTGTAGAAGCTCGCGAACTCCATGCCGATGGCGCCCGAGCCGATCACCAAGAGCGACGCCGGCAAGGCGTCGGGCACCATCGCCTCCTTGTAGGTCCAGATGCGCTCGCCATCGGGCTCGAGCCCCGGCAGCGTGCGGGCGCGGGCGCCGGTGGCGAGGATGGTGTTCTTCGCCGCGATCTCGGTCGTCGTGCCGTCGCTGTCGGTGACCGCGACCTTGCCCGGCCCGGCGAGGCGGCCGTGGCCGTCGATTACCGCGACCTTGTTTTTTTTCAATAGATGCGTGACGCCGGCGTTCAAGCGGCTGGCGACGTCGCGCGAGCGCTTGACGATGGCGGCCACGTCGAAGCTCACGTTGTCGGCGGCGAGGCCGTACTCGCCGAGATGGTTCAGGACATGATGGATCTCGGACGAGCGCAGCAGCGCCTTGGTCGGGATGCAGCCCCAGTTGAGGCAGATGCCGCCGAGATGCTCGCGCTCGACGACGGCCGTCGGCATGCCGAGCTGAGCCGCCCGGATCGCCGCAACATAGCCGCCGGGTCCGCCGCCGATGACGACCAGGTCGAAGGAGCCTTCCGCCATTGCGGTCTCCCCTAACTCACAGCAGCATTGCCGGAGGATATTCGATGTAGCGCTTGATGGCGCCGAGGAGGCGCGCGCCGATGGCGCCGTCGACGACGCGGTGATCGACCGACAGGGTGCAGCTCATCACCGTCGCCGGCTCGATCTCGTCGCCCCGCACCACGGGGCGCCGCTCGCCAGCGCCGACGGCGAGGATGGCGGCTTGCGGCGCGTTGATCACCGCATCGAACTGCTTGATGCCAAACATGCCGAGGTTGGAGATCGAGAACGACCCGCCCTGGTACTCCTCGGGCGTCAGCTTGCCATCGCGGGCGCGCGCGGCAAGATCCTTCATCTCGCCAGCGATCTCGACCAGCCCCTTGGTGTCGGCGGCGCGCACGATGGGCGTGATCAGCCCGCCTTCGATCGCCACCGCCACCGAGATGTCGACCGCGGCGTGGCGCAACATCATGCCGTCGCCTTGCCACGACACGTTGGCCTCGGGCACTTCGCGAAGCGCCAAAGCGCAAGCGCGGACGACGATGTCGTTGACCGAGATCTTGTCGGGCGCGATGCGCTGGTTCAGCTCGCCCCGCACCTTGAGCAACTCGTCGATCTCGCAGTCGACGGTGAGGTAGAAGTGCGGCACGGTCGATTTCGACTCGGTCATGCGCTCGGCGATCACGCGGCGCATCATCGACAGCTTGACGATTTCCGATTCAGCGGGCGCGGGCTGAGCGGGCGCGGCGACCGGCGCGGCCGGCGCTTGCGGCCTCGCGGCCGGTGGCGGAGCGGCCGACGCGCCCTCGACATCGACTCTAATGATCCGCCCCTCGGGGCCGGAGCCCGCTATCAGCCCGAGATCGAGCCCGGCCTCGGCCGCCATCCGGCGCGCCAGCGGGCTCGCCAGGATGCGGCCTCCAGACGGGCCCATCAACGGAGCCGGGCTCGGGACACCGGAGGCCGCCTCGACGTCGCCGAGGCCGATCCGGCCGCCGGCGCCGGATCCCGTCACGCCGGCCAGGTCGACGCCCATCTGTTGCGCGACGCGCCGGGCGAGCGGCGTCACCGATACCTCGCCGTTGCCGTCGGCAGCCGGGGGTGGGGGTGGCGCGGCCGGCGCGATCGGCGCGATTTTCTCCGCCTCGGCGGCGGGTTCCTCCGCCAAGGCCGTATCGTCCTCGTCGTCGCTCAGCAGCATGGCGATGGTGGCGTTGACGGCGATGCCCTCGGTGCCCTCGGGCACCACGAGACGTCCCACCACGCCGTCATCGACCGCCTCGACCTCCATGGTCGCCTTGTCGGTCTCGATCTCGGCGATGACGTCGCCGGCATGGACCTCGTCGCCCTCCTTGACCAGCCATCGGGCGAGGTTGCCCTCGGTCATGGTCGGCGACAGCGCCGGCATCAGGATCTTGATCGGCATGACGTCGTTCCCCTGGCGCGCCGGCCGCGTCAGTCGCGGCACAGCACCGCCTTGGCGGCGGCGACGACGTCCGCGGGCTGCGGCAGGGCGAGCTTTTCCAGATTGGCGGCGTAGGGCAGCGGCACGTCGGCGGCGGCGACGCGCTTGACCGGCGCGTCGAGCCAGTCAAAGGCCTGCTCCATGGTCGCCGCGGCAAGCTCGGCGCCGATCCCGGCGATGGCCCAGCCTTCCTCCACCGTGACCAGCCGGTTGGTCTTCTTGACCGACTCGACGATGGTTGCGGTATCGAGTGGGCGCAACGAGCGGAGATCGATCACCTCGGCCTCGATGCCCTCGGCCGCTAGTTCCTCGGCCGCTTCCAGCGCATGGCCGACCATGAGGGAATAGGCGGCGATGGTGACGTGCTCGCCCGGCCTCGCAATCCGGGCCTTTCCGATCGGCACCACGTGGTCGTCATCGCCCGGCATGTCGAAGCTCTGGCCGTAGAGGATCTCGTTCTCGAGCACGATTACCGGATTGGGATCGCGGATCGCGGCCTTTAGGAGGCCCTTGGCGTCGGCGGCGGTGTAGGGTGCCACGACCTTGAGGCCGGGGACCTGGGCGTACCAGCTGGCGTAGTCCTGCGAGTGCTGCGCGCCGACGCGGGACGCCGCGCCATTGGGGCCACGGAACACGATCGAGGCCTGCATCTGGCCGCCCGACATGTAGTGTGTCTTGGCCGCCGAGTTGATCACCTGGTCGATCGCCTGCATGGCGAAGTTGAAGGTCATGAACTCGACGATGGGCTTGAGCCCGCCGAACGCCGCGCCGATGCCGAGCCCGGCGAAGCCCTGCTCGGTGATCGGCGTGTCGATGACACGCTTGTCGCCGAACTCGTCGAGCAGGCCCTGGCTCACCTTGTAGGCGCCCTGGTACTGGGCGACTTCCTCGCCCATCAGGAACACGGACGCATCGGCGCGCATCTCCTCGGCCATGGCGTCACGCAGCGCTTCGCGGACGGTCAGCCGCGCGGTCTCGCCCGAGGCCACGGGCTGGGGCGCGGCGGCGGGCGGCTCGACAGGCGCCGGTGCCGGCGCCGGCGCGGACGACCCGTTGCCGGCGGCCTCTTGCAGCTCGTCCCCGTCCTCGTCTTCCGACAGCAGCATGGCGATGACCTCGTTGACCTTGACGCCCTCGGCACCCTCCGGCACGACGATGCGGCCGAGGATGCCGTCATCGGCCGCCTCGACCTCCATGGTCGCCTTGTCTGTCTCGATCTCGGCGATCGGGTCGCCGGCGTTGACGCGCTCGCCTTCCTTCTTGAGCCACTTGGCGAGATTGCCTTCGGTCATGGTCGGCGACAGCGCGGGCATGAGGATATTGGTCGGCATGGTATCGCGTCGCCCCTTTTCGGCTTCACGCCTGGATCAGCACGTCGGTGTAAAGCTCCGACGCGTCCGGCTCGGGGTTGTTCTGGGCGAACTCGGCGGCCTCGGAGACGATCGCCCTGACCTCGCGGTCGATCTCCTTGAGCGACGCCTCGCTGGCCTTTCCCATCTCGGTCAGGCGCTTGGCGACGTTGTCGATCGGATCACGCTGGGTGCGCATCTCGCTGACTTCTTCGCGGCTCCGGTATTTCGCCGGATCCGACATCGAATGGCCGCGATAGCGGTAGGTCATCATCTCGAGCACGTAAGGACCTTTGCCCTTGCGGCACCACGCGACCGCCTCTTCGCCGGCCTGCTTGACCGCGGCGACGTCCATGCCGTCGACCTCCATGCCGGGGATGCCGTAGGGCTCGCCGAGACGGAACAAGTCCTGCGCGGCCGACGCGCGGTCGACCGAGGTGCCCATGCCGTACTTGTTGTTCTCGAGCACGTAGACCACGGGCAGGTCCCACAGCGCGGCCATGTTGAAGGCCTCGTGGACCTGGCCCTGATTGGCGGCGCCGTCGCCGAAATAGGTCAGCGAGACGTTGTCGGTGTCGTTGTACTTGTGGGCGAAGGCGAGACCGGTGCCGATCGGTACCTGGGCGCCGACGATGCCGTGGCCGCCGTAGAAATTCTTGTCGCGGCTGAACATGTGCATCGAGCCGCCCTTGCCCTTGGAGTAGCCGCCGCGCCGCCCGGTGAGCTCGGCCATCACGCCCTTGGGATCCATGCCGCAGGCCAGCATATGGCCGTGATCGCGATAGCTGGTGATCACCGCGTCATTGGGGCCGATGGCCGCCTGCATGCCGACCACCACGGCCTCCTGGCCGATATAGAGATGGCAGAACCCGCCGATCAGCCCCATGCCGTAGAGCTGGCCGGCGCGCTCCTCGAAACGGCGGATCAGCAGCATGTCACGGTAGAACTGGATGAGCTCTTCGGGGCCGACGGATTGAGGTGCGGCGCCGTTCCCTTTGGCGCCGTTGGCGCGCTTGGGGGCGGTCTTGGTGGCCGGCTTCGCGGTGCGAGCCAATCGAACTCCTCCGACAGGGTGTGTCACGTCAGGGAACGCGGCGGTGCCAGGGCGCCAAACATATACCACTCACGAAGGCGCGCAACACATGGCACGGGTTCGTTTATTTCTTATTAACGAATTGTTTTGAAATGAAAATCGATCACGAAAGCGAGAGCCGGATTGTCTATTTTCATTTCAAGCACTTGCGAGATTCGCGGCCTACCAGGTTCTGACACGAAACGACGACGAAGCCGAACGATTCGCGGATTTGTTCAACTCTTGCGTCTCATTCGCCGGTGAGAGCGGTGCGCAAGCCCGCTTCCGCCGTCACATCATTCGGCTGATGATCTTCTTGCCCTGCTTCTCGCTCAGCCCGAGCTCGCGGCCGCTCATCGGCCCACCGGCCTCGAGCACCGGCTCCAGCTTGTCGAGCGCCGGACGGTCGTCGTTCTTGTAGAACAGCCCGGTATAGATCTCATCGCCCCACACCAGCGCCTTGTCGCACGCCGCCTTCCAATCGCCGGTGTCATGGTCCTCGTCCTCGAGGCGCCTGACCCGGTCCTTGAAGAACCGGACGTCGTTGTCGTGGTTGAAGGTGATGCACGGGCTGAACACGCTGACCAGCGCGAAGCCCTCGTGTTGGATCGCCTGGCTCATGATCATCGAGAGATGCTTGACGTCGCTCGAGAATCCGCGGGCGACGAAGGTGGCCCCGTTCATGATCGCCGCGGTGATCGGATTGTACGTAAACTCGACGCTGCCGAAGGGCGTGCTCTTGGTCTTCATCTCTTGGGCCGAGGTCGGCGAGGCCTGGCCGGTGGTCAATCCGTAAATCTGATTGTCCATCACGATATAGGTCAGGTCGACGTTGCGCCGGGCCGTATGGGTGAAGTGATTGCCGCCAATGCCGTAACCATCGCCGTCGCCGCCGGTGACGAGGACGGTGAGGTCGTGATTGGCCATCTTGGCGCCGGTGGCGACCGCGAGGGCGCGGCCGTGCAGGGTATGCATGCCGTATGAGTTGAAATATCCCGGGAAGTTCGACGAACACCCGATGCCACTGACCGTCAGGACCTCGTGCGGCTTGAGGCCGAGATCGAGGATCGCGCGCCTGAGGCTGTTGAGGACGCCGAAATCGCCGCAGCCGGGGCACCAATCGGGCTCGACCTTGCCCTTGAAGTCGTTGACCGATTGCGGCTCGAGAGCGAGCTCGTGGGTAATGATGCCGTCCATTGCCGTGACCTCCTCAAACCATGATTTCTTGATCGGGGACGAAATGGCTGGTCCGTCCCGCGACCTGTTCGACGACGCCGTCGACGATGTGATGGGGCATGAACGGCTCGCCATCGTACTTGCGGATGTGGCCGTCGATCGAAAGCCCGGTCTCGCTCCTGAGATAGCGGTGGAACTGACCGGAGAAGTTGTTCTCGACGATGATCGTCCGCCGCGCCTTGTCGGCGATCTCGATCACCGCCTCGGCATGGAACGGAACGATCCACTTGATGGCCAGGTAGTTGGCGACGATGCCGCGCTCGGCGAGCTGCTCGACGGCCTCCTTGATGACGCCGTAGGTCGAGCCCCAGCCGATCAGCGTCACCTCGGCGTCGGCTGGCCCTTCGAGCTCCGGCGGAGTGACCGCCTCGGCCGCGCCGACCATCTTCCGTGCCCGCTTCTCGACCATCATGCGGCGCTTGATCGGATTAGTGAACTCGTCGCTGATCAGCACGCCATCCTGGTCCTGCTCGTCGGTGGCGACGACGTGGACGTAGCCTTCGACGCCCGGCACCGCGCGCGGCGAGATGCCGCTGTCGGTGATCTCGTAGCGCAGATAGCCGCCGTTGGGCGCGGCGTCCGTGATCATCTCGCCGCGGTCGATCTCGGGGTGCAGGTCGATGTCGTCGGGATCGACGGCGAACGTGCCCTCGGAGATCAGGAGGTCGGTGATGACGATCCCGGGGCATTGGAACCGGTCGCACAGATTGAATAGCTCGGGCATGGTGTCATAGACGTCGAGCGCGTTCTTGGGCGCGACGATCAGGCGCTCGAAATCGCCCTGGCTCGCGCCCAGCGCCTGCCACAGATCGCCCTGCTCGGTCTTGGTCGGGACGCCGGTCGACGGCCCGGCGCGCTGGACGTCGATGAACACCGCCGGGATCTCCATCATCGCCGCCGCGCCGACCGCCTCGGTCATCAGCGCGAAGCCGCCGCCCGAGGTCGCGCACATGGCGCGGCAGCCGGTGTGCGCCGCGCCGATCGCCATGTTGGCGACGGCGATCTCGTCCTCGGCCTGACGCACCATGATGCCGAGATCGCGGGCGTTGCGCGCCATCCAATGGAGCACGCCGGTCGACGGGCTCATCGGATAGGCGACGTAGAACTTGACCCCGGCCGCGGCGCCGCCCATGGCCAGCGCGTCGTTGCCGGTCCACAGCGCGAGCGGTTTTTCTCCGGCCGCGATGGGATTGGGATAGGGTTCGAAATGGGATGCGGCGTAATCGTATCCGGCGCGCGCGGCGGTGGTGTTCTCGTCGACCGCATCCTGTCCCTTGGAGCCGAACTGCAATTCGAGCGCGGTGCCGAGGACGCCGAAGTCGAGACCGAGCAGGTGGCTCACAACGCCGAGCGCGATGGTATTCGGGATCACCTTGTTGCGGCTGCCGCCGGTCAACTCGCCGACCGGCATCGGGCACATGTGAACGCCCTCGGCCGGATCGCCCGGCGTGATCGTGTCGCTGTTGAAGATCACCCGCCCACCGGCGCCCATGAGGCCGAGATGGCGGTTCATGGTGTCCTGATTGAGGCACATCAGCAGATCGAGCTTGTCGCCGTGGCTATGGACCGGCTGGTCGCCGATGCGGACGGTGAGAAAGATGTGCCCGCCCCGGACGATCGACTGATAGGCGTTGTAGGCGTTGACGTGGAGCCCGCGGCGCGTGAACAAGCGGGCGAGAACGTTACCCGGCGTCGCAATGCCCTGACCCGCGGCGCCGCCGATAGCAAGCGCAAAATCAAATCTCTCGGAACTCATTCCGTCTGCCTCCACGATTTGCTCGCGGCCGGCCGGTGGCCCTTCTTGCCAAGGTGCGGGACCACATGACCCACCGACATGGTCCCTTGAGCGCGGCGTCCATAGCTCGCGCTTGGTTCAAGGGACAACCTCCCCAAACGTATGATTGCACAAATCCTCGACGCTCGCATCCGCCGAGTTCAGGATTGCCGAATCACCGTTGTAGGATCACGAAACCGTGATACCGGTGGTCTACTCTTCCGGTGGGTAATAGACGACGAGGTCGGAGGGATGAACGAGGCCGGTCATGATGCGGGCGCGCTCGTCGAGGAGGTCGGGGTCGAGGCTTTCGGCGCGCAACCGCGAGACGCGCGTCGCCAATTCACGTCGCTTCGCCTCGGTACCGGCAAGGTCGGCGGCGGCATCGTCGACCCTCTGATGCAACTGCATCCAGGCCAAGGCGCCGCGTTCACCCTCGAACGCGTGGCTTGCGAAATAGAGCACCAGCAATGCACCGAGGGTGGGGCCGACGACATGCCGGGCGCGGCGGCGTAGTTCGGAGATCAACGACATTCAGCGAAAGAATCACAGCCCGATTCGCCGGGTCAAGCATTAAATCTCGAGATCCCAAAAAAAAGAGTCAATGGAATCCACGCGCTAATCAGCGTCCGCGCGATCGCTCGCTGTCTCAGCGCGCCATCAACCCATTCATTTCGGGGTGCACAATGACGTCCTTGCCGAAGCCGTAGGTCCCGTGGTCCCTCATCTCCTCGGCGGCGCGGCGGACCGCGGTCGCGGCCACGAGCGACAACAGCCCACCGACGCTGACCCGGGCAACGCCGAGCTCCTGCATTTGGGGGAGCGGCGGCGACGGCACACCGGCGAGAATGTTCACCGGTCCCGCGATCTCCGGGCACAGGGCGCCAATGGTCTCGGCGTCGCGAACAAAGGGTATGAACACGCAGCCGGCGCCGGCCTCGAGATAGGCGTTGCCGCGACGCACGGTATCGGCGAACACCGCGTCGCCCGGCCCGGCGTAGAATCCGTCCGTCCGCGCATTGATCACCATTGGCACACCCGACGCATCGGCGGCCGCGCGGGCCGCGCGGATACGCTCGACCGAGAGCTCGAAGTCGAGCACCGGATGGCCCTTGGACTGGGCGTCCGAGTCCTCGATGTTGATGCCGACGGCGCCGGCCTCGATGGTCAGCCGCACCGTCTCGGCGACGGTCTCGGGGCCGTGGCCATAGCCCGCCTCCATGTCGGCGGTCACCGGCACGTCGACCGCCTCGGCGATGCGGCGGACGGCATCCAGCATCTCGGCGCGGGAGATGATCTCGCCGTCGGGATATCCGAGCATCCACGCGACGCCCGCGCTCGATGACGCGACGGCCGGAAACCCGGCCTCGACCACGACGCGCGCGCCGGCGACGTCGGAGGTGTTGCACAGCGCCAGGATCCCGGGCGCGTGATGGAGGGCGAGGAAATCCTCGGCCTTCTTCCGTTGTGCAGCGATGTCCATCTTGCCCGTCTCCCTATCGATGGGACCTCGCGGTGGCTCCCTGTCCATGGGCGTTCACCTCTTGCCCGCACGCTATCGAAAGTCAACGGCGAACGCATCAAAAAAGTTGGCCGGCAGCGAATCTCATTCGCGGCGGATGCCCTGAACGCGACGCTAAGACGCGGGAAAGCTTCACCCGATCGGCGGCTGGGCGACCGGGCCCCCGTCGGCCATCGCGAGGACCGAGGCAATGTACCCGTCGACGTCGGCCACGCCGCCGAACGACAGCAGCTCGCGCGATTTGACGATCATCTCGTCGCGGTCGAGCGCCGCCTCGGGATCGCCCTTGCACTGGGTCCTGGCCGCCGCGACCACCGAGCCGTCGTCCAGCGTCACCGTGACCTCGCCGCCCCACGATACGGGATAGGCGCTGCGATAGGGCTCACCGGCATGGGCCGTGGTCTTGGCGCGGAGCGGCGCGACCGTCTCGCGGGCCTCGGCCTCGAACGAATCGAACCCGACCGAGCCCGCCGCAAGCGCCGCCGCGACGGTGTGCTGGAGCGAGAACTTGGCCTCGTAGGGCGTCGTCGGAACCGGACGGTCGCACACGTCGACCGCCGCCTGATAGGTCGAGACGTCGATCCCGGCGATCCTGGCGACATCGATCTTGGAGGCGAGCTCGAGCGCCGCGTCGATCACCGGATGGGTGTGGCGGCACGACGGCCACGGCTTGATCGACACCGAATGGATCTGCCACGGCGCGTCCGGATCGCGCAGCACGGCGCCCGGATCGGGGTCGGGGCAGGCGCCGGCGAACAGCCCGCGATCGCCCTCCAGGATGGCCGGCGGGCCGGTGAACCCGGCGGCGGCGAGCTCGCCCGCGACCACGCCGGCCTCGGCGGCGCGTCCGGCGTGCAGATGCTTCGACATGGCGCCGGTCGCCAGGAACTCCCACAGCCCGGCCGACTGGGTGCCCGCGTTGCCGAGCGCGTGCACCGCTTGGGCGTCGTCGAGGCCCAACAGCTCGGCCGCGGCCATGGCGGAGCCGAACGGCCCGCAGGTCGCGGTGTTGTGCCAGATGCGGTAGTGCTCCTGGCCAACCGCCATGCCAACGCGGCACACCGCCTCGAAACCCTTGAGGATCGCCCGCAGCAGCGTCGGCCCGTCGGCGCCGGTGTCGGCGGCGATGGCGAGCGCCGCGGGGATGACGGCGCAGCCCGGATGGGTCACCGAGCCACGATGCAGATCGTCGACCTCGAGGATGTGCATCAGCCCGCCGCGTAAGAGCGCCCGCCGACCGGCGTCGCCCTGGCGTCCGTCAGACCATTTCAGCAGGATGCGCCCGGGCTCGGTATTGCGCCCGGCCACCATGTTGGCGAGGCCATCGAGGGTGAACAGCGCCATCGCCTCCAAGTCCGCCGCTTCGATGGGCTTAGTGCGGATCAGGGAGACGAGACCTTGCGTCAGCGTGCCCTCGCGGGCGGCGTCATGGGCGGCGTCGGACTTCAGTGGATTCGACATGGCGACCTCGTTTGCGGCGGTTGGACAGGGTTCACGACATTGTGGAATCCGCCGCGCCGACGATCAAGCCGGATTGTTCGCGGGACAACGACGTGAACTTAACAGACTGGGAAATCCCATGGTCCAAATTGGGGCCTCAAGGGCTCACCAGTTAGGACCATTAGGCCTTCACATCGGGCTTAGGCAGTCGCCTCGACTCGCTGCTGCACAAAGTCGCGGAAGGACCGCTCGGCGGCCTTGGACGCGAACGTGGACTTGGGCACAATTATCGCCGAGTCGCGAGACATCATAAGAAAGAGCGTGTGCTTGTCTTCCTCGACGCGGAGGATGGCGGGCCAAAGGAAGGTCGATCGAAGTTTCGCACGCTCGAATATTAGCCCTTCGTCAGTTGCGATCATGCGGAGGGGCCCACGATGCACTCCATCACAACCCGTTCCCTGGGATCTTGACCCCCCCAATGTCTTGCACAGCCAATTCCCTATGGTTTTAATCGATTCACCGAGGATAATGACCATGAATGTGATGCCAATTGCCTCCAAGATCCCAAATTCTTTTGGTAAGCCGCCGCGATGAAATTGAGCGATTAGCTTCAGGATGTAGCGCAAAGTAATGATCGTATAGAACATTGAAAAAATCAAATTAAATTGTGGACTAACTAAGTATCTAAATAAACCAATTCTATTTTTTACTGAATGATTGTATAGAAATTCGCGTGCTCGCGACCGTTCTCGTGGCGTCATATCAAAATTCAGCTCAATATATTGAGTAGTCATGCCACCGCGATCTTTATTTGTATCATTGATTTGAAGTTATGGGCCTCCTGGTCGTCAGCGAAGGACCGTTTCGGAAGTATAATTCCCTTTTCTGCGTCAAACATGAGAAATAGATGGCGGTCAGTTTCTTGAATTTCTTGAAAAGCTGACCAATGATACTGTGTATCTTCCAGGGCTAATGTGACACGAAACCATTCCGGCAGTGCTTCGAATTCGACTGGGCCCAGTTCGAGGCCATTTCGCAATGCTCCGTCATCGATCGCATCCACATTGGCGACCGTCGGCGTGCGAACTAGCAAACGAATCACCTGATAAAGCCAATAAATGAGAACCGGCATTAGGAGCGCTCCCAAAACCAAGACCACCAGCATCACAGGGTTATCCAATAGCGCGTCCAACCGCCCTTTCCGCCAAATCCATACGAGAATGATCAAGACGAGAAT
>PVBE012490888.1_pt1 | contig 14072 bp, 13 predicted proteins | sample 1631181 | NCBI WGS metagenome assembly PVBE01 (sample SAMN08397723, study PRJNA350692) | Marine metagenome, whole genome shotgun sequencing project. | isolation source: water | place: Pacific Ocean | collected 2012-04
AACACGCAGATCATCGAGGCGGCCACGCAGGCAATGGTGACCGTCATCAAGCAAACGCTTGAGAAGACGCGGCGCGAGCTGACCGCCGACAACGAGAAGGAAATCGCCAAGATCCGCGCCGATGCCGCTCGCTACGTCGTCGAGACGCACGCCGACGCCGACCTGTTCAAGGCCGAGAAACAAGCGTCGGCCAACCTTCTGACAAAGAACGCCGAGGCCGAGGCCCAGCGTCTGCGACAGACCGCGCTGCAGGGCAGCGGCGCCAAGAACCTCGTCGCGCTCGAGGCTGCCAAGAACCTCAACCTGACCAAGATCATCATCTCGACGTTGGACAACAACGTCCTTGACCTGCCAAGCCTGGCCAAGAAGCTGGGGTCGGCCACCGGCAAGTAGGCGCTGCCCCCTGCACACTGGGCTACCCGCTTGCTCGAGTCTTGGTCAGGCTCGCTCGGCAGCGCGCAACGTGTTCTGCATCAGCATGGCGATGGTCATCGGGCCAACGCCGCCCGGCACCGGCGTGATCGCGCGCGCGACTTCGGCTATTTCGTCGTAGGCGCAATCGCCGACGAGGCGGTAGCCGCGCTTCCTGCTCGCGTCATCGACGCGGTTTACGCCCACGTCGATGACGACGGCGCCGGGCTTGACCATGTCGGCAGTGACAAACTCGGCGCGGCCGATCGCAGCCACGAGCACATCGGCTTCGCGCGTGACGTCAGCCAGGCTCGCCGTGCGTGAGTGACAAACCGTCACCGTCGCGTCCTCGCGCAGCAGGAGCAGTGCGGCGGGCAGTCCGACGATCTTGCTGCGCCCGAGCACGACAGCGCGGGCACCCGAGAGAGACACGTCGCTACGCTTCAGGAGCTCGATGATGCCGGCCGGGGTGCAGGGCACGAAGCTCGGTTCCGCGCCCTTGACGCCGAGCAACCCGACGTTGTGCGGGTGGAACCCATCGACGTCCTTGTCGACGGGGATCACCGAGAGCACGCGGCGTTCGTCGAGGTGCTTGGGCAGAGGCAGTTGCACCAAGATCCCGTGCACGCTCGAGTCGGCTGCAAGAGCGGCCAGCAGAGACAGCAGTTCGCCGTGCGTCGTATCGGCAGCGAGTTCGTAGCCGAACGGCTCGATGCCGTCGTCGACGCACGCCCGCCGCTTGGCCTTCACGTAGGAGCGAGACGCTGGATCGTCGCCGACGATCACTGTGGCCAGCCCCGGTACGACGCCGGTCCTGCTGCGCAGTTCGACAGCACCGCTCCGGACCTCGTCATGGATCGCCACCGCGATCGCCTTGCCGTCGATCTTCGTCGCCGTCATGCCCGCATTGTGTCGGCGACTGTCGGTCCGTCCAGCGAAAGCCGCGCCCGGTCGCCGGTCCCAGACGAACCACTGGAGCCCGAACGGGCTGGTGAGCCGCAGGAAACCGACACCGTTCGGCTGGCGCCAAGGTCGAAATCCTGCCCGACCTGAAGAAGCGCGTGCTCAGGAGCCGCCAGTCGTGACAATGCCGATCGATATGGCGGCTCGCCACACCCACCGCCCGATGCGCTCATTCCTGATTGCGACCTGCGTGTTCCTGCCTGCCTGCGCCGCGAACAACTGGGACGCGATCGAAGCCGACTCTCGGGGCTGCGCTGGCGACGAGATCTCGGTTTGCGGACGGCTGTTCCATACCGGGACGCGAGTAGTCCTCTGGTCCGAGCCTGGGGGTTATGACGCTTACAGCGACGCTCCTGCTTTTCCGGACGAACTGCGTGGATGGAGTTTTGCTCCAGGTCGGCGCTACAGCACGCGGCGCACCGCGCCGGCGGTGGTCAAGGCCAGCGGTGTGTGGCACATCCAAGACCTGCAGGCCGTCGTCGATCAGTTCGTGATCCACTACGACGTTTGCGGAACTTCGCGCCAGTGCTTTCGGGTGTTGCACGACCTGAGAAAGCTCTCCGTCCACTTCCTGCTCGACGTCGATGGCACGATCTACCAAACGCTCGACCTCGCGGAACGAGCTTGACATGGGACCAGGGCTAACGACCGTTCGGTCGGTATCGAGATCGCCCACATCGGGGCATATCCGCGGGCGCAGCACCGCGCGCTGCTCGAGTGGTACCGGGTCGACGAGAACGGGCCCTACGTGCGCTTCCCGAAACGGATCAAGAACACCGGCGTGCGCACACCGAACTTCGTAGCTCGTCCGAGCCGCGCTGAACTCGTTGCCGGCAACATTCAGGGCCAGGATCTCTGGCAATACGACTTCACCGACCAGCAATACGCCGCCCTGGCAAAACTCACCGCAGCCCTGGCGAAGATCTTTCCTCGGCTCCGCGTCGACTACCCGCGGACTCCTGAAGGCCAACTGCGAACGACGGCCCTGGGCGACGACGAGTTTCGCCAGTACTCCGGTCTCATCGGCCACTACCACGTCCAAACCAACAAGACCGATCCCGGGCCAGCCTTCGACTGGGACCGCTTGCTCTGCGAGGTCCGGCAATAGAGCCAAAAGGCGATCCCGGGCGCGCTCTTGTCATCGGGATGTCGGCGCTTCTAAGGTGCCTCGCCCTTTGCCCGGCGCCTCTGGAGACAAGCCATGGAGATCCTCGTCCTCGTCAAGCGCGTCCCCGCGACCGACAGTCAGATCAAGATCGCGGCGGACGGGAAGAGTTACGACGCCCAAGGTGTCGAGTTCGTCCTCAATCCGTACGACGAGTTCGCGGTCGAGGAAGCGCTGAAGACCAAGGAGGCCAGGGGTGGCACGGTAACCGTCATGACGCTCGGCACGTCGGCGGCGCAAAAGGACCTACGCACCTGCCTGGCCATGGGCGCCGACAAGGCCATCCTGCTGACGTGCGAAGACCACCCGGACAGCGCGGCTGTCGCGAGCGTGCTCGCCGAGAAGAGCAAAGAGCTGGCGCCGGACTTGATCTTCTGTGGCAAGCAAGCGGTCGATGACGATGCCGGCCAGGTTGGTCCGCGCGTGGCAACGTTGCTCGGCTTCGCCTGCGCCACCGACGTCAACTCATTGGAGATCGGCGACGACACGTTCGCCGCAACGCGCGACATCGAAGGTGGGCGGGAGACCATCGAAGGCAAACTGCCGGCCGTCATCACGTGCCAGAAGGGTCTCAATGAACCGCGCTATCCGAACTTGAAGGGCATCATGGCCGCCAAGAAGAAGCCGCTCGACGAAGCTGCGGCGACGCCGCCCGACAACAAAGTGGAAGTCGTGGCGCTCGAGCCGCCTGCGGAGCGCCCGGCGCCGTCGATCTTGGGCGAGGGCGCAGCCGCGGTGACGACGCTCATCGACAAGCTCCAGAACGAAGCCAAGGTCCTTTAGAGACTAGTTGAAGGGAAGAGGGCAACGCAGATGTCCAACGACGTGCTGGTTTTCGTCGAACAGCAAGACGGCCAGATCAAGAAGGCTTCGTTCGAGGCACTCGCTGCCGGCCGAGAAACGGCCGGCAACCTCAGCGGTGCAGTTTCGGCGGCAATCGTCGGTGCGGGCATTCGTAATCTCGCGACACAGGCGGCGCAGCACGGGGCGACCAAGGTCTTCGTTGCTGAGAGCGATGTCCTGGCTGCTCACAGCGGCGACGGCTGCGCTCGCGCCATCGCTGCATGCGCCGAACAGTCCGGCGCCGGCACGGTGCTGTTCGCGCACACCGCAATGGGCAAGGACCTCGCGCCGCGCGTCGCCCAGCTCTTGGACGGCGCTTGCACGACGGACGCGACCCAGCTGTCGGTGGTCGACGGTGTGCTGCAAGCGAGCAAGCCGGTGTTCGCCGGCAAGGCCATCAAGCAGCTGCGACCGAACGCAGCGCACTATTGCGTGACGCTGCGTCCGAATGCCTTCGCTGCGAGCGAGGCCCCGGCCGCTGGCGAGGTCGTCAACGTGGCCGCTCCGGACGGGGACCTGCTCGCCATCGTCAAGGAAATCTCTGCCGCCTCGGTGAACCATGTCCCGCTGCAGGAAGCCTCCGTCGTCGTCTCCGCCGGTCGTGGCCTCAAGGGCCCTGAGCACTGGACCTTGCTCGAGCAACTCGTGGAGGCCTTCGGCCCCGGCGTCGCCGCAATGGGCGCCTCACGCGCGGTCGTCGATGCTGGCTGGCGACCGCACTCGGAGCAAGTCGGCCAGACCGGCAAGGTCGTCGCGCCGATGCTCTACATCGCGGTCGGCATCTCTGGTGCGATCCAGCACCTCGCTGGCATGGTGACGTCCAAGTTCATCGTGGCGATCAACAAGGACCCGCAAGCGCCGATCTTCAAGGTCGCCAACTACGGAATCGTCGGTGACGCGTTCGAAGTTCTTCCGGCGCTGACGGAAGCGATCCGCACAACGCGTCAGTAGCGCGCGCCTGACTGCGGACCGTCTCGCCAGTGCGACGTGAGCGTTGCCGGAAACAATCGCCTGCCCTCCGCCAGTACCTGCAAACGTGCGGGAAAGTCGAAGCTCGTCAGCAGTACGTCGAACGCTTCGTAGTCCTTGTGTGTGCGCAGCCACTCGAGGAGCACGTGGCACATGCGCGGGTCGCCGTCGAAACGCTCGCCGAGTTGACGACAGAGGCTGCCTGTAAAGCCCAGCGCCTCGTCGTTGAGCTGGCGCTGACGCTCCACCGTGAGGTCACTGAGTGTGCGCCGCAGCTCACCGGTGGAGACCGACAGCTGCGACGCCAGGAAATCCCTGAACAGGTCGTGGATCGACGCGCCCAGGCGGATCTCTTCGACAGCCTTCGCGATGTCCATCGTTAGTGTCGGAAGTGTCGAACGCCGGTCAGGACCATCGCGACATCGTGTTCGTTGGCGGCCGCGATGACGTCCGCGTCCTTGCGTGATCCGCCTGGTTGAATCACGGCGGTAATACCGGCCGCGGCAGCGGCTTCGACGCCGTCGGGGAACGGGAAGAAGGCATCGCTCGCCAGCACTCCGCCAACAGCGTTGTCCCGGGCCTTGCGCACCGCGATCTCGACCGAGTCAACACGACTCATCTGCCCAGCTCCGACGCCGACTGCACGGCCCTCGTTTGCGATCACGATGGCATTGGAGCGGACGTGCTTGCACACCACGTGCGCAAACCGCAGGTCCTTGATCTCCTCGTCGCTCGGCCGACGCTGGGTGACGAACTCGAGCTCCAGTTCCCGGCGCGGCAGATCTTCGGTCTGCACGAGGAAGCCCCCCGAGACGGAGCGAATCGCCAGCCCCGGCGCGTATTCGGACAGGTCACCGGTGGCCAAGATGCGCAGGTTCTTGCCGAACTTCGCTCCACGCAGCGCCTCGATGGCATCCGCGGTGAATGACGGCGCGATGACCGCTTCGATGAACTTCCCGGGAGCCGCCATCTGCTGCGCCGCGACGCGATCGACTTCGACGTTGCACGCAACGATCGAACCGAATGCAGAGAGTGGATCACACTCGTGCGCACTCGCCCAAGCCGCCGCCAGGTCGCCGTCGGAAACGGCGGCGCCGCACGGATTACCGTGCTTGACGATGACGCACGCCGGCATCACGGGCGGAAACTCACGGGCGAGGCCGATCGCCGCATCCAGGTCGAGAATGTTGTTGTACGACAGCTCTTTGTTGCCGCCGAGGAACTCGGCGGCCGCCATGGTCGCGCCCGCTGCGCCAGTGAAACCGTAGAAGGCCGCCTCTTGGTGTGGGTTCTCGCCGTAGCGCAGGGAGCGGATCCGATCGCTGCTGACGAGGAAGCCCCCACCGAGACTGGATTCGGGTGCTTGCGCGGGCTCGACTGCCGCTACCGGCGACGCGGGCGTAATGCGCGGCAACGAGGATTCGCCCGCGAGATAGCACGACACCGCAGCGTCGTAGTCCGCGGTGATCGAGTATGCCTTCGCTGCAAGGTGCGAGCGCAGTTCCTGCGTCACCGCGCCCACCTTGAGTGCCCTGGTCACCTCGGCGTAGTCGCTCGGGTCACAAACGACACAGACGAAGTCGTGGTTCTTCGCAGCTGCACGGATCATCGACGGCCCGCCAATGTCGATCTGCTCGATCGCTTCCGCTCGAGTCGTCCCCTCGCGTAGCACGGTCTCGACGAACGGATAGAGGTTCACGACAACTAAATCGATGCTCTCAATCCCGTGCTCGGCCATGGCGTCGCAGTGGTTCTCCTTGTCGCGACGCGCGAGCAAACCGCCATGGATCTTCGGGTGCAGGGTCTTGACCCTCCCGTCCATGATCTCCGGGAAGTCCGTGTAACTACTGACCTGTCGGCAAGCGATGCCAGCGTCTCCGAGCACCTTCGCCGTTCCCCCCGTCGAGAGGATCGCGTACCCGGTCTCCGCAATCGCTCGCGCGAACTCGACGACATCAGTCTTGTCGGACACCGAGATGAGTGCGTGCGGTGTCGTCATCGTGCTACTTGTCCCCTCTGCGCATCTTGAGCCACGCTTCCATGAACGGCGTCAGGTTGCCATCGAGCACAGCCTGCGCATTGCCGTTCTGGTGAGTGGTGCGTAGGTCTTTGACCATCTGGTACGGCTGCAAAACGTACGAACGGATTTGGTTGCCCCACGCGATCGACCCGCGATCGCCATAGAACCCCTTCAGGGCATCCTCGCGTTTGGCGAGTTCGAGTTGATAGAGCTTGGCCCGCAGGACCTTCATCGCCGTGGCACGGTTCTTGTGCTGACTACGCTCGTTTTGGCAGCTCACGACTATCCCAGTCGGGAGGTGCGTGAATCGAACCGCTGACTCAGTCTTGTTGACATGCTGACCGCCTGCGCCGCTCGCGCGGAACGTATCGACCCGGAGCTCCTTCTCCGGGATCTCGATCTCGATGTCGTCGTCGAACTCGGGCACGACTTCCGCCGAGGCAAAACTCGTTTGCCGCCGGTTCTGTGCATCGAACGGCGAGATGCGCACGAGCCGGTGCACCCCCTGCTCGGCCTTGAGCCAGCCGTAGGCGTAGGAACCCTTGATCAGCACGGAAGCCGAACGGATGCCGGCTTCCTCCGCCCTTTGCAGGTCGATCTCCTCGAAATCGAAGTCCATGCGCTCGGCCCAGCGCAGGTACATCCTGAGTAGCATCTCGGCCCAGTCGCACGCATCGACACCACCTGCACCCGCCTGCAGGTTGAGGATCGCGTTGCGGTGATCGTGCTCGCCACCGAGCATCAACTGGAACTCGGCCTTGTCGAGACCTTCCTCCAGCGCTGACAGCGCCTCCTCGATGTCCGCTGTCACCGCAGCCTCGTCTTCCTCGGCAAGCTCGAGCAAGACCTCAAGATCCTCCATCGTACTGTCCGCATGACGCATCGGACCCACGATGGCACGTGCGCGCTTTTGGACCGCGACCACCTTGCCGGCGGCTCCCTGGTCACCCCAGAAGCCGGGCTTGAGCATGCTCTCTTCGGCCTCGGCGAGGCCTTTCAGATTGCCGTCGAAGTCAAAGCCCCACCTTCAACTGCGCCAGACGAGTCGTGGCGAGCCCAAAGCGGTCTTGAAAGTCGGCAAGAGACATGTTTGGGACCGTAGCATGGGCCACTCGCACAAGGAAGACGCCTGACCGGACTTCCGCTTGACCCTGAGTGCGTCGGCGCAGGGGCAACGCGTCGTGCGTCTCAGGCGGCTTCGGTCCGATCGAGGTCGCGCTGCGTACGAATGCCAGCCTCTTCCCCAGCGGGACGGGCCGCAACGTCGTGTTCGACCAGTTGACGCGCCACGAGCCACGACGCAGCGATCGCTACCTGGTACCAGACCAGAGCAACGACGCCGACAGCGAGAGCAAGGCCGTGATGTTCGGCCTGCAGCAGTCGTTCCAACCCCATCCCCGAGACTGCCAAGCCCAGCGCCCACACCGCAAACAGACCGAGGAAGGCCGCCAGGGTGCGCAGCGGCCGCCGCACGATGAGCAGCGCCGTGTGCATGCAGGCGAGCAGAGCCGAACGGCGATCGGTCACGATCATGTGAGCCAGCGACAACCGCCGGTGTGCCCACAGCTTCGCGAAGCCCACCAACCAAGTCACGTTGAGACCCAAGGCGAAGCGTTCTTGGGAGCCCTCGTTCCCGACCTCGACAAGGGCCGCCTCGAGGTAGGGCTTGGCGACGCCAAGCAGGAGCCACGACCAAAGGGCCAGTAGGGCCGCGAACACGACCCAGCAACGGATCGAGCGCAGCAGCCAGCGCGCACTGGCGCCGATGAACTCATCGAAACGTCGTCGCTTTCCCTTGCCGACGCATACGAGCACTCCACCGGCGAAGAAAGACCACAGCAGCATCGATGCGAGCATCGATGCGCCGAGGCTCAAGTTGGTCGAGGGCTGCAACCGCTCCAGGTCCGCGTAGAGGAAACGTCCGAAGCGGTCACCGGCGAGCGGATGATGATCCAACGCCTCGGCAACGGCGCGCCAAACCGGCAACACGAGCAGGAAGGACACGATCGCTACAGCTAAGACTGGAATGCCCACCTTGGCCGGAGACAGCAGCACGCGACCGATGGCCTTCGGTCCAATCGCTAAGCATCCAACGAGATTCGGGAAGGCGCTCATCCAATCGCCCCGAAGAAGCTCAGCACGGTGTTCACGTAGACCCACACTCGCAAACCACGGCGGCGCGACGCTGAGGGGTTCGGGATCTTCTGCCAAGCGTTGTTGAGAAGGTTGGTGTCGACGACGTAAACGCCTGCCGGGCCATAGCCGACTTCCCGCGTCGCATCGGGTGGGTCGACCAACACTTGCAGCAGTTCACCTCGCCCGGCGAGCACCGACGGGCCGAAGCGAAACCCGCGCCACGCACCCTGACCCTCGCTAGGCCACACCTCATCGACAGTCTCCTTCTCGAAGACGAAGCGTACGACCACAGGTGCAACGATGTCGCCGAAGCGGCGCACCTTGACAACGACCGCATCGCCGCGCTCATCGTTCGACTCGGTGTCGTCGAAGCGACCGAACGCCTTCGGATCAGCCACGCGTTCCACCGACTCCACGCCGTAGTCGAGGGTCTTGGTCGTCAGCAAGAGGTCGCGCGCGAGAAGTTCGGCGGCGGCGCCACCGAAGGCTCTCACTTCACGCAGGAAGTCCTCGGTCGTCGGGTGGGCAAACCGGGCGCGCTCGTGGAATCGCCGCAGGCACGGCCACCACTGGTCAGGCCCCATGACGCGTTCGAGCGTCGACAGGATGGTCGATGGCCGTTGGTAAGAGTTGACCCGGTAACTCTGACGATCGAGATACGTCCAGGCCGGTTGCACGACGGGGTCCTTGCTCGGCGCACCGAGATAGATCGCGCGGTCGCTGTACAGGTTGCGTTGCGGCAGGTCGCGTTCGTAGGTCAGGAAGGGTAGGTCGCGCAAATAGTCGAGGAAGGGCAGGTCGGGCAGCAGCACACCGCGGAACTCGGCATCCTTGTCGACGCGATCGACCCAGGTCGGCGACGCGCCGAACAGGGTCGACACGCCACGCAGCATGCAGGGCACATCGATGCGCTCGAGCCTGGTGGCTGCGGCCCAGCCACCACTGCCGCTGCCGGCGAGCGTGGCCGGGACACGGCCGATGACGGACACCGGGCCGAAGGAGGTCACGAACACTGGATCGCCCACCGCGGGAGCCCCTTCCTCCGTTGCGCGCAACTCGTGGTAGGCCAGATCCTGTGCTCGACCCTCCGTGTAGGAACACACCCCCTCATCGAGCCAGCTCTCCTGGAACTCGTTGTTGCCCGACAAGCCGTACCAGTACTGGTGTCCGAACTCGTGAACAGTCACACCCTCTGGGCGCAACTGCCGTCGGTGCGGGTAGAGGCGCGTACCACAAGTGATCAGCGTCGGATACTCCATGCCGCCGCCGAGGCGATCGCCGTTGTCATCGATCGCGGGATCGACAACTGTCAGGGTCTCATACGGATACCGGCCGAACCGCTAGCCGTAGAACTGGATCGCAGTCTCGACGGCGCGCTGGTGGCGATGCCGCTGCTCAGCGGAATCGTGCTCGGGATGCAACAGCACACGCACGTGCACGTCGGTCAACTCGAGTTGTTGCGGTCCATGGCCGAGCGCCTTGCCGAAGATCGCCCGCATACGCGGTGAGATCTGGTTGGCGCCGACGAACGTGAAGCGATGCTCGACGTAGTCGGGATCCGTGACCCAGGCGAAGTCGTGCACGTCCTGCTGTACGAAGCGCCGCACGTCGTATTCTCCGCTCGATGCAACCGCGCCGACGAGCTTGCCGGTGGCGCCGACCGGCCAGCCCTTCGGCGTTTCGATCGTTACGTCATACGTGCCGTAGTCGGCGAAGAACTCGGTCCAGGCGTGGAACTGGTGACAGTTCCACCACGCCTTGCCGCTGCCCGCGTCCTCGAGCACGCCGAGTTTCGGAAACCACTGCGCGACCATGAAGAAGTTGCCTGGCCCCCAGCCAGTGCGCCGGTAGGCCTTGGGCAACTTGGCGACGAACTCGGTCTCGAGGTGGATCGTCTCGCCCGGCTCGAGCGTGCCGGGCAGTGGCACGACGCAAACGGTGCGGTCGTCAGGGTTGCCGTCATCGGGTTGCACCCAGCGCAACCCGGGAAGCAAGTCGTGCTCACGACCGTGGTCGACGCTCGTGAGGCGGAGAAAACGCACCTCTCCGAACTCGATCTTGGTCTTGTACCGCTCGCGCGCGGCAGCGTCCGACTCGCGCAAGTGCGTAGAGCGAAGGTTGCGGAAGGCATTCAGATACATGTGCCACCGCAGCTCGTTGGTGCGGCCGCGCGTGATGTTGCGGTATTCGATCAGCTGCGTCCCCGTGACCTGCTTGGTCACGGGATCCAGACGGACGCGCATCGTGTACGAAACGACCTTCGCGCTGCGCTCGGGGAGACCGGTGCGGGACGCGTCGAATCGCTGTGCACCCGCCAAAGTGCACAGCGACAAGAGTGCGAACGTGGGAAGCGTGCGGTGCATTCCCTGAACGTATCCGTCGCCGGCGGGATACGCTACGGTCGTGATGCCAGGCACCGACGCAGCTGCGGTTCTGGAGCAACTCGAACGCAACCTGGTCCATAATGTGCTCGCTGTGCGCGCTTCGCGCATCGGCGACCTCTTGATGACAACGCCAGCGCTCGCCGCGTTTCACGAGCGATGGCCACAGGCGCGAATCACCCTGCTCACCAACGAGTATAGCCGTGCGCTCGTTGACCATGATCCGATGTTCGACCAGGTGCTCGCCTTCTCAGGTCGCGAGAGTGCCCTCGCAGGTCGGCAGGGCAGCAGGTTGGCGCAGCAGATCGAAGGCAAGTTCGATCTATTGCTCGCACTGCGTCCGCGCAAGGAGCTGTTGTACTTCGCGCGCTCGGCGCGCATCCCGTTCGTGTTCCCCGCCAACGACCCGACACCAACGGACCGCACGCATCACGTCGTCGAGCAGACCCTGGCACGCCTCGGACCGATCGGCCTTCCGGAACCCCCAGGACCCCTGCGCCTGGCACTCCCCGAGGCGGAGCTCAACGCAGCTCGCGCATTCCTGCCCGCGCGTGGCGTGCCGTTCGCACTGCTCCATCCCGGTTGCGACGAGACCTTCCGCTTCAAGCTGCGCCGCGGTGTGCGACGGCGCGTTTGGCCCGTCGAACACTGGCGCGTGTTGATGGATCGGCTGGCCGACGAGTTGTCGCTACAGGTCGTCGTCAGCTCGGGCAGCTCGGTGGAGACGCGGTGGGTCAACCACATCGTCTCCGGCTGCACGAGCGCACCGCTGCAGTTGATACGACCACCACTGTCGCGTTTGGCGGCCGCCGCAAGCCTCGCCGACGTGGTCGTGACCGTGGACACGGGCCCGCTGCACATCGCCACCGCCGTCGGCACGGCTCTGATCGGTCTGTACGGACCGAGCCCGGTCTCTTTCACGGGTCCATGGGCACCGTGCTCTTACACAGCGGTCCTCCGACGAGACCTACCCTGTGCGCCGTGCCAGGGACGCGACGTTCGTTGTCCACGTAACGTCTGCATGGAGGAGATTGCACCCAGCGCCGTCTTCGATGCGTGCCGGGAGGCTCTTCGACCGTCGCTCCGCCAGTCGGCGGCCCGCCCGCCTTCAGGCGGTGGTTGAACTCTGCTCCAGGCGTCTCAAGCGAGCCTTCTCGCTGGCCTGGTAGCTCTTGAGCTTGTTGTAGAGCGTCTTGGTGTCAATCCCGAGGATCCGCGCCGCCCGCGTCTTGTTGTTCCGCGTGCTCGCGAGCACTCGCAGGATGTGCCGCTTCTCGAGTTCGGCGAGCGACATCGAGAGCAAGCGCTCCGGGTCGGGTTCACCGAGACGCTTGAGGAGCTCCGCCCCGGTGGCTCGACCGTCCAGAAGTAAACAGTCCACCTGTCCGCCCTCGAGCTTCGCCATGAGCTCTTCGAACGAAGCGAGATCCTCGCTCGGTACGGTTCCACCTCGCTCGAGGATGTTCACTAGCCGACGAAGAGACTCGCGCCCGGCTTCTTCGGGAGAGAAAAGGTAGAGGGTTCGCGCCATTGCCATTCCAGGGAACTCCCCGGCAGGTCAGCCTGCCTACACGATCGTCTTTCAAGCGTCCTGTGGAAGGGGGGGGGGGACCTTCCGGTTGCCCACATGGGCGCGGGCACGGGGGCCGATGTGCGTTCTACGCACGAGTCCCCGGAAAGATTGGGCAAGCCTGAAAGTTTTTTGAAGGCTCCACTGTCCCCCGCCAGGGACCGGCAGCGCGGCGCCGGTGATGGCGATTGGTAGCAAGCGCTTGATATAGAGCCCAACGAAATCGTGGATGTCGGCGATCGTGGATGTTCGGCAATAGACAACGTCACCGGGCAGAACCAAGAAATTCGGCTCCTGCGCGAGCAACACTCCGCTCATGTTCACGCGGTGCCTCTTGACCGTGTCCTTCCCGTAGTAACGGAGCAGTCGCACGTCGTTCCACTTGGCGCAGCGATCGAGTCCCTCCGCCACAGCGATCGCCTGCGCCATGGTCATGCCTTTCGTGTACAGACCGGCCCGGCGACCGGCAGCGGACCGTCCACCGCGGCCCCTGGGCGAACCCCCGCCCTCCGCTGGACCGGCGCATCGTCACCACGACCCCCGTCGATCCTGACGGCCCCGTGGGTCACCCAACCCTAGGCAATCACGGAAGTTGGGCGAGAATCGACCTCGGCGTGCCGATCACCACTCTGGAGTCGCCACCTGCAGGTAGGCTGGGAATGGTGTGGATCAGGGAGTTTTGCGCCGACCGCGGCGTCCCACACGGCCGCCCTCGCGTTCTATGTCCTCCATGACTCATCAAGACTCGGTCCTGCTCTCCGCCTACCAGGGCGCGGTGCACGACTATGCGGAGCCCTTGTCGACGTTCGCGGCCCGAATGCTCGGGGACGACGGGGACTGGTCCGAGGACGTGGCGCAGGATGCGCTCCTGGCGCTGTATCGCCACCTGCACCAGGTGCCAGAGGTGGCATGGCGGCCGTGGCTCTATCGCGTCGCGCGCAACCTCTGCCTGGACCGTCTGCGGCGCCGCAAGCACAAGCCGCGCAACTTCCGCGACCTGGCCGATGACGACGACCGTGATCCGACGCCTCCCGATCGCCCGAGCGCCTCACCTGACGTCCGAGCACAAGAGAACGAGATGAGCGTTGATCTGCAGCGAGCGATTCGTGAGCTGCCGAACAAGTTTCGCGAGGTCTTCCTGCTCTGCGAAAGCCAAGGTGTCTCGTACGAGGAAGCAGCCACCATCCTCGACATCCCACTCAAGACTGTCAGCACCCGTCTTTTCCGTGCACGACAGAAGCTTCTCCGGACATTGCGCGTTCACCTCGACTCCAGATGAGCTCCCAGTCAACGCTCAGCTGCAGGCAAGCCGCCAGTCTCGTCAGCGAGGCTGTGGATCAGCGTCTCGGCCAGCGGGAGGCACAAGCCTTCCGCACCCACCTCTTGGTATGCCGGACTTGCCGCAAGGCGTTCGATAGCTGCCGCGAACTGCAGACAATGACGCGAGCCTTGCCAGTCCACGAGGTGTCGACTGACTTTCAGGCCAACCTGTTCGAGCGAATCTCTGCGGGCGAAGGCGCTCGACCAGAGATCCTGCGCGGACCGGTCGCGCTCAGCCATCGCATCAAGCTCTTTGCTTCCGGTGCCGTGACCGCGGCTGCGCTACTGCTGTCG
>PVBE010735716.1_pt1 | contig 14071 bp, 13 predicted proteins | sample 1631181 | NCBI WGS metagenome assembly PVBE01 (sample SAMN08397723, study PRJNA350692) | Marine metagenome, whole genome shotgun sequencing project. | isolation source: water | place: Pacific Ocean | collected 2012-04
ATCTTGGCCTCCGTCCATATTGGATTCGGCTTTTCCAACTTGGGCTGCGAATAAGTCAGTGGGAGTTTGCCCCATCGCCATTGTCAATCCAATGTCGCGAATCATCGGTGCGACAATATCTCCTGTGTGGCGTGAACCAGCAGGTAGGTCCTTGGCTAAATTCAGAGCAGTTGCACAGGCAACAATCCCTTCTTGCCAAGTAGAACGGAAACCTTTCCCTCCAAATGTACCACCATCTGGTGTAGCGACTCCCGTGGCAAAAATGTCTTTCAGATGTCCATCTAACTCTCTTGTTCGAGTCATCCAGCGTTGCCATTCAAATCGTTGGTCAATTGTCACGGTTGCTGCGTGAGCGATTCGTCGAAGACATAGTCGAACATCTAGGATGAAGCGTTGAGTTCTGCGGGACAAATGTAGCAAACCACCTCGTCGAGGGATGATTTCCGTAGTCATGATTCCAGTTTCTTCTGCACGACCCGAGAGATTATCTGAGAGTTTCTGGACAAAGGCTTCACTGAATAAATGAAATTCAGGTCCATCAAGTGTCTTGGTTGAATACTCCTCACTGACCTCACCAAACAACCATCCAATCAAACGCAAATGACCATCATGGCGTTCCGCAATAAATCGGATTAGTTCATCCTTCAAATCATCCATTGAGACATCCATTGAGAAATCCAAATGGGTTCGAGGTTTCCAATCCACGCCCCATATTTTAGGTAGTTCAGATTGCGTCAAACGAATTCCTCCGAAACTATCGACCGTAGTGTGGGATACAAAGGATTCGGGTGTCTTCCTTCGGACATTATACGGCCACCTCTCCGTCAATTGCGTCCTGAAGTGCCTTCATGGTGACGCGTGTAACTATCACCGTGGCAACAACTGTTGCAATTATGCCCAATACCATCATTATCAGGGCGCCAGATGACTCGGAGAATGCGGACAAACCTCCTTCTTTGAGTGCAATTTGCCCAAATGCCCAGCCGTAATAGGAATACACCAAACAATAGATGATACTCGCACAGTTAGAGATTGAGAAAGTCTTGAGATTAATCGGCCCAGCTGCCAAAATATAGTTCAACCATTCATCTGGGATCAATGGCGAAAGACGAACCAAAACGGAAATTTGCATACTTTCTTCACCCATAGCCGCATCGATTTTCTGTAATTTATCATTGTTTGAAATTGCTTCAACCAATCCGTCTCTGAATAACCAGCGCCCAAAGAGGAAGGCTCCAATGCCTCCTAACATAGTACCGACAAAATTGACAATAATTGCAATATGGAGTGGGAATATGGCACCGCCAAAGATTTTGATAAAGGGTGTTGGGAGCAACAATATAATTGCTATAGAAAGACCCACTATGAATCCGATTGCCCCCCATGGGCCAGCATTATCGAATAATTGAATTACATTATCTTGGTTCTTCCAAAGGAAAAACCCACATACAATACAAGTGGCAACGAAAATCAGTCCCAAACCAATTCTCCATCGGTGTTTTCCAAGTTGACTTTGCCGAAGATGCTTGACATATCCTCTTCGTTTACCCAATCCCAAATCCCGAGGGGCAGTTGAAATTGTAGACATTATCATTCCTCTTCATCAGGGGCCTCTGGAAGTGCATCAAGGCAATCGACAACCATTTGTTGGGCATCTTCCAACTGGGTTGAATAGATTCCCAAATGCTCTCGAACAGGAATGCCCATGTCCCAGAAGAGATCTCTGATGATTTCCATCGATAATCTAGTCATCCTCAGAGTATTCGGGTCGACAGGGACCATTCCTGTAAATTCGGTCAGTATGGCGACTTTATCGGGTGGGTCCATGAGCCGCTCCAATTGTTCATCCAACTCACCTTCGATGATTTCTGCCTGGGATTCCATGGCGTCGATGAGTCGTGATCTTCGTTCAGCCTTCGCTTCGGCAATGGCAGCCTCACGTTCTTCTTCAGGAAGGTCCTCATCAATATCAACGCCAACTTCAGCACCTAAAATCAATTCATCGAAAGCCATTCTGAGGAGGCGTTCCAAAACATCATGGCCGATTTCGATCTCTTCATCCATTCGTGAAACAAGGTCGCCAACAAACGCGGTATCAATTGCCCCCTCGCCCAATAATTCTTGCAATATCGGAAGTGACCAAGAGGGGTCGCCTGGTGTGACGCTGACCTCGAAAAATCCGGAACCACTCCCAGTTCTGATTTTTGCGGGTGGCTCGACGAAGAGCTTCTTCGCATGTTTATCCAATTGAACTAGTAATTTGTTCATGTCGACAGGTTTCCCAAGTACTTCGGAAACACCTGCTTTTGCGGCAGAAACCAAGTATTCCTCACCCATATTTTTGGACAAAATGACAATTCGGCACTTCAATGCAAATTCGGGGTCTGAGGAAAGTCGACTTGCTGCATCAATCGCATCTCCAGTTTTCCACTCACCGTCAAGGAGTACTACATCAGGCATTGTGGCCAGTGCAGTTCCCTCACATTGGCGTAATGTGCCAGCTCTTGTCACAGAGTATTCCTCTCGTTCCAAAGTGCCTGCAAGGAGGTTGCGACGCCCCTCCTGCTCATCTGCGACGATTACGGATGCCATTTGAACGGCCTACGGCCGTTATCGACGACCTTTGAACATGGTCATTGAATTGGTGTAAGGATTAGTACTTCAGAACCGATGAATCAATCTCCGAGTGCCAAGCGTGGATGCCACCAGCAAGGTTGAACAATTTGGATGAATCATAACCGGTTTGTGAAAGTGCATAGGCTGCCATGGCGGAACGACTCCCACTCCGGCAGTAGAATACAATGTCACGATTTTTGGGTAAATTTGCAGTTAGAATTTCCTCGTGAGGAATTAATCCATCTGTATTTGGTAGTGTGACAATACTTGCTTCAGTTCCATTTCTGGTGTCAATGAATAATGGGGCCCAACCCTGTTCTCGTCGTGCTGAGTATTGGGTTGGGGTAATTTCAGCAAATGGCATTTTCACTTTCGTCATCCCACAGAATCCTTCGTAATCGATGAGTTCAGTCACAGGGTCTCTTTCGATAACTGAAAATCCCAATGTACGCATGGACATTTCCAGTGCATCGTAAATTAGCAACTTTCCACGCAATGGTTCTCCAATTCCAAGCAACACTTTGATCGCTTCAGTGGCTTGGATTGAACCGATTACACCTGGAAGAACTCCGAGAACCCCTCCATCCTCACACGAGGGAACAGATTCAGGAGGCGGTGGTGTGGGAAACAAATCCCTGTATGTGGGACCTCCTTCCAAATTGAAGACAGAAACCTGTCCCTCAAATCTGTAAATACTCCCATATATCCAAGGTATCTGAAGCAATTCACAAGCATCGTTGACCAAATATCGAGTCGGAATATTGTCGGTTCCATCGACGACTAAATCGTGTCCTTCAATGAGTTTTAGAGCATTTTCTGAGGTTAATCTCTGAGGGTGAACTTCTATTGAAATCGATGGATTCAGTTCTCTCAATCGCAGCATTGCCGATTCCGCTTTGGATGCGCCCACATCTTCGTCAGCATGGAGAATTTGGCGCTGGAGATTGCTTCGCTCAATGTTGTCATCATCGATGATTGACAGATGCCCGATACCGGCTGCTGCAAGGTATAGTAAGGCAGGGGAGCCGAGTCCTCCTGCCCCTACACAGAATACTCTGGATGCCTTGAGTTGAGATTGTCCATCAACACCAATTTGAGGCAATGTGAGATGACGCGCATAGCGGGCCCTGTCCTCAGGGGATAGTTCCTCCATGAAGTTCGCTAGGGGTTTTGACTTTCAACCCTGCTAGGTCGATATTCTGAAATTATCAGGAGACATAAACACTGTTGTCACCAGCAACAGCTGTGCCACGGTATGTGACATAGATCTCGATGTATGTGGCACCAGATCCGCCAGCGATTGCTGCGTTGTTCTCTGATAGGGTTAGGAACTCGTCGGTTTCCCAGACGTTGTCATCATTTCCATCTTGTCCAATTATGCAGTCTGCACTTGTATCCTTTGCGCAATCGTATGTGTTGTCACCAACACTTAGCTTCATCACTACGAACGCCCAGTTTAGGTCGTCCTCTGCATGGCTCCAGCGCATGCTGATTAGTTGATCATAGTAACCATTGGTTGTCTCTGCGCTTGCATCGTCTGCTGTGTAACTGTTGCGTGTTCCACTTTCTGGCTGGTCTGCAGCGAGGCTGTTTGCCCACACATACAGAACACCAGAAAGTACAACCATTGCAACAAGAACAACAACGACAATTACAACAATAATTACAACAAATAATGGCCCTCTTCCATCTTGCTCATGTACAATTAAAGCCCCTGGTTGTGCCCCATATTGTTGAACAGGAACCTGTTGCTGTTGTTGCTGATAATGTTGCTGTTGCTGAAAATGTTGCTGTTGCTGTTGCTGAAAACGAGGGTCCGGCTGCATGCTAGGTGGTCCCTATTGTGGTATTTGTTCCTTGTTGAAGGGACTTATCGAATTCAGAAGGAAACCCCAATCAATTTACTAGGTAAATCATTCTCAACTATTGACAACGACAACCACATAATCTTGGCCGCCATCCAAGTTTCCAACGAGATATTCAGAATTAATATTTGTACTGCTTAAACTGTAAAAGTAGTCAAAATTGTCCCCTCTCACCCAATTGTAATAGTTCGACTCAGTCATTGTATAAATGTCGACAGACGCACCATTGCCGACATCAACAGAGATGTCTAATTCACCATCATCATTTAATCCAAATGAACATGCATAATATTCACCGGGATCAATCACACTTTCAGTTGAATAACAAGCGATTTGTCTTGATCCCCATTGTGGTTCGGCTCCAATTGTGATTGAAACATCATACGCGGGCTCACTTGCAATGCTATTTGCCCATACATACAGAACTCCCGCAAGTACGACGATGACTGCGATTACAACAATGACGACAATGACAGTAATTCCTGCTGCAGCGCCAGCTTGTGCCGCTGTATTTTGTCCATGTACAACTACAGTTCCAGGTTGACCCATGTACTGTTGATTGTGAACGTGCTGTGTTTGTTGCTGGTAGTGTTGTTGCTGGTAATTTTGAGGCTGGGGATTTTGAGGTTGGTAATTTTGAGGTTGGTAATTTTGAGGCTGGGGATTTTGAGGTTGGTAATTTTGAGGTTGGGGATTTCCAGGCCCGGGTTGCATACTATCCCCTCACTTGTTTCTGTTTATGTTCATTATTGATGATGGTTCTCTTCAAGCCAACGTTCTGCATCTATTGCAGCCTGACAACCCAGTCCGGCTGCGGTAATCGCTTGTTTGTAGCGTGTATCAACCACATCACCTGCTGCAAAAACACCTGGCACATTGGTCATCGAATGTTCTCTATGGATGAGATAACCTTCGCCATCAGTCTCTACTTGGCCTCCCAGGAATTCAGTAATCGGCTTGTGTCCAATTGCAATGAATGCACCCGTGCAGGAAATTTCGTGTTCAGTTCCATCACGAGGATCCTCTAGGATGGCACCCGTCAATCCTTTTTCATCCGACAACCATTTCTTCACTTGGCGGAAGGTCTGGATTTCGATTTTTGGGTGATTGGCTGCCCTGTCATGCATGACCTTGGACGCCCTGAACACATCTCGGCGATGCAAGAGGGTCACCTTCGAAGCAAATCGTGTCAGGAAGGTTGCTTCTTCCATGGCAGAATCGCCACCACCGATGACAATGATTTCTTCATCTCGGAAGAAGGCCCCATCACAAGTTGCACATGTTGAAATGCCCCGTCCTTTCTGTTCTTCTTCTCCTTCAGCGCCGAGCCAAATCGCTTCAGCCCCTGTACAGATGATGATGGCATGAGCAAAGAACTCCTCTCCTTCTGTCTCAACTTTGAATGGACGTGAACTGAAATCAACACTCCCAACATTTCGGTCTTGAACCTCAAGACCAAAGCGCTCAGCCTGTGCTCTCAAATCCATCATCATCTCTGGGCCACCAATCCCTTCTGGATAACCTGGGAAATTTTCGATGTCGCTGGTCAGCATGAGTTGCCCACCGGACATGTACCCTGCAAACATCAGTGGATTGAGCATCGCTCGGGCTGTGTAAAGCCCAGCAGTGTAACCAGCAGGTCCTGAACCAATGATGATGACGTTGCGCACATCCTCGCCCATAGGTTGTCGGCGCGCGCGACAACTCTTCAATCTTGACAGTGACCAAACACAATCAGGACATCGAAGAAATGGCTGCTATGGCGGCTCGAGCATGAGGTTCCAATCGAGGCCCGATGTGCTCAGGTTCAGCCCCAGGTCCAATGATGCCCAATCCCACAGGCTTGTTCCAAGTAAGTTGCAAATCGATGATGCTTCCGATGACCGCCTGGCCCATGGCAAGCCCGTGTTGGGTTTGTCCTTTTTCGATGATTCCTAGGCAAGCCGCACCCTGAATGTCATCGCGAGAAAGTAAGCGCTCAAGGGCCAAAGGAACTTCCATGGCACCGGGAACCCAAACGATTTCAGAAATAGTTAGTTCTTGCTTACTTGCTTCATTAGAGGCCCATTCTAACATCTTACTCACTTCACTTTCATGGAATGACCCACATACGATTGCAATGTTCATATTCATGCCTCCTTATTTTCCAAGAGTCTTTTTGTCGTGTTCACGACTGCCTGTGTCATCGCATCGATTTCAATGTTGACATTGTCACCTGGACCTTTGCTTCCTAGAGTAGTAAGGCGTAATGTTTCAGGAATGATATGGATGTCAAAACACCCGTTTCCATCGGTATGTCCTACTGTTAGAGAAATCCCATCGACTGCAATGTATCCTTTTTCTTGGATAAATTCTGCCATTTGAATTGGGCATTGGATCTTGAAATCCTGATTGATGACCGAGATAATTTCTGCAACACCCATGATGTGCCCACTCAATAAGTGCCCACCCAATTCATCACCAAACTTCAGAGCGCGTTCAACATTGACACTTGAACCGGCATATAATGAGCCCAATGTTGTTCTATCAATGGTTTCTGGAATTACATCGAAGGAGACAAATTCACCAACATTTGTTGCAGTAAGACAAACTCCATCAATGGCTACAGAACCGCCAACTTCTAAGCCATCTGTGGATGGAATTTCAATTGATATTGTCTTGGTTGAATCACCCTGAATTGATTGAACACGACCCGTGCCTTGTACAATTCCGGTAAACATCAGTGTTCACCCTCTAACTCGTCCTGCCTCTTTTGTGCCCATTGGAGGCTGAGAATTTTGTCAATGATTTTCCGAGTTCCATCCAAATCTTCAGTCAACCCTTCAACACGTTCCAGCTGGATATCCTCAAATCCACGTTCATCCAATCCTGCACGAATTGCAGTTTCAGCGTGTTCTTGGTCATATCCTATGGCAATGATATCTGGTTGAACAATGGGGAGGATGTCGTACATTGGAACGGTGGGTGGGTTGCCAACCATCGCGTGGTCGACCGGTTTGAGGCCGGCAACCATTCTCTGCCGCAAATCCTGTGTGGTGACAGGTTCGTGCTTTCGCATACGAACCGTATCATCATGTGCAATGATGACTGTAAGGTGGTCACCCAATGCTTTGGCTTGCTCCAAATAATGCAGATGACCTGCATGTAGAAGGTCAAAGACACCGACTGCCATCACTCGAATCATTGTATCCCTCCATATTTCATAGGTCAAAAGCCTTCATGATTTCTTCGCCAGTTAACATCGGTATCCCATGCTTGGCAGCATAGGCTCTAGCATCCTTTACACTGAGTGCCCGATCACCATCTGGCTGTAGCATTTCAGCACCGATAGTGCACGGGGCGAGCCCAGCCAATCTGGCAATCGCAACTGCCAATTCGGTGTGCCCCTGTCTAGTTTCCAACCCACCAGGTGACTCTCTACAGAGGGGGATGTGGCCCGGTGTCCTAAACTCATTTCCTAGTGCTGTCATCGCCTCTATAGCAGAAAAACCCTTCATTTCCGTGGCCAATTCCCCAAATCTTCGAGTTGTTAGGGCACGATCATAATCGGTAATCCCTGTGTAGGTATCCCTATGATTCAGTGAGAGGGTGAATGCACTTCTGGTATCATACTGCAAATCATCTGTTATTAGTTTCCCTAAGACTGGATTTTCTTCTATTAATGAGGGGTGTGTGTGAATATCTTGTAACCAAGGAAGACCAAATTGTTGGCCGATGTCATCCCCAATTGCTAGAAACAGAAGCCCACCACAATCTTGCCGCAGTTGGCGCATTACAGCTGGTGTGGCTGCAGCAGCGGGCCAAAGTAAGTCTGTTTCACATTCGCGAAAATCAGAATCGAAAACCATCACAGGATTCCCGTGGGAAAAGGCGGCCGCAGCCTCCTGAATTAACTCGGAATATTCCATCGTCCTCGCACCTCGCAGGGGCCGAACAACCCCGTTCTTTTCGGTCAGTGCTCTTCTCCTCATTATGAAAACAAGTCGGTCCGCATCGTAGATGCGAAACCATACGTATTCCCTGCTGAACTTATGTGTGGCGGCCCATCCCAGTATATGCGCCCTGCACTCGCTTGCCTGTTGGCTGGTCTGATGCTGGCATCACTTCCCGCCAGTGCGGAATTTGTGGAAGTTTCCACCGCCTCAGGATTGGATACTGTTGACTCTGGACCATTGACCACTTGGGCTGCTTATGGACCAGGCGTGGCATGGGGTGATTACGACCAAGATGGTGATTTGGATGTATTTTTGACAGCTCGTTTTGATCACCTCGGTCAGGAAACAGCAGAACTTCTTGGGTATGACGAAATTTCAGAGATTCCAGATAACCACAGTGACCTTGAGATTCTTCAAAATGCTTCTACCGGTCAAAGTCACCTGATGCGAAATGAGGGCGATGGTACCTTTGTTGATATGTCAGAAGAAGTTGGTGTTGGTTCATCTGGAGTCACAACATTAGGGGCGACATGGGTCGATTTTGATGGTGATGGTGATGTGGATTTGTACTTGTCTAATTATGGGCGAGCAGATTTAGACAACCCAGAAGGAAGTGGAGAAGCCAATCAGATGTACATTAACGAAAATGGAACCTTCAGAGATGTCACAGTCGAAAGTAATCTTGGCAATCCAGGTCATTCATCGGGCTCTGTATGGGTAGACTATGACCACGATGGCGATATGGATTGTTATTCTCTGAATTTTGGAATGGTAGATGAATATACGACGATGGCCCGTAGAGAAACGAATATTCTGTACCGAAATGACGGGGATTTGAATGGGGATGGTATTCCTGAGTTTAACGATCAAACCCAAGAAGCAGGTGTTTACGGCCAGGGTCAAGTACCGATTCCCGATTATGAAACAAATATCAGTTTTCAATATTCAATCAGTACTACCGGCCCCATTAATCCAAGTTCTCAGATGAGCCTGCCTCCTGAGGTAAGCGATTCACCTGACGGTTCAGGAATGTCGTGGGCGGCAGTTTGGTTCGATGCAGATGGAGATGGTTGGGAAGACCTCTACGTTGCCAGTGATTTCGGAATTTCACCATTGTATCACAACAATCGAAATGGCACCTTTGAAGTGGTCACTGCTGAAATGTCCTTGGACATCAGAGGAACTGGAATGGGGGCTCATGCTGCAGATATTGATTTAGATGGCGACCTTGATATGTGCCTGTCGAATTTTGGACCCAATTATATTTGGACAAATCACGGTGATTCATTTTCCGAAGATTCAGGTGTCATTGGACTTAATGAGAGCATTTTGGTCACGTGGGATTGCCATTTCTTTGACTATGATTTAGATGGGGATATGGACATCTGGTTTGGGGTTGGGCGTATCAATCAATTCTTCCCCAACCAATTCAATTCGTTGTATCGAAACGATGGCGATACCAACGGTGATGGTTTCCTTGATTTCACGAATGTGGCGATTGATTTTGGCATTGCAGGTAGTAACAAAACAATGGGAGCAGCATTGGCAGATTACGACGGTGATGGAGATTTGGATTTGTTGATGGCTCACTCAGATGGCCCCATTAGAATGTGGCGCAATACAGCGGTTGAAGACAATCTTGGAGGTTGGTTGAAAGTTCGATTACATGGAGCCGAGAACGGTTCAAACACTTATGGAATTGGCTGCTTGGTCAAGGTCATTTTAGATGATGGTACCACACTAATTCAGCATGCATATGCAGGCGATGGCTTTCTTGGAAGCAGTGACCCAGCAGTATATTTCGGTCTGGGTCCAAAATCCATCTACCATGTGGAAGTAACTTGGTCTACTGGACATACACAAATCGTTGAAAATGTAGAAGTGAATTCAGTATTGGATATACATGAAGAATTTGCAACCGCGCCCCCAACTGATTACTCAATCTATGTATTGGGGGTCATGATTCTTGGTCTCATTCTTCTTCTTCGGAAGATGCCGACCCAAAGAATGTCATGATGATTAGGCCAGCGATAGTCAATCCAATGAGTCCTAGAATGAATGTACTCATTTCACGATTATCTGAAGTTTCAATTTGAGGTTCATCCCATCCGAACAATTCATTGGGCATAGTGCAATCGAAATTGTCAAGGTTGTACTCCGCAAAGAATACATTGCATTGTAATGATTCTATTCCGGTATTTCTCAACATAATATGTGACAAACGAGTCGCTGAAAGATTTGCTTCAATTCCATCTAATTCGGGGTCATTTTCGTAATAGAAGGGATCACCATCTCGTAATCTGGTAAATTGGTCTCGAATCAATACATCCATGGTTTCACCCAATGCAGAATCGGGTAGATGGTCTTCAGCAAGCATTCCTATGAGTGGGTCGATATGTCCTGGATTTTCATTTCCATAGGCCAGAGCAAGATTTTCAGCTACGACACTGTCACTGGTGATTTGACTAAAATTTGAAATTTCAGTTAGGCCGAATGCCTCCCGGATGGCACCATAATCCGGAACGCCATGATCTCGACCTCGTTGAATATCAATTGCACACAAATCCATCCCCCCTGCTCCAGGGTGCCCAAACAATTGGTTTCTCAGATTTTCCCCGTAGTATACGTCATTTGCAGGTTGTTCTTGCATGGCCATCCCACGCAGCATCGGTTCAACGCCTCCTTCCTCGGTAATTGGGCTCGTCGTCCAAAATCCATCAAAGAGACTCATGTGTCCTTCTTCAATGGGCAGGCGAGATTCATTCACGCGTAGGAATACATCTCCAATTTGTGAGTGCCCCATCCTGAATCCAACTGTAGCAAATGCACTGGTCACTTCAGGATTGACGGTCGGATCAAAACCAGAATATACATCCAATGTAATTCCTAAACTAGGCAGAAATTCTTCGAAGGTAATCACTTGAATTTGTGCAGCGACAATTTTTCTAGCACGTTGGAAAATATCCTCATCACTCCAATCTGGATTCCGTTCTTGTATTGTTTCAGCCAACCGATTGTGTTCTCGCATAAACAAAACGTGCAACGCCATCAATGCGATATGCTCATTCGCACGCGAATCTCCAGCAACAAATCGAACATCTGCACTGAATCCAGCAAATGACATTGGTGGTGCAGTTTCATCATCCGGGGAAGCAATTGGAAGTAAATCACCAAATTCGTTTTCACTTACCTTTAACTTTCCACTCTCAAACGTCCTCAGCCAATTGGTCGTTTCATCAGATGAACCGTACACGATACTCCCATCAATCCACGTGGTAATCGAATTGGGGTGTTCTCGATGCTCCATTCCATTTTCATCTGTGACATTCACATACAGGGATCTGAAAAAGCGCATTTTTGATCCGCCGGGTGCTCCCATGATTGGGTCATCCTCGTCGATATCAATATCCGCTGCTTCTGGAGTAACATTTTCACCGACGCGACCATTTTGTGTCAATGTGAAATCAATTTCGTGGGTAATGAACTGGCCCCACAACCAATTGAAATCGGACAAACCTCTTTCATCGTTAATCACCTCGTTTTGTGCACAAACAATGTTGCTAATCTCGCGTGGATTGGGTAAATCAGTCAGACCCATCCAACTTGCATTCGGGTCATGACTTGAATTTGTCACACGTCCGAGGAGTGTCCCCGCCTGCCCCCAATCTGGTTGAGCCGAATTGACACCTGAACCGTTTGCATTTGGGAAATTGACTGGACGTACATCGTCGACGTAATTCTCAACTGCCAATTCAGCACCCATGCTACTTGGCAATAGCATCAGCATGCAAAGAACAATGGAAATACCCATTTCCATCGAAAAATTTGGGGTTGACACACGCTCCATGTCCTTGTGGCATCGCAACAAACAGGTTAATTTGTCGGTAAGGAAAGTGCTAAGGTTCAATATATACGAGGTGTAGGTATCTTCGGTCCTTGGAAAATAAAAGGAGAATGCATCCGCACATCCTTTTGAACAGAGACCGTTTCGGCCGAGAGGCCGGAGGGATACCTATGCCACTAAAACTTGGACCAGCCGGCGTACCTTTGTCTTGCAAGGGACGAACAATCGTTGAAGGAATGGATGACATCACAGCTCTTGGTTTGGAGACGATGGAAATCCAAACAGTGCGTACGGTTGCTCCCCATCATTTTGATCAGTATTGGCAAGCGGGCATCCTTTCATGGAAAACGGATTTTGAGATGAATCTCCACGGTCCTTACTATGCTGAAATCCTAGGTGACAAGCGTGAAAGAAGTCGCACCCTCTCCAAGATGGAGGCCAGTCTACAGGCAGCGAAAATTATCAATGCTCGACACATTACTTACCACGTTGGTCCTTATGGCGAGTACAAACGTGGTCCTGATGCAAACGAACAGGTTGCAAACGTGATGGCGGGTGTCGTGGACCGATGTGCACAGATTTGGAATAACAAGGATGAGGCCGAAGACTACGCTGCTTTCCCATGGGTGATTGATAACAGTCCTACATTGATTGGCGTTGAGACCAGTGGTCGTCAGGAATTGTGGGGTAGCCTTGAGGAAGTTCTTGAGGTTACAAACCACGTTGAAGGTACAGTCCCAGTCCTCAATCTTGCTCATATTCACGCGCGTGGACATGGGCGCCTGCGAACCAGCGAAGACTTTGGTGAATTGTTCGACCTCGTGCGCGAGAGCATAGGTGGGAAGACATTCTATTGTCACTTCAGTGGTATTGAACACCGAATGGGCAATGCCCTACACTACACGCAAATCAAGAAGTCCGATCTCAAGTTTGAACCGCTAGCTGAGTTCCTTGCTGAAGATGGTGATTGGCTTGACATTACGATGATTTCTGATTCACCTTTGCTTGAACACGATGCCATGTTCATGCTGCAGCAATGTGAGCGTGCAAAGCATCGCCTCTTTGAGAAACAGGCTCGTGACGATCGTCGAAACAAGTTGGCGATTGCACAAGGAATTGACCCCGCTGAACTTGCAGCAAGAGAGGCCGAAGAGAAGGCCAAGCGCGAAGCGGCTGAGCAGGGAAAAACTGCACCTGCCCCATCTCCAAAGGCTGCAAAGAAGCCTGCTGCGAAGAAAGCAGACAAACCAAAGGACAAAGCAAAGGGCAAATCAAAGGATGAAGGTCCCATGGTCCTCGATTCCACAGATGACGACGACGACCTCTTCTGAGTCTCTCATTTAGCACCCGAAAGGGTTGATAATGCAAGGCTAGTGGCCCTGTTCCCCGCGGTGGTAACTCAGCTGGGAGAGTGCCAGACTGAAGATCTGGAAGTCGCCGGTTCAAGCCCGGCCCACCGCACCAAATTACTCCCTTCGTGAATACAAAGCTGCACTTAGAATCGTCAGTATGCCCAAAATCATGATAGGTGCTGGTAAATCACCGCCTTCTTCACAATCAGGGGCGACTGTGGTACTTTCTACATAGATTGTAACCATCTGAGTTTGTGTCATTTCAACGCCACCAGAACGTTTTGAATGATCACTAGTCACTCCCAGGTCGAGTTGAAAATAGTCATCATCATTATCTTCATCGTCATCATCATCATGATTGAAAAATTTGAAGTCAACCAATATTTTTGGAGCAGTTAACTGAACCGTTACTTGTCCGTAGGATTTACTTGGAATATGTAATTTGGATTCATTAATACC
>PVBE011172341.1_pt1 | contig 14071 bp, 9 predicted proteins | sample 1631181 | NCBI WGS metagenome assembly PVBE01 (sample SAMN08397723, study PRJNA350692) | Marine metagenome, whole genome shotgun sequencing project. | isolation source: water | place: Pacific Ocean | collected 2012-04
GTGGCCAGCAGCGCGTTCACGATGTCATTGGCATCAGCGGGTTTTGACAGGTAATCCGTCGCACCGATTTTGACCGCGGCGACGGCGGTGGCGATGGCACCGTAGCCGGTCAGCACCACAACCCGCGCATCGGGGCGTTTGTCGCGCAGCACCTCGACCACATCCAGCCCGTTGCCGTCCTGCAACCGCAGATCGACGACCGCATAGGCCGCGGGCCGCGCGGTCGCGATGGCCACACCGGCAGCGACGGAACCGGCGGTTTCTACGTCAAAGCCGCGCTTCTCCATCGCCTTGGCAAGACGGCGCAGAAACGGTTCGTCATCATCCACCAGAAGGAGGGACCGATCCTCGCCGAGATCAAGCGCATTTTCCTGAACCATATCATGCTCCGCTGGTTGAATGTTGTACCGGGACTTTATCCAGATATGTGGCGGTGGCCTAGCTTGGTCAAACTTTTACTGATGTTCCACAAAGCAGGCGACCTTGTCGGCCAGCTGCTCTGGCGGGACATCGCGGCGGAAGAAATCGACGAAACCTTCGCCCGGCATCACCAGATAGCTAAAGGTCGAATGGTCCACGAGGTAGTCTTCGCCTTCATCCTCATGCGCCTTGTAATAGGTGCGGTAGGCATCGCTTGCCGCTTTGACCTGTGCGGGCGATCCGGTCAGCCCGATCATCTTGGGGTGCATGTTGGCGGCGAAATCTCCAACAACTTCAGGGGTATCGCGGGCAGGATCGACGGAAATGAACACCGGCGTCACGGACATACCACGCGCCTCCAGCTCATCCACGGCGCGGGCGTTCCGGTCCACGTCCAGCGGGCAGACGTCCGGGCAGAAGGTATAGCCAAAGTAAACGAGGCTGGGTTCGGTGATCACATCCGCGTCCGTCACGGTCTGGCCTTGGGCATTCACCAGTTCGAACGGCCCGCCCAATTCGGCACCACCGGCTACGGCAGAGTTCTTGCACTGCGCGTATTTGTCGCTGTCGCCATCGGTCCGATATACCAGCATCAGGGACACCGCCAGAAACGCCAGCACGACCAACACCGCGCCAATTGCCAACACTCTTCTCATATTCATTCTCCTGCGCGGTTAGGCGCTCTTGATCCCGGTCGGACACAGACCTACGCTTTCCCTTTATCAACGTAACCGACATTTTGAAAAGGTGCGCCGATGACGCAGGCCGCTAACATTCCCGTGGGTAGAGGCCTGGGCAAGGGCGCGCGTGCCAACTGGATTCGCCTGCGCACGATGATCGTGCTGCGGTGGGTGGCGATTGCGGGGCAGCTGACGGCGATCACCGTCGCGCAACGCATCTTTGGCCTGCAGCTGGAACTGGGGCTGTGCTATTTCGCGATTGGCGTGTCAGTGATCGGCAATCTGATCGCCATTCTGGTCTTTCCCGAAAACAAGCGTTTGTCTGAGTATGAAAACCTGCTGATGGTGCTGTTCGATCTGGTACAGCTGGCCTTTCTGCTGTTTTTGACGGGCGGGCTGCATAATCCGTTTTCGCTGTTGTTGCTGGGGCCGGTGACCATCTCTGCCACGGCGCTGAGCCTGCGGTCGACCATCGTGCTTTGTGGCACAGCCATTGGGCTGGCGACGGGGCTGGCGCTGTTTCACCTGCCGTTGATCACCCAGAACGGGGGCCGGCTTGAGCTGCCGGGCATCTTTATCTTCGGCATCTGGATCGCGCTGGTGATCGCGATTGTGTTCTCTACCGCCTATTCCCGCCGCGTCACCACCGAGATCCATTCGATGGCCGACGCCTTGGCCGCCACCCAGATGGCGCTGGCGCGCGAACAGAAGCTGACCGACCTTGGCGGCGTGGTGGCCGCTGCCGCCCATGAACTGGGCACGCCCCTTGCCACGATCAAACTGGCCAGCAGCGAGCTGTGGAATGAACTGCAAGACCAGCCCGATCTGGCCGAAGATGCCGCGTTGATCCGCGATCAGGCCGACCGGTGCCGCGATATTCTGCGCGACATGGGGCGGGCGGGCAAAGACGATCTGCATCTGCGCCAAGCCCCCTTGATGACGGTGCTTGAAGAAGCCGCCGAACCGCACCGGATGCGCGGCAAGAGTTTTACCTTTACCCTCGGGCCAGATGCAGGGGACGCCGCCGACCAGCCCGCGATCCTGCGCCGGCCAGAGGTTATCCACGGCCTGCGCAACCTGATGCAGAACGCGGTGGATTTCGCCGCCACAACGGTCTGGGTAGAGGCGAACTGGTCTGACACGGTGATCTCGGTCCGGATATTTGACGATGGTACGGGCTTTCCTCCGCATATCCTTGGCCGCATCGGTGACCCTTTCATGCGACGGCGCCCTTCGGACCGCAGCAACGCGCGGCGCCCCGAATACGAAGGCATGGGGCTGGGGCTGTTCATCGCCAAGACCTTGCTTGAACGCTCGGGTGCGGAGCTTCGTTTTGCCAACGGGCCGGACAGCGCCCCCAAGACGGACACCCCCGTCGGTGCGGTGGTCAAGGTCACATGGCCCCGCGAAAAGCTGGATGCGCATCACGGCGAAACGCCCCTGCCCACCGGAGAGAACACACGCTTCACGTGATCCATGCGGCAGCGGCGTGGGGGGCACCAAAGACGATCTCGGCGATTTTCCGCGGCCATTCACACGGCGGTTCACGCGGCGGTTAATAAACTGTTAACTATTTGGGCGCTTAACTGAGTGGAACCCTAAAGAATTGAGTCCCGCCGTGGCTTCCACCTTCGACATTGCGCTCGTGATCTTTGCCATTCTTTCGAGTGGCTATATCGCCTATCTCTGGCTCGATAACGCAGAGACCGCCGACAAGGCCGATCTGCGGGGGGAGCCCGAGCTGTCCTATCTTTTTGACCACGGGGTGTTGCAGCACGCCTCTGGCACGACAGCGCAGTTTTGCCCGCTAGAGGCGGGGTTTCACGAATGGTCCGACTTGCATCACAACGTGTCAGGTCGCTTTGCGATGTTCCCCTACAAACCCCCTTCGACGCCCCAAGGCCAGTTGATCGTCCCGGCCACCGACCCCAAGATTCACACGCTTATCCGCATCACCTGGGAAAAGCACCTGTGCCGCGTGGTGGTGCTGGACCCCAATGATATGGGCGTCGATCTGCGGTCAGAGGCAGAGGTCACGCTGACGCGGCTACGCTCTACCGTGTCGGTGCCGCTTTGGCATACGGACCATGCAAACCGGCTGCTTTGGTACAACGATGCCTATCACGAGCTGTTTAACGCCTGTCACCCCGGTCAGGCGATTGAAACCCAGCGGCTGTTTCCCAGCGATTTCAGCAACGCGACCCACCGTCTGTCCTTGCGCGACCGGACCACGGGGGTGAAAGACTGGTACGCGGTCACCCACAGCCAATCGCGTAGCATCAACTGCTATCAGGCGACCTGCATCACCACATTGGTCCGCGCCGAAGAGGCGCAGCGCAATTTCGTGCAAACCTTGACCAAGACCTTTGCGCAGCTGTCCATCGGGCTCGCGATATTTGACCGCAAAAGCCAGCTGGTGCTGTTTAACCCGGCGTTAATCGACCTGACCGGATTAGGGGCGCAGTTCCTGAGCGCGCGCCCTACGATCCAGACCTTCTTCGACAAGCTGCGCGAGGCGCGCAAAATCCCCGAGCCCAAGGATTATGCCACCTGGCGCACCACCGTGTCCGAGCTGATCAGCGCCGCCTATGATGGCCGCTATGAAGAGATATGGTCGCTTGAGTCAGGGCAGACCTTTCGGGTCAAGGGCCGGCCGCACCCCGACGGGGCCACGGCCTTTCTGATAGAGGATATCAGCGCCCAGGTCAGCCTGACCCGCACCTTCAGGGCAGAGCTGGAACAGGGGCAGGCGATGCTTGATACGCTGGACGATGCCATCGTCGTCTTTTCGTCGTCGGGTATCCTGACCTTCTCTAACACCGCGTATAATGACCTTTGGGGTGTCGATCCCGACATGACCTTTGCCGATATCTCTATCCACGACGCCATTCAGGGCTGGCACCGCCGGTCCGCCCCCAATCTGCTGTGGCAGGAGATAGAGGATTTCGTCACCAACCGCGAAGATCGCATGAAGTGGAGCATGCCGCTGTATCTTGCCAATGGGACAGAGCTGACCTGCCTGTTTTCCCCCATCGTGGACGGGGCCACGCTGATCCGGTTTCACCAGCCGAAAAAGCCGGTGGCAGAGATTGAAAACCCCGAAGCCGAGAAACCGCCACAAGACGCCTGACGCCCCGCTTTCGCCTTGCGGCGCACCACCGCGCCCAAGTAACCTTGGCGCATGGCATCACACGCACTTGATCTTACGCTGCATGACGCAGACCAAACCGCCCGATTGGCCGTGACCCTTGGGCGCGCGCTCGCTGCGGGCGACGTTGTTTTACTGACCGGCGACGTTGGCGCGGGCAAGACGCATTTCGCGCGGGCGCTGATCCAGTCGCTGCTGACGGTGCCCGAAGACGTGCCCTCGCCCACTTTCACGCTGGTGCAGACCTATGACGCCCTCGCCGCCGCGATCTGGCATGCGGATCTGTATCGCCTCACCTCTGTCTACGAGATCGAAGAGCTGGGGCTGACCGATGCGTTCAGCGATGCCATCTGCCTTGTGGAATGGCCCGACAGGCTGGGCGATCTGCGCCCCGAAGACGCGCTTGATCTGACGTTGACGGTCACCGGCGACGACACACGGCGGCTCTCTGCCACGTGGAACGACGATAAATGGCCCGAAAAGCTGGGGGCATGGCGCAAATGAACGACCGTATGACCGCTATGGACCGCTTCCTTGTCGATGCGGGGTGGGCACAGGCGCGGCGCGATCTGCTGGCCGGGGACGCATCGAACCGCCGCTATGACCGTCTGACCCTTGATGATGGCCGCACTGCCGTGCTGATGGACGCCCCCGCCGACAAGGGTGAAGACGTGCGCCCCTTTGTCCGCATCGCCGAGTGGCTGCGCGCCCAAGGGGCCAGCGCGCCCGAGATTTACGCGCAAGACGCAGGCAACGGCTTTCTGCTGATCGAGGATCTGGGCGATGACCTGTTTGCGCGGCTGATGGTCCAATCGCCCGCGATGACGCGGCAGCTTTATACCGCCGCGACGGACTGTCTGCTGGACCTGCACAAGGCCCCGCCCCCCGATCTGCCGCTCTGCGATGCCGATTGGCTGACAGAGGCGGCGCAGATGGTGTTTGACTGGTACGCCCCCGACAGCGGCGCCGCGGCGGAGTTTAACACCCTCTTCACCCCGCTGGCCCGCGCGCTGGACAATAGCCCCCGTGTGATCATCCTGCGCGATTACCACGCTGAAAACCTGTTGTGGCGACCCGAGAGGACGGGCTCTGCCCGCGTGGGGCTGCTGGATTTCCAAGACGCGCTGCAGGGCCACCCCGCCTATGATCTGGTGTCGATCCTGCAAGATGCGCGGCGCGATGTGACCCCGCGGATCGAGGCGGCGATGATCGCCCATTACATCCGGCATAGCGGTCAGGATGATGCCGCCTTCCGCAGCGCCTATGCCTTGCTTGGCCTGCAACGTAACCTGCGGATCTTGGGGATCTTTGCACGGCTTTGCCTGCGCGACGGCAAGGCGCATTACGTCGATTTCATCCCGCGCGTCTGGGGCTATGTGCAGCGTAACCTTGATGATCCGGCGCTTGCACCCTTGGCCGATGTGCTGCGTCCCGCCCTCCCCGCGCCGACCCCCGAGTTTCTGAAGGATTTGAAAGCCAGATGCGCCACGCCCCAGATGCCGTGATGATGTTTGCCGCCGGCTTCGGCACGCGGATGCAACATCTGACCAAAGACCAGCCCAAGCCGATGATCCCTGTCGCAGGCAAGCCGTTGATCGACCACGCGCTTGATCTGGCGCGCGGTGTCGCGCCGCGGCGGATCGTTGTGAACCTGCACTATAAGCCCGATGCGCTGCTGAATCATCTGGCGGGGCGCGACGTGCAGACGATTGTGGAACAGCCCGATATTCTGGAAACCGGCGGCGGGCTGCGCAATGCGCTGCCGCTTTTGGGCGACGGGCCGGTCTTTACCATGAACACCGATGCGATCTGGGCGGGCCCCAACCCGCTGTCCTTGCTGGCGGACGCATGGGACCCCGACAGGATGGATGCGCTGCTGATGGGCGTGCCGGTGGCGCAGGCCGTGGGGCATGGGGGCGACGGAGACTTTACGATGGGCACCGACGGCGCGTTGAAACGCGGGCCGGGGGTTGTCTATGGCGGCGTGCAAATCATCAAAACCGACTTGTTAGAGACGATTTCAGAGCGTGCATTCTCTCTCAACCTCTTGTGGGACGTGATGCTGGACCGCGGGCGGATGTACGGGCTGTCCTATCCCGGCGGCTGGTGCGATGTCGGCCACCCCGGCGGGATCACCCTTGCCGAAGACATGCTGGACGCCGCCGATGTTTGAACCGCAGGACGCACCGCGCGTTTTCGGGCTTGCCCCCGGCGTCGACTTTCCCAAGGAACTGGTGCGGGGTTTGCTTGCGCGGCTGGAAGGGCAACCGGCCCATGCCATCGGGCGGATCGATCTGGTGGTGAACACCCGCCGGATGCAGCGGCGTTTGCGCGATATCTTTGACGCGGGCCCGCCCAGCCTGCTGCCGCGCATCCATCTGATCGACAACCTTGATACCCTTGGCAGCGGCGTTGACCTGCCGCGCCCCGGTCCGGCTCTACGCCGCCGGTTAGAGTTGATTACACTGGTGTCAAAGCTGCTGGATCAAGCGCCTGAACTGGCCCCGCGCGCGTCGCTTTATGACCTGTCGGACAGTCTGGCGCAGTTGATCGACGAAATGCAGGGCGAAGGCGTGCCGGTCGAGGCCGTGACCGAGCTGGATGTGAGTGACCAATCGGGCCATTGGGAACGCGCGAAACAGTTCCTCGCCATCGCGCATCAGTATCTGGGGGAAAGCGTCACCCGCCCCGATCCGCGAGCGCGGCAACGTCAGGTCGCTCAGCGCCTGATCGCAGAGTGGGAGCAGAACCCGCCTCAGCATCCGGTGATTGTCGCAGGCTCTACCGGATCGCGGGGCACCTCTGCCCTGCTGATGGAAGCGGTGGCAAAGCTGCCGCAAGGCGCGCTTGTGCTTCCCGGTTTCTGTTTCGACATGCCGCAAGCGGTCTGGACCGATCTGGGCGACGATCAGGAAAAGATATCGCAGGATCATCCGCAATACCGGTTCCGCGACCTGCTGCGCCAGCTCGAGATGTCGCGCAGCAAGATCGAGGCCTGGACCGACACGCCGCCGCCCTCTGCCGCGCGCAATGCGTTGGTGTCGCTGTCCCTGCGCCCTGCCCCTGTGACCCACGTCTGGCTGACCGAAGGGCCGAAACTGCCCGATCTGCATCAGGCCACCGAAGGGTTAACCCTGATACAGGCCCCCACCCCGCGTGCCGAGGCGCTTGCGATTGCGCTGCGCCTGCGCCAAGCGGTCGAGGACGGTAAGACCGCCGCGCTGATCACCCCGGACCGGATGCTATCGCGTCAGGTGACCTCGGCGCTGGACCGCTGGAACATCCTGCCTGACGACAGCGCGGGCCTGCCGCTGCATCTGTCGCCTCCGGGTCGGTTCTTGCGTCACGTGGGCGATCTGTTCCTGCGCAAGCTGGATTCCGAAGCCTTGCTGACCCTGCTGAAACACCCGCTGACCCACAGCGGCGGCGATCGCAATTTTCACCAGCTCAACACCCAACGGCTGGAACTGCAACTGCGCCGCGACGGGCTGCCCTATCCGGATGCGGAAGGTGTGTTGAAACTGGCGCGCAAGACGGTATCGCGGTCGAAAGACCCCGCGCAGATGGATGTCTGGGCCGATTGGGTCGGCACCCATCTGACCGATTGCGAACTCACCGGCGACCGGCCGCTAGAGGAATGGGTCGCCCTGCATATGGCGCTGGCCGATGCCATCGCCGACGGTGCCACGCCAAGCCAGCCCAACGGGTTGTGGCAGCATCACGCGGGCGAAGAGGCGGCAAAGGTGATGAACGACCTTGCCGAAAACGCGCCCTATGGTGGCGAGATGTCGGCGGCGGATTACACCGATCTGGTGGGTGCCCTGCTGCAACAGGGCGAAATCCGCGACCGCGACGCGCCGCATCCCAACGTCATGATCTGGGGCACGCTAGAGGCCCGCGTGCAGGGCGCCGATCTGGTGATCCTTGGCGGGCTGAACGACAGCATATGGCCAGAAGCCCCGCCGCCCGACCCCTGGCTGAACCGTCAGATGCGCTTGAAAGCCGGTTTGCTGCTGCCCGAACGGCGGATCGGCCTGTCGGCCCATGACTATCAGCAATCCATCGCCGCACCCGAGGTCTGTTTGACCCGCGCGATCCGGTCGGACGAGGCTGAGACCGTGCCTTCGCGTTGGCTCAACCGCTTGGGCAACCTGCTGAACGGTTTGCCCGCGCAGGGCGGCGATGCGGCGTGGACGGCGATGATCAAACGCGGCGACCACTGGTTGGATCAGGCCCGCGCGCTGGAAACCGTGACCCGTGTGCCCCCCGCGCCGCGCCCGTCGCCGCGCCCGCCCCGTGCCGCACGCCCCCATGCGCTGTCGGTGACAGAGATCAAGCGCCTGATCCGCGACCCCTATGCGATCTATGCCAAACACAGCCTGAAACTGCGTGCGCTGAACCCGCTGGTGCAATCGCCAGACGCGCCTGTGCGCGGCATCATCGTGCACGAGATCATGGAACGGTTCATCAAATCGGTGACAGCGGAGCCTGCGCTTTTGACGAAAAGCCATTTGTTAGAGACGGCCCGCACCGTGTTAAAGGCCGAAGCCCCCTGGCCCGCCGCGCGCCTCATGTGGCTGACCAAGATCGAACGGATTGCCGATTGGTTCATCGAAAACGAGCTGCATCGACAAAGCTATTCCACCCCCGCCGCTTTTGAAAAAGCCGCCAAGGGCAGTCACGCGTTCCCCGATCTGGGCTTTACCCTTATGGGATTTGCCGACCGGATCGACCGGACGGAAGATGGCGATATTCTGATCTATGACTACAAGACCGGCACGCCGCCCAGTGTGGCCGAGCAGAAAGCCTTTGATAAGCAGTTGCTGCTCGAAGCCGCGATGGTCGAGGAAGGTGGTTTCAAGGAAATCGGCCCCGCCCCCGTTGCCCAGGCCGCCTATATCGGGCTTGGCAGCAAACCGGTGGAACGCCCAGCGCCGCTTGAGGATGAACCCCCGCACGAGGTGCTGGCCAAGTTGCACGCGCTGATCACCAGCTACCTGTCGGATGAACAGGGGTTTACCGCGCGCCGGATGGTGAAAACCACGGATTTTGCGGGCGATTATGACCAGTTGGCCCGGTTTGGTGAATGGGATGCCACAACCGAACCCACGCCGGAGGATCTGACATGACCGCCCCCTTTGACGACGCCACCCGCGCCCAGATCGACGCGGCGCGGCCCGATGCCTCTACGTGGTTGGGGGCGAATGCGGGGTCGGGTAAGACCCGTGTGCTGACCGACCGCGTGGCGCGGCTGTTGCTGAACGGGGTCGAACCGCAGCATATCCTGTGTCTGACCTACACCAAGGCCGCCGCGTCAGAGATGCAGAACCGGCTGTTCAAGCGGCTCGGTGCCTGGGCCATGCTGACCGACGCCGATCTGCGTCATTCGCTGTCGGAGCTGGGGGTCGAGGATGGCTTTACCCCCGAAAAGCTGCGCATGGCCCGCACCCTGTTTGCCCGCGCCATCGAAACCCCCGGCGGGCTGAAAATCCAGACGATCCATTCGTTCTGTGCGTCTCTATTACGGCGCTTTCCACTAGAAGCAGGGGTGAGCCCGCAGTTCACCGAAATCGAAGACCGCGCCGCCGATCTGCTGCGGGCCGAGATCGTGGATACCATGGCCGAGGGGCAGGATGCCGCGCTGATCACCACGCTGGCGCGGATGTACACGGGCGAGGATTTCAGCAAGCTCACCCGCAGTATCGTCGGGCAGCGCGAAGGCTTTGCCACTGTGCTGTCATGGGAAGATGTGCTGGCGCTGTTCGATCAGCCCGCCGACCTGACCGAGGAGAAGATCACGGCTTCGGTGTTTCTGGGATCAGAGGCGATGATCCTTGAACAGATGATCCCGCCGATGCGGGCCAAGGGCGGGCTGGACGGCAAAGCGGCGGAAAAGCTGGCGACGATCCAGACAATGGATATCACCGCCCTGCCCGTTCTGGAAGACGTGATGCTGACCGGTGCGGGCGCCAAAGAACCCTTTACCGCCAAGGTCGGCAGCCTGCCCACGAAACCGACGCAAAAGCTGCTTTTTGATCTGATGCCGCAGGTCGATGACCTGATGCGGCGGGTCGAAGATGCCCGTGACGCGCGGCTGGCGCTGCGGGCGGCGCAGAAGACCCATGTGCTGCATCAATTCGCACATCGTTTCCTTGAAATCTATGCCCACGAGAAACAGAAACGCGGCTGGCTCGACTTTGATGATCTGATCCTCAAGGCGCGGGCGCTGCTGACCAACCCTGCGGTCGCGGCTTGGGTGCTTTATCGGATCGACGGTGGCATTGATCATATTCTGGTGGACGAAGCGCAGGATACCAGCCCGCGCCAATGGGATGTGATCGAACGGCTGGCAGATGAATTCTACAGCGGCGACGGTGCCCGAGAAGAGGAAGACCGCACGCTGTTTGTCGTGGGCGATAAAAAACAGTCGATCTATTCCTTTCAGGGGGCCGACCCGCGCGAGTTTGATCACAAACAGGATCTGTTCGAACAGAAGATCACCCAAGCGGGTCAGATCTTTCAACGGCGCAGTCTTGAATATTCGTTCCGATCGTCCTCGGCGATCCTGCAACTGGTGGATACAACGCTCGCCCCGCATACGGATGCAGGGTTTCAGGCCGATGCGGCGCATAAGGCGTTCAAATCCGCCCTGCCCGGCCGTGTTGATCTTTGGCCCGTGGTCGAGAAAACCGATGAACCCGATGACCGTGAATGGTCCGATCCTGTCGATCAGAAGTCGGCGCATCACCATACGGTCGTTCTGGCCGATCAGGTCGCGTCGCAGATCAAGGAGCTGATCGAGGGCGAACATTATCTGCCCGTCGATACCGATACCCCCGGTGCCTTTGCGCGGCGGCGTATTCGGGCGGGTGACTTTCTGATCCTTGTGCAGCGGCGCAGTGATCTGTTCTCGGAAATCATCCGCGCGTGCAAAACCGCCGGTGTGCCGATTGCGGGCGCGGACCGGTTGAAGGTCGGGGCCGAACTGGCGGTGAAGGATCTGGCGGCGCTGCTGTCGTTCCTTGCCACGCCCGAAGACAGCCTGTCGCTGGCGACGGCGCTGAAATCGCCTCTGTTCGGGTGGACAGAGCAGATGTTGTTCACCCTGTCCCACTACCGCAAGGAAGATCACCTGTGGCAGGCCTTGCGCAGCAGCGATGCCTACCCCGAAACAGTTGCCATCTTGCGAGATTTGCGGGCGCAGGTCGATTTCCTGCGGCCCTATGACCTGATCGAACGTATCCTGACCCGCCATGACGGGCGCCGTAAGCTGCTGGCGCGGCTGGGGTCAGAGGCAGAGGACGGGATCAACGCCATGCTCTCGCAGGCGCTATCGTACGAGCGCGGCGCGATCCCCAGCCTCACGGGGTTTCTGGTGTGGATGCAGACCGACGACCTCGAGATCAAGCGCCAGATCGACAATGCCTCGGATCAGGTGCGGGTGATGACCGTGCACGGGGCGAAGGGGCTTGAGGCGCCGATCGTGATCCTGCCGGACACGGGCAAACGCCCTTTGGTGATCCGGGACGAGATCATCAAGATCGGTGACACGCCTGTGTGGAAACTGTCCGAAGGGGATATGCCCGCTGCCATGCGCGGCGCGCTGGACGACCGCAAGGCGCGCGAGATGGCCGAACGGCTGCGGCTGCTGTACGTCGCGATGACGCGGGCCGAGAAATGGCTGATCGTGGCCGCGGCGGGGGAGCTGCCCAAGGATGGCAACAGCTGGTATCAGATGGTCGGTGCCGCGATGGGTCAGGCCGGTGCCAAGCCGGTTGGCAGCTCGGGCGGGATGCGGTTTGAACATGGCGACTGGGATGCGCTGCCGGTGATCGACACCGCCCCCAAAACCCACACCACGCCAGTGTTAGAGCCTGCTTTTAACACGCCCCTTACCGATATCCCACTGCGTGCCAAAACGCTGGCCCCTTCTGATCTGGGCGGTGCCAAGGCCCTGCCCGGCGACGATGGCCAATCGGAAGATGCGGCGAAATCCTACGGCAATCTGGTGCATAAGATGCTGGAAACCCTACCGATGATGCACAGCGACCGCTGGAACGGGGTGCTGCACACGCTGGCGCAGGGGTATGACGAAACCGTCGCCCAAGCCGCCTTGAGAGAGGCGATCGCGGTCTTGGATACGCCCGAACTGGCACATGTCTTTGGCAAGGACGCCTTGGCAGAGGTACCGATCACCGCGCCCTTGGGCCCCAAACGGCTGCACGGGACAATCGACCGGCTGCTGGTGTCGGATACGGATGTATTGCTTGTGGATTACAAAACCAACCGCGTGGTGCCCGATACGCCTGATCGCTGCCCCGAAGGGCTGTTGCGCCAGATGGGGGCCTATGCCGCCGCGCTGGCGCAGGTGTTTCCCGATCACCGCATCCGCACCGCTATTTTATGGACCCGTACCGCAACGCTGATGGAACTGCCCGACGCGCTGATCACAAACGCCCTATCGCGGGTGCGCGATCTTGACGGGACGCATGGGGCTACATAGGTTCCCACTCTAACCAACCCCGTGCAGGAGCAGCAACATGGCAACCGTCGCAGTCACAGACGCAACATTCGACGCAGAAGTTAAGAATTCCGATATCCCCGTTGTGGTGGATTTCTGGGCTGAGTGGTGCGGCCCCTGTAAGCAGATCGGCCCCGCGCTCGAGGAACTTTCCTCCGAGATGGACGGCAAGGTAAAGATCGTCAAAGTCAACGTTGACGAGAACCCGAACAGCCCAGCCCAGATGGGTGTCCGTGGCATCCCTGCCCTGTTCATCTTCAAGAACGGCGAAGTCGTATCGAACCTGGCCGGCGCCCGCCCCAAGGCCGCGCTGCAAGGCTGGATCGAAGAGTCGATCTAACCTGCCGCACCCGCAGCAAGCACAGTCAATGGCGCGTCAGGCAAAGGCTTGGCGCGCTATTTTTTTAATCCGCTCGAACCGCATGACATTGGCGATAGATCCATGTTCTTGAATCCGGTTCCAGTCGGTCAGGATCTGCACCCGCGTCAGGAAGTGCACCGTGGGATCATCGGGCGGCACCAGCGTGTATCCTTCAAAGAACGCGTCCCAGGCGGCGGGGGGAACGCTATGGCCTTTGGGCAAGACATCAAGGTCGCCTACCATTTGGGTATAGCTTTGCAGCAGCCGCGCGATGTCATAGCCCACGGGCGACGGTGTGGTCGCTGAAAAATCGAACGCTGCCGTCTCGTCGGGCGCCATCACCAGATTATACCCGTTCAGGTCGCCATGTTTCGCCGCAATCTGGCCCGCGTGCCCTTGGGCCTGCGGCGCGTAGCCCGCGATACGACCCACATAGGCTGCAAAACGTTGCTTGCCGTTGATCCGACGCGCACCGCTTTCAACACGCGCCACCAGACGGTGCAGGTGATTGACCATGAACCGCGGCTGAAACGGATGGGTGCCTTGCAAAGTGGCCCCGTGAAACGCCGCCAGCCAGCCGCCCGCCCGTCGCAGCAAGGGGGCGTGATCCTCTCTCTGGCGGCACAGGTCCAGAAACGTATCGCCCTTGGCAAAGTGCATCAGATAGGCCTGCTGGCCCGTGTCCGCCGCGAGGATTTGTGGCACGCTATAGCCGGGCATGCCGTCCAGCGCGTCACAGGCTGCCTGATGGGCCGCAAGCATCGCGGTGAACCTGTCGGTATCCCACGGACAGGCCACGTGTTTGAGCACGACAGCGCCCCCGTCACGCCCGTCATAGCGCTGCACGATATGGCGCTGGTTGCTGTCATCCTTGATCCACTCGGCCCCGCAGGTACAGGTTTCGGGCGCAATCCCCGCCTTGGCGGCCAATCCCTCAAATA
>PVBE011648637.1_pt1 | contig 14069 bp, 10 predicted proteins | sample 1631181 | NCBI WGS metagenome assembly PVBE01 (sample SAMN08397723, study PRJNA350692) | Marine metagenome, whole genome shotgun sequencing project. | isolation source: water | place: Pacific Ocean | collected 2012-04
AACTCTACAGATGCGCCACAAACTCTCGATGCTTACTCGTGAGTACTTTCACGCGCTTGACTTCCTAGAGGTCGAAACGCCGCTGCTCATCAAAAGCACTCCCGAGGGCGCCCGCGACTTTGTCGTCCCATCTCGAATCTATCCCGGCAAGTGGTATGCGCTCCCACAGAGTCCACAGATCTTCAAGCAGATTCTCATGATTGCTGGATGCGATCGATACCTGCAGATCTGCAAGTGCTTGCGTGACGAAGATCCCCGAGCGGATCGGCAGGCCGAGTTCACGCAGATCGATCTGGAAATGTCGTTCGTCGATCGCGATGAGATCCTCCGAATCATGACCGGGTTCATTCGGCGCATCTTCAAGCATCTGCTCAGCCTCGATCTCGGCGATATTCCCCGCATGCCGTGGCGCGAAGCCATCGACGAGTGGGGGACAGATCGACCAGACATGCGGTTCGGACTCAATCTGGTGGACATTTCCGAGATCGCCAGAAAGACAGACTTCAAAGTTTTTGCGTCTGCGCTCGCAAAGGACGACGGCGTCGTCAAGGCGATCCGCGTACCAAATTCGGCCGACAAACTGACCCGCAAGAAGCTCGACATGCTTCAGGAAACCGCAAAGACGCATGGAGCAGGCGGGCTGCCCTGGACCAAGATTACGGACAACGGATTCGAGGGCGGCGTCGCGAAATTCATCGATGGCGTCGCGGACGAACTCTCGGCCACGCTTCAGGTGGAGCCTGGCGACACGATCCTTATGGGATGCGATTCATGGCTGACCGCCTGCGAGTCGCTAGGGCAAGTCCGATTGCATGCCGCCCGCGAGTTGGATCTCGTGGACACCACGGCATGGAAGGCATTGTGGGTCGTCGACTTCCCCATGTTCCGCTGGAGTGAAGACAAACAACGCTGGCTCAGTGAACACCACCCGTTCACTGCACCCATCGAGGCAGATATCGAGAAACTCGAAAGCGATCCTGGAAACGTCGTCTCCGCAGGCTACGACATGGTGCTCAACGGATCGGAAGTTGGAGGCGGCTCAATCCGTATCCATGATTCCAGTGTGCAAGAACGAGTCTTCAAGATTCTCGGTCTTGGTGAAGAAGAGCAGCGATCCAAGTTTGGATTCCTGCTCGACGCGCTGCAGCAAGGCGCTCCGCCGCACGGCGGTGTTGCGTTCGGTCTGGACAGACTCGTAATGCTGCTCACAAGCACCGACAACATTCGAGACGTAATCGCATTCCCAAAGACCCAGAACGGGGCCGATCTCATGACCGAGGCGCCCGGGCCGGTCGACGATGCCCAGTTGGAGGAGCTGCAGGTTCGCTGCCTGGAGCAGGTTGCTGCGGAGTAGCGTGAGTTCTCTAGTAGAGACAGTTGAGCGTTGACTAGGTGAGCAGGAGACCACACCATGAAACCCACCACAATTCTGACGATTCTCATTGTGGTCGGCATGGTGCTCGGGTCGCTCGTCGGCGAATTCCTCCTTTATGGCAACGCGATCGGCGGTGATCACTGGACCAAGGTGACGGGCGATCTTGTGCTGGTTCGCCCGCTCAAACTGCTCGTGATTCCGCTGGTGCTCTTCAGTGTCATTGCTGGAATCACGCGAATCGGCGACCCCGCAAAGTTGGGCCGCCTTGGCGGCGCCACACTTGTGTACTACTTCGCCACGATGCTGATTGCCGTCGCGATCGGCGCAACATTGGTGCAGGCGATCAATCCCGGCGACCTTCCGGTCGACGTGCAAGAATCGGTACGAGCAACCGGCGAGATTGCATTCTCGGCCGACAACAGCCTTCAGTCCAAGGTCGACAACAAGACCATGGGCGGAACTTGGACCAATATCCTCTACCAACTCATTCCGTCAAACATCGTCCACGAAATGAGCGCCGGCCGGCCGCTTGGAATCATTGTCTTTGCCATTGGGTTGGGACTTGCGCTCGCTGCAGGAGGTGAGCGAACCCGCGCAGCTCGCGACTTCTTTGATGCTGGATTCGAGGCGCTGATGATCCTTGTGCAATGGGTCATCTGGCTTACGCCGATCGGCGTCTTCTTTCTCGTGGCCTGGACCGTCGGCCGCATTGGGCTTGGAAACCTCACCGGGCCGCTCGGTGGATACATGGCGACAGTCTTCCTCGGGCTCGCCATCCACGGACTGATTGTGCTTCCGCTGATCCTATGGCTATTCGGTCGCGTTTCCCCCTACCGCTTCATGGCGAAGATGAAACCTGCCCTGCTCACGGCTTTCGGAACCGACTCGAGCAGCGCCACGCTTCCGGTGACGATCGAAACTGCTATTGATGAAGGCGAGTGCTCCGAACAGGCGAGTAACTTCGTGTTGCCGCTCGGCTCGACGATCAATATGGACGGAACGGCGCTCTACGAAGCCGTCGCTGTGCTTTTCCTCTTCCAACTCTATGGCATCGAACTCGGCCTCGGACAAGTTCTGTTGGTCGTCATCACCGCGACGCTCGCCGCTGTCGGTGCTGCCGGAATTCCGTCAGCTGGACTCGTCACCATGGTCATCGTCATCGCAGCGGTCAACGCAAGTCTTGGCGGGGCGGCTGAACTTCCCGTTGCAGCCATCGGTGTCATCCTCGGCGTAGACCGCATTCTGGATATGTGCCGAACGACAGTGAATGTCTGGGGCGATGCGGTGGGTGCCCGCATCATGACACGGATTGCCCCGGACTCATAATCAGGGTGGCCAATACGAAGAGGCCACGTCCTCTCGTTCTAGTGTTCAGCAAGCCAACGCTCGGCATCGAGCGCCGCCTTGCATCCCATGCCGGCTGCGGTAATGGCCTGCCGGTAAATGGAGTCCGCGACATCCCCGGCCGCAAAGACGCCCTCGATATTCGTACGCGTCGACTCGCCGTCCACGAGCACATAGCCCGGCTCGTCCAACGCCACGCCGCTTCCCTCAAGGAACTGCGTCGCTGGCGTATGCCCGATCGCAATAAAGAGACCTTGTACGTCAAGCCGTGACTGCTCGCCCGTAACCGTATTCTCCAACTCGATCGCTTCGATTCTGGTATCGCCGAGGACATCGACAACGCCGCTGTTCCATACCACTTCGATCTTGTCGTTCGAGAGAACACGATCCTGCATCGTTTTCGATGCACGCAGCGCGTCACGGCGATGAATCACGTACACCTTCGAAGCAAATTTGGCAAGATAGGAGGCCTCTTCCATAGCGCTATCCCCGCCACCAACGACCGCCAGCGGTTGATCACGAAACATCGGAAGCGCACCGTCACACACGGCGCACGCACTGACTCCGCCGCCGGATGTCGCCAGCCGAAGTTCATTCTCCAGTCCGATCCAATTGGCCGTGGCCCCCGTGGCGATGATCACCGACGCTGCCTTCACCGCATCCCCCTCGCTCGTCGTCAAAGCAAACGGCTGGGAAGAAAAGTCGCACGCTGTAACGTCAACACCGCGGATTCGCGTACCGAATCGCTCAGCCTGCTTCTGAAAGTTCGCCATCATGTCCGGGCCGGTGATTCCCTCAGGGAATCCTGGGTAGTTTTCGACCTCGGTTGTCAGCATGAGTTGGCCGCCGGGCAGTACGGGCGCCGGATTCGACCGCGGCACACCGATCAAACACAGCGGTTCCAAATCTGCACGAGCCGCATAGATCGCTGCGGCCCAGCCCGCCGGACCGCTTCCGACAATGACAACTTGCTCAATATCACGTGGTTCACTCATGATTGGCACTCCAGCCTCGGCCTTCGCCCGACTCACTCTTCGGCGGCATCTTTACCTGTCTCACGGAGCAAATTACGTGGTGGTGGCCAAATGATCAGATCACCCCATCCTCGCTCATCCGCGTGCAACACAGCAAGGTCATCGAGGCCGTCGAGACCCCGACTGTACAACAATCCGGTTCCTGCTGGAACTATCACTCGCGTTGTGCCAATATCCAGCGGCCGAGGCTTGTCAATGAATCGGTACACAAACCACGGCCGGTACCCCTCGCTGATTTGGGCATGCGTGTCAATCGCCCACTGCTTGTCTGCAGTGACTCCGAAGACCATACGAAGTTCCTGGGGATAGACGCCTCGGATGGCCTTGTGAGCCGCCAGGCCAGCCGATATGGATGTTGCATTGACATCCATCAACAGGCGATCTCGAGCCTCGAACAATCCACTCATGTCATGAACAACAGCATCAAGCGATGCAAATCTCGCGACATTGAGGAGTTCAAACTGCGACTGCTGATTGAGAATAAGTCGCCCAAGTTGATCGATATCGTTAGATCTCCACCGCCGCCACCAATCATCGAAGATAAGCCCGAGACGATCTCGTGAATATTCGAGGCTATCGTGCGATGCCTGTAAATCAGCCCATCGACGCCGAGCACCAAACCGCTGCAAGGGTTTGCCGCCCGCCTGCACTTCCGTGAACACGGCTTGAAATTCCTCTGGATCAGCTGTGCCAAGCTGCTCGTTGAATGCATTCTCAAGAAACGCTTCCGCCAGCCGCCGATCGTGCTCGGGCATGAACAGGCTCGCACGGCCCGGGCGAAGCGAGGGGATCTCATGCAGCGACAGTTTCGTCAACTCGCCACCCGGAATGTCATCCAGATAGCGATACATCAAATCGCGCATGACCCCGAGCCCTTGCGACATCAGTCGAATGGCGGTTTCCTTCTCTTCCACAAACTCACGGTCCGCGATGCGCCGCAACACCATGACGTTGTCGAGCAGAAGCGTTAGGCCGTCACTGGCCTTGCCTTCTTCGCACATGCGATAGGCTTCGGTTGTCACCCAGAGAGTCATCCGATCAATAGCATCTAGATAATTGAATTTTGGAAGAACCAACCGATCGTCGGCCTGGCCAAAGTCAATGAAGAGGCCCTTTTCAATGTCGATTTCGCTAACAGATTCCCGTCCATATTGCAGACCAAAAATTGGTCGCTGGGCCGCTGTCTGAATAGCCGCTTTCAAACTTGATTGTGATGCCGCCCAGGCAGACCATGCGTCCCAATCAGCCATTCCAGGCCAGATGCTGAATGCACCTGTGGAAGCTGCCGCATCAGGTGGCGCGGGCAAAGTGCGAAGTGCTGGTCCCAAGACTGTCCAGCCTGATTCCTCGGCACTGGCCTGGACCGAGGCGTGCTCATTCAATCGTGCCGCCAAGGTCACTGGCGTCACGCTCGTTGACTCGACCGCTAGGGCCGAACCAATAAGAATCACTGCTCCTGCCTGCATCACAAACATCCAGCCGACTCCTGTATCACGTACATCAAGGCTCCGACAGCACAGTTCGAACCCGCGTGCCGGGAGAGGCGAGTGTAGCAGGTCGCCCATTGGACCGGCCTCGCCGAGAGGCCGGGAACGCCGAGGCTATACTCCCCCACATGAACGGCGAGTCGAGCCCAAGACGCTATTTCGACAACGCCGCAACCAGTTGGCCGAAGGCCCCTTCCGTTGCGTGGGCCACCCAGAACTGGCTCAAGGGGATTAGTGCCAGCCCTGGCCGCGGTGCCTACGAAGAAGTGCGGCATGCAGCCTCTCTGATGGACCGCTGTCGGCTGAACCTCTGCAAACTCATCGGCGCCGAGACTCCCGATCAGATCGTCCTGACGCTCAACTGCACTGACGCGCTTTCCCTCGCCATCGAAGGCACATGCAGAAGTGCCCGCCGGCAAGAACAATCCATACACATCGTCACGACCGCCATGGACCACAACTCCGTACTACGCCCCCTCCGAGATCTCGAAGCGGATGGAGTCCGATGTACCCGTGTTCTAGCCGACCCACGCACTGGACTGATTGAACCCGACGCGGTCATGGCAGCCATTGAAGCCGACACTCGCTTGGTTGCCATCAATCACGGATCAAATGTCTCCGGCTCCGTGCAGCCGATTGATGCAATTGGCACGCGGTGCCAGGAGGCAGGAGTACCGCTGCTCGTCGATGCGGCGCAGACCATCGGGCACCGACACGTGGACGTCGACGACATGGGGATCGACCTGTTGGCTTTCCCTGGACACAAAGGGCTTCTCGGCCCGCTGGGTATCGGTGGCTTGTGGATGAGGCCGGGCATGGAATCCAAGGTTGCCCCAGTTCGCCTCGGTGGAACCGGCTCACGGAGTGAACTGGACATCCAGCCAACCACGATGCCAGACAGGTATGAGTCCGGCTCGCACAACATGCCGGGGATCGTTGGATTGGATGCTGCGCTGCAGTGGATCGAAGCTGAGGGAACTGAGTCGCTCTACCAGCGTGACCGAGAAATGACGGCCTTCATGCTGGAGCGACTGTTGATGATCGATACCATCACGGTGCTTGGGCCAACAGATCCCGAAAACCGATGCGGTGTGTACAGCATCGTGACCGAGAACGTCGCCCCAGAGGAACTCGCTCGCCGAATGGAGACCCACCATGGCATCCTCGGCCGACCCGGCATCCACTGCGCTCCCGCAGCGCACCGAACATTCGGAACTCTGGATTCCGGCGGAGCCTTCCGATTGAGCATTGGACCCTTTACGTCGATCGAGGACGTAGAAGTTGCCGCCGATGGACTGGCGAAGGAAACTGCTTGCTCCACTCAGTTCGCAATCCCCGCATGAGGAATTCACACGACATGTTTGAGCAGAGACTTCAGGGATCCCTGAGCACGATTCAATCACTTGCCGGTCACCTCGGCAGCATCGCCCGCATTAGTGACATCATCATTGAGAGACTCGGCGATCGCTGTACCGTGTGGACCGCAGGCAACGGCGGGTCTGCCGCGCAGGCACTGCATCTCTCCGAGGAACTTGTAGGTCGATACCGCGATGACCGCCGGCCACTCGCTTCGGCGATGCTCGCATCCGATCCAACTGCGTTGACGTGCATCGCCAACGACTATGGGTTCGAGTACGTGTTCGAACGACCGCTGCGTGCCATGGCTCGGCCAAAGGATGTGCTTCTCGTTTTGTCAACTTCTGGGAACAGCCCGAATCTTGTTCGCGCACTGGAAGCCGCGCGATCTTTCGACTGTCTGACCATTGGACTTCTTGGAGGTGATGGCGGAAAGTGCCGCCAGTTGTGCGATCATGCCCTCGTCGTTGACGAAACCGATTCCGCATTCATTCAGGATGCGCATCAAGTTGTCATTCACCTGATCTGTGAAGCTGTGGAACAATGGGCCACCGCCAGCCCCGAGCAGGAAATCGCGTCATGACGACTCCCACACTTCGGGAGCAGCCTCCGGCCACCGCGTCGGCTCAAGGAGTCGCGGGCCTCATTGGCCTGATCCTCGTTCGCTGCATTGTGCCGATCTGGATCACCGCGGGAGCAGCCACCAAACTGGTTGAGCGTTCCCCAAAGTTGCTGCCGGAGCACCTCAGGGGACTTCTTGAGTCCGTCGGGTTCGACCTGCACGTGGCGCTCGCCTTCTTTATCGCTATCGAGTTTGCTGCGATCGCCGTCATGGTGCTCCTTCCACGACTCGCCCGAGGCACTGCCGTCCTCATGCTGCTCACATTCTGCCTGGTGCTTCTCTATGAAATGTTCAATGGCAACGTGACAAGTTGCGGATGCCTTGGCAGCGTGTCTCCCCCACCGTGGCTCATGCTATCGATCGATCTGACGCTACTTATTTTGGTCGTGGCACTCCCAGTACGAAGTATCCCGCTTATGAACGATCGGGCCAGCTGGGCGCTCGTCACGCTTCTCTCGGCAGTGTTGGGCATTGTGGCGTTCACGCGAGTGCTTGGCGGCGCCACGGGCGTCACAGTCGTCGTCGACACACCGACGCAGGATGGCGAAACTTCAGCCACCTCCAATGAAAACAACGGCAGTCCCGCTGTCACCCTCCCCGCCTACTACTCGATCAACACATCAGACTGGCCCGGACAACACATGAGCGACATTGATCTGCTCTCGTGGATTCCCAATCTTCCAGACTCCATCACATCTGGCAAGCAGTATCTGATTCTCTACAGCCGAACATGCGAGCACTGCAACGAACTTCTGCTCGAATACTTCTCGTTTGATCCACCCGCACCGACCACGCTCGTTGCGATTCCCGAGAACAAGGATGGATTCATCGAAGAGGGCACGCTTGAGAACCCCTGTCTTGATTGCGGCGAGGTCGAATTGCCGATCGGCGTGGACTGGTTGATCACACCTCCAGTCGTCATCTCGCTCGAAGACGGAGTCATCCGCTGCGCTCAGGAGGCGGAGGACTATGTTGATCCCCAGTGCCTTCCTTGGCACGGCTTTTGAACTGAATTATTGCTCCACCGAAAGAGAGAACTACCCCGATGTCAGATCAACTCGATGCCGTGCTCGCCCACCTCGACGCCACGCACGATGCGCAGATAGCGCGTCTGTTCGACTTGCTTCGAATCCCGAGTATCAGCACCGATCCTGCCCACGACAACGATGTCCATGCCGCAGCCGAATTGTGCGCCGCGATGCTTGAAGACTCGGGCCTCAAAGCGACAGTACACACCACGAGCGGACACCCGATGGTCGTGGCCCATTCAAATGGCCCGGCCGATGTGCCACACGTGCTGTACTACGGACACTATGACGTCCAACCGCCGGATCCACTGGATCTGTGGAATGCTGCTCCGTTTGAGCCGGTGATTGTCGACACTGACGGGCCAGCCCGCATCGTGGCACGGGGCGCGGCCGATGACAAAGGGCAACTCATGATGTTCGTCGAGGCGCTTCGCGCCTGGAATGAAGTGGGTGGTGGGATACCTGTTCGTGTCACGGTTCTGCTGGAGGGCGAGGAAGAGAGCGGAAGTCCGAGCCTCGACCCTTTCCTCGCCGCACATGCTGATGAGTTGCGATGTGACGTATGTGTCATCTCCGACACCGGCATGTGGGATCCGAATACACCAGCGATCACAACAATGCTTCGCGGAATGGTCTACCTCGATGTCACGCTACATGGGCCGTCCCATGATTTGCATTCCGGCATGTTTGGCGGCGCCGTCGTCAATCCGCTCAATGAACTCGCCAAGGTTCTCGGAGATCTGCACGACTCCGATGGGCGCATCACGGTCAATGGATTCTATGACGGTGTTTACGAGCCTTCTGAATCGCAGCAGCAGGAATGGAAAAATCTCGGGTTCGACGAGTCGGCCTTTCTCGCTGAAGCCGGTCTGGATCGTTCAATGGGCGAATGCGGTCGCAGCGTGCTTGAGCGAATCTGGTCGCGGCCGACATTGGATATCAACGGGATCACCGGTGGCTACGGTGGTGCGGGTGCCAAGACCGTTATTCCGGCTGAGGCATCTGCAAAGTTCAGCTGCCGGCTCGTGCCGGGGCAGGATCCAGACGCCATTGAAGCGGCACTTCGAACACATCTCCAACAGCACACGCCCGCTGGATGCCGATGGACGATCGAGTCACACGGTGCCAACCCCGCAATTCAAGTTGCCGACGAATCGCCATGGCTAGAGGCAGCGCAGTACGGACTCGAACGCATTTGGAATCGTCGAGCCGTGCTTGTTGGATGCGGCGGATCGATTCCTGTCGTGGGATCGTTCCAAGAGATTCTCGGTGCTGACTCATTGCTGATCGGCTTCGGACTTGACGATGATCGTGTGCACTCACCAAACGAGAAGTTCAACATTGATTGCTACACGGGTGGAGCACGGTCCCATGCGGCAGTCGTGCTGGCACTCGCGGAGGCTGGTGGCGCGTGACCCTCTCCCACACGATCACGATCGTGCTCGTGTGGCTCGCTGCAGTCAGCGAGGCTATCTCTGCCGCGACGCCCCAACTCACGATTCTTCACGAGGGCGTTGGCGACATCCTGCCAACCGGCCGACCTGCTGGCATTCAAGTACTCATCGATCCTGGAGATCTCACCCCAGGCACCTATCTGCTGGAGTGGGAGACTGAAACTCCTGACGGTGACACACTCGTGAAACAGCGGGCTATACCGCTCGCTGGACAACCGGCAACAGCCTGGATCTACAACGTTGTTCCAAGAGGAGAGGACTCAGCCGGACGTATTCGTGTTCGCCGACAAGGCGAGGCCATCCCGCTTCTCACATCGCCGATTGGAAGCACAGCCGGAATGACCGGCCAATTGCCCGAGGGCTCGGATCTGATGCTCGTTGTTGGAAGTCGTGGGTTCGGACTTGAATCTTACGACGCTGCGACCAATCCAATGGATCCGCGCTGGAGTCACATCGACTCGCGGGTCAAGTTGCTGACTCCGGACGAACTTCCAGACCGCCCTGAGGGGCTCTCCGCGGCATCCACATTGTTGTGGACCGGAGATCAGGAAGTACCAGATCCGCATCGCGAGTCGGTGATTCAGGATTGGATGGAGGCAGGCGGCCATCTCATTGTTTCGATCCCTGACCGGGGACGCGGAGGCCGCTTCGCTCGAACTGGAGGATCACTCCACGCACTGTTGCCGGACCTTCCGGAGCAGGAGGCCCTCTACACGTCACAGATTCTGCAACTGCTTTCGCCAGATCAACTCCGAATAACGCCCGGCACCGAAATGACCTGTCGGCCATTTCCAGCCACGACTACCGGTACTGGTCCATGGCACACCGTTCTCAACCTTCCGGATGGCCGCCCCATCGCCATTGCTCGACCTGTGGGGCACGGACGGTTGACACTCATCGGCCTGGACCTGACGTCTCCGATCGTCCAAAGTGCACGGTCAGACGGAGCAGTTCAAGGGCCACTCCCCGCTGCCGCAACATTCTGGAATCCGGTTCTTGCCAGGCGAGGCGACGCTCCGACGCTCCGCGAGCTCGCCGCAATCAGCAAGATTGCAAGAAAATCTTCGAACTTATGGGGTACCTCCGTACAGGACAGCCAGATTGCATGGGCAACTCGGCGGACCGTCGCGGCAGGCAGCCGACTGTCGATCGTCATTCTATGGCTCGGCATATGCTGGCTCATTGGAGGGCCGGTGTTGTGGATCGTGCTCGGTCGACTTCATCGCCGAGATCTGGCGTGGCCCATATTTGCGATTCTTGGAGGGATAGGCGGAGTCATCGGATGGTTTGCCGGGCTCGTCGTGAGTCTGCAATCTCCGGAAGCACTGCATATGTCGATCGTCGATAAGGTGGTCGGTACACCCGAGAGCATGGTTCGATCATGGATCGATGTCCGAATTCCAGGCGTGAACACGCACGAGCTCAGCGTCCCGGCCGAAGAAGGCAGAGGAATGCTGGCACCGTGGATTCCAAGCGGCCAACCCGCGATTGGATTCGCGGACTCCGACACTCTGATCGCAGATGTGAACCGTCCTGAGTCCCTCCCGATCAAAGCAAGGTCCACATCGACGAGCGTGCAACTCGAGTGGATCGGTCCCTTGGCACCAGACTCATCCCTTCCCGAAATAGAGATCGTTCAGCCCGTGCATGTCAGTCCTAATGGCCTTGAGGGCACGCTTCGATATTCCGGGCCAAGACCACTGAAGAACGTCTCCGTCGTGTGGATTCAGAGCAGGCGTTACCCCAGGGAAACCTCCCCGATCACATGGACAAATGCAGTCGACTCCGGCCACATGCCCGTTGTAGCTTGGTCATGGAAGTTGTCTCGGCCAGTCAACCCCGAACAAGAGTTCTCATTGCAGGCCCTGAAGGGGCCACAACTCGCTCAGTCCCTCGCTGACCACGTCCAGTCACTCAAGAGATCCTCTGGAGTCCACATAGGGACAATTGAAACTGCGACGACGTTTGAAATCCTCACGTTGTACCGGCTTGCCACACCTCCCGGTTGGCAGATGGATCCAAATACGGTGGGCAGCCAGCAGATCCACGCGGATGTACACAGAGTATTTGGCAGCCAATTGGACTTGGGTGCTAGACTCGGAAGTCCAATGCTGCTGATTAGTGGTTTCATTGACGACACCGATCTCCCCGTGCCGCTGCTTCTCGACGAATCCCCCATCCAAGCAACAGGCGGCTTGACGATGCTGCGATGGATACTTCCGCTCCCAGATGTGTCCCCGACCGTTGAACAATGGCCACCGAGGCAATAGAACTATCGCAGTATGCCAATCATCGAGACAATCAACCTCACGCGAACCTACGGCGATCTGATCGCACTTGACAACCTCAACCTGACAGTCGATCGGGGGGCATGCTTTGGATTCATCGGACCGAACGGTGCTGGAAAGACGACGACGATCAGAATCCTCTCCACACTGCTCAAACCGTCTTGGGGCGAAGCTCGAATCGACGGCTTGACGATCGGCTACCAGAACTCGCTGATTCGACCAATCATCGGCTATGTACCAGACTTCATTGGAACCTACGACGACATGCTCGTCTCGGAGTATCTTGAGTTTTTCGCTGCTTGCTATGGGATCCATGGTTCAAAGCGAAGAACCGTCGTTGCGGAAGCGTTGGAGTTGACTGACCTGACAACCAAGGCGGGATCGCAAGTCGACGGTCTCAGTCGAGGCATGAGCCAAAGACTCTCTATCGCCCGCGTGCTACTGCACGATCCACAAGTGCTTCTGATGGACGAACCAGCATCGGGGTTAGACCCACGCGCTAGGATTGAAATCCGCGAACTCCTCAAAGAGTTGCAACGATTGGGCAAGACCATTCTCATCTCTTCACACATCCTGAGTGAGTTGAGCGAACTCTGCGACACTGTCGGAATCATTGAGCAAGGAAAGCTCTGCTTCTCTGGATCGATGCAGTCTGCACTTGAAGCAGCAGAGGCCGGTTGCGAGTACGAAGTCATCGTCGAACAACGATCCTCCGAGGCAGCACAACTGCTTACGGAGGCCGAAGGCATCTCCCGAGTCAAAGTCGTCAAGACCAACGGGGTGGATGTCCTACACGTGACCGTAGATCGGGACCGACCCATCGCCGCAGCCGAAATCCCTGCTCGTCTGATAACAGCGGGCTTCCGACTCAGTCAATTCCAGCGTGGCCAGGTCAATCTCGAAACTGCATTCATGCACCACACAAAAGGTATCGTTGCATGAGTGGCCGGCCGACATCCGATTCAACAATGCGGGATACTGCAGCCATGACCTCTGGCACACGGCCAAGATTGCTGGTCCTTGCGGATCCTTCCCGAGACTCCGTCGCGGCAGTTCTTCGCGAGATTGAACCAGATCTCTCCACGTGGGGGCGAACCGTTCACCTTGAGGCTTCTACTGCAGACGCGCCACTACCGGACGACTGCGAAGCCGATCTCGCCATCGTTGTCGGCGGAGATGGTGCCGTAATCTCACAGGCACGGCGATTGATTGGTCGTAACATCCCGCTCGTCGGTGTGAATTGCGGCCGCCTCGGTTTTCTTGCCGCGTTTGATCATGCATCGCTCCGAAAGTTCGCTGACGATGTGTTCGGCGGCGCTCCTCCAGTAAGAGATCACATGGTGATGCAGGTCACCCATGAATCGGCTCAAGGCAGCGTGACCACTGTCGCGGTCAACGATGCGGTCGTCACAAGCGGTCCTCCATACAGCATGATTGAACTGGCACTGAGTATCGGCAGTGTTCCCGGACCAAAAATGCGAGGAGATGGGCTGATCGTCGCCTCACCGACCGGGTCGACCGCGCACAATCTCTCCGCTGGCGGACCGATTCTCGGCCCAGGCGTCGGTGCGCTCGTCGTATCTCCGCTGGCTCCACAGTCGCTCGCATTTCGATCCATCGTGCTGGACGCTCAAACAGGCGTCGATCTGGAACTGACTCGTGGAAATGAAGGCACAATGCTTGTACTCGACGGCCAACAGCACTCCAAACTATCCAAAGGCGACCGGATCGCCATCAGGCGACACGCCCAGACCATCCCCATGGTGACTCGCCCCGACGAGCCGTTCTGGCGCATCCTGCTCGAACGCATGCGATGGGCCGCGCCACCCGTGTTCCGGTGAGTACACTCCCCGCATGATCGACCTCAAGGCCTTGCGGGAAGACCCCGAACGATTCATCTGTGGTGCTCGTGACAAGGGCATTGACGTTGATATTGGCAGACTCGTCGAACTCGACGCCAAGCGACGGGAGGCCTTGACAAGGCAGGAGTCGGCACGGGCCGAGCAAAAACGAGTCTCTAAGGAAGTCGGTCCCCAACTCGGCAAACTCAAGGGCCAGTTGAAGAAAGCCGACGACCAGAA
>PVBE010058388.1_pt1 | contig 14068 bp, 17 predicted proteins | sample 1631181 | NCBI WGS metagenome assembly PVBE01 (sample SAMN08397723, study PRJNA350692) | Marine metagenome, whole genome shotgun sequencing project. | isolation source: water | place: Pacific Ocean | collected 2012-04
ACTGGAATATTTGTATCGCTCACAAACTACAATTTTCCCGTCTTTAAGTGCTGGCTCAATTTCAAATTGTAAATGTTCTGCTCTGTCTGCAGCAAAGAGAAATGCATCAGCAAGTGAGAGTGTAGATTCATCTTTCAAATATTCTCTAAGAAGACGACCGATTCTTCCACGAGATGGTTCTTCTGTATAATGAACAGTATAACCACGACGACGTAGATAATCAGTAATAAAACCGGCATGCCCCGACTTACCACAGCCGTCAATCCCTTCAATAGCTATAAATTTACCACGTTTTTCTCCCATAATTCAAAGCTAGGGAGAAGTTAGTTATAAACTTTAGGGAAAAAATCCAGGAAAAACTTATAACCAGGGAGAAATTAAATCTTTGAGCTTATTAAAGCTAGATTAGGAAAATACATTGGAGAAGAAAGCTGAAGGAAATAAAAAGAAAGAACACAAGGCAGACTATTCTCACTCAAAATTATACCCTCACACAAAACCTGCGAAAAAAAGTGGGAAAAATATAATACTGCAAAAAGAAACTTGGATTTTCGTAAGTGGTATTATAATTGCAATTTTTGTTTTATCAGTACTTTTTATGGTTCTTTGGGGAAAATACACCATTCTTTTCTATTGGCTTATTGTAGCAATGGCAATTTTCTTCACAAGAAAAACAGATTTGTGGAAAATGGGAATTGAAATCCATTTTCCTTTGATGTTTTATGTGAGTTATACCTTAGGTCCACTGTTTGCATTCTCACTTTTCATAATTGGTTTTGGAGGAGTTTGGAAAGTCAGACCAGATGAAGGAACAGGGATTATGATTCAATCTGTAACAATGTGTTTAATGATTGGTGTGGCGCAAATAATGAAATTCGTCTATGGACCTGCAATAACTGCAAGTCAATTTTTCCTTGCATTTGTGATAGCAATCGTATTTGTTCAAGTAACAGATGGAATACTTTCAAAAATGTTTTGCCCATCGGCTCCAATGAAAATTTTCATACTTCACTCTTTAGATGTTATAATAAACATATATGTTGCAAAATTAATTGGATACCAAATTCTTAGATATTTAATGACACTGAGTTAACCTTTGTATTCTTCACCAGATTCAACATCATTATTAACAACAACACCTGGCCAGATTCTTGCTTTTGAACCAATCTTTTTTCCAGGATTGACAACAACATTTGATCCGAATTTGACATCGTCGCCAACAAGACCGCCGAGTTTTCTTAACCCAGAATCAACTTGCTTTCCTTTCATATTTACAAGAATGTTTTTATTATCATGACGTAAGTTTGTCATTATTGCACCAGCCCCGAAATTTACATTCCGACCGACAACTGAATCGCCCATGTAAGAAAGATGAGGAATACAAGTCCCATCCATGATAACAGAATTTTTAACTTCAACACCTTGACCAATTTTGCAATTGTCTCCAATGCAAGTGTAAGGACGTAAGAAAGCATTAGGACCAATAATGCAATTCTTCCCAATCATAACAGGACCTTCAATATAAACTCCGGCCTTGATAAAAGTACCTTCGCCTGCTATTAGTTTTCCTTTTACAGTAACTCCATGATCAAATTCTGTTTTGATTTCTTCAGGTTCCTCGTTGATGAATTTTTTATTTGCAGTAAGAAGATCCCACGGATAATTTACAGGCATCCACATCTCAGCTTCAACTGAGGATACTTGTTCACCAGAATCAACAAGAGTTTGAATTGCATCTGTGATTTCATATTCTCCGCGTTCTGATAGTTTGAGATTATCAATTATGTCAAAAATGTCTGGGGAGAATGCATAGATTCCAATATTAACAAAAACTTCTCCTTGAACATTTGGAGGTTTTTCAACAATTTTTCGAACTTTATTTCCTTCAACTTCAACAACACCGAGACCAACAGGATTTTCTTTTTTTATAACAGACATTGTAGCTTTTGAATTGTGATTTGAAATAATATTTTCAAGGTGATCGGAAGTGCAGAAATCATCTCCATTTAAAACAATAAAATCTTCAGGCAATTTTTCGCGAGCAGTTGCAATTGCATTAGCAGTTCCTAAATGCTCTTCCTGAATTGTAAAAGAGATTGCAAGCTCTTCATTATTCACTTCAAGAAAACCAGGAATAGTACTTTCCTTGCTGACAACGACGACGACTTCTGTAATTCCTGCTTCGCGTAATGCTTCTAAACTGCGAAGAATAATTGGCTTGTTAGCTACAGGAAGTAAACATTTGTTCCGTGTATCTGTAAGCGGCCTCATTCTCTTGCCATCCCCGGCAGCAAGGATTAACGCTTTTGTAATCTTCATTAGTGAAAGAGAACTCTAATCGGGGGTTATAAAGGATTACTAAAAATAATTCTAAAGGGGTGATAAACAGAGGATTTATAAACCATCAAAATCTAATTTTTTGGAAATGAAAAAGATAAAAGAACGGTATAAACATATGGCTGATTTGTGGGTCGATATTGAAAATATTTTCATTCTTTTTTATCTTGGGCTTGGAGCTTACGGAATATCAAGTCTCAGATATAAAGGATCGCCCATTGCATCGATTGTTTATGTGTCCTGTGCTATTGTTTTAGTGCTGACTCTTACCTGGTTACATAAGAATTCTAAAGTATTCTGCTTTGGAAAAAGATATTCAAGTGCTTGGGGAATTGTAGCAGCAGAGATTTACAGAACAGGAAATTGTAAAGATCCATATGCCCGAATTATTGCAAAAATAGCAGTGGCGATTGTGACAATAGTCCCAATCGGATTAATGGGATTCATGTTGTATTATTATCCATTCTCAAAAGCATTGATGAACATACTTATTTTGTTCATTGCAATGAGTTTGGTGCAGTTTGTTATACACAAACAATTTAGCAAAAGATTCAGCATGGACTATAACAAGCCACCAGAAGCTTTCAAGTAAAAACAAAACAAATAAAAGCGAGTAGTTTTAGGATATTTAGCTATGGGCCTGTAGCCTAGTCTGGATAAGGCGACAGCCTTCTAAGCTGTAGATCAAGGGTTCAAATCCCTTCAGGCCCACCATATTCATATGACAGAAAAATTATTTTGGCAAGATCCATATTTGAAAGAATGTGATGCTGTGGTTCAGAAACTGGATGGAAACAATGTTGTTTTAGATAAGACTGTTTTGTTTGCATTTTCTGGTGGACAGGCATCAGATAAAGGAACTATTACTGGAATCCAAATTACTGAGGCTTTGAAAACAGGAGATGATATTGTTTACACTTTGGAAAGCGCGCCGGATTTTAAAGAAGACGACACTGTCAAAGTAGAATTGGATTGGGAAAACAGATTTAGATTAATGCGTCTTCACAGTTCAGCGCATATTATTTATTACATTTTCAAAGACATTAGTGGACAGTCAAAACTAATTGGTTCCAATATGCATCCAGAAAAAGCTCGAATTGATTATGAAATGGAAGAATCAGTTGTAAATTATTTTGACGAAATACAAAAAAAAGTTGATGAAATAATTGCACAAGATTTAGAAATAAAAGTTTATGAAGATTCTGAAGAACCTGGAAAAAGATGGTGGGAATTAGGAGAATGGAAAATGCCTTGCGGGGGAACACACGTCAAGCGGACCGGAGAAATTGGAAAAATCCGGCTTAAGAGGAAAAATATTGGTGCAGGCAAAGAACGTATTGAAATTATGCTAGACCACTAAAAAGTGACATATGACAATATTATTAAATAAGCTAATACCCTACATTTAAGGTTAAAATGGGCCCGTGGTGTAGCTTGGATATCACGGGAGGCTTCGGACCTCCAAACTGGGGTTCAAATCCCTGCGGGCCCACTTACATTTAAAAACCGCAGAAACATACAGGTGAACAATGAAAGATCCATGGATTAAAGCAAAAGAAGATGTAACAAAAGCAATAGCTGAGGTTCTACCAAAATTAGGAATCGCAAAAACTCCACTAGGAAAAATAAAATTAAAAAATCATATTGACGAACCCCCAAGTTACAAAATGGGAGATTTGGCTTGTAGTATTTCTTTCCCACTTGGCAAAATCAAAAAAGTAAGTCCTCGCAAAATTGCTGAAGAAATTATTGAAAAAATCAAAAGGCCGCGAAGTGTTTTTCTAATCAAACTTGCAGGAGCTTATGTTAATTTCTTCCTCAAATTCGGAGAATTCGCAAAAGCTGTTGTAACTGAAGCGAATACTGATTCATTTGGAAAAGGTGAGAAAAAGAAAGACAAGATAATGATTGAGTACAGTCAACCTAATCCACTCAAGGCTTTTCATATTGGACATTTGAGAAACACAACACTTGGAGAAAGTTTGTCAAGAATTATTAAAGAAGCAGGATACGATGTTGTTCAGGCAAATCTATTTAATGATGTAGGAATGCATGTTGCAAAAACAATTTGGGCTTACAAGAATTTCCATGACGGAGAAAAACCAAAAGGAAATCTTTCAAATTGGATAGGAAGCATTTACACAGAAGCTGTACAAAAACTAAATGAAACTCCTGACAAAAAAGAAGAAGTAACTGAAATTCTGAAACACCTTGAAGCTCAAGACGATAAAGAGCTTGTTGATCTTTGGAAACAATTTAGAAAATGGAGTATTGATGAATTTAAAGAAATTTACAAAGAACTTGGTGCAAATTTTGATGTTGATTTTTATGAAAGTGATTTACTTGATAGAGGAAGAGAATTAACTGAAGAACTTAGAAAAAAGAAACTAGCAAAGAAAAGTAAAGGAGCATTAATTGTTGATCTAAAGAAGCACGGGCTACCGGTTTGGCTCTTATTGAAAACTGATGGAACAACTTTATATTCAACACAAGATCTTGCACTAGCTGAAGAGAAATTTAAGAAATACAAAATTAATCGCTCAGTTTATGTTGTTGGATCTGAACAAAGACTTCACTTTCAGCAATTATTCAAAACCCTTGAATTAATGGGCTTCAAACAAGCAAAGAAATGTTATCATTTGGCTTATGCTCTCGTAAGTTTGAAAGGTGGAAAAATGTCTTCGCGTGAAGGAACTGCAATTCTTTATTCAGAATTAAAAAATGAAATGCTAAAAAAAGCAATGGGTGAAATTATTCAAAGAAATCCAGAACTTGATCAAAAAACACAGAGAGCTCTTGCAATGAAAATAACAATTGCAGCTATGAAATTTAGTATGCTAAATGTTGGAAATAATAAAACAATTTTCTTTGACTGGGATACTGCATTGGAATTTGAAGGAGAAACTGGACCTTACATTCAATACGCTGCAGTTAGGGCAAAAAGAATTTTGGAAAAAGCAAAAAAGAAACCAGCACTTGCTAGTATTAAATTCAAACATTTGAATAATAAAGATGAACAGAGATTAATAAAACAAATTGGAAAACTTCCAAGTGTTATAGCAGAATCCGCAGAAACTTATCAACCACATATTATTGCTAATTATGCTTACGCATTGGCAGACAAGTTTAGCTCATTTTACACCACAAATCCTGTTTTAAATGCTGAAGACACTGAAGTAAGAGACGCTCGGTTGGGATTGGTTAACGCAACATTTAAAACATTAAAGAAATGCTTGTATCTTCTTGGAATCGAAGTCCCGGACAGGATGTAAATTTCAAAATACCACCGTAGCCTAGTCTGGATAAGGCGTTTCCCTCCTAAGGAAAAAGTCGAGAGTTCAAATCTCTCCGGTGGTGCTTCTTACATTTTTAATAGGGCTTCGACGAAGTCGAATGCCCTTGGCCATTGTCCGCGGCCAGGCGGACGTTCGGAACTCTCCGGTGGTGCTTTTTTACTTTAATACAAAAATTAATAAACGGCTAAATGTAGTAATAGCAAACAAGAGAGGGGATTAGTGTGGATATAAAAAAATATTTCATGGGAGTGATGTCGCTAGTCTTAATTCTCGTTCTCGCACCAATTGTTCTTCCAGGCGCTTCAAGGATGCTAATTTGGACAATAGTTCTTTGTATTCTCAGCAGATCAAATTTAGTATATCACACAGTGAATCTTGAAGTACACAGCATTTTGATATTATTCTTGGCAATAATTTATGGACCGTGGATAGCAATATTAGTAGCAATATTATCAACATGGCCATCAAAGATATTAAGTGCAAAAATAGGAATCTACAACCCGATTTTAGTTGGGATGGATATGATTCACATGATCTTTATAGCGATTTTTGCCAGTTTTTTAACACTTAGTAATTTCTTGGTTTGGGGAATTGTCATATTTATATTAGCAGAAGTTTTCAGGGAAATCAGCAGATTTTTCACATTTCATGAAAATCCAATAAAGTATATTATAATGGGAACATTTTACATGACTCTCGCATGGTTTGCACTTAGCAAATTCCCATACCTTTTCATAAACTGGCTTAGGGTAGTATAACGGTAATAATATAAAGACATAGAATTAGAATTCTAAAGCTAAATTAGGCCCGTGGTGTAGCTTGGATATCATGGTGGCTTGCGGAGCCGCAGTCCCGAGTTCAAATCTCGGCGGGCCTGCCACTCTCAAAAAGGAAAAATTTTTAATAGGCAGATAACTATCAAAAACGATAACAATGGTAAATTTCCTAAAACGATTCGGAATAAGTGAAACAATCAGCGCTATTCTAATGATAGCTGTTGGTGTAACAATTTTAATTTGGCCAAATCTTTTAACAACATTAATTGCAGTTTATCTAATTGTTGTTGGTGTTGTGAAATTAATTTCAGGTTAAATCTTTTTCACAAATCCGAGATTTGCATTAACTTCAACTGAATCACCGTCATTTAGAATAAGAATCCGAGTTACAACAAGTTGTTCAATTTTTTCAGAGCGGGACAAGTTGTCTCCTTTGAAGTGATGATAGGTCATTTTTCTAATAGGAATAACATTATAGATTTTTGGATGTGCAAACGATTTTCGGCTTCATCAAAGACAATGCTTTTATCACCGTCAATAACTTCAGCAGTTTGCTCATATCCGCGTTTAGCAGGCAAACAGTTCATGAAAATAACATCCGGCTTTGCAACATTCAAAAGTTCAGTTGTAACTTGATAAGGTTTGAATGTGTCAACGCGTTTCTGTTCCTCATCTTCAGGAATTCCATAACTCATCCAAGAATCTGTGTAAATTACATCAGAATCTTTTGCAGCTTCTTGTGCATCGTGGGTCACAGAAATTTTTGCACCAGTTCCTTCAGAAAGTTTTGCAACTTCGTCAAGCACTGATTGTTCTGGTTCATACTCAGTTCCTTCCGGACAAGCAACCATCATTTCCCAACCGAGTATTGCACACATCCGCATTAAATCATAAGTGACATTGTTGTGACAATCACCGAAGTAAGACATCTTGCGTGGATTCAAATCTCCTTTATGTTCTTTGATTGTTTGGAAGTCTCCGAGAATCTGGCAAGGATGTGCGAAATCATCAAGCGCATTTATCACAGGGATTGTAGAATTCTCTGAAAGTTTTTGTAAATCTTCTTTCTTGAAAACGCGAGCCATTATAATATCACAATATCTTGAAAGGCATCCTGCAGTGTCTTCAATATTTTCTTTTTTTCCAAGAGGTGAATCTTTAATTGAATAGAAAATCGCATGACCACCAAGTTGTGTCATACCAACTTCAAAAGAAGTTCTTGTTCGAAGCGATGGTTTTTCAAAAAGCATCAAAAGAGTTTTGTCTTTTAAATCGCTAGTATGCGATGAAATGTTCGCCTTGATTTCAATTGACTTGTCAATGATGCTAAGGCATTCTTCTTTAGAAAAATCGCTAACTTTCAATAAGTGTCTTACCATTTTTAATCCCTCAGGAACACTAATTCGTTCTTGTTTAAATAATTTTACTGTACAAATGTCACATTTCCCGAAAAACACTTAAAGAATAAACAGAGATGCAATTTAAGGGATAAAATGGCAAAGAAAAAAGTAGTAATTATTGGAGCCGCTGGGTTTGATTACCACGCGTTCAACACATATTATCGTGACAACGAAAATTATGACGTTCTTGCTTTCACAATGGCTGGAGAGCAGAATCTTGGAACTGTTGAAGGAGAAATACGAAAATATCCACCTGAACTTGCAGGCAATCTTTATCCAAATGGAATACAAACAATTCCAGAAGCAGATCTTGAAAAGTTTGTAAAAGAAAATCAAGTTGATCAAGTTTTAATGGCGTATTCTGATTCTTCCTATAATACAGTTATGAGAAAGTGTGCACGGGCGCAGGCTGCTGGTGCTGAATTCAAATTACTAAGTCCACGGCAAACCCAAATCAAATCTAACAAACCAGTTATTGGAATTGATGCTGTTCGAACAGGTTGTGGAAAAAGTCAGACATCAAGAAAAGTTGTTGAGATTCTAAAGAAGCGCGGATACAAAGTTGTTGCAATTAGAGAGCCAATGCCATACGGCGATCTTGTCCAACAAGAATGTATGCGCTTTGCAGATTATGATGATCTTGTAAAATACAAATCTACAATTGAAGAACGCGAAGAATACGAACCTTATATTGAACGCGGTCTTGTAATTTATTCTGGTGTTGATTATGGCACCATCATTAAAAAAGCTGAGGAAGAAGCAGACATTATTGTATGGGATGGGGGGAACAATGAAGTTGCATTCTATCAAACAGACATGCACCTTGTAGTTGCTGATCCACTTAGACCAGGACATGAAATTGCTTATTACCCTGGAGAAACAAATGCAAAACTTGCAGATTATGTTATTATAAACAAAGAAGACTCTGCAGAACCAGAAGGCATCGCCACTGTTGAAAAGAACATTAAAGACATAAATCCTGATGCAAAAATTGTTCATGCAAATTCTACAGTAAAATTAGAAGATCCTGAAGCAGTTAGAGGAAAGCGAGTTATAATTGTTGAAGATGGACCAACATTAACTCACGGGAATATGGCTTTCGGAGCTGGAAAAGTTTCTGTAAAAGATATGGATGTAACAATTGTTGATCCAAGACCAAATTGTGGAGCGAATTTGAAGAAAGTTTATGAGGAATTCCCACACCTTGGTGAAATGATTCCTGCGATGGGTTACAGCGATGCTCAGTTGAAAGAATTAGAAGATGCAATTAACAATACTGAAGCTGATGTTGTTGTGAGTGGAACTCCAATTGATCTTGGAAAACTATTGAATGTGAACAAACCAGTTGTGCGAGTAGGTTATGAACTTGAAGAAAAAGGAGAACCAAATCTCGAGACAATCATTGATGAATTTATTGAAAAGTTTGTGAAGAAAGAATAATTCAGCAAGTTATGTGTATGAGAGCGACAGCTCTCTTTGAAGATTTATTGAATTGGTAACAAGCTTCAGGAGTTTCATCTATAATTAATTCTATTCCTTTTTCTTCTGCCAAATGTTTGACACCCTCAAAAACTTTGACACACCCACTTGTACCAGTGCCAATAATTAAAAGTTCTATATCTTCTTTCAAGTATTTTTCAACAAAATCGCGATGAAGCTCATGCCTAATATTAGCTTCAATAATTTCTCCAGAAGAATAGATAACAACATGATTCTTGAATTCTTTACTGTTAATTATAATTGACTCATATTCACTACTATTAATTACTGGTTTCATTGAGACCCCACCCTAAGTGAGAAACAGTTAAACATGCTTACATAAGCTGTTCTATTTTTCTGATTAACGGTACAGTGAATAGCAATAGTCCGAGCCAGACAATGAATACGCCTAGAACGAAATTTGCGAGCCAGCCGTTAGCTGGGCTTGCTATCACCATAACTCCGAAAGCCATAACAAGCGCACCAACGAAGCTGAGGACAATCTCCTCAACAGCGAACATGATACGTCGTTCTGCTTTCGAAATCTTGGACTTCTTTTTTGCCATGTCGTGACATATGTTAGGTAGTCTTAAATAGTTTACTCTGACACATCGGCTAAATATAAATACTCCAGTATACACTTAATTTAACATGAAAAGTATGGCGTTTATCGCATTTGCGATTTTTTCAATACTATTAATCAGCACTGTTAGCGCATCACCTGCTGATCTTTGTGAAGTTGACAAACTTGATATCGAAACCATTGCAACTGAAACTACAACTACAGCTAAGATGACTTATTTTTTCGAGTGTGATGCAGCAGCATATGCTGGTCAAATGAATAAGATGGTTGTAACAGTTCCATATCCAGATATTTATAATGTTGAAGCTGAAGATGGGCTTGGAGTTATGAAAGTGTTTGAAGGCCCGTCATATGCATCTGCAACAAGTAGTGATATTGATTCAACTGTTGGTAGTTTCTTCAGAAAAGCTGTTGTTTTTGAACCTAGTAACACAACAGGATACAAACTTATTTTGAAATTCCAGAGCGAACGACTTGTAACTAGTAATCAAAAAGTTTACACAGTAAATCCAAACGGTCTTGGCTCAAATCCAAAAGTAACTATTGTTACTACCGGAGTTACTGAAACTGTTTTACCAGTAAATGAAATTGATTATAAATTAACTCTTCCACCTGGAAGCGCGATTGTTTCTTCACCAAATGGGTGTGGATTATCAGATGGAACTGTTTCTTGTATTGATATTACTTCAGTAGAACTTGATGCAATTGAAGTAAAATGGACAGGAACTGGACCAAGTATTTGGCTCACAAAAATAAGAGATGTCTCGCAAAAACTGCCTGGAACATTTACAGATATGTTTAAGAACCTCTTTAAAGTATTCAAGAAGTGATTTAAATGAGTTGGGGATTGGCTTTCTTTATAGGAATTGCAGTAGTAGTTGCTGTTCTAGCTTATGTGATTTATTTCCAGAAAGATCCATTCAAAATAGTTACAAAACATCCAAGTCTTTCACATATTGTTGAGCCAATAAAACCAAGTGGCAAGGAAGCAGCCCCCGTTACTGGTATATGCGGTATGTGTGGGAAACAAGTTACAATGCCGTTCAAATGCAAGTTCTGCAAAGGCCTTTATTGTGATGAGCATCGGTTGCCTGAGGATCACGCATGTGATGGGATGTAGAGTAGCAAAACACTTATATATCAAATATACCACTGGAAAGGAGTGACAAAGGTCAGTGACATATGTAAACTTAGACTGACTGATGTAGGGTAAAACAAATGGTCATGTGGATGTTAGTTGCAATTCCAGTAATCCTCGTCTTCGGGGGTCTAGGGCTTATTGTTAAGTCTCCTAAGAATCTTATTCTTGGAAAAATTATGTTCGAATTCAAGGAATATGAACGTGGCGTTGTTTATCGTTTCGGGAAATACCACCGTGTTGCAGAACCTGGATGGCGATTCGTTATCCCTGTGATTGAAACTTTTGTAAAATACGATTTGCGTACAGAAACTATTGATATTCCACCACAGGAAGTCATCACAAAAGACGCAGTTAAATTAAAAATTGATGCTATTATTTATCTCAGAGTTGACGATCCAGTCAAAGCTGAACTTTATGTTGAAGAAGATTATAGAAAAGCTATTGAAGAGCACGTAAAAGGTCGTATTCGTAACTTAGTCGGTAGCATGGATATTGATGACCTTTATGGTAAAATTGATCAAGTTAATAATCAGCTTCGAGAAGATGTTCAAAAACTTGCAATTGAGTGGGGCGTTATGATTGTCAATGTCGAATTGATCAGTGTTACACCACCAAAAGAAATGATTGATGCGATGCAAGCTGAGGAAATTGCAGAGCGATACAAACGTGCAGAACTTCAAGAAGCAGAAACCACAAAGATTAGAATCAATGCAATTGAAGATGCTGCAGGAAAATTAACAGCTCCTACTTTAAATTATCTTTATATCAGAGCATTAAAAGATATGGCAAATGGAAGGGCAACAAAGATTGTGTTCCCAATGGAACTCACAAATATTGTTGAGAAGTTAGGGAAAGGACTTGTTGGGAAAGAGAAAACAGACCTTGCAGCTGCTGCGGAAACATTGCTTGAGAGAATCAAATAAGTTTTAAACTAAGATTAGGTATAGAATAGCAGTAGCTATGAAAGAAATACTTCTTGAATACAAAGAGGATTTATGGCGTGTTCCAGCAGATGCTCAGATTATTACTTTGAAATATCAAATCTCAATGCACGGCGCACATGAACTTGTGAAACGTTGCAGAGAACTTCACCGGCTTGTAATAGATGGGCATGCTTATTCCCTAATTGAACCAGCTGTTAAAGAATATCTACAAGAAAATTTTCATGTAGCAATTCAAGGAGATGTTATTTCACATGATGTTCCAGATTATTTGCAAAAACAAATTAGGGAACTGTATGACATGGGACACAAAAGCATGGAGCAGTTAGCTATAGATTTTAGAATTCCTTACGAACTTGTAAAGCATATTATTGAAAGGAAATAGTTGTGTGTTTCGTGACACCAGATTTATATATTATTTAGTACTAGGATAGTCTACAATGAACAATAACTCTACAAGGAGGCAGGTTTATCCCGAAGAAAGAGGGGAGAGCCAATGGCCTGTTCGTCAAGATAGAAGGGAGTGCGAAACAGCACCGAAACATCTGTTGTAGAGAGGGTACTATTTTTAAGAACAGAAGTGGAAGACCATCAAAACTTAGTCCGCAAGAGAAGGAAGAAATTTTCAAGATTAGAGAGTTCTACTCAATCAGACAACTTGCAAAAATTTTCAATGTATCAAGAAGCTGCATAATGAGGTGCCTAAAATGAGCTTAGGTGATATTGATGAAAATTCTGCAGCCCTTAAACTTGGAGTTGTTACTTCACTCATAATTATAGTAGCAGTATGTGTAATGACACGCGTGGCAATTACACTAGTAAATGCCATGATTTAAATATGACGAATAAAAAGAAGGAATCATAATGAAAGAACTCATCCAACACGTTGATTACGTGGAATGGCAGGCAAAGAAGAAGACTAAGCTAGCTGTGGAACTGAAAGACGAACAAAAGAAAGGCCGTATGGAAGAATGTTTATTCGCGCGCTTTGCTACTGAAGTTGAGGATGAGGGGCATGAGAAAGAAGTTGCAAAGAAAACAGTTGAAGATCTTATAAAAATTTCAGACCAACTTAAAACAAAGAATGTTGTGTTCTATCCATATGTTCACTTGCTTTATGGTGCAAAACCATCAAAACCAAAGACGGCAATTGAAATTCAAAACCTTGTTGAAGCTGGCTTAAAGAAAAATGGGTTCAAAGTCAAGCTCTCACCATTTGGTTGGTATAAAGAATTTGAAATGAAATGTAAAGGCCATCCATTAAGTGAGTGGTCTCGTATTATTCGCGCTGGTGAAGATTCTGGACTTGAAAAGAAAGGTGCAGAAGAACAAAAGGTTTCAGATGCTGTTAAGAAAGAGGAACAGCTCAAATCTAAATTCTATATTCTTGAACCAACTGGAAAGAAACACGAAATTAAAATCGACAATGGAAAAATTAATGGTTATAATTTTGCAAAATATCCGAAGCTTGAGAAAATGTGTTTGTATGAACTTGCAAAGAACCGAGTTGTTGACAAACAGCCACCGCATATTGAATTAATGAAAAAACTGGAACTTGTTGATTATGAACCTGGTTCAGATCCTGGTAATTTGCGATTCTATCCAAATGGTCGTTTGATGAAAGGACTGCTTGAAGATTACACAACACAAGAAGTTGTTGATTATGGAGGAATGGAAGTTGAAACTCCAGTAATGTATGATTATGAACAGCCAGTTCTGAAAAAATATTTGAATCGATTCCCATCCAGACAATATATTGTAAACACCCCAAACAAAAACTGCTTCTTGAGATTCTCCGCGTGCTTCGGACAATTCCTAATAGCACACGACGCTACAATTTCTTACAAAAATCTTCCACTCAAAATTTATGAAATGACTCGCTACAGTTTCAGAACTGAGAAGCGAGGAGAACTTGCAGGACTTAGAAGATTGCGCGCTTTTACAATGCCAGATGTTCATGCATTATGTGCTGATGTTAAAAGTGCAAGCAAAGAATTATTGAATAGATTAAACCTCGCTGAGAAAGTGTTGAAGGGTTACGGTTTTGACAAGAAAAAGGATCTTGAATTTGCTATACGGTGGGTTGATTCCTTTGAAAAAGAGCATCCAGAAGTA
>PVBE011930294.1_pt1 | contig 14068 bp, 8 predicted proteins | sample 1631181 | NCBI WGS metagenome assembly PVBE01 (sample SAMN08397723, study PRJNA350692) | Marine metagenome, whole genome shotgun sequencing project. | isolation source: water | place: Pacific Ocean | collected 2012-04
ACTTCGTAATATTACAGTAACCAATCCCTTGCTCGTCCTTTAAATCTAAAGTTCTATTTTCTTCGTCTAATGGATGCATTTCAAAGGCAGCGGTTTTTACAAAAAATGCGGGGCCAATATATTCAGCATGGTCGTGATGGTAACGCAATACGTGGCAGACATTTTGACAAAGATAACATTCGATGCACTTGCGAAATTCTTGTGCGCGTTCGACATCTTCCTGTTGCATTCGCCATGTTCCATCTGGAGCATCTGGTTTACATGGTTTAAATGGCTTTATCGATTTCTTCGCTTCGTAATTCCATGAAACATCTGTCACGAGGTCCTTCATAAGTGGAAAGGCTTTCATCGGCTCAATAATTATTGGATTATCAAGATCGAGCGATGATAGACGTGTCATGCACATAAGTTTTGGCATGCCGTTTATTTCTGCTGAACATGAACCGCACTTTCCAGCTTTGCAATTCCAGCGAACGGCAAGGTCAGATGCATCATCTGACTGGATTGCGTGAATAGCATCAAGCACAACCATGCCTTCGCTTACTTCTGTTTGGTACTCTTCAAAGTGCCCTTCGTCCCCTTCGCCACGCCAAATTTTAAATGTGACTTGTCCCATTATTTATACTCCTCAATAATGGCACGCATTTCGTCACTCTGTGGAATAACAGGCACACGTTCAACTTCCATCGAACCATCGTTCTTCCTTCGAACAACAGTGTTGTAGGTACTGCCCTCTTCAGTTTTTTCTGGGAAGTCAGAACGGAAGTGACCGCCGCGACTTTCAGTTCGCTGCATCGCAGAATAACAAAGTGCTTCTGAAACAACAAGGAGATTATGTAAATCCAACGCTGTATGCCAACCTGGATTGTATTCTCGGTTGCCGGGGGCATATGCTGTTGTTGAACGAACTGCATATTCTCCGATTCGAACGATCGCTGTTTTTAACTCTTCATCACACCGCGAAATACCCGCAAGATCTTGCATTGTTTCTTGCAAATCTTCTTGGATCTTATAAGGATTTTCGCCCTCGGTACGATCGACAGGAAGGAGCGATTCCGTAACAAGTGCATTCACTTCATTTGTGCCTATGTTGCCATATTCACATTCACTTGCAAATTTAGAAGCAAACTCGCCCGCTCGCTTGCCAAAAACAAGTAAGTCTGAAAGTGAATTACCACCAAGACGGTTTGCGCCGTGTAAACCTGCTGCACATTCACCGCAAGCAAACAAACCTTTAACCGTTGACATTTGTGATTCCGCATTCACTCGGATGCCACCCATAACATAGTGCGTGGTTGGACCCACTTCCATCGGATCTTTTGTAATGTCAACCTCTGCAAGTTCCATGAACTGGTGGTACATGCTTGGAAGTTTCTTTTTGATATGCGTTTCGGAATCTTTAATGTGTTCCTTAATCCACGCGATATTCAAGAATGCACCGCCGTGTGGGCTTCCCCTGCCCGCTTTGACTTCTTTGACAATTTTACGTGCGACATGATCTCGTGTTAATAATTCTGGTGGACGATTTGCCTCTTTGTCACCCGTGACATATTTCCAACCCTCTTCTTCATTGTCTGCAGTAGATGAAACATAAAGCGGGGGCACATCTTCAAACATGAATCGCTTGCCTTCGCTGTTAGTAAGAATGCCGCCTTCTCCTCGAACGCCTTCGGTGACAAGAATGCCACGAACACTTGGCGGCCACACCATTCCTGTTGGATGGAATTGAACAAACTCCATGTCAATCAGATCAGCACCAGCATCATAAGCAAGGGCGTGCCCATCGCCAGTGTATTCCCAACTGTTGCTCGTTACTTTGAATGCACGACCAATACCGCCAGTTGCGATAACAATCGCTTTAGCTTTGTAGAGCATAAAGCGACCTTTTTCACGTTCATATCCAAATGCAGCAACGACTCGATCACCATCTTTCAAAAGGTTCGTCACGGTCACTTCCATGTGGAAGTCAATCCCTTGGTGAATACCGTGATCTTGCAAGGTGCGAATCATTTCTAAACCAGTGCGGTCACCAACATGTGCAAGTCGAGGATATTTATGTCCACCGAAATTTCTTTGTAATATTTTGCCCTCTTTTGTACGATCAAAAAGGGCGCCCCACGCTTCAAGTTCAAGTACTCGCTCACCTGCTTCCTTGGCATGAATTTCTGCCATTTCGCAATTATTAAGGTATTGACCACCACGCATGGTGTCAGCAAAGTGCACTTTCCAATTGTCACGATCATCAACATTGCCCATTGAAGCAGCCATGCCACCTTCAGCCATCACAGTGTGCGCCTTACCCAGAAGGGATTTGCATACAACGCCCACGCTTGCACCAGTGCTTGAAGCTTCAATTGCAGCACGGAGTCCCGCACCGCCCGCACCTATGATCAGTACATCGTACTCATGTGTTTTAAAACGCTCTGTCAAAAGATTCTCCAATCCGTCCACGAACCAGTTGCACACATTCGTACATAAAAGTCCGTAAACCCTACCCAAAAAAGGCTCAACCACGCAAAGAGCATGTGCCGTTTGTTTAAGCAAGTGACGCACTCATACGCTTTTTTATGTGCTGGTTTATCAGATATTGTTTTGAATTTTCCGCCAACCATATGTCGCAACACATGACAACCAAATGTGTAACCGCTGAGTAGGAAAACATTAATTGTTAAAACAATTGATCCAACGCCTATGCCAAAATGTTCGACGCCACTTGCATCTTCAAACCACATTGCTTTCCAAGCATCCCAAGCTAGAAGTACGATAAATCCAAGAGCAATGTAGAGAAAGTATCTGTGAATATTTTGAAGGATCAATGGAAGCGAATTTTCGCCACGATAACACGAACGTGCTTTTGGTTCGCCCACTGAACAGTTCGATGGATCTGCCCAAAATGCTTTGTAGTAGGCACCGCGGTAGTAGTAGCAAGTGAAACGAAAACCACCCGGCGCCCACAAAATTAAAAGTGCAGGTGAAAATGGTAACCACGCAGGCCAAATTTCTGGCTTGGGTCCAAAAATGGCGTGGCCAGAATCGCCAAAAATTTCAGGTGAATAGAATGGAGAAAGATAATCAGCGCCGCCACCTGTAAATAAGTAATCTGTTCCCTGAAATGCTGCCCATGTCGAATAGACGATAAACGCCGAAAGCCCTAGAAAAACAACAATTGGTTGTAACCACCAAGCGTCTTGCCTATTTGATTCGCCAAATTTTCGAGGTTGCGGTAATGGAACAGGTGTTTGCAGCATGTAGTTTTCTCGTAAGAAGTGGAGCAGTTTAGCACATTAAGGGGGCTTACAGTGGTTAAATAAGTCCTAGCGATACGATCGTGGTGTCGTCGTCGAGTTCTGGGTGGCCAGCCCATTTGATTACTGCCTGAAGGAGACGCTTGACATCCTCTTCCGCAGATGGGGATTCGGCCACAAGGTCGTAGACTCGCTCAACCCCATATTGCTCTTCACCCTTGGTCTGCTGTTCTGGAATACCGTCGCTGAAGATAATGATGCGGTCACCCGGTTCAACAAGCAAAGTCGCATTCCTATATTCAGAAGTTGCGTCGATACCAACAAGGAAGCCATCAGGCGAGGGCGGTGCTTCTGCAGTTCCGTTGGCTCGTCGGATCGCCCAGTGTCCATGCCCTGCATCTACATACGTGAGTTCTTTCATTTCCGCATCGAAAACACCAACCCACAATGTCAAAAACTTATTCATTGCAGAACGTCTTGCTATGAACGCATTCACTGCTGCCACTGCTTCGGCGGGATCACTCCCCTTTATGAGCCTAGAGTGCAAATACGACTGACTCGCCGCCATCATGATTGCTGCGCCGGCGCCTTTGCCACTGACGTCACCAACTACAAGCGCCATTCGAGAATCTGATAAAGGAATAATGTCAAGCAAATCGCCAGATGCTTCGCGACCTGGGCGGAAGATATGTCCCCATCCAAAAACTTCGCCCACCCCAATATCTTTTGGAATCATCAGTTGCTGCGCTTCGCGTGCTGCAGAAATATCTTGTTCAAGTTTAATTTGACGAATTTGCATTTCTAATCGACGTAAGTTTGCATATGCAAGCCCTGCCATTCTGCACAGTGCTTGGCAAAAACCTGCTGCGTCTGTTTGAATTTGCCGCTCTTGTTCGCGTGCATCTAGGTATAGATACGCAACCAAGACGTCATCAACCATCAAACCACTACAAATTGCTGAGTGAATGTTGAGGTCGGCGATCGATTGACCAAACCCAGCGGTTTGCCCTGAAAGCATACATGCAACATCGCCTTTGCATGCACCTTCAAGAAGCGATCGGCTAAATGTTGTTCCAGTTGCATCGCGCGAGTTGCCATCGAGAAAAGCGACGACTTCAATTTCACCTTCAGCGTCTGCGGGCATGAGCATTGCTGCGCGCTGAAAGCCTGTACCATCAATTGCAGACTTAACAAGAAGTGCGCCAAGTTCTTTCAGGTTAGATGCTTTATTAATATCAGCTGAACTATCGATTAACAAACTCAATCGATGCTGTGCAAGTGCGCCGATGTCTGATTGAGACATCCGTTGTACGCGAGCTTCGACTTCGACCGAGTCATCAATCGTTTGCATCGAAACAGACGCACCACTTCGCGTGCCTGTTCTAAACACCCAAGGACCACAGGAAATTAGATCTCCAGTTTTGAGTAAAACTTTTGATTCCTTTGTGGACTGGAGATCGTTCACTGAAATGCCTAGGCGACTTCCAAGATCAATAGCGAAGCAACCTTCTTCTGTAGATCGGAGTCTAAAATGCTGGCGAGAAATCGTTGCATCGGGGAGGCGGATATCACATTGGGATGCCCTACCCACGAGAAGTTCATGGCCCGGCTCTAGCCAAAAACCATCGAAATCCGGACCCATGACGGGCTCAAACCACATCCTCTGAACGGATCGTGTGCCTTGTGATGTCGTTTCTTCTACCACTGTGCATAGGATAACTACCTCAGAGGTAGTTTGTGTAGCTGCAGAGAAAACAAGCGGAGTTGATTATTCGCCGAAAAATAAAGAGAAATCTAACGTGCCGCCGCCGCCGCTATCGCCACCTATGGTGAACTGGGCATTAAGGGCTTTTTCGATTTTCATAGCAGCATCAGACAAATGAGCACGCGTGTAGGCATCCATACTTGAAGCACTACCTGCTGCATTTGGGTTTGCTGATTTGATCGAAGCAAAAATATCATGCAACTGCAATCTAACAAGGCTTTGGATCGCCCGACTCGCAGGTGTACCAGCATCTTCTTCTAAGCTCAATTCAATAAGCCTTGCAAGATGTTCGCTCTGCAAGTTACGGCGCAAACTAGAAATCGCTGGCTTGCGGAGTGTTGAATTGCTTGGCATATCGCTAAGTTCGCTCCACACCTCGTCGGTCACTGCTTGAACGACCTCTGCCATTGTCAACACATCAACGGAATTATCGTTACGGAATTCGCCATCGTATAAATCGCCCAATGTACTTGGATTCAACATCATTGAAAGTGCCGACGCCTGCATTCCACCAATGCGCTGATGGATAGGAAATGCAGAATTGGTCATTGCACTTCGACCACCACCATTATCCCAATACTTTTCGATAGTCATCTTATGTAGCAAATCGCTGTTGAGACCCCACGCTTCATCACGCATAGAGTTCTCAAGAATCATCGCAAGTGCCCTTCGTTGTATTGCAGGGGAAATTTCTTCAATTGGATTTCGATCACCTGGGTCACCCTTACGAGCGCGGTTATTCAAAGTACCAGCCATCCAATCAGCTGCAGTGGAGACAGAACCGAAATGTCTGTTTAGCAACATCTCATATCCACTCCGAGCTCTACCCCAACTTTGACCATCTTTGACCATACGATCCAGTAAGGTTTCTCGGAGCACTTTGACTAGGCGGATTTGTGAATCTGCATAATCAAGTGGATTCCGCCCCCAATCGAAACGTCGCGAAGACGGATCGCTGTCAAACGTATCTTCATCTGTGGAGTAAGCCAATTGTGGTTCGTTCACACGGGAAAGAATCGTAGCCAAAGACTCTTCGTCAGTCGTGTACCCATATTCAATCGCCCAGTAATCGTAAGGACCAATTGTCATCATGGTGAAGTCACCCTGATCAGGACCATCTTCTACATTAATATTTAGAGGGGAATACTCCATCACTGAACCACAAATCGCTTCGTGTTCAAAATTTTGGTTATTCATCTCCTCCATGTCGTACACTGTTGAAGCCTTAAAGTTATGTCGAAGACCGAGCGTGTGCCCAGTTTCATGCATGATGACATCACGTAACAGTGGACCAATAAACCAATCTGGAACGCCATCGAGCATATCTCCGTCGTACGCATCACCTTCACCTTCTTCCCCGTCAAGCATCCCAAGAACATCCGGATGCAAACGAGCCAAAGAAAGTTCCGCGGCTTGATATGTCGGATACATACAAGCGCCATTTGTTTGACTGACTCGGTTTCCAAGACCATCGTATTCATCGTCGCCAATCATTTCAGTTGTTTCTGCAAGCGCAGGATGTGCGGGTGCCATTGCTATTTGTTTTGCAATTGATTCGCGTTCTAATGGATCTGCTAATCTAATTCGGGGATCCCAATTCGGATGTGTCTTGAGCCACTCACGAGCTTGCGGATCAAAACTTTCCATCGCAACTTCAGGAAGTAACCTGTGCCATGACTTTGTCCAACCAGTCACGAATGCTTCGTCCATCACAATATCTGCATCGAGAATGCGACCTGTTTCTGGATCAACTCTGCTTGGCCCAATTGCAAAGCCCATATCCGCGTTTGTCCAAAGAATAAAGTTATACCGAGCGTCTTCTGGGTCCTTGTCCATGTGCGAGCCAGTTGATGCATCTTGTTGATAGACTTCAACTGCATTCACAATGCCAACCTGCTCAAACGCTTTGTTCCATTCAAGTACGCCATCTCTAACCCAGCGACGATATCGCACAGGAATTGTGTGCTCTAAATAGAAAACGATGGGCTGCTTTGGAGGGCTCATCTTCAAACTTGGATCAGCCTTTTCTAGATGCCACCTCGTCACGTACCGTACCCAAGGATTATCATTTGATGCATCACCGATATCTTTAAACGTGGTGTTAAAATATCCAATTCGGTGGTCGGCAACACGCGGTTTATACCCCGTATCTTGTTCAACCGTACGAATCGAATACGACAACGTACCGAACTGTCCACCAGAAAGTGGCAACCTGTATGAAATTTCAACATTCTGTGGAAAACTTTTTGCGTTCGCTAATGTTGCCAGATCAGTTCGCGCTCCTCGCGATTGTCCTCCAAAAAAGTTGGACGCTCCGTGCAAAAATAAATTTGTACCATCGATCACTGGTCCACCATTTGGTCCTTCACTTACGATCGGCACATCAAGAACTACGCGATCTGTAAAAACTCTCGCTGTTCCGCTTTGTGATTGTTCATCGCCTGTTGATTTTATTTCAAGATTGGGTTGCACAAGAACAAGTTGATCCTTAATGCGAGTCCAATATCCATACACATCACCAAGTTGCACACCCGATTCACCAATACCGCTTGAAACTGTGTATGCAATAAGGATTGGCTTGCCTTCATAATCAGGTGAAACTTCAATGAGCAAATGATCATCTTCATCTCGATACAGTGTGTACATCCCACTTTTTCCATCAACTGTCGAAATAACAATATCATGTCCTTCAGAAACATTTTCAAAAGGCGGAAGCCCATCGTCAGACCGTCCCATTCCAGTGCCAAAACTTGGGCGAGCATCAACTTCCGTAGGTGCTAGATCGGGGGTAATTTCGGGGGTAATTGTGAGTGTGAGAGCAATTGCAAAAATTGTAAACATAGTTCTTTCCTTACGGGTCAAATACGACCACTGTTCTTCATCGGAAAGACGATTCTAGAGGCAATAACCCTTTAAATGCCAACACATTATCGGGCTTTTCTCCAAATCAGCCATAATGCACAGCCAGCGGCGATGATAATGGAAAAAACTATCACAATCATGGGCGTGGGGTTTGCCGTTGCATCAGAATGTGAGAATGAAATAGCCAATAATCCAGCGGCCGGACCAACCGAATACCCAGTTCCTATCAACGCCTCATGCGTTCCAGCTGCATCAAATTCAGCTCTGCCAACAGCCATCGCGTAATACAGAGCTGCGTAATATGCAATGCCCATCCCACTGCCGAAAATTACTAATCCTGCAAAGAGTGTAATCAGCCCTCCCGATGCAAAAATACAGACAAAACCTACAGCCATTGCAATGATTGCCAACCACAAAACCGACCATCGATTGTGCCACCCTTCCACTTTCCACATCAAGCCTGTCATACCAACCCGTGCAACCATCCATGTAGCAACTGCTGGTGTTTGCCAAAACGGCTCGATTGCTAGGTTTGTCAAAACATACGGCAACAACGGTGCAAGCATGCCATTGATGATGTAACTCAGTGGTAATAATATTCTTGCCCCTAACAGTAACTGTGTATAACTTTCAGGCACTTCTTTTGAGGATGCCTCAACATCGTGATCTGCTGGTTGCTTTGGAAAAGTTACTAGCACCATCGCAGCAACACAAAACAATGCACCAAGACCAACAATGACCATCGAGGCGTGCGATTTCATCAATGGGGCCATCGCAAACATTGTTCCCGCAACTGAAATCATCCAGACAATATTCCACCAACCAATAGCGCGGCGCATTTCTTTGCCATGTCTTCCTGCGACTAAAAAACTTTCTACGATTGGCCACATCCACGCGCTACAAATTCCCAAAATGCCGCCAGCCAACCAAAGGGTCCATTCGCCTGTGAATACCAATGGAGTCATGCAAACAGTCGTTTGAATCAACAGCAAGAATGCCAACACTGTTCTTGGTAAGCAGTATCGTTCCACTGCCTTTGTCAATTTGCTTGCACTTGATGCCGCCGAAATATAGATGACTCCTATAAGTAGATAAAGCAAAAGATTTTTCGCTTCACTAAAATCGTACTGCTGTTTTGCAATAAACGGCAAGCCATTCCATAGCACGCTCGTTCCTGCCGATGCAAAAGCAGTCAGTCCCAGCGATGCTGACAAACGTGTTTTTGAATTCACATTATTGACGAGCAGGATCGGTGCTCACTTGGTAGTTTGGTGCTTCTTTAATAATTTGTATGTCATGTGGATGACTTTCAATAAGAGAAGCGCCGCTTACTCGAACAAATGTTGCTTGTTGGCGAAGATCATCTACAGTTGGTGTGCCACAATATCCCATTGCAGCCCGTAAACCGCCTACCATTTGGTACACGAATTCTCCGAGTGGACCGCGGTATGGCACGCGACCTTCAACGCCTTCTGGAACAAACTTATTTGTATCTTTTACGCCTGATTGGCCGTAGCGATCTGCTGAACCTGCGCCCATTGCACCTTCACTCCCCATACCGCGATACGTTTTAAAACGTCGACCACGATGCAAAATGAGTTCACCGGGACTTTCGTCTAAACCAGCGAGTAGGGAGCCAAGCATCACGCAACTTGCGCCTGCGGCAATTGCTTTACCGATGTCACCACTTTGGCGGACTCCACCATCAGCAATCACTGGTATGTTCGTTTTCATCGCTGCTTCACAAGCGTGTACAACAGCAGTAAGTTGTGGAACCCCGACTCCACTAACAATACGTGTTGTGCAAATTGATCCGGGACCGATACCAACTTTCACTGCATCAACGCCTGCATCAATAAGAGCCTGTGCACCTTCTGTTGTTGCAACGTTGCCAGCAATGACGTCGATCTCCCAACGCTTTTTTATTTCCTTCACAGTATCGATGACATTTTTGGAATGACCATGTGCAGTATCAACTACAACAACATCAACTTCCGCTTCAATCAATGCTTCAACACGATCATATTGATGCACACCAACACCAGCTCCCACTCGCAAACGTCCGCGTGCATCGCGGCAAGCGTGGGGATGATGTTGAATATTGTCGATGTCTCGCATCGTGATCAAACCTTGAAGTCTGTTTGCTTCATCTACGATCAATAACTTCTCTACGCGTGCCCTTGTGAGGATAGATTCTGCCTTTTTGAGCGATGTATCTACTGGGGCTGTCACAAGATTTTTAGATGTCATGAACTCGCCTACAAGTTGATCGGGCGAATCGACAAATTTCATATCTCGGCGAGTCAGTATGCCAACCACTTCACCATTTCCGCTCCCATCGATGGTGACTGGAAATCCAGAAACATTTTGTTCTTCCATTAGCGTAAGTGCTTTGCCAACAGAATCTTCTGGTCCTAGGGTCACGGGGTCGGTAATGACTCCGTTTTCAGACCTCTTCACTTTTGCAACTTCGCGAGCTTGGACATCTGGTGGCATATTCTTATGAATAATGCCAATGCCGCCCTCTTGTGCGAGTGCAATAGCCAATGCTGATTCCGTCACAGTATCCATAGGAGCAGAGATCAAGGGGATGTTTAGCGTGATATTCTGGGTCAGACGAGTGGATGTATCCGCCATTTCAGGCGTGATCTCGCTATACCGCGGAACGAGTAAGACATCATCGAATGTGATACCCTCTGTGATGTTCTTCATTTCCATTGGGCAATGATCGCTAATTTTACCCATTCTGTCAATACCTAAACGCCGTTTCGACGCCAATTCCTGTATCTTACGCCTTCTAACTGCCAATAAAATGGCACTTCCACATTGACTAGAGAAACGAACTGTGACACACGAGCAACAAACAGAAGACCACACCCCAGATCCAGTGCATCATGACAAGGGAACGAAATCAGGCGAAGGTCTAGATTCATTCCGAAAGATGCTCAAATCGACCATCAACTTTGAGGCATCTGACCTCCATGTCAAAGCTGGGACAAAACCCCGTATCCGCGTTCGAGGCGTCTTGCGATCGCTTGACACTGAAATCAATAGCGAAGAACTTTGTTACCAAATTGCAAAAGACATTCTTGACGAAGGTCAGTACAAACATTTTCGTAAACATGGGCAGATGGACTTGGCGTATGACTACGACGATAACCACCGATTTCGTGTCAATATTTTCATGGCGCGCGGCAAGCCCTCCCTCGTATGTCGTTTAATTACTGGCAACATCATGACCTTTGAGCAATTACACCTTGCTCCAATTCTGGGTGAAGTTTCCATGAGTGCAAACGGTTTGATTTTATTTGCTGGCGTGACTGGGTCGGGCAAATCAACTTCAATCGCTGCGATGCTCAACTACGTCAACCAACGAAAACGGTGTCACATTGTCACAATCGAAGACCCGATCGAATACATCTTTACTGACGCAAAAGCAACAATCAACCAACGTGAAGTAGGGATTGATTGTTTATCTTTTGATGAAGCACTTCGTGCACTCGTTCGAGAAGACCCAGACGTTGTGCTCGTAGGCGAAATGCGTGACTATGAAACATTTGAGTCAGCGATTCGTGCTGCAGAAACTGGTCACCTTGTATTTGGAACCATCCACGCATCCTCTGCATGGCAAACGTTTGGTCGTATTTACGATTTGTTCCCTGAAAGCGAACGAGGTCAAATTCGAAAACTACTTGCATATAACTTGCGTGCAATCGTCTACCAAAAATTGTTGCCAACATTGCACGACGACACGCCTCGAATTCCTGCTCTAGAAATCCTTCTCAATACTCCAATCGTTACGAAGTACATTCTTGAAGGTCGTGAAGGCGAACTTTTAGATGTCATCAAAAAGAGCCATGAAGAAGGCATGATGGATCTCAACTCTGCTTTGTTAAAGTTATATGATGAGGAGTGGGTAGCACTCAAAGAAGCACTTGATGCAACACCAAAACCAGAAGAACTTAAAATGATGATCAAGGGTATTGCTTAATGAGCTTGCTAGCAGAATTTACGCCAGTCTATTTCATGAGTCCATGGAAACCCTTCTTTGTCGTCGCTGCATTTATCGCATGGGCATGGCTTGTTGGCACCAAACTCGACAAGGATGCTACGAAGTTTCACTTTGATCCAGTAAAGTGGAATTCGTACCAACTCGGTGGAGCAGTTGTAGCGCTTGCTACGATGTTATTTATACCGAACTTCTATGTAAGTTTTCCAATCGGTTTCGCACTTTTATTCGCAACAACATTGGTGTATTGGAAATTCCGAAACGCAGAAGTTCCTGAAAGTGAACAATTCCAACTCGGCACTGATGGATTACGCAAACGCGCAGAACTACGCAAAGCAATGAAGGCTGGGCGTGCAGTTGCCTTGAAATTCGAAGGGCACAATGGAGAAGTTCCTGTTCCAGATAAAACAGACGATAAACTACTTGCGTATCTCGATGCTGAAACGCTTCTATCCCCAGCACTCGAAAATCGAGCCACAAGATTAGAAATAAAATTGAACTCCAAGGGATGTCAAGGCATTTACATAGTTGATGGTATTCCAAGTAAGACGGATATACTCTCTGCAAAAGATGGCGTTGCTGCTGTGGGGTTCCTCAAAGAAATCGCAGGCACTGATCCAGCGGATGTACGAAAAAAACAACACGGCACATTCACTGTTATGTATGAGGGTGGAACAACCCCAATCGATCTCACCGCCTCGGGTACTACGGGAAGCCACAGTTTAAAAATAGAATTCGATCGTCTAAAACGTATACGAATTCCAATTGACTCAACTGGTCTACTACCAAAACAAATCGAGGCGCTGAACGTTTATCAACAAGATGAACATCGCCATGGCGTGATTCTCGTTGGTAGCGCAAAACAACAAGGCCTCACTGCAACGTGCTACTCACTCGTGCACAGCCATGACTCATATCTCAACAACATCATAGCTCTTGAAGTAGAGAATGTAGCAACTCTCGAAGGCGTTACGCACCAACTCGTTGGTGAAGATGGTGGTGATTACTCAACAAATTTACAGACGATTCTCCGCCGAGATCCAGAGATTATTCTTTCTGCAGATTTAAATGATGCTGCTTCAGCAAGTCTTGCTGCAAAGAGTGGCATTAATGGACCGTTGATTTTTGTAGGAATGAATGCAAGTTCATTCAGGGACCTAGTTTCAAAGTGGGCTTCTCTAGTTGGCGACCCACGAGAAGCGTTCAATAGTTTGCAAGCTATTACGTACCAAAGGCTCGTGCGGAAAGTTTGCGAGAATTGCCGCGTTGCATACACACCATCTGAAGATTTAGCGAAACAAGGATTACCGATCAAAGAAGTCGAACAACTTTACCGCGCAGGCGGTCAGCTCCAAGTAAAAAACAAAGTTGTCGAATGCCCCGTTTGCAAAGGGAATGGCTACCTCGGACAAATCGGTGTATTTGAAACGATGTTCCTCACCAAGGATATTCGAAAACAACTGATCGCTGGCGATCTGAAAGCTGCCATGGCGCTTGCTCACAGAGAACAAAAATTGGTTCGTTTGCAGGATGCTGGATGGGCTAAAGTCGCTGATGGAACAACAACTCTTGAAGAATTTGGACGGGTTGCGAAGTCCGGTCAATCTAAGAAAAAAACAAAGAAGAAGTAACGCGACATGATCATTATTTTTAACATTTTGTTGATTGGAATGGCATCCCTCATCGCTTACTGGTGGGCAACACAAGGATTGCTCAGTGCAGTTCTCCATTTGGTTTGTGTCATTGCAGCAGGCACACTTGCCTTTGCATTTTGGGAACCACTTGCGACCGCAATGATGACTGGTGGTACGTTTGATAATTACGCGTGGGGTGTTTCGCTGATTGGCACTTTTACAGTTTCACTTTTAGTTTTACGAGTTATCTCTGACAAAATTGCTTTTGGTAACACGCAATTTCCTGACATCGTAAATCTTGCAGCTGGAGGTATTGCAGGCGTCTTCTCTGGCATCCTTACTGTAGGAATCTGCGTGATCAGCATGGGTTTTATTCAATCAACTTCTGACATCATGGGGTATCAGGGGATGGGTAGAGACAGCAGTAACAATGCAATTGTGACGAATGTTGGCGGTCAGCTCATCATTCCATTTACAAAACTTACGAATGATTTCTTTGCAATGCTTAGTGTCGGAGCGTTCAAACCAGACATCAGTGGATCGCCTCTCAAAT
>PVBE012558777.1_pt1 | contig 14068 bp, 8 predicted proteins | sample 1631181 | NCBI WGS metagenome assembly PVBE01 (sample SAMN08397723, study PRJNA350692) | Marine metagenome, whole genome shotgun sequencing project. | isolation source: water | place: Pacific Ocean | collected 2012-04
CCTCCTGGGCCTCGGCCTCTTCGGCAGCAGGCTCCTCGGCAGCAGCCTCCTGGGCCTCGGCCTCTTCGGCAGCAGGCTCTTCGGCAGAAGCCTCATCGCCCGGAGCGTCAGAGAGCTTCAAGCCGGAGAGCACGTCCGCACCAATCGCATCACCGAGCGTTGCCGAGGCAACCCTCGGCTCCTTCGACTGAGCCGCAGAGCCCTCACGATTCTCGGCAAGGCCGATCTTCTGCTCGTGGGGGTCGATGGAGATGAGCTCCACCGACAGCTCGGTGCCGATCTCGTAGGCCTCAGAGGTGATGTCATTCGAGAGCTCGCTGATGTGCAGCAGGCCCTCGATGCCCTCCTCCAGCTCCACGAAGACGCCGAAGTCCGCGTGGTGGACCACCTTCCCGCTGAGCGTCTGGCCCAGGAAGAAGCGACCCTGCACGGAACGCCAGGGATCGTCGGAGAGCTGCTTGATGCCGAGGCTGAAGCGCTCGTTGAGCTTGTCGATCTTGAGCACCATCGCCCGCACGTCGTCGCCCTTCTTGTAGCGCTCGCTCGGGTGGCGAATGCGCTGGCTCCAAGAGAGGTCCGAGATGTGGACCAAGGCGTCGATGCCGTCGTCCACGCCGACGAAGATGCCGAAGTCGGTGACGTTGCGAACCTTGCCCTCGAGCACGGTGCCCATGGGGTACTTCTGCTCAACGACGTCCCAGGGGTTGGCGTCCAGCTGCTTCATGCCGAGGCTGATGCGCTTCGCGTCCAGGTCGACGTCGAGCACGACGGTCTCGACCTCCTGGCCGAGCTCGACCAGCTTCTGCGGGTGCTTGACGCGCTTGTTCCAGGTCATCTCGGAGATGTGGACGAGCCCCTCGATGCCCTCTTCGAGCTCGATGAACGCGCCGTAGTCCGGCATGGAGACGACCTTGCCCTTGACCACCGCGCCGATCGGGTAGCGATCGCCGACGTGGCTCCAGGGATCCTCGCGCAGCTGCTTGTAGCCGAGGCTGACCCGCTGGCTTTCCTGGTCGTACTTCAGGATGCGGACCTGCACCTCGTCACCGATGTCGAACATCTCGGTCGGATGGTTGATCCGGCCCCAGCTCATGTCGGTGATGTGCAGCAGGCCGTCGATGCCGCCCAGATCGATGAACGCACCGTAATCGGTGATGTTCTTGACCGTGCCATCAATGATGGCGCCGACCTTGATCTTCTTGAGCGTCTCGTCACGGCGCTCGCTCCGCTCGGCCTCGAGGAGGACTCGGCGGGACAGCACGATGTTGCCGCGGCGCTTGTTGAACTTGATGATCTTGAACTGCGCGACCGCCCCGATGAGGCGCTCGAGGTTCTTGACCGGACGCAGGTCGACCTGGCTGCCAGGCAGGAACGCCTTGACGCCGATGTCGACGCTGAGGCCGCCCTTGACCCTTGCGATGATGGTGCCTTCGACGATCTCGTCGTTGTCGACCGCTTCTTGGATGCGGTCCCAGGCCTTCATGAGGTCGGCCTTGTCCTTGCTCAGGACCAGCTGACCGTCAGGGCCTTCCAGGCTGTCGAGGTACACCTCGACCTCATCGCCAACGGCGACGGGCAGGGGCGTGTCTCGGGGGGCGTCCTTGGGCCGGAATTCCCAGGCGGGAATCACCCCTTCGGACTTGTAGTCGATGTCTACTACGACAAAGTCATCGGTCATTCGGATGACGGTGCCAGTGACGACCGTCCCCTCCTTGATCGCCTTGTCGCTGATGATGTCCTCGAAGAGCTTCTCGAACTCTGCAGCATCAATGTTCGCGGCGTCGGCCGCGGTGCCCTCGAGGAGGCTGTTGATATCAGGTGCCATTGGTTGGTTTTTAAGACACTCCTTTCCTGCCACGCGTTTGGGGTTCGGGACCCCTGGGGCGCAAGCCGGGCGCTTATACGGGCCGGTTTGCATCGCGTCAACGGCCATGTCGACCCAAAAAGGTCGAAACTCTCAGGTCTTACGCTGAATCCGGGTCGATTCGGCCTCGAGCGAGCCTCAGGAGGATGTTCCTGACCCGCTCGATCGGCAGCTGAGAGGTGTCCACGAGCACGCTGTCGTCCGCCGGCCGCAGGGGCGAGTGCTCCCGCGTGCTGTCCTGCAGATCGCGCGCTTTGATCTCGCCGATGATCGTCTCGAGATCGCCCTCCTGCCCCCGCCCCTGCATCTGGCCCAGGCGGCGCTTGCCCCGCATGCGCGCCGACGCGGTGAGGAACACCTTGAGCTCGGCCTCGGGGAAGACGACGGTGCCGATGTCGCGGCCCTCCATGACCACACCCCCGGCGGCACCCATGCGGCGCTGGCGGGCGACGAGGGCGGAGCGAACCTCCGGCACCTTGCTGACGGTGGAGGCGTTCATCGCCCCCTCGGGGGTGCGGATCGCGGTGCTGACGTCCTCGTCGTCCACGATCGTGTGCAGCTCGCCCTCGATCCACGGGAACGCGAAGCTGAGCCCCTCCACGAGGCCCGCCAACGCCGGCCCGTCGTCCAGGCCGATCCCCCGCTGCGTCGCGAACAGGCCGACCGCGCGGTACATGGCGCCGGTGTCGATGTACGTGTAGTCGAGGTCCCGCGCGAGCAGCCGGGCGAGGGTCGACTTGCCCGCCCCCGCGGGTCCGTCGATCGCGATGACGATCGGGCTCTCAGCGCTCAACGATGGACTCCAGGACGTCGAGGAACCCCGGGAACGACGTGTCGACTCCGTGGGTGCCGGTGATGGTGACGGGACCGTCCGCGGCGAGCGCGCCGATCGCCCCCGCCATCGCGATCCGGTGGTCGCCCTCGGCGGCGATCGTGCCGCCTCCGGTGAGGGGCCGCTCGGGGCAGCCGGTGATCTCCATGCCGTCCGGCCTGGTCAGGACCTCGACGCCGAGGGCCCGGAGCATCGCCGCCGTGGTGCGGATGCGGTCGCTCTCCTTGGCCCGCAGGTCCGCCGCCTCACGCACGCGGGTGACTCCCGGGAGGCGGGAGGCGAACACCGCCAGGATCGGGATCTCGTCGATCAACGCGGGGATGATCGGGCCGTACAGATCCAGCGGCTTCTTCCAGCCGCCCGGAGGCGGGGTCACGACCAGGTCGGCGCGCTCCTCCCCGACCTCGGTCCGTTCGTTCCGGTAGCTCAGCATGTGCACGGCATCGAGGTAGCCGCGCCGCGTCGGGTTGATGCCGACGTCCGGCAGGAGCAGCTCAGAGCCCGGCAGGATCGACGCCGCCACCCAGAAGAAGGCCGACGCGGAGACATCCGCGGGCACCGTCAGCTCGCCCGTGGGCATGACGATCGACTGCCCGCAGGCCATGCGCACCGCGCCCGGGCTGAACTGCCCCGTGACCCCGCAGGCCTGCATCAGCCTCTCGGTGTGGTCCCGGGAGCCGTGATCGGCGTTGTAGGCGAGGTCCCCGGTGGCGAACAGCGACGCGAGCATGAGGCAGGACTTCACCTGCGCCGAGGCCACCGGCGAGTCCCACCGGATGCCCTGCAGGTTCCCGCCCCGGATCGTCAGGGGGGCGAGGTTGCCGTCGTCCCGACCGTCCAGGAGCGCGCCCATCTTGGCGAGCGGCTCGGTGACGCGACGCATCGGCCGCTTGCGCAGGGACCCGTCGCCGGTCAGCACCGACAGGAACGGCTGCCCCGCGAGCAGCCCCGCCATCAGGCGCATCGTCGTGCCGGAGTTGCCGCAGTCGAGCACGTCGGTGGGCTCGGTCAGTCCCTCCGGCGCCTCGCCGATCGTCGCCGTGGTGCCGTCGATCGTGATCGGGACGCCGAGCTGGCCGAGGATCCGCGCGGTCGCGGCGACGTCCAGGCCCGTGCTCAAGCCGCGCACGACCTGAGTCCCCGGCGACAGGGCCGAGAACAGCAGCATGCGGTGGCTGATGGACTTGTCGCCGGGCACGCGCACGGTGCCGGTCACCCGCCTGGCGGGCGCGACCGTCCAGGCGTCGGAACTCACTGGGGAGGAGGAGCGGTGTGGGTCACGCCGAGCTTGCGGAACCGGTCGTACCGGTCGCCCGCGATGGCGTCGAAGCCGATCGCCTCCAACTCGCAGAGGTGGCGGTTCAGCGCCTCCCCGATGCCGGTGAACACCACCTCGGGGTCGCGGTGGGCGCCGCCCAGCGGCTCGCCGATCACCTCGTCGGCGACCTTCAGCCCGAGGCAGTCCTGGGCCGTGTACTTGAGCGCGTCGGCGGCGCGGGCCCCCTGGGTGCTGTCGCGGAACAGGATCGAGGCGCAGGCCTCCGGCGAGATCACCGAGTACATCGAATTCTGCAGCATCAAGACGCGGTTGGCGACGCCGATGGCGAGTGCCCCGCCGCTGCCGCCTTCGCCGATGACGACCGCGATGATCGGCACCCTCAGCTTGCTCATCACGAGGATGTTCTTGGCGATCGCCTCGGCCTGGCCGCGCTCCTCGGCGCCGATGCCGGGGTAGGCGCCGGGGGTGTCGATGAAGCAGACGATCGGGCGGCCGAACCGCTCCGCCAGCGACATCAAGCGCAGCGCCTTGCGGTAGCCCTCGGGCCGCGGCATGCCGAAGTTGCGGTGCACGTTCTCCTTCGTCGACCGCCCCTTCTGGTGGCCGATGACGACGACGTTGCGTCCCTGGAAGCGGGCGAGGCCGCCGACGATCGCGGGATCGTCCTTGTAGTTCCGGTCGCCGTGGAGCTCCTGCCAGCCCTCCATCAGGGCCTCGACGTAGTCCAGCGTGTAGGGGCGCCGCGGGTGCCGGGCGATCTGCGTCATCTGGTACGGCGTCAGGTCCGCGAACACCTCTTTGCGGAGGTCTGTGGCCTTGGCCTCCAGCTCGGCGATCTGGGCGCTGACGTCGATGCCCCCCTTGGCGCTGAGCTCACGCAGTCCGGAGATCGTCTCCTCCAGGTCGACGATCGGGCGCTCGAAGTCGAGAACGAAGGCGGCCATTCAGTTTGCTCCGGCGAGGAAGCGCTGCACCCGGGGCAGCAGACGGGAAGCCAGATCGGCTCCAGGATCCATCCATTCGATGGAAGGGTCGCGATTGAACCACGTGGTTTGGCGCTTCGCAAACCGTCTCGTGGCGGTGGCGATCTCCTCGGCCAGCTGGGGGCGGTCGAGCTCGCCGTCGAGGTGCCGCAGCACCTGGGGACAGCCGATGGCGCGCATCGGGGTGACGTCCCGGGCCACCCCTCGGGCCAGCAGCCCCTCGATCTCGGCCACGAGGCCGGCCTCCAGCATCGCCTCGATCCGGTCGGCGATCCGCAGATTCAGCACCTCCCGCTCCCAGCGGATGCCGATCTGGAGGACGTCGAACGGCGCCTCGGCGAACCGGTGACGGTCGTGCCAGGCGGTGATCGTCTCGCCGGTCTGCTCGTAGACCTCGAGGGCCCGCTCGAGCCGGACGCGGTCGTTGGGGTGGAGGCGATCGGCGGAGGCGGAATCCACCTCGCGGAGGCGGGCATGCATCCACCCCGGCTCGGCGTCTTCGGCGGCGCGCAGCTCGGCGCGGCGCGGCGGATTCGCCTGCACGCGGGGTCCCAGCCCGTGGAGCATGGCCCGCAGGTACAGCCCGGTGCCCCCGACCGCGAGCACCGGCTGGGGCCGGGTTAGGATGTCCCGCGCATACGTGAGGAACGCCCCCGCGCTGAAGGTCTCCTCCGGTTCCACCAGATCGATGCCGTGGTGGGGAACCTGAGCCTGGTCGGCCGGCGACGCCTTGGCCGTGACGATGTCGAAGCCCCGGTAGACCTGCATCGAGTCGACCGAGAGGATCTCGCCCCCGAGGGCTTCGGCGAGGGCCATCCCCAGTCCGCTCTTGCCCGACGCGGTGTGGCCGGTGATGCAGACGATCCGGGGGCGATCGCTCACCGGGCGCTCCCGAACCAGCGGGCGACGTCGGCGCGATCGAAGCGGACGAGGGTCGGCTTGCCGTGGGGGCAGGCGAAGGCGTCGTCGAGGCCGTCGAGGTGGGCCAGCAGGGTGCGCACCGCGGCGGGCTCCAGCGTGTCTCCGGCGTGCACCGACGCCCGGCAGGCGAGCAGGCCCGCCAGCTCCAGGCGCAGGTCCTCGGGCGTGGGCGTCGCTTCCGCGAGCAGGTCCGCGAGGTCGTGCAGCGCCGCGCGAACGCGGGCCGCAGCGAGCCCCCGAGGCACCCCCTGGAGCGCCAACGTGCCATCCCCGAACGCGGAGACTTCGATGCCCAGTTCGCTCAGCCCCGGCCCCGCCCGCTCGGCCACGGCGGCGGTCCGGTCGGGGCCCAGTTCAAGCAACTCGGGCACCAGCAGGCGCTGAGCCGTCGCCCCCCCCGCGCGCAGCCGCTCGAACACCACCCGCTCGTGAGCGGCGTGCTGGTCCAGCACCATCAACTCCCCGTCGAGCTCGCACAGCAGGAACGCGGCGTCGTACTGCGCGAGCAGCCGCAGGTCCGAGAAGCGCGGCCGCGCTCGGCCTCCCCAGCCGTCCCCGTCGCGGGGTCGGGAGGACCACGCCGCGGCCCTCGCGGTGCACGCCCGGGACGCGTCCGGAGGGGCCGCTTCGGCCGCGAACCCCAGCGGATCGGGATCGCCGGAGTCAGGAGGCGGAGCGGCGTCCATGGCGCGCGCGGCGAGGGTCCGGGCAAACGGTCGCGGAGGAGACCGGGAGACGGCCGGGCCGAAGCCGAAGGGCGCCGCTTCCCCGGAGGGCTCCGGATCCTCGGCGACGTCGGTCGCCGAGGCCTCGTCCATGGGCGCGGCGCCGACCGAGGCGAGCCGATCGCTGACCGCTCCGCCGAGGAACCGCCAGACCTCCGAGGAGTTGACGAACCTCACCTCGACCTTGGTCGGGTGCACGTTGACGTCGACGGTGTCGGGGGGGACGTCGAGGAACAGCACGACCACGGGGTAGCGGCCGCGCCCGAGCACCCCGCGGTAGGCCGAGAGCACCGCCCCCACGAGCGTGCGGTCCTTCACGAACCGGCCGTTGACGTAGAGGTACAAGCCTCCGTTGTTGGCCCGGCTCAGGGACGGCTTGCTCACCAGCCCCTCCAGCCGCATCCCCGCCCGCTCCGCCTGCAGCGGCACCAGGGACTGGGCGGTCTTGGCGCCCAGCACTGCAGCCGCCCGGGTCTCCAGCCGGTCCGCGCGGGGGGCGTCCAGCAGCCGCCGGCCGTCGGCGATGAGGCGGAACGCGACGTGCGGGGCGGCGAGCGACAGCCGGTGCACGGCGTCGACCACGTGGGCCATCTCGGTGCGCGGGCTGCGCAGGAAGCGGGTCCGCACGGGCGTGTTGAAGAAGAGGCGGCGGACCCGGATCTCGGTGCCCCCAGGACTCGGCGCGTCCTCCAGCACGGTGACCTCGCCCCCCTCGACGACCAGGCGGGTCCCCACGTCGGCGCCGTGCTCCCCGGTGGTGAGCTCGAAGCGGCTGACTGCGGCGATGGACGGCACCGCCTCGCCGCGGAACCCGAGGGAGTCGATCGAGAACAGATCCTCGTCGCTGCGGATCTTCGAGGTGGCGTGCCGCTCCAGCGACATCAGCGCGTCTTCGCGGGACATGCCGCAGCCGTCGTCGGTCACGCTCATGAGCGCGCGTCCGCCCTTCTCGACCTCGACGGTGATGCGGGTGGCGCCGGCGTCGACGGAGTTCTCGACCAGCTCCTTGAGCACGGACGCGGGCCGCTCGATGACCTCGCCGGCGGCGATCTTGTTGATCACCGAGTCGTCGAGCAGGCGGACCTTCGCGACCATCGGTGCCGTCAGCTCTCGAGGAAGTCGCGGACGGCGTCCCCGTCGGCGTCGTAGCCGGGGCGCCCCAGCAGGCCGCAGGCGAAGCGCTTGCCGCCCTCGACCCCGGGCTGATCGAACGGGTCGACCCCGAGCAAGTCGCCGGCGTAGGCGACCGCGGCCTGGAACGTCATGATCAGCGCCCCGAGGGTCGCGGCGTCCAGCCGGGCGGCCTTGATCTGGACGACCGGGCGTCCGCCGAGGGCCAACGCCGCGAGGGTTCCCAGACGCTCCGCTTCCAGCAGGCTTCCCAGGCTCTGGCCCGCGAGCCATCCGCCGGGTTCACCCGCTGCCCCCGCGGGCACGCCGAGGGGCACGTCGGGCCCTCCGTCCTCGATCGACAGGAGCATCACGAGCTTGTCCCGGGGCCCCTCCTGCCACAGCTGAAGCTGGGAGTGCTGGTCCACCGGCCCCTCCGCCGCGAACGGCGTCCAGCCCACGGACGAGCCGTCGGCGCGCAGCTTGCCCAGCGACTCACCGAGCAGCTGGGCGAACCAGTCCCCGAACACGCGCAGCCGGCAGGAGTAGGCGCAGAGCACGCTCACCCGGGCACCGGCGGCGTACCAGGCGTCGTGCACCGCGGCGAGGGCGAAGGCGGGGTTGTCCTCCAGGGCGTCCGTTCGGGCGGAGTGCGCGGCGGCGGCGGCCCCCGCGAGCAAGCCGTCGACGTCGAGCCCGAGGAAGGCCGCGGGGAGCACCCCCACGGCGGTCAGGACCGAGAAGCGTCCGCCCACGTCGTCCGGCACCGGCAGCACCGGCAGCCCCTCGACGTCGGCCATCTCCTTGAGGGCGCCACGCGCGGGATCGGTGACGACGACGACGCGATCGCGCCACCCGTCCCCCACCCCGGCGGCGAGCCATGGCTGGAGCACCCGCCACAAGGCCGTGGTCTCCAGGGTCCCGCCCGACTTGCTGATCAGCGCGATGGCGGCGTCGGAGGGGTCGAGGGAGTGCAGCAGGGGGAGCACCCGGGCGGGATCGACGGTGTCCAGAACCTCGAGCCGACGGCCGTTCTGGCCCGGCCCGAGGGCGGCCTCGACGGCCCGCGCCCCGAGGGCGGAGCCGCCGATGCCGAGCACCAGGAGCGTGGAGGCATGCGTGGCGAGCCGACGGCCCTGGTCCACGGCCCGATCCAGTCCCCAGCCGGTGCGGTCGAGCCGGAAGAAGCCAACCTCACCGGCAGCCTCGCGGGCGCTCAGGCGGGCCGATGCCGCTTGCAGGGCAGCCTGCCGAGCGGTGAGGTCATCGCCGGTGACGGTGAGGCCGGGAGCGCCGGCCGCGGTGGCGCGCCTGAGATCGACACGAAACAGGTCAGGGGTCCTCATCGGGCGCGGACTCTACCGCCTGTTGTAGGCTGCGCGTGAGCTATGCGCCATTTCCTGCCTTTGCTGATCGTCCTCCTGCTCCTCCCCGCCGCGGCGTCCGCGGCAGACGAGAGCTACGAGGTCCGCTCCATCCGCCTCACCGACGGCCGCACCCTCGTGGCGCAGGTCCTGGAGTCGACCGCTGGAGGCATGCGTCTGCGGTTGCCCCAGGGGCTGACCCTCGTGCCGTACGCCGATCTCGCCGAGATCGGGGTCGTGGACGCGTCCGAGTACGACACCCAGGCGCCGCTGCGCATCGGCATCGCGCCGGCCACGCCGCCGGCCGAGCAGCTCGCCGGTGGAGTGGACGCGATGATGGGCCGAGCTGTCGGCGTCATGCCCGACAGCTCCGTCGTCGACGCTGACGCCTGGCGCGCTGAGATCGGGGCCGACGGCGATCCGCTGGGCGACTGCGCCGGGGACCTGGGGTGCCTGCAGCCGCTGGCCCGCTCCCTGGGCGCCGACCTCGTCATCATCCCGCAGCTGGTCGCGGACCGCCTCAGCCTCATGGTCGTGGTTCCGTCCTCGGGCGAAGCCGTTGGCATCGCCACCGCCGCGCTGTCGATCGCGGAGGGCGAGCTGAACGCCTCGGCGTCGGCCGACAACGTCATCGTGGCGCTGTTCACAGCGCTGTCGCTGGAGCCGGAGATCAACCTCAGCGAGGCCATCGCCGAGGCCTTCCCCGCCGCCGCGGCCGTCGCCGCCGCGGACGCCGACTCAGCCCCCGCCCCCGAGGTCGTGGCAGGAGCGGGTGAGACCGCCGATCCCGACCCGGAGACGGAGACGACCGAGCCGGTCGCCGCCGCCGATCCGAAGCCGGCCGCCACGGGACGGGTCATGGACCCCCGCCGGGCGCGCTCGATCGGTCTGGGCATGCTCCCCGTCCCCGGCATCAGCTCGGCGTCGCTGGGTGACGTGCCCGGCTTCGTCATCGGCCTCGTCGGAACCATCGGCCTCAGCTGGGCGGCGGTCTACGTCACCGGCCGCACGGCCCGCACCGCCGACGCTTTCTGGGCGCCGACGATCCTCCTGCCCTACGCGATCAACGTCGCCTTCAACCAGATCACGGGCGCGGTGTCGTGGAAGCGCGTCGGCGGTCAGCCCGCCGCAAGCGTCTCGATCCGGTACCGCCGTCCCCGCGTCGGCGCGACGGTCGCCCCCGTCCTGAACGGAGAACGGCCGGCCCCCACGGGCGCATCGGTGTTGGTGGTCGGAACCTTCTAGGAGCCGGCGCGCCGCGTTGCGGCGTCAGTCCGGGAGCTGGAAGAAGCGGTTGACGGTCTCGCCGTCGCTCAACTGAATGTCGAGGGTCTGCTCAAAGGACGGCTTGCCGTCGGCGTCGAGCCGGAAGGTGTGCGAACCCGCCGCCAGCGCCACGGAGATGGGCGTCTTGCCCTTGGCGACGCCGTCGACGTAGAGCATCGCCGGCGGGGACGAGGCGACCATCACGGTGCCCTGGGCGACGCGCACGAGCGGCTCCAGGACGACATCGACCGACACGGGGGCGCCATCGGCGACCTTCACGTAGCGGGTCTGCGTGGCGTGGCCCTGCTGCTCGACCCGCACCTCGTGGGTGCCGGCGGGGAGGCTGAGCGCGACCGGGGCCTGACCGCGATAGCGGCCTCCCACGGTAACGCGGGCACCGGCCGGCTGCGAGCCGATGGTGACCTGACTCTCGCTGGCGGCGGAGGCACCCCAGGGGTTCCCTCCGGACGCGGGCGTGTTCTCGGGGGCGGGGGTGGCAGCACCGGCGCCCCAGGGGTTGCTGTCCGCGGCCACGGCTCCGCCGCCGTCGCCGCCTTCCTCACCCGCGGAGAAGGGAGGCTCGGGGGAACCGGAGGAATCGTCGCGGGCGGCTTCGCGGGCCCGTCGCTCGCGCTCCTCCCGATCACGCCGGCGCCGTTCTTCACGCTCCCGCCGCTCGTCCTGCCGGGCACGCAGCTCGGCCGCGCTGGGGCTGCTGTCCTCGCGTCCGGCGGCGGGGGTCTCGTCGGCTTCGGCGCTGCCGGAGTCCGTCTCGCCCGCGGCGTCGTCGGCGGTGTCGTCATCGTCGCCCGCTTCGGCGGACGCCTCGTCACCCTCGCCCTCGGGCTGCTCCGGGGTCTCCGGCTCCGGCTCGGGGGTCGGCTCCGGGGTGCGCTCGGGTTGCGGGGCGGGGGTGGAGGTCGAGGTCGCGACCGGCTCCGGCGTCGGCTCACCGCCGCCGGACATCGCCTTCCAGCCGATGAAGCCGACGAGCAGGAGCGCCGCGATACCGATGAAGATGAACAACCCCTTGTTGTCGTCGTCCTCGGAGTCGGCGGGCTTCTTGGGGGTGGCCGCCTTCCGGACCGGAGCAGCCGCCTTGGAGGCCGGCTCGGTGGGTCCTTCGTCGGGGGCTGGCGCGGCGGCCGCGTCGACGTCGTCGGACGGGTCGTCGGCAGCGGTCGGCGCGGGGACGTCCCCGTCCGTCGTCTCTCCCTCGACCCGATCGTCCTCGGCGAGGCGGGCGCGGAACGCCTCTTCCTCGTGACCGCCGAACGGATCGACGATGCCGGTGGTGTCGTGATCCAGCTCCGGAACCGGCTTGAGGCCTTCGACCGTTGTGCGATCGAACTCCTCGGCCTCGGGCAGATCCGTCGGGAGCGTCTGAGTGACAGCGGATTCGTCGTCGTAGTCGACGGCGGGGATGTTGCTCAAGCTGATCGCGTCGGGCGCGTCGAGCTCATCCTCCGACAACGCGGACCGATAGCTCCCGCTGGCGGTAAAGGACGGCGCCTCCCCGTCCGTGTCCAGCGGGGCTCCGTCCTTGAAGCAGAAGTCCACCCCGGCGTCGTAGGTGGATCCGCAGATGGGGCAGACCTTCATGCGTACTTCCATGGGCGCGTGTCGCGCGGTGACTGCCTAGCAGGAAGCGGCCCCTCCGCGCAATACCCGTAGCCCTGCCCAAGGGATCCCCCCAGCCCCCCGCGGGCGGTTTGGGCACTCCTTGCACCTTGTGGGCTCGGACCGGCCTCCGTAGCATGCCCTCGCCGTGACTCGCGCCGCCCCCCTCCTCGTTTTCGCCGCTGCGCTGCTGCTCGCGGCCCCGGCTTCCGCCCAGGACACACTGCCGCCTGGCAGCCCGATCGCAGAAGGCGTCGGCCTCGACATCACCGAGGATGGGTTCGCCCACATCCTCGGCCTCGTCGGCAACTTCCTGCCGCCCGATCTGACGGTGGGGAGCATCCCGGAGCAGGAGATCGTGGATCTTCTTCTCTGCACGGAGACGCTGGTCCTCGACAACCTGGTGATCCACACCTCAATCAATTCGTTGACCATCGACGGCACGCCGGAGGCGCTCGTTCTTCGCGCCGACCTGGACCTGTGGATCAACACCCCCGACGACCCCGCGATCGTCACCCTCGACGGGTGCCTCGACTACGTCTGCCTGCTCCACACCGACACCGCCAACATCATCCTCGACATCCCCCTCACGATGGCCCTGGGGACCAACGACGCGGGCGACCCGATCATCGACGTCACCTTCGGCGCCCTGTCGCACAACATCGAAGAGGCGATGGCCAACACCGTGCGCATGACGGGGTGCGGCATCGGAGAGAGCAACGAGTTCCTCAGCGACGTGGGGCTGAACATCTTCGACCTCGTCATCGCCCAGTTCGTCACTGAGATCGAGTCGACGTTGGGCGAGACCATGGCCGACCTCGAGGTGACCGTGGAAGAGGCGATCGCGGCGCTCTGGCTCAACGACACCACCGAGGTGCTCGACACCGAGCTGACCTACGACATCCACCCCACCGAGGTGCAGCACAACGACCTGGGGCTGCGGCTCGTGCTCGGCGGCAGCGTCAGCGCGCCCGCTCACCAGTGCATCTCCCGCTACGACGACGGCAGCGGCTCGGCCTTCACCGCGTCGACCCTGCCGGCCATGACGCCGACCGTGCCCGGTGGCCCCGACCCGTACCACCTCGCCGCGCTCCTGAGCGACGACCTCGTCAACCAGGGCTTCTTCGCGGCCTGGCAGGGCGGCGTGCTCTGCTTCGTGGTCGAGGACCTGGGCTCGGCGGCGCTCACCACCACCTACCTGGGGCTGCTCGTCGGCCTGGACCAGGAAGAGCGGCTGGCGGAGATCCTCGGCACCGACGACGAGGTCCCCATGCTCGTGCGGACCGTGCCCGAGACGCCGCCGGTGGCGTGGTTCGACGGCGAGCACGACATCGATCTGGACGTGATCGGCCTGAACATCCAGTTCTACCCGGTGCTCCTGGACCGCTTCGCCAACCTGGCGTCCGTGGCGATCGACGTGCACGCCGGCGTGGACATCGGGCTGGCCCCGGACGATGCGCTCCAGTTCGACATCTACCTCGACACCGAGAACCTCGAGCAGCGCGTCACCTACAACGAGATCGCGCCCGACCTGAACCCGATCCTCGAAGAGAACTTCACCAACTTCGCCGGCGTCGTGATCGACACGGTCGCCGGCTCGATGCTGGAGGGCATGGCCTTCGGGCTGCCCACGTTCAGCGGTCAGGGGCTCGTCGGCCTCGATGTGCTCCCCATCGGCGAGTCCTCTTCGCTGCTGGACTTCCTCGGCCTCTACGCGACGCTCGGCGAGACCACCGGCGGCGAGAGCACCGGCGGCTGCGACAGCTGCGGCGAGGGTGGCGGCTGCGGCGACTGCTCCGGTGAGGACGGCTGCCTCGGCGATTCCGGCTGCGCGGGGGAAGAGGGCTGCGACATCAACTCGCTCTTCGGCGAAGAGTCCGGCTGCACCGGCGAACCGAGCGAACAGCCCGGCGACGTCGGCTGCGTCGGCTGCCGGCACGTAGTCGCCAAGCGCCTCCCCGACGGCCACTGGCAGCTGCGCCTCGCCCAGGAGGGCACGCACGCGCGCCCCGTCCACAAGACCTTCCGGGTGGGGCTGTCGACGATGCTGGTCGTGCTCGGCCCCGTGCTCGTGCTGGCCCGCCGTCGGCGCCGCCGCTCCGAG
>PVBE011147573.1_pt1 | contig 14067 bp, 13 predicted proteins | sample 1631181 | NCBI WGS metagenome assembly PVBE01 (sample SAMN08397723, study PRJNA350692) | Marine metagenome, whole genome shotgun sequencing project. | isolation source: water | place: Pacific Ocean | collected 2012-04
AGTAATCATCTCGACGTCTTGTTCGTCGATTGTTCCGTCTCGTGCGCCTTCTTCCACTGCCTCGATAACTGCTTCGTCCTCTGGGTCTGGTCCCCGCCAAGCTTCTTTCTCAGCAGGCGACAACATGCGTTCCAATAGACGGGTTGCGGGTACAAACAGCAGGTATTGTCCGAAGAGCAAAAGCGAAAACCGATCTACAATCTGTGCGGGGTAGCGTTGCGCAAGGATCCGCGGTGCTATTAGGGCGAACACCGCGTGGATGACGGCCAGGATGGCGATTGAAAGAACGACGCCGCCGGCACGTGAGGCAACTATACCCTCGAGCTCATCACCGATGGTTGTGGCGGCTAGAGCAGCGGATCCAAATGCGAGCAGAGTGGTTCCGAGCCGGGCGCTGACCCACAATCGGAACCGATTATCAAGCAGTATCCGTATCCGAACAGCTGTAGCACTAGATGTACCGTCTAGATGAGCGAGCGCGGTTCGTGTGAGTTCGTGCGCCGCGCTTTCTGACATCACCAGCAGTGCGCTGAACGTCGTCAGCGCAAAAATCAGAATAAGGCCTATCCAACTAACCGGATCCAAGCAGGATCCGCTCCCCTATGCGCGGCATCAGCGGGTGCTCGCGCCCAGATGCAGTGCTACCGCCGGTGGGCGATGTTGCATCGCGGATACTCAACCAGTGCACTGATCGAGTTTTCTGCATGATATATATCGGGATGTGCTCCTGCGCCATATTAACGCGTGGATGACCTATAGAGAACTTCCTTCTTCACGCTGTTGCAGCGCAGTATTGGCGAGTGCGAGTCGTTCTGGCGTGTCACACCCGATCGTTTCCTCCAAATCTTTGATCTGGTGACCGGCGACACGCTTCCCATCTGCGATTGCGAGTTCAACGAGCTTGGTGAGGTAGCGTTCGCCAGATAATTCACTTGGCTTCACCCTGGAGAGGTTCTTGCGAAGCCAGGAGGCCTGAAAGGCTGATGGTCCGGCGTTGACGGACGTGAGTGCAAGATCAGTCGGCGTGGCATCTGGGAATTCGATGATGTTCTGTACGTGGCCGGAACTGTCGATACGCAATCGGCCAAAGGATCCGGGTTCTGGAACGTCGGCCCACGCAATTGCTGCTACAGCATCTGCATGGTTTAGGGCGTTGATGACGCCTCGCACCGTAGCGGGACGGACCAGGGGTGAGTCGCCATATAAGATTGCAATGGTCGGGATGGAAGACGGGATTGTGTCAAGTCCGATCTCAGCGGCATAGGCTGTGCCGTGGTCGTCTGGTGGTTGGTACACCCGGATTGTATCTGGAGCTGAATTCCCAACCTTCATCCCGGGTCGAAGAACGACGATCAATGGATCCAGATCCGCCTGCTGACCGGTCTTGACGACGTGGGAAAGCATGGTCTGGTCTCCGACCAGGTGCATGACCTTCGGGAGATCCGACGCGAATCGTTTTCCGTGGCCAGCCGCCAGCACAATACCGGCGGTCTTTTCGGCAAACGCACTCAACGGCTGGGGAGGAAGGATTCGAACCTTCGATTCACGGATCCAAAACCCGTTGCCTTACCACTTGGCCACTCCCCATGCGCGTCAGCCTAGGCAGGCAGGCACCCGTGGTCAACGGCGACTCACGGTGATTCACTCCGGACGCAGAAAACGCGTGGTCATCATCCACCAATTATGCGACTTGAGCTTAGTTTCCGCGGTTTGAGCAGCGTCTTCGTCGGGGAATAACCCGAAGCAGGTAGCACCGCTCCCTGATAACAGTGCTGGTCGTGCACCGACGTCCTCCAGTGCATGCAGTACGTCTGCCACTTCCGGTACTAGTCGAACCGCTGCCGCTTGTAGATCATTTTTTAGGAGTTCCGGTTCGAGTTTTCCATTTTCGATGTTTCTTGCGGTAGCGAATGTTGCACCACCACCTGAATATTCTTCTGGGCGCAGGTTCGTATAAGCGTCGATGGTGGAAATCTTTTGGTGAGGACGCGCCAGAATTACCCACCGGGGTGGAGCCGGTGGCAGGGTTCGAAGTTCATCACCACGACCCAGACCAAGCGCGGTTCCAGGCTGCAGAAAGAATGGAAGGTCGGTGCCGAGTGATCTGGCAGTCGCGTCTATCGCCGACCAATTTGCATTCCACAGAACATGAAGTCCACGAAGGACTGCACCAGCGTCTGAGCTTCCCCCACCCATGCCTGCGGCGACGGGGATTCGTTTCTGAACTTGGATATAGACGCCGGTTCTTGGGTGAACGCGGCAATGGAGGTTATGGGCGGCACGAAAGACCAGATCACGATCTTGGCTTAACCCGTGGACAGAGCTTATGCCATCGATGGAAGTTGCGTGTGATATGTGTACGGTGTCGCCGAACTCGAGCGCTTGCAGGATAGTCACAACGTCGTGGTAGCCGTCAGTGCGGCGTCGTGTGATCTCAAGGCCAAGGTTGATCTTTGCTGGAGCTCGGATCGCTAGTCTGGTCACAGATGGGTCCGTGTCAGCCGACTGGGGCCAAGCCCACGGATGTAAGGATATGTTCTTCCAATCGGCGCATCTCCTTCTTGTTCTGATCGTTGTCGTGATCAAGTCCGGCAAGGTGAAGGAGTCCGTGTGTGAGTAGATAACCGAATTCCCGTTCGATCCCATGACCATAAAGGTCTGCCTGTATCTTGACGCGGTCCATTGAGATCGCGATATCACCGGGTCCTGCGAGTCCATCGCTGGTGAAGGCTAGGACATCGGTCGCGCTGGATTGTCCAGAGAAGGTTTGATTGAGGTGAGCCATCTCGTGGTCGTCGGTTATGCGTAAGGCGACTTCGCCGCCGAGTCCCGTGGCTTCGTTGATTGCTCCGGCGAGTGGTCCGACCAATCGGGCCAAATCTGGAGTGAGGCCAATACCTCCACCACTCGCGATGTGCAGCGGGCGATTGATTTCGATGCTCTACCTTAGGTCAGTTCTCGTTTAGGAGTTGTGAAACTATGGTGCTGACAGCTCGTCCGTCTACTGTGCCGCGTGCACGCAGGCGTTTCATTAGGGTTGACATGACCTTGCCTGTGTCCGCTTGCCCGGTGGCTTGAATGTCCTTGATCACTGCCCCTGCGGCGTCCACGATGTCTTCGTGAGAGATCTCGGGCGGAAGGTAAATCTGAATAGTCTCTCGTTCGTCACGCTCAGCAGCTGCCTGTTCGTCTCGACCTCCGCCAGCATAAAGCGCGATGGCCTCATCCCGTCTGCGAACGTCACGCTGAATCATGCGTATAACAAGTGTGTCGTCAAGATCCGTTGAGGCCTCTTTCACCTCGTACTTGATTTGGGATATCAGGGTGCGAAGTATGCGGACGCGGTTAGCGTCGTGCTCTCGTTGGGCCGTACGAAGGTCTTGCGTTATTTGGTCGAAGATCGCCACGGGTGGTGCCAGACCGTCCGAAAAATAGGTGCGCGGGCTGGTTAGAGCGCGCGAACTTCCGCCTGAGCGGCCTTTAGCGCCGCTCGCCGTGCCTTGCGCCGCTTGGTTGCGTCCTTTTTCTTCCGCAGCACACTGGGCTTATCATAGGCCTTGCGACGGCGGGTCTCCGTAATAATGCCTTCCTGCTGCACTTTCTTGTTGAACCGGCGAAGCGCTGCGTCAAAGCCTTCATTTGCTCCGACGGTGATGTGAACCAAACGGCCCTCCAAGGTGAAATGAGTTCTAGAACCTGCGCGATGAAAGGTCCTCGCAGCCTAGTTTACCCGGTCGCACCACACTTAATTCAAATTTGTCTGGCCACTATGGCTAATAATAGTTTCTGGTTAAGGGTAGGTATATGAACCGGCGAAATAGGGAGTCAACGGATCTAATGACAGGCTTGGTTGGTAGAGCCAGTGTTTGAGATCGATTGGCTGACGATTCTCATCGGCGTACTTCTTACTGTGGTCTTTACCTTGGCTGTTCGATATATAGCGGTGCACCGCAACTGGATGGATCAGCCTGGACCCGACCGCGTCCATACGGTTCCCGTTCCACGATTGGGTGGGTTGGCCATGTATGCGGCGTTTGTCGCTACCGTGCTCATTGTGCGTTGGCCGCTCAGCGGTCATGTCATTGGATTGTTGCTTGGGGCGACGGTTTTGGTTTTGCTTATCGTTATCGATGATGTGCGCGGTTTACGGGCCCGAACGAAGTTTCTTGCTCAACTGGCGGCGGCTGCGATCCCATTGGCATTCGGGTTGCGAATCAATGCGGTGAGCAACCCCTTTGAGGCTAGTGTCATCGTTTTACATCTTGTAATCGTGATTCCGTTCACGTTGTTCTGGATCACGGGGATGATGAACGCGATCAACTTTTTGGATGGGATCGATGGGCTCGCTGGTGGTGTTGTCGCTATTGCGGCGATTGTTCTGGTTGTCGTTTCCTTGCGACTCGGGCTTCCAGATGTAGCTACTTTAGCTCTCGCACTAGTCGCGGTGGTTATTGGGTTTCTTCCGTTCAATGTCTATCGTGCGAGTATTATTATGGGCGACGCTGGGTCCAACTTTCTTGGATTTGCGATCGCGGTCATAGCGATAATGGGTCCTGCCAAGCTTGCGACCGCAATCCTCGTTCTCGGCGTACCGATTCTCGACGTAGCTTGGTCCATTGGTAGGCGTGTTATGCGTGGCCGAGGTATCGGCGATCGCGATGTCGAACATCTTCACCATCGCTTATGGGAAGCTGGTGTGTCGCAGCCAGCAATTGTCGTTATGTATTGCGCGCTCGCCGGTGTACTGGGATTGATGGCGTTGCTGGTCGAACGTTTGGATAAATTTTACGCATTCTTGGGTCTGGCTGGTTTCATGGCAATCTTGCTGGCTTTACTTGCTCGGATGCCGAGGCGACGAAGAATTAGACGTGTTCAGCCAGACTGAAAAATTTAAGGTTGGTAGAGAAGGTGCTTGTGCTAGTGTTTTGTCCGACGGAGGACATTGAATCACTGTGAAACCAGACATTCACCCTGAGTACGTCGGGTGCCATGTGACGTGCTCATGCGGCAATAATTTCGATACTCGGGCAACCGTGCCATCCATTCATGTGGATGTTTGCTCTGACTGCCATCCTTTCTACACCGGGCAGCAGCGCCTAGTGGATACAGCTGGCCAGGTCGACCGCTTCGAGCGCCGTCGACAGAAGTCCCAAACCTAGGGTGCGGACGCGGTGGGTTTCCACCGCTACCCGTTCAGTTGAACATCCGACCGTCGACGCTTGCGGTGGCTGAAGCTAGCAATGAGTGGCGAATTCGGTATGGGGGCCAGGCGTTATTGGAAGGTGTGATGATGCGGGGCGGTTCGACTGTCGCGGTCGCCGTTCGGCATCCGAATGGCGACATTGTCCTCAAGTCGGAATCGCTTACCTCCACACGGCTCTCGCAACAGTGTCGGAAATTTCCAGTGGTCCGTGGTGCATTGGCTCTGTGGGAAATGCTCGTGATTGGAATGCGGGCCCTTAATTTCTCTGCCAATGTTCAGCTGGCCTCGGAACCGGATCACACCGTCGATTCAAGATCAGATGGTGGGGGAGCGGTGACGACTAGTCTCGTGATCGGTGTGGTCGTTGGGATTGGTCTTTTCTTCCTATTGCCTCTTCTACTGACATCATTCACGGATCAGATTGTCGTGTCCGATTTGGCGAGCAACTTTATTGAGGGTGGTTTTCGGATGGTGATATTCGTGATGTACATCATGCTCATTGGCTTGATGCCAGACATCAGGCGCGTGTGGATGTATCACGGTGCCGAGCACAAGACCATCAATGCGCTGGAGAACGGTGAAAAGTTGACGGTTGCGAATGTCCAACGACAATCCCTCTTGCACCCGCGGTGCGGAACATCGTTCATCGTCACGCTCGTTGCAATCTCGATAATTGTGTTCGCGCTGCTTGGACGTCCGCCAATGGGGATTCGAATCGTGTCCCGCATTTTGTTGCTACCGATAATTGCGGGGGTAGGCTACGAATTCATCCTATTTACGGCTGGCCGGCAAGGTAGTGCTCTTGCCCGCTGGGTTGCCCGCCCTGGTATATGGTTTCAGCGGTTAACGACTCGTGAGCCGGACGCCTCGCAGGTTGAAGTCGCTATTGCTGCGATGAACAACGTGCTTGAGTCCGAAGACGAACTTTCGGAGCTTCGTCAAGATAATTCGAACGTGGTGATGGTTGATGCTTGATCAGCTTAAACCCGCTCGTCGTCGATACGATGAATTGACGGCCGAGATGTCCGAACTGGATGTAGCTGTCGACCCTAGCCGATTGGCTGTGCTCGGTCGTGAATTGGCTCGGCTTGAGGTCCTCGCGAGTCTTCACGACGATCTATCGTTAGCGCATTCACGGGTGAAGGAGGCCCGCGAGTTGCTCGGTTCTCCGGATGCCCTGTTGGTGGAGATGGCTAAAGACGAGTTGGTGGAAGCTGAAGTCGCTGTTCAGGAGATAGATGCACGTGCGGCTGATGCTCTGATCAGTTCTGATCCCGATGAAAAGCGCAACGCGATCATCGAAGTTCGTGCAGGAACCGGTGGAGACGAAGCCACCCTTTTTGCTGCTGAGCTTCTACGCATGTATCGACGATACGCAGAACGACTGAAACTAAGGGTTGAGACGCTGAGCCTTAACGAGACGGGTATCGGGGGAATAAAGGGAGGGATTCTTCAAGTCGAAGGAGACCAGGCGTTTGGTGCGTTGAGGTTTGAGAGCGGTGTGCATCGAGTGCAGCGGGTGCCTGCTACCGAGGCCAGTGGGCGTATACACACGTCTGCTGCCAGCGTTGCGGTTTTGCCTGAAGCCCAAGAAATCGAAATTAAGATCCCAGAGGTAGACATCCGAATCGACGTATTTCGTTCGAGTGGACACGGTGGCCAGAGTGTCAACACCACTGATTCGGCAGTCAGGATTACCCACAAGCCAACTAACATTACTGTCAGCATGCAGGACGAAAAATCACAGCTCCAAAACAGGGTTAAGGCGATGCAAGTGTTACGTGCGCGACTCTTTGAGTACGAGCGGAACAAGCAGCGCGATGAGCGTGGTGAAGCGCGCCGAGCCCAAATTGGGAGCGGTGACCGGAGTGAAAAGATCCGGACCTATAATTTCCCGCAGGATCGTGTTACGGACCATCGAATCGGTCTGACAGTCCACAACCTGGAAGCCATTCTCGATGGTGATCTCGACCGCGTCGTCGAAGCGTTACGGGAAGCAGCGCGTCAGGAGCAATTGGCGAGTATGGCGGGTGGTGAAGCGCGCTAGGGGAACGGCAGAAGTTCGGAGGTTGGCGATCCGGCGACTAATTGATGCTGGAGTCGAGTCTCCCGTTCTTGACGCCAATGTGTTGCTGGGCTTTGTTACTCAAACTTCTGCTGCAGAAATCCCGATTCACCTTGACGGTGTTTTGGACGTGGAAGTCGAACAAGAGTTTGAAGCCGCGATCAATCGGCGAGTTTTTCGGGAACCGGTTGCGTACATCACTGGCACCAAGGCGTTCCGTCGAGTTGAGGTTGGTGTTTCGACTGATGTTTTGATCCCCAGGCCTGAAACCGAACTGTTGGTTGAGTCAGCGATGAACATGCTCGATTCGGGTGGATGCTCGTATGTTTTAGATGTTGGTACGGGAAGCGGAGCAATCGCGTTAGCTCTTGCCGATGAGCGTCCGACGCTCCAAGTTGTGGGTGTCGATAGGTCGTATGGCGCGGTCCGTCTGGCGAGCTGGAATGTGCGACGTTTGGGTTTTTGTGACCGCATTTATTCGTGTCTGGCGGATGGGGTGCAGGGGTTTGACTTGTGCGATGTGCTTGTGGTTGCCAATCTCCCGTATATTCGGTCGGGTGACATTGAGCTTCTTCAACCTGAGATTCGATACTGGGAACCAATTTCCGCTCTTGATGGAGGCCCTGACGGACTGTTTGAGATCCGCAAACTCATCGATCAACTCGGGGGTTCAATGGTGAAGGGAGTTGCACTCGAGATTGGTGTTAATCATGGACCTGAGGTTGTTCGGCTGCTTCAGCTCGCGGGATTCGACCGAACGGATGTGCATCGGGATTTCTCCGGCTTTCCAAGAGTCGTTACTGCGCAGCGCACAATCTCGACACGAGTTTAGCCAATAGAATGGCTCGTGACGCTGCCGGATTGTGGAAATCCTTGTTCGGGCATCTTGAGGGTCGGGCATTGCATGGAACGTGAGAAAGATCCACTGCCTCGTGGGTTGCTATTTCTGGTTACGGCGCCATCGGGTGCTGGTAAAGACTCAGTGATCCAAATCCTTCGTGAAATTGGTGTTGATATGACGTGGGTTACAACTGCGGTTACGCGTCCGCCACGTCCCGGCGAAAAGCACGGTGTCGATCATTTTTTTCTCACGGAAGATGAATTTGACACTTGGCTTGCTTCTGGCTCTTTCCTCGAGACCGCGACCGTCTACGGTCGACGCTACGGAACACCGATTAATCAAGTTCGCAATCCGTTGTTGGCAGGACAAGACGTCATGGTGCGTTTAGATGTTCAAGGTGCAATCGAATTGAAACGTCGATACCCGGCAGCAATCTCGATTTTTCTCAAGCCCCCAACGGTCGAGGAGGCAGAGCGACGTATGCGATTGCGTCGGACAGAAACTTCCGAAGAAATCAAATTGCGTGTCGATGCTATGCATGACTATGAAATGTCCTTCGCTGACCGCGCAGACCACTGTGTTGTCAGCTCGACGGACGATCTTCACGAAGTAGCGGTGCGTGTGTGGAGCATCGTAAAGGCCGCCCGGCGTGAGCCAGATCGTGAGTCTGTGGCTACATCACTCACCCCGGTTCGGGTTTGCGTGTAAGTCGTTGAGCACGGGAGGGCCTGCCTACGCCGAGGTTGTCGTAGCGGCAGGCAATGTGCGTGGTGATCAGACCTTTCATTATCGTATTCCAGACGAGTTCCGGAGAGATCTATGTCCGGGTCAAATGGTTCTAGTGCCGTTCGGGTCACGCCAGTTGTACGGCGTCGTCGTCGGGCTCGCCGAGGACTCACCGGTTGATGAGACCCGAGATGTTCTTGATCTCATCGGCAAATCACGCGTAATTGATTCTGAACATCTCAGGTTGGCTCGTTGGTTAGCTCAGCATTATGGGTGTCCGCTATTTACAGCTGTAGAACTCGTCGCGCCGCCGAGTCTTGCCCGCCATCTCCACACTGTTTACACAGCGACAGGCGGAGGCGATAAAACCAATCTATTGACGGGCAACGATCGCAGGCTACTGACAGTGCTTCTCGAGCATGGCGAACTCTCAGCTGCTGAGATTCAGTCTAAGGTTGGTAAGACAGCGGCTACCCGTGGGCTGGATCGGATGGTTGGCGCGGGCTATGTCAATCGGCATGTCAGTTTGCGTTTCCCTGAACCAGCGGCTGAGCGGATGGTAGTAGGGATGCCCTTGCCCGACGGTGAGTCAACTAATGCGGTTTTTGGTCGGGCGCATAAGCAGCAGGAGCTATGGGAGTACTTAGCAGGGGTTGGGGTTCCGGTGGCTGTTCCCGATCTGATGCGGTCTGTCTCAGCGTCAGGAAGCGTTTTAAGGAATCTTGTCGATCGTGGTCTTGCACGGATTGACCACCGTTGGCTATTACCTTACATCCTTGCGGGGCCATTGGGTTTAGGGCTTCGACCTCAGATTGAAGATGATGAGGCTTGGTCATTGCTTCAGTCTTCGATGGGGCGAACACCGCCTGAGACGGTCTTAGTGCAGGGAGAGGAATTGGATCGTTGGCGTTTGTATGCGTCCGCCATCAACTCTGAGGGTGATAAGGGTCGTCAATCTATTGTGGTAACTCCAGACGCTACAACGGCTATCGACTTCAGTGAATGGCTAGCAGCTCGCTCAGGACTGGTGGTTGCTGATTCAACCAAAGCTCGAACTGATGCTCAGCGGGTGGCGCTGTGGCGATCCGCTCGGTCGGGGGAATTGGATGTGGTGGTCGGGACCCGTCCCGCGATCTTTGCGCCATTCACGCGCCTCGGTTTGGTGATTGTCGATCGGGAAGAAGACCGAGCGCACAAGAATCCGAGTGAGCCGCGTTATCACGTTTCGTCTTGTGCGAAGGAACTTACCCGTATTTCCAGGTGCATGCTCTTACTGGGGACTGAAACACCACGGGTGGCTACTTTCTACGCGACCGAGACGGGACAATCCCGCCTGATTCTTGCTGGCTCGGATAAGCCACGGCGGGGTGCCTGGTTTCGTGAAGGTTGTCGAGAGGATGTGGATCGTCGATTGGATCGTGTTGTTGTGGTAGATACACGAAGGGCGTCGACTGCTGGACGCTATGGTGTGATCTCGCGCCAGCTATACATGGTGCTGAGGTCTACAGTCGAGGCAAACGGTCGTGCCGTTCTATATGTCAATCGGCGTGGATCCGCTGCCCTCACGATCTGTCGAGACTGTGGCTACGTCGCTCAGTGTCCACGTTGTAGTCGGGGTCTTGTTCAGCACCGTCAAATACAGCAACTTATTTGTCACATCTGTAATTGGCGGGGTGACTTGTGGCATCGATGCCCAACGTGTGACGCCGGTGAGTTGCGATTGTGGGGTTATGGTAGTGAAGCGGTGGCGGAGGCTGTTACCCACTTGTTGCCAAGAGCACGTGTGGTCGGAATCGATAGTGATCGTTCAGTACACGAATTGGAAGCGAATGTGGCTTCTTTCGGCAGCGGGGATGCTGACGTGTTGGTTGGTACACAGCGCATGTTGCGGTTTGGATCTCTCTTACGGGCTGATCTACTTGGCGTGGTTCAGGCTGATATAGGTCTGCAATTTCCCGATTTCCTTGCTCCTGAGCGTGTCTTCTTGAACTTAATGCGTCTCCAGCGTCTAGTACGCGGGCCAAATTGTGATGGCCGAACGATTGTCCAGACTGTGATGCCCGAGCACTATGTGCTCGATGCCTTCCAAAAGGGAAGCTATGCGCGGTTTTTCAGAGCCGAGATGGACCAACGGAGGTCTGAAGGGTTGCCTCCGTTGCGTTCTTTGGTGAAGGCGACATTTGCACACGCGGAAGACTCACGAGCTGAGGAAGAGGCTCGGAGAACTCGGCTTGAATGCGAGACTGTTCTTTCGGCTAACGCAGATGTTGATGTTGAAATTCTTGGTCCGGCGCCAGCGTTTGTGCGACGGCAACGCCAGAAGTACCTCTGGCAACTATTGTTGATAGGTGCGGATGTACGACGAGTCCTACCGATTTTTCACAGGGGATGGACACTTGATGCTGACCCACAGGATTTGACATAACACGGATGTCAGTTTTGGCAATTCATCCAGTTGATCACCCGATGCTGCGTCGCAAGGCGAGTCGGGTCGGTCGTGTGACATCTGGGATTCGGGGTTTTGTTGACGACATGTTTGAGACTATGGATGCGCATCACGGTGCTGGATTGGCTGCGCCACAGGTCGGTCGGCCTTGGCGCGTGATAGTGGTGAATGCTGGCGGTGAGCGGTTTTCACTCATCAATCCACAGGTTGTTCGCTCTAGGGGTTCGGCTACGGCGGATGAGGGTTGTCTGAGTTTGCCGAATTGGTATGGTCCGGTAGAGCGCGCGACGGATCTGACGGTCAAAGGATTGGACGTATCCGGAGCGCAAGTCCGTCATCGGCTTTTCGATCTCGTTTCCCGTGTACTCCTACACGAAATTGACCATCTGGATGGTGTGATTTTCACCGACCGCTTGGTCAATGTCGATCGACTTCGATTTGTCGATCCGAACTCAGTAGAAGCACGTGGCCTTCATTTGGCCTAGATGCTGATGCGGATCATTTTCTTTGGTACACCGGAGTTCGCGGTCCCGCCGCTAAGGCAGTTGACGGAAGGGCACGATGTCGCGTTGGTGGTGACTCGGCCAGACCGGGCAGGTGGGCGTCGTGGCCAGGTTGTATCTCCGCCTGTGGCTAATGTTGCACGCGAACTCAATCTCGATCTATTTCAGCCCCCGAATCCAAATCATCAGGCCGCGCTCGAAACGATTGCTTCATATGGCGCTGAGGCTTTTGTTGTAGTGGCGTATGGTCGTTTGTTAGGCGCGGGACTAATGGAAGTTGCTCCTCGTGGCGGAGTTAATGCGCATCCTTCACTACTGCCTACATATAGAGGAGCTTCTCCTATTCAGGCCGCCATTGCTGCGGGCGACAGGGAGACAGGGGTCAGCCTCATCCGTATTGCTGAAGCAGTTGATGCTGGACCAATCATTGCGAATGAGACCACGTCGATTGGGCCACACGAGATAGCTTCTGACGTTCGGCTGCGTCTCGCTCAAATCACCTCGGACTTACTTGCTCGGGAGCTTCCTCGCTGGTTTAGGGGTGAAGTTGGTGAACGTGTGCAGGACGAACGGTTGGCTAGCCTTACCCGTCCACTGCAGCGTGTTGATGCCGAATTTGATTTGCGTCGATCTGCATCGGAACTCTACAACCGGTGGCGGGCCTTCCATCCATGGCCTGGCGCGCAAGTTCGTGCTGGACGTGTTACATGCAAGTTATTGGAACTAACGCTCGGTGCAGAGAATCGAAGAACGGGAAGCGTGTGTTTGCGTGATGACGTGCTGGTGATTGGATGTGGGAGTGGATCGCTTGGGGTTAGCTCGATCCAACCGTCCGGACGTACTCCGATGCGTGCTGCCGATTTTGCTCGTGGTTATACCCCGTTGCTTGACTTACAGTGGGGGCGTCCGCTTCCTCACTCTAGGCCTCCTATTAGCGAACGGTTAAACGACTAATGCGCCATCATGTTGATGTGTCCGGTGCTAGGCTTCAATCAGAGGCTCGGTGGGCTATGAGATGCCCAGATGGAGGATTTACGCGCAGTGTTTATCCCATTCTTTGACCCCTTTTATTTGTTGCTTATTGCACCGGCTTTCATCCTTGCGATATGGGCGCAGAGTCGAGTTAAGTCGACCTATCACAAGTACTCGCAAGTAGGCTCTAGTTCGGGAATTCCTGCCCACTTGGCTGCACGTCGCCTGCTTGATGCGGTGGGTTTGAAGAACGTTGAGGTTAAGCGTGTTCCGGGTGAGCTCTCGGATCATTATGATCCTAAGCACAAGGTTTTACGTCTGTCTGATGGTGTTTTCGATAGCTCCTCGCTCGCCGCTGTGGCGATCGCTGCGCATGAGGCTGGCCATGCTATGCAGGACGAAATCAAATATCCATTTCTCATGTTGAGGACGGCTATGGTGCCTATCACAACATTTGGATCACGTTTCGGATATTTCATGCTTATAGGCGGATTTCTTTTGGCCGTTTTAACGGGCGTTAGTCCGATTGGTCTAACGATTGCGTGGATCGGGTTAGGGCTTTTCAGCACCGCCTTTGTGTTTGCGTTGATTACTTTGCCGGTCGAGTTTGATGCGAGCCGACGTGCGGTGGGTCTGATGGAACAGGCGGGCCTGGTTACTGGGTCTGAGCGTGTGCATGCCAAGAAGGTGCTCGACGCAGCAGCGTTGACCTACATCGCGGCAATGTTTGTGGCGCTGATGCAGGTTCTCTACTTTGCTCTACGCCTGCTTGCTTTGTCAGGTCGACGTTAGCTCTTCGTTGCGACGTTTGTCTGAAGATGAGCAAGGCCATCGGCCTGTTTCAGAAGCTTCGTTCGATGATATTCGAGGGGTACTCGGAGATGTGCCGGTGTACCGAGTGGATCAGGTACGGCACGCCGTTTATCGAACTCCGACTACGGCGTTTGATCAAATCCAGACACTGCCTGCGACCATGCGGGTACTGTTGGGCCGTCAATTTCGGTACGAGGCTTTTGAGACGCTTCGATCCGAAATGTCACAGGACGGTACTCAGAAGACGCTATTTCGAGCAAGTGATGGAGCTGTAGTAGAGACGGTCCAGATGCTGACGGAGCGTACGGACGCGACTACCATCTGCCTTAGTTCGCAGTCGGGATGTGGCATGGGGTGTCGGTTTTGTGCGACTGGAGATATTGGTCTCACCCGTAATCTGACATCGGGAGAGATTGTCGACCAATTCTTGTATTTCCGGAGGAGATCAAAGGTGTCACGTGTGCCCGATCGGGCTGTCTTTATGGGGATGGGGGAGCC
>PVBE010434930.1_pt1 | contig 14066 bp, 10 predicted proteins | sample 1631181 | NCBI WGS metagenome assembly PVBE01 (sample SAMN08397723, study PRJNA350692) | Marine metagenome, whole genome shotgun sequencing project. | isolation source: water | place: Pacific Ocean | collected 2012-04
CTCGAACGCTACGCCGCCGATATTGGCTCACTAGTGAATATTGCGCTGCCCAGACTCGAAGAAGGCACCGTTGACTCCGGGGCAAGGGATATTCTCGAACGCCTACAGAATATCGCGATGCGAGCCCGTCGCCGCATGGCCGATACCGAGCGCGCTCATGTTTCGGACTTGTGCCAGTCGTTGGGCCGGGTAGTGGACAACCTACTGGTGGCGGGGGACGCTATTAACCCCAAGGACGTCAAGTTGCTGAAGCCGCTGTCGCAAGCCGTTCAAGCGGGAGTCGACGTTTCGGAAGCCACGGCTTCTGCGGCACGCGACATATCTCTGACCGTCGGCGGTCATGCAGATCTCGACGAAATCCGGCGCGCGCTCCACACCGAGGCCGAGAAGCGATCAATGCGTGAGGGGGCGGGGAGCAGACGGAACAGGTTCGTTCTGCGGCTCATGGTCGCACGAGTGTCCCATCTCTTCGATGATCGTGGCGGCTGGGGTCAGCAACTTCGTCGCGATTTCCTTTATGGCTTCGACAGATACCTCGTTCATCTGCTTGGCAGAAGTCTGTACGACCAGTTGAACGCTGAGGCCGGAGACATCTTGAAGATTCTCGACGTCGAGGAGGACGCCGAGATCTGGAGGAGGATTTACCTGGACGAAAACTATAAAGTCTTCGGGTTCAATATATTGATAAAATTTCTCGAGAAGTTCGAACACTTCGATCGTGGAAGAAGAAACTTCATGTCGATCGTAAATACAACCATCATGAAGAACGTGGACAAGGGCAAATATCTCGACAAGTACGTATTGGACGAGGGCCAATTCATGATGGTTTTCGGCACCATGTTCTCCGATTTGTTCAGCATCCTGGGTGACGCCGATGAAGCGGAAGAGCTCGACTCGACCTTTGGTCCCGGCACCTGGGAGAGGATGGAGCAGATTCGCAGCGCCTATCGAGAGTACTTGGTCGTGCGGAGCAAGGAGAGTTGGCTTGATGCCGAATCGAGGGAATACTTGCTAACAGAAATCGCACCCGCGGTGGATGCGGCTCCCGCGGCCGATATCTCCGCTTGAGTCGCGGACTCCCAGGCTGTTCAGCATTTCGCTTGGTGACGGCGAAGTCGCGGTAATCTTGGTGGCGGCGGTTTCGCCGCGCTCCGGGAAGGTCCAGCGGGCGCGAGGCAAACCCTCTTGGATGTGTGAACGGCTCAGCCGCGCGCCGCGGCGCGCACGAAGGCGCGTAGTGCGCGCGAGCGGCCGAAGGCGAGCTCGCCCTCGCCGGTCAACACGTAGGCTCGGCGCACGCCGCCGAGTGCCGGGTTCTTGCGCAGCGAGGAATCGAAGTAGGCGATCGTCGTCGCACCGGGTTCCAGCCAGCGCGGCCACGGCCCGTTGTCGTGCAGGTGCGGCTCGGACATCGAAAGCCAGGGGTCCTCGAACCACCCCGTCAGTCCGATCTCGTCGAGACGCACCGGCTCGGGCCCATCGTTACGGATCTCCAGGCACAGCCCGGTTTGGCAGGTGCGGTGCGACTCGACGGCGCGCAACGCCCGCGGGCTGTGGCTCATCGCCATCGCTTGTTCGCCGATGGCAAAGGCAATCTTGGGCCGCACCCGTAGCTTGAGGCGCACACCGGCACGCGAACGCCGGTGCGCCAACGGACCACTCCACAGCCGCACAAGCGCGCGTCCCCGGAGCAGTGGATCGATGGCCGCCATCGGCTCTCAGATATCGGCGTAGCAGCGCAGCTCGGCGGCGCCGCCGCGATGGGTCACCGCCCCCTTCTCGGCGTCTCCCACGCCCTGCGCGTACTTCCACAGCACGCCCGAGCCGAAGGCCGCGGGCCTCGGCGTCCAGGCCTCGGCCCGCGCCGCGAGTTCGGCGTCCGACAGCGCGACTTCGATGGTCCCCGCCTCGGCGTCGAGCGAGATCGTGTCACCGTCGCGCAACAGGCCAATGGGGCCGCCGACCGCGGCCTCGGGGCCGACGTGGCCGACGCAGAATCCCCGCGTCCCGCCCGAGAACCGGCCGTCGGTGATCAGCGCCACCGTCTCGCCGATGCCCTGACCCGAGATCGCCGCCGTGGTCGAGAGCATCTCGCGCATGCCGGGTCCGCCGCGCGGGCCCTCATAACGGATCACGATGACCGCGCCCTCGTTGATCTCGCCCGCTTGCACCGCGGCGAAGGCATCCTCCTCGCACTCGAACACCTGCGCCGGGCCCGAGAACTGCTGGCGCTTCATGCCGGCGACTTTGACGATGGCCCCCTGCGGGGCGAGGTTGCCCTTCAGCCCGACGACCCCACCCGTCGGCGAGAGCGGTGACTCGACGGGGTGGATCACGTCTTGGTCCTCGCGCAAGCTCACGCCCTCGAGGTTTTCCTTGATGGTTTTTCCGCTCACGGTCAAACAATCGCCGTTCAGGTAGCCGCCGTCCAACAGCGTCCTCATCACCGCCTCCACCCCGCCGGCCTCGTAGAGGTCCTTGGCAACGTAGCGCCCGCCCGGCTTGAGGTCGGCGATGTAGGGTGTGCGCCGGAAGATCTCGCAGACATCGCCCAGATCGAAGGCAATGCCGGCCTCGTGGGCGATGGCCGGCAGGTGAAGCCCGGCGTTGGTCGATCCGCCGGTGGCGGCGACCACGACGGCGGCGTTCTCCAGCGCCTCGCGGGTGACGATGTCGCGCGGCCGGATGCCCTCGGCCACAAGCTGCATCACTTGCTCGCCCGAGGTCTCGGCGAAGCTGTCGCGGCTGTTGTAGGGCGCCGGTGCCCCCGAAGATCCCGGCAAGGCAAGCCCGATCGCCTCCGAGACACAGGCCATGGTGTTGGCCGTGAACTGGCCCCCGCACGAGCCCGCCGAGGGACAGGCCAGGGTCTCAAGCTCGTGCAAGCTCTCGTCGTCGATGCTGCCGACGCTGTGTTGGCCCACCGCCTCGAAGACATCGACGATGGTCACATCGCGGTTTCGAAACCGGCCCGGCAGGATCGAGCCGCCATAGAGGAACACCGAGGGGATATTGAGCCGCACCATGACCATCATCAGCCCCGGCAACGACTTGTCGCACCCGGCGATGCCGACCAGCGCGTCGTAGCAGTGGCCGCGCACCGTTAGCTCGACCGAATCCGCGATCACCTCGCGGCTCACCAGCGAGGACTTCATGCCCTCGTGCCCCATGGCGATGCCATCGGTGACGGTGATGGTGGTGAACTCGCGCGGGGTGCCGCCGGCCGACTTGACGCCGCGCTTGGCGACCTGGGCCTGGCGGGCGAGCGCAATGTTGCACGGCGCCGCTTCGTTCCAGGTTGTCACCACGCCGACGAAGGGCTGGGCGATCTCGCGCTCGGTCATGCCCATGGCGTAGTAGAAGGCGCGGTGCGGCGCGCGCTCGGCCCCGGCCGAGACATGCCGGCTCGGCAGCTTCGATTTGTCGAATACGTGCGCGTCCACGGCACTGTCCTCCCGTCCCGGCAAAACGCCGGATTCGCGACCTATGATCGCCCCAGCCGCGCTCCCGCGCAAGCGGCGCGGGGGTTCGGTGCGCCTCTCGCGCCACCGCGCCGGCGCAGTCACACTTCGCCAGGCGAGAGGCGCGCGAGGGACGAAATGTCTGAAGCCGTCGCCGGCATAGGAGTTTCCCGCGGCGATTGGCAGCCGGCCCGCTGCAAAGGCCGTATCGTCACCCCGCCCGAAGGTGATTGGGTGGAATGTCCTACGTGTCACGCGACCGGCTGGGACGGTGACGAGCGTCGCGAAATATGCGGCGCCGCAGGCTGGTGTTACGCTCCCTGGCCTCAATTGGGCTCGCGCTAGGCCTCCGGGACGTGCTCGGGCGCAGATGCGGCGGCGCCAGGGCGAACGAACGTCGCCTGGCTCAGCCGGCGGCGATACGCTCCAGCGCCGCGGTGATTTTTGCCCGCGCCGCTTCGGCCTCGGCGTGGCGCTCGCGTTGGGCCTCCTGGACGTGCTCGGGCGCCTTCTCGACGAAACGCTTGTCGCCGAGCTTCTTCTCGATCTTGGCTATGTCGCCGGCCAGTCGGTCGAGTTCGCGGCCGAGCCGCGCCCGCTCGGCGTCCAGTTCGACGATGCCGGCAAGGTCGAGCACCAGGCTCGCCTCGTCGTGGACCAGCCGGACCGCGCCCGCCGCGTCCGCCTCGGCCGGCCCCAGATCGAGCTTGGCGAGGCGCGAGATCAGCGCGCCGTGCCGGGCCATGCGGTCCGCATTCTCGTCCGAGGCACCGATCAGCGCGGCGGGAATGCGGCTGCCGGCCGGTACATTCATCTCCGCGCGCACGGTGCGCACCTGGCCGACCAACCGGATCACCCAGTTCATCTCGCCGGCCGCGGCATCGTCGACTAACTCCTCGCCGGGCTCGGGCCACGGCGAGGTGGCAAGAATCGCATTGCCCCGAGCGCCTAGCTCCTGCCACAGCTCCTCGGTCAGGAACGGCATGATCGGGTGCAGCAAGTGCAGAAGCGTATCCAGCACCCACCCGGCGGCGGCCCGTGTTTCGTCCTTTTCGGCGCCATCGGGGCCCACCAGCACCGGCTTGATCGCCTCCAGGTACCAATCGCAGAACGTCCCCCAGGCGAACTGATAAAGCGCGCCCGCCGCCTCGTTGAAACGGTAGGCCTCGATCTCCGCGGTAACCCGTTCGGCGGTGCGCGCGGCCTCGCCGACGATCCATCGGTTTGCCGTCTCGGCACACGTGGCGGGGTCGAATTCCGGCGGCGTGGCGCACTCGTTCATCTGACAAAAGCGTGCCGCGTTCCACAGCTTGGTGCCGAAGTTGCGGTAGCCCTCGATACGGCTTTCCGAGACGTTGATATCGCGCCCCTGCGCGGCCATCGCGGTCAGCGTGAAGCGCAGCGCGTCGGCCCCGTAGCGTTCGACCAGATCCAGGGGATCGATCACGTTGCCCTTGCTCTTCGACATCTTCTGGCCCTGGGCGTCACGCACCAGGGCGTGGATATAGACGGTGCGGAAGGGAACCTCGCCCATGAACTTCAGGCCCATCATCATCATCCGCGCCACCCAGAAGAAGATGATGTCGAAGCTCGTCACCAGGTCGTCGGTCGGGTAGTAGCGCGCCAGCTCGGGCGTCTCTTGGGGCCAGCCCAGCGTCGAGAACGGCCACAGCGCCGAGGAGAACCAAGTGTCCAAGACGTCCGCCTCGCGCTCGAGCGCGACTTCCTCCCCGTAATGCGCCTTCGCCGCCTGGTGCGCCTTACCCTCGTTCATCTCGACGAAGATCTGCCCATCGGGGCCGTACCAGGCCGGGATCTGGTGGCCCCACCACAGCTGGCGCGAGATGCACCAGGGCTGGATGTTGCGCATCCACTCGAAGAAGGTCTTCTCCCATCGCTTGGGTACGAACTTGGTGCGCCCGTCTTCCACTGCGGCGATGGCCGGACCGGCCAGCGTCGCCGCGTCGGCGTACCACTGGTCGGTGAGCCACGGTTCGATCACGGTCTCCGAGCGGTCGCCGTAGGGGAGCACGTGCTCGTGCGGCTCGATGCGCGCGATTAGCCCCGCCGCCTCGAGATCGGCGACGACCTTCTTGCGCGCGGCGAAGCGGTCCATGCCGCGGTAGGCCTCGGGCGCGTTCTCGTTCAGGCCTGCGCTCTCGTCGAAGATATTGACGGTGTCGAGGTTGTGGCGGCGGCCGACCTCGAAGTCGTTGAAGTCGTGCGCGGGCGTGATCTTTACCGCACCCGACCCGGCCTCGGGATCGGCGTGGGTATCGGCGATGATGGGAAGCCGGCGCCCCACCAGCGGCAAGATCGCGTGCCTGCCGACCAAGCCGGCATAGCGGGCATCATCGGGGTGGACCGCCACGGCGGTATCGCCGAGCATCGTCTCAGGTCGAGTAGTAGCGACGATTATGTATTCTTTTTCAGTGCCTTCCAGCGGGTACTTAATGTGCCAGAGCGAGCCTGAGACGGGACGTTGTTGGACCTCGAGATCGGAGATCGCGGTGTGCAGTTTGGTGTCCCAATTGACCAGGCGCTTGTCCCGATAGATCAGCCCCTCGCGGTGCAGCGCGACGAATACCTCGCGCACCGCCCGCGACAGGCCCTCGTCCATGGTGAAGCGCTCGCGCGACCAATCGCAACTGGCGCCGAGCCTTTTCAGCTGATTGGTGATCGCTCCGCCCGAGGCCTCCTTCAACTGCCACACCCGCTCGACGAAGGCCTCGCGACCGATCGCCCGCCGCGTCGTCCCCTCCGCTTCGAGCGTCCGCTCGGCCACCATTTGGGTGGCGATGCCGGCGTGATCGGTGCCCGGTTGCCACAGCGTGTCGCGCCCGCGCATCCGGGCAAGCCGCACCAGCACGTCCTGGAGCGTGTTGTTGAGCGCGTGGCCGATATGGAGGCTGCCGGTGACGTTGGGCGGCGGGATGACGATGGTAAAGGGCTGCGCCGCGGGCTTGCCGCCGCACTCGAACGCCCCGGCGCTCTCCCAACGGCTATAGTGTTTGGCCTCGACCGCGTCGGGCCGATAGGTCTTACCCAGCATTGCTCTTCTGATCTGTGTTGAGGGACGGCGCGGCGTGGCGCGCCGGCCAAGATCTACGGTTCGCGGTCGTCCTCAGCCTTGCCCACGAGCTTGGTGATCTCGCGCGATACGATGCGCTCCACCAGACCGGGAAGGTTCTGATCCAGCCAGTGTTTGAGCATCGGACGCAGGAGCTCCTTAACCACGTCCTCGAGCGTTCGGTTGGGGCTCCCAAGCGGCGCCCCCCTAGTCGCAGACACCGTGGTGTGTAGCGAAGTGACCGCCGCCGCCTGAGCGCCGACCTCGTCCGATACCAGACCTTCGAACGTCGCCGCCATGGGTTGGGCTTGCGGCTCCGCGATGGGTTCGGGTTCGAAGATCGGCTCTGGCTCCGGCTCGGGCTCGGGCTCTGGTTCCGGTTCGGGTTCAGGCTCAGGCTCAGGCTCGGGTTCCGGCTCTGGCTCGGGTTCGGGCTCCGGTTCGGCCTCGACCATGGCGTCCGCGCCGAGATCCATGACCGATTCGTCCTCGTCCACGACCTGCGTGAGCTCGAGGACGGCGTCGTCTTCATCGGCGTCCTCGGCCGCGGTCTCTGGTTCCGACGGCTCGGTCGGCTCGGCCGGCTCGGCGGACTCGGCCGGCTCGGCGGCCGCGCCTTCGCCCTCCGCGCCCTCCTCCTCGCCATCCTCGGAAATGATCCGTCGGATCGACGAGAGGATCTCTTCCATCGTCGGTTCGTCTTGCGGCTGCGCGTCGCTCATCTTTCAGCCTTCGCCGGTGGCGGTTGGTCGCAAATTACACGTGCCCAGTCAGAACGTACGGCAGAACCCATTAAAATGCCAGTCCTCACCCAGCGCCCACGCGCGCGCGGCGATCGGCCCTCACCACCACCGCCTGCGCACGCGCTCGTAATAGGCGGCGGGATCGTAGTACTCGACCGACAGGCCGAGCAGGCGCGCGGTCAGGCGGCCGATGGCCGCCCGGACCTCGAAGGCGGCGACGTACTGGTCGCGCTCGGCGATGACCACCGCCACCCGCGCATCGAGAAGTTCCTGCTCGGCATCGAGCGTATCCAGCGTCGTGCGAAGCCCAACCTCCGCCTCCTGGCGCACCCCGTCGAGCGCGATCTCGGCTGCCCGGGTCTGATCGCTCGAAGAACGGATTCGGTCGGTCGCGGTCGTCAGCCGCTCCCACGCCTGGGTCACCGTCTGGCGAACCTGGCGCCGCGTCTCCTCGATCTCAAGGCGGCGCTGGTTGTTGGTGTTGCGGGATTGGCGGACCTCCGAGGCGACTCGGCCCGCCTGGTAGAGCGGGACCGTGACCCGCGCAGTGATGCTGGCACTCTCCGTGACCGAGCCCCGGGTGAAGGAGTCTTCGTTTCGGCTGAGACTGCTGTCGAGCGAGACCGTCGGCAGCAGATTACCGACCGCGGCGTCGACGGCGTGCTGTGAGGCACGCTCTGAATGCCGCGAGGACAGGAGCGAGGGGCTCTCTACGGCGGCGATCGCGGCCGCTTCCTCGACGCTAGTGGGCACACCGCTCAGCGGCGGCGGCGGCTCAAGCCCGCCGGCAACCACGCCGGTCAGTTGGGCCAGCGCGGCCCGCGCCGATACCACGTCGCCCTCGGCCTGAATGCGGTCGGAAGTCGCGCGCGACAGCCGCGCCTCGGCCTGAGCGACATCGGTGCGGGTGATTTCGCCGACCTCGAAGCGGTCGCGCGTCGCCTCGAGCTGGCGGAGCAGCACCTGCTCGTTGTTACGGTTCAGCCGCACGATCGCCTGATCGCGCAGGACGTCGAGATAGGCGGTCACCGCGGCAAGCAAGACCTCCTGCTCGGTGACCAACAGGCTCGCGCGCGCCGCCAGCACGGTGGCCTCGGCCTGACGGGTGGCGGCCCGAGTGCGGCCGCCGCGGTATAAGGGCTGTGTCAGGCCAAGGCTCGCCGTCAGCGGGCTCAGCGTCTGGCTGCCGCTCGAGGTGGTGGTCGAGCCGCTCGATTCCTGACGGGTCTGGCCGTAGGAGCCGTCGATGTCCACCGTCGGGCGCCAGCCCGACAAGCCTTGCGGGACCCCCTCGTCGGTGGCCCGTAACGCCGCGCGCTGGGCGGCCAGGTTCGCGTTGTTTGTGTACGCGGTGGCCAACACCTCCTCGAGGGTTTCGGCCGCGGCACCGCCCCAGGCGGCCAACATCGTCACCCCGACCGCTGCAAGCAAGCGCCTCACCGCAACGGCCATGCCGGCTCGGACTGATGGCCTCGCGACACAAGAATGGGGCACCGGCGCCTATCTAGTGGCATACAGCGGTCTTCGACACTCTATCTAGTACATTACGATGGCGCAATTCGTCAATCGCGCAACGCGATTGCCCGGGGGAAGACTGCCGCCCGTTTTTCAGGACCTAGAACGCGAAGTCCCTCGGTGCGCCAAACCCGGGCAGTACCGGCGTCGCCGCATCGAAAAGTTCGCTGCGGTCGATCGATTCACCGCTACGGCGAAACAAGGTCCCCCTACCGATCCCTGCGACAGGCCTCACCACCGCCACCATCCGGCCGCCCTCGGCGAGCTGGGTCTGAAGCGACTCGGGAACTGCGGCGACCGCGCCGTTGAGAAAGATCACGTCGTAGGGCGCCTGCTCGGCGTAACCCGAGGCCAGTTCGCCGCGTACGACGATCGCGTTGTCGGCGCCCTCGGCGGCAAGGTTTGTCTCGGCCAGCGCGGCCAGCGCGCCGTCGCTTTCCAAGGCCACCACCGTCGCGCACAGCCGCGCCAGTACGCAGGCCGCGTAACCGCCGCCGCACCCGACCTGGAGGGCGACGTCGTCGGCCCCGATCTCGGCCGCCTCCAAAAGCCGCGCCAGCACCACTGGCTCCATCAGATGGCGGCCCGGCGCGACCGGCAGGTCTTCGTCGATATAGGCGGCGCCACGGCGCTCCTCGGGGGCGAAGACTTCGCGCGACACCGAGCCCATGGCGTCGGTCACGCGAACATCGCGAACCCCGTTCACCAGCAGCTGACTGCGCACCATGTTGGCGCGCGCGGCACGAAAGTCGATGGTTTGCACGAAATCCCGCCTCGTTGTGGACGCTATATAGGACTGCCCGCCCCGCCGCGCAACCGCCCCGCGCGCCTGCTTGACCCTCCGCGCGGCGCGACCTATACAGCATCGGGCGGTCGCACGCTCGGCGGGGCGCGCTGACTCCCGAGCCGGCCAGGTGGCGGAGTGGTTACGCAGCGGACTGCAAATCCGCGTACACCGGTTCGATTCCGGTCCTGGCCTCCACCTCCAGCCCTTTGTCGCAAAGGGAACGCCGGGGCGATTCCGATGGCGCGCGGTATCTACGGGCCTTGGACCGATATCGATCTCGATGCGCCTGGGCGACGCCTCGGTACCCTAAATGTACCGGCGGCAAGCACCCGCTCGGCGTACCGGGCCATTCAGGTTCCGTTGCTGGTGGTGCGTGGCGGTGACGGTCCGACGGTGCTGTTGACCGCTGGCACCCATGGCGATGAATACGAAGGACAAATAGCGCTGCGCCGATTGGCGCGCGAGATCGAACCGGAAAACTTGGCCGGCGGCGTGGTGGTCATGCCGGCGCTCAACTTGCCGGCGGTGGTGGCGGCGGCGCGTCTGTCACCCCTCGATGATGGCAACCTCAACAGCGCCTATCCCGGTCGTGCCGATGGCGGCCCTACCTCGCAGATCGCCTTTTTTGTCGAGAACGAATTGCTGCCCCGCGTCGATGCCTGGATTGATGCTCACTCCGGCGGAAGCTCTCTGGTCTATCTGCCGATGGCCGCCATCCATCGTTCCGAGGACGCCAAACTGGACGCCGCCGCGCGGGCCGCGCTGCGGGCCTTCGGCGCCCCGATCTCGGTCGAGTTCGGCTTGCAGCACGAGTACGCATCCTCAACCGCGGCGCAGCGGCATGGGTTGGTCTATCTCTACGGTGAATTCGGGGGCGGCGGCGCCTTGGGCAAGCTGGGCCTCGATACCCTCGAGGCGGGACTGGTCCGCGCGCTCCGCCATTTCGGGGTCTTGCACGAAGACCAAGGCCGCGAGGTGCCGCCACCCTCGGGCATGGCGTTCTATGAGACGGTGGCCGGAAGCGATTATGCGGCGACGCGAAAGTGTTTTGCCTTCGCCCCCGCGGGGGGCCTTTTCGAACCCCTGCGCGAATTGGGGGAGGTCGTGGAATCGGGCAGCGTGCTCGGCCTGTTGCATGATGTCCAAGGGATCGCAGCCGCGCCGACCAAGATCGTGGCGCCGATGTCGGGGCTCCTGATCGCGAAACGCCATCCGGTCTTGACCGAAGCAGGCGATTGCCTGTGGCAGGTCGCGACCCCAATCGCCATCGACGTTTGAGCGAGCGCCCCTCGTACTCGACGCTTTCGCGCACCGGCTTGGTGCTCTTGGCGCTGTTGTCGGTGGCCTGGGGGGTAAACTGGCCACTGATCAAGATCGCCATCGCCGACATTCCGGAACTCACCTTTCGCGGCGCCTGCACCGCGACCGGCGCCGCCGGTCTGTTCCTGATCGCCCGCGGCGCCGGCCTGCCACTGGCCATGCCTCGCCGGACCTGGCTGTGGATTGCCGCCGCGGCACTGTTCAACATCGCCGGCTGGAACATCTTAATGATCTACGGCATCGGATTGGTGAGCGCCGGCCGCGCCGCCATTCTCGGCTATACGATGCCGCTCTGGGGCGTGGCCTTGAGCACGCTCGTCCTTGGCGAGCGTCTCGATCTGCGGCGCGGCTTCGGCCTCGCGCTCGGGCTGGGTGGCATGGGCGTGCTGATGGGCGCCGACGCGGCGCTCCTCGACAGCGCCCCGCTGGGCGCGCTCCTGATCGCCGCCGCCGCCATGAGCTGGGCCGCCGGGACCGTCATCCTCAAGCGCGCGGCCCTCAGCGTTCCGGTCACCGTCAGCACGGCCTGGCAGCTGGTGCTCGGCGGTGTGCCCATCGTTCTTGCGGCGCTAGTGCTCGAGCCCGGGCGCTGGGGACCGGTCGGCACCGCCTCGGCGCTGGCCGCGCTCTACAACATGACGGTCGTCTTCGTGTTCTGCTACTGGGCGTGGTTCCGCATCCTCGACGAGGTAGCGGTGGGGGTCGCGGCGATCTCGACCCTGATGATCCCGATCATCGGCGTTTTCGCCGGCGCGCTGGTGCTCGGCGAGCCCATCGGCTGGCAGGAGATCACCGCGCTCGCGCTCGTTGTCGCCGCCCTCATCGCGGTTTTGCGGCCGGGCCGAGCCGCGGCTGCGGCCGCGCGAGGCGCCTGAGGCTCGTGCACTCTTGCCTCTGACCAGGGGTGCGTTATCATTCTCTCGCGGTAGCGCCGCAGGAATCATGATCCCCGGTAGCTCAGTTGGTAGAGCGGGTGGCTGTTAACCACTAGGTCGCTGGTTCGAGTCCGGCCCGGGGAGCCAACATTTTCAAGGGGTTGCGTCGATCCGGCGTTGTCCCCTGGTGCCAAAAGTCACCACAAAGTCACCGGTGGGACCGAGGTCAGGGCCACGCTGGCGACCTGCCCGGTGATCGCCCCGCCGTGTCCCCGTACCGCCCCAGCACCTCCCTGAGCACGTCCCCGGCGGTGCCCTTGCGCCGGCGCAAGTGGGCATTGACCGCGGAACCGGCCGCGACCCGAGCGCCCCTAATACGTCGCCTTGCCGCCGGAGAGATCGAACACGGCGCCGGTCGAGAACGAGCAGTTCTCGGAGCACAGCCAGGCTACAAGGTGGGCCACCTCCTCGGCCTCGCCGATCCTGCCCAGGGGGATATCGTCGTTCGTGGCGAGCAAATGTTGAAGTTGTGTCTCGCTCAACTGGTCGAGGATTTCGGTGCGAATCGCGGCCGGGGTCACGCAGTTGACTAGCACGCCGGCGTCCACCACCTCCTTCGCCAGCGACTTGGTGAAGCCGATGACGCCGGCCTTGGCGGAACTGTAGGCGGGGGCGCCCGCGCTGCCCACCTTGCCGGCGATGGAGGCGAGGTTGACGATGCGCCCATAACCCCGCTCCATCATCCCCGGCACCACCGCCTTGCAGCAGATGAAGGTGCCGGTGAGATTGACGGCGACAACGCGGTTCCAATCCTCGAGCGCATACTCCCAGGTCTTGACCGTGGGCCCCAAGATGCCGGCGTCGTTAACCAAGATGTCGATGCCACCGAAGCGTTCGACCGTGGCCGCGCGCGCGGCCTCGACCGCGTCCGGGTCGCTCACATCGGCGATCGCGGCATCCACTGGGCCGCTCTCGCCGAGCGCGGCGGCCGTAGCCTCGAGCCTGGCCGCGTCGACGTCCCAGAGCATGACGTTCGCGCCCGAAGCCAACAGCCGCGCGGCGATGGCCCGGCCGATGCCCCGCGCGCCACCGGTCACCACGGCGGTGCGCCCTTTGAGGTCATAGGCGTTCATCGGCGGCGCGTCCCTAGTCAGGGCCGCGGGCTCGCGCATTACCCCGCGCGGCACCGATCGGCCGGAGTGAAGTCATGCCGGAGCTTATAACAGAAGGCCACGAAGGCCTACAAACCGCGGGCTTGGCGGGGGTGGCGTCAAGCACCGCTGCCGGTCTTACTTTCCGGCACGAGCGGCGCCATCACGGTGTGGAGAGGCGCTAGTAAACGCCCTTGGTGGCGCCGCCATCGACGGCGATGGCGCCGCCGTGGATGTGCCGCGCGGCTGGCGAGCACAGGAACGCGACCAAGCTGGCCACGTCCTCGGGCTCGCCGAAGCGGCGCACGCCCTCGGCCTCGAACCTCGCACGCTCGGCTTCCTCGGCGGTAGTCCCGGCAAGCTCGGCTTGGGTCGCGATGATCCCCTCCAACCGTCCGGTGCGCGTCGAGCCGGGGTGGACGGCGTTGACGTTGACGTCGTCGCGCAGCCCCAGACCGGCCAGCGCCTTCGAGAAGTTGGCCATGGCTGCGTTGACCGCGCCACCGATCATGAAATCGGGATCGGGCGTGCGGGCATAGCCGCCGATGATGTTGATGATGCTGCCGTGCCGCTCTTTGAGCATGGGCCACATGAGCCGCGAAAGGCGCACGCAGGCGAAGAACTTCAGGGCAAAGCCATCGTCCCACGCCTCGTCGGCAACCTCCACGAAGCGGCCGCCTTGCATCGCGGCCGCGCAATTGACCAGAATATCGACCCCGCCATAGGCCCGCCGCGCGGCCTCGGCGAAGGCTTCGCATCCGCCGAGGCTGCGGAGATCACCCGCGAAGTACTCGACGCGCCGCCCGCTCGCCTCCGCGATCTCCGCCGCGGCACGACTCAGGTCCTCTTTGCCGCGGGCCGCCAGCAGGCTATCCGCCCCGTCCGCGGCCAGCCTGGCGGCGATGGCGCGGCCAATCCCGCGGCTGCCCCCGGTGATAACCGCGATCTTCCCTTCCAACTCTCCCGCCATGACCTTCGCCCGCGCCTAGAGCTCGCCCGCGCGCATCATCGCGGCGATGTGCTCGGCCTGGCGAATGCCCAGCGCGACGATGGTCAGCGTTGGGTTGGCGGCGCCCACCGAGGGGAACACGCTGCCGTCCGAGACGAAAAGGTTGGGCACATCGTGCGCCCGGCCCCACGGATC
>PVBE011868314.1_pt1 | contig 14066 bp, 15 predicted proteins | sample 1631181 | NCBI WGS metagenome assembly PVBE01 (sample SAMN08397723, study PRJNA350692) | Marine metagenome, whole genome shotgun sequencing project. | isolation source: water | place: Pacific Ocean | collected 2012-04
GGCCACGGCGGTCGTGTCCGAGGCGCCACGCCCCAGGGTCGTTACGTCCATGGCCTCGGTGATCCCCTGGAATCCGGCGACTATCACGATGTTGCCTTCTTGCAGCTCCGTCAGGATGCGCCGGGGCTCCACGCCGGCAATCCTCGCCTTTCCATGCGACGTGTCCGTGCGGATTCCGGCCTGCGCACCGCTGAGGCTGATGGCGTTGTGCCCCATGCCGCGGAGGGCCATCGCAACCAGAGTACATGACACGAGCTCGCCGGTGGACAGCAGCACGTCCATCTCCCGCGGCTGCGGCTGCTCCGTTACCCCTTCGGCGAGTGCTATCAACTCATCGGTGGTGTCACCCATCGCGGAGACGACCGCCACTACCTCGTCGCCCCGCTCGGCGCGCTCGGCGATGCGCTTCGCCACGTGGCGGATGCGACCGGCGTCGGCGACCGAGCTGCCGCCGTACTTCTGCACTACTAGTGCCATGCTGGCGTCATTGTTGTGTCCTCGACCGGCTGGCTGGGGGATTCCGTTCCCCGGGGCGGACAGAACGGCCCGCAAGACTGCCGCAAGACAGGCTACCGGGGAGCGGCCTAAGCGTCAGGCAGCAGCTCCGCGCCGCGGGCGCTCAGCGCGCAGACCCGCGTCTGCGCCGCGTAGCCGTGGGAGGCAGCCGTCTCTCGCATCGTGCCGGCGATATCGTCGAGGCCGGTGGTAGCGAAGGCGGCGATCGTGGGGCCGCCCCCGGAGAGATAGACGCCCAGCGCGCCGGCGTCGCGGGCCGCCTGGAAGATCGGGGACATCGGCGGGAACAGGTTAGATCGCGCCGGCTGGTGCAGCACGTCCTCCGTCGCCAGCTGGAGCAGGTCGTAGCGCCGCTCGCGGATCGCGGCCACCAGCATCGCGGCGCGGCTGATGTTGTGGACCGCCTGGTTGCGGGTGATGCGGTCCGGCAACGTCTTGCGCGACTCCTGCGTGGGCATCGAGAACTCCGGGATCAACAGCGCCAGCCGCAGATCATCCGGTGGCTCGATTCCCAGTTGTTCGAGCTCGTCATGATCGGCGACCACGATCCGCAGCCCGCCGAGCATCGCGGGCGTGGCGTTGTCGGCGTGGCCCTCCAACTGGGCGGCGAACGTCAGCAGAGTCTCCGGGGAGTGGCCCCCGGCCATCAGCGCGTTGGCGGCCAGCAGTCCGGCCACGCGCGCCGCGGCGGAGAGCCCCAGGCCGCGGCCGACCGGGATGTCGCCGTCGTAGCTGGCCGCGATGCCGGCGGGCGGGTCAACGCCGGCGCGGCGGTACAGCGCCAGCGCGGCGCTGACCGTCATCGCCTCCACGGGGCGGTCGGGCCGTGGCAGCGGGGCGTCGTCCACGGTGAGACGGATGCGAGCGGTCCAGTCCAGGGCCAGGCCCAGGCTGTCGAATCCCGGCCCGAGGTTGGCGGAGGTCGCCGGCACCCTCACCAGTGCGCTGCGCGGTGGCATGCTCGCAGTGTAGGCGGGGGCCGGATCGAGCGGCAACGGAGACGCCGCGATCGGATGCCGCGGGCGGTGCGCGCTCGGACGTAGGGGAGCGTTCGATATACTCAGGTTGTCGGCTTGATGTCGTCGGCCTGGGGTGTCGGTGGGCACAGGCCGCTGACGAGCGCGGCAGGGGGTTACCGTGGTTGACGTCGTATTGCTGGGAGGTGTTCGCACAGCCATCGGGACGCTGGGCGGCTCGTTGAGCGAGACGCCGGCCTCCGATCTGGCGGCGGCTGTGATCCGCGAGGCGGTGAGTCGCGCCGGCCTGGAGCCGGAGCGGGTGGACCAGCTGGTGCTGGGCTGCGTGGGCCAGGTGGCGGAGGACGGCTACATCTCGCGCCACGCCTCGGTGAAGGCGGGGCTTGCGATCGAGACTCCGTCCTATACGGTGAACCGTATCTGTGGCTCCGGGCTGGAGGCGATCAACACCGCCGCCCGCTGGCTGGAGACCGGCGACGCCGAGGTCGTGGTCGCCGGCGGCACAGAGAACATGAGCATGATGCCGTTCTACCTGCGCAAGGCGCGCTTCGGCTACCGGCTGGGGAACGGCGAGCTCGAAGACGGCACGATGCATCTGATCACCGATCCCTTCGAGCGCGTGGCGATGGGCGTCACCGCCGAGAACCTGGCGGACCGCTACGAGGTCTCGCGAGAGACACAGGACGAGTTCAGCGTGCGTTCGCAGCAGCGCGCCCGCGAGGCGATAGACGCCGGGCGCTTCAAGGACCAGATACTGCCGCTGGAGGTGAAGCAGGGTCGCGAGACGGTCACCTTCGACACCGACGAGCACCCGCGCGACACGACCACGGAGGCGCTGGGCCGCCTGCGCGCGGCGTTCCGGGACGGCGGCACGGTGACCGCCGGCAACGCCTCCGGTATCAACGATGGGGCGGCGGCGGTGGTGGTCACGACCGATGCGAAGGCGCAGGAGCTGGGCCTGAAGCCGGTGCTGCGAATGATCGCTCGCGCGGAGTCCGGCGTGGAGCCGTCGATCATGGGCTCCGGCCCGATCCCGGCCGTGGAGAAAGTGCTGGCAAAGGCGGGGCTGACGGTCGCCGACATGGGAGTGATCGAGCTCAACGAGGCATTCGCCGCGGTGGCGGCCGCCTGCTCCAGCGCGCTCGAGCTGCCGGCGGAAAAGACGAATCCCAACGGCGGCGCGATCGCGCTCGGCCATCCGGTGGGCGCCAGCGGCGCGATCCTGACCGTGAAGACGATGTACGAGCTGGAGCGCACCGGCGGCCGCTACGGCCTGGTCTCGCTGTGCATCGGCGGCGGCCAGGGGATCGCCACGGTGTTTGAGCGCGTGACGTAGCGGTCGAGCCGCCCGCGGCCCGGCGGCAGGTCCCTTGGAGGGTTGCCCGGGCGATGGGCTGGCTCAGCCTCCCGGGCGATCGGCAGGCCGCGGCGACGCATCGGCGAGGATCTGGCCCTGTCGCAGGTAGGCCATCGCCTCCTGCACTCAGTATCCGCAGGGGCTGCACATATACATGAACAGGGAGCCTTCGCGCTGCACGATGCGGGGCTGGCCCTGCTCCGTGTGCACCGCCTCGCCGCGAATGACGTGGGACTCGAACGCCTTGCTTCGGATCGGGCGTTCACAGATGTCACATAACACGGCCTACACGGGCCGCCTCCTCGCGTGTGCGGGCTTTGCCCGCCCGCCCCGTGTGGCCTCGCGTCCGGTGCTCGTTGTTCGAACATAAGCGCGATGAGGCGGTACGGGACGCTGCAGGGTGATGTTCGACCACCCGCAGGCCGTGGGCGAGCCCGCTAACGAGAATGTCAGGGGCTCCTCACGCCGCCCCCGCAGCAGCGCCGTCACAGCAGGGGGGTCAGGCGCGCCCAGATCTCGGCGGTAAGCTGCTCGACGGTGCGTGAGGCGTCCAGCACCAGCCAGCGCTCCGGCTCGCGGCGCGCCAGCTCCAGGTACCCGCCTCGCACGCGCCGGTGGAACTCCAGGTCCTGGCGCTCCATGTAGTTGGCGTTCGCGTTGCCGCGCGCCAGCGCCGCCTCCGGCGCGATGTCCAGCAGCAGCGTGAGCTCCGGCCTCAGCCCGCCGGTGGCGGCGGCGTTCACCGCCTCCACGGCTCCGCCGTCCAGCCCGCGACCGTACTGCTGGTAGGCGACGGTGGAGTCCGCGAAGCGATCGCAGAGCACCAGCGCCCCACCGTCGAGGGCGGGGCGGATCACCTCCCGCACGAGCTGCGCCCGCGCGGCGGCGAACACCAGCAGCTCCGCCTCCGCGGAGGGCGCGTCATCGCTGGCGAACAGCGCGTCCCGCAGCCGCTCGCCCAGCGGGGTGCCGCCCGGCTCGCGGCAACTGACCACGGCCCGCCCGCCGCCGCGCGCGCGCGCCGCGAGCGCGGCCAGCTGCGTGGATTTGCCGCTGCCCTCGCCGCCTTCGAGGCTGACGAACAGGCCTCGCGTCCCCGGTGTCCCCAGCGTCTCTGGTGTCTCGCTCACGGTCCCGGTGCTCACGCCTTCGAGGCGTCGCCCCACGGCAGGTCCCGCTGGCTGAGGCCGTCGCCGTGGCTGACGGTTACGCGGCGGTACGGCTCGCGGCCGCGGGAGGCGGAGCGCAAGCCGTGCCGGGTGGCCACTTCATGCTGGAGGCGGCGGATGTAGGCGTTCTGCGGCGCCAGCTCCAGTTGTTGTTGGTCGCTGAATGAGATCGCGGCGATCGCCTCCTCGGTCTCGCGCAGCGCCGCGGTGGTGGGGTCCAGCTCCTCGCCCTCGTTGCGCATGGCGAGCAGCGATCGCTCCATCTGGGTGACGGTGTTGTTGCGCAGCACGTACACGGGGATGCCGCGTGTCTCCGCCTCGCGCAGCGGTCCGCTGCGACGCCGGTAGTAGTGGCGCAGTGTCATCACCGCGTCCGCTTCGCGGATGCTGTCCACAACGGCCGCCGCCGAGCGTGTGCCGTCGATCGCCTCTTCCAGCCGCGAGCGGCTGACGCCGAACGGGAGGATACGGCGCGCCGGGCCGCCCGGCGCGGGGGGGAGCGGGATGCCGCGTCGCTGCTCGCTGGGCGCCTCGTCGGCGGTGGTTTCCGGGAGCCAGGGGCGGTGCAGGGGAAGCCGCTCGACGCCCCTGATCTCGCCGCTCTCGCTCACCGTCCGCACTTCCGCCTCCACGTCGACGCCGCGCAGCAGCGCGTCCACGGTCTGCGCGATGTCCTGGTGCACGGCGACGCGGGTGAACGACTGGATCTCCACGAGCGAGCGGAAGGTGGGCGCGGCGCGGCGCTCCAGCACCGTCTTGCGGGTGCCGCGCCGCCGCGCCTCTTCGTCGCCGAGGGTGACCGACTCGATGCCGCCGATCAGGTCGGAGAGCGTGGGGTTCTGCATCAGGTTGCTGAGGGTGTTGCCGTGCGCGGTGGCTATCAGCTGCACGCCGCGCTCCGCGATTGTGCGCGCGGCCTCCGCCTCCAGGGCGGTGCCGATCTCGTCGATCACGATCACCTCGGGCATGTGGTTCTCGACGGCCTCGATCATCAGCTGGTGCTGGAGGTCGGGTCGCGGCACCTGCATGCGGCGGGCGGCGCCCACGCCCGGGTGCGGGATGTCGCCGTCGCCGCCGATCTCGTTGGAGGTATCGACGATCACCACGCGCTTCGCGAACTCGTCGGCGAGCACCCGCGCGGACTCGCGGAGCATGGTGGTCTTGCCCACGCCGGGGCGGCCCAGCAGCAGGATGCTGTCGCCGGACTCAACCAGGTCGTGGATCACGCCGGCCGAGCCGGTGACCGCGCGCCCGGCGCGGCAGGTGAGGCCCACGATGCGGCCCGGCCGGTTGCGGATCGCGGAGATGCGATGCAGCGTGCGCGGGATGCCCGCGCGATTGTCCTCTCCGAACTCCGACACTTGCGCGACCACCTGCTCGATCTCCTGCGCGCTCACCTCCACGCCGTCCACTACGGCTTCGCCGCCGGTGTAGCGGGCGGCCGGCGGCCGCCCCAGGTCCAGCACCACCTCCAGCAGCGCGCCCAGCTCCTGCGCCTGGACCGCGGAGGCGATCCGCTCCGGAAGCGCGGCCAGCAGTGCATCGAGGTCCGCCAGTTCATCGGCGTCGAGCGCTGGCGTTGCGTCAGCCGGTGGCCCGGCTGCCGTGACGTCCGCCTGCTCGGCGAGCTGCTCGGTGAGGTGCTCGGCGAAGTCACTAGGCACCGCGCGACACCACCACTCCCGGGGCCACGCGGGACCGTGCGGACACCGGTTTCGCGGTCTGCCGGCTCAGCAGCGTGTACTCGGCGCCCGGTTGCAGTCCCCGTTCGCGCAGCAGCCGCTCCAGCGGTGCGGCGCAACACGGCACCAGCGCCAGTACCTGCCTGGCGTCCGCCAGTCGCTCGGCCGCGAGGTCCAGCAGCGCGGCTGCGCCGTCCAGGCCGTCCGCGTCCGCCAGCAGGTCGAACTGGCCCGTCTCGCCGGCGGGCGCCACGCGCAGCGCCGCGCACACGCGGTTGCGGCCCCTGCTATCCGTGCCGTCCACTGCCACGTACCCGTGGCTGCCGCGGCCCAGCCAGCGCCGCTCCTGGATCGCCTGCCACTGCTCGAAGGTAAGCGCCAGCGCCTGGCGGCCCTCGATTGGCAGCGCGCGGTTGTAGAGCTGGAAGAGGGCGAACGCGTCCTCGTCGCCGTCCTCGCGCACCGTGGCCTGCGGGCGCGAGGACGTGTCACGGGCCGGCGGCGACCCGCTCCATAGCTGCTCGACCAGCGCCGGCTTGAACCCGGCGCGCAGCGCATCGGCGAGCGCCGGCCCGTCGGCCGCCGTGCGCAACAGGACGTGCGTCACGCGGTGCTGTGTCGCGGCCTCGATCGCCTGCCGCAGCAGGGCGGCGACGACGCCCTGGGCGGGCGCGGTGGAGGCGTCGACGAGCGTGTCGATCAGCCACGCCCGGTCGGAGGACAGTTCACGCGCCGTGGCGATGCCGTTTATCTGGCGGCCGCGCACGTCGATCCAGGTTCGCCGCCGTCCGCCCAGCCACTGCTCGATGGCGGCGTTGAACGGGTGCGGCGCGGAGCTGGGGCGAGCGAGCCGCTCGCGCGTGACCGCCTGGTTCTCGTACACCTCACCGTCAAAGGTGACCAGCGCCACCAGATCGCTGGGGCGCGGGGTGTGCGCGCGTCGGCCACGCTGCGCCTGCGGGGGATCTGCCTGCGGGGAGCCAGCGGGAGCGTCGCTCATGCCGGCGTCTCGCTCTCCGTCCGCCGCCCGGCCAGCGGCCGCTCGCTGGCGGCGCGGACCACGGTCACGAACAGCTGGTGGAAGCGGGTGTCGTCCGTCAGCTCCGGGTGGAAGGAGGTGGCGAGCAGGGGTCCCTGCCGGCAGGCGACGATGCGCCCGTCGTCCAGCGAGGCCATCACCGTCACCCCGGGGCCGGCCGCCGTGATCACCGGCGCGCGAATGAAGACCGCGTGCAGCGGTCCGCCGTCGATGCCCTCGACGTGGAGATCGGCCTCGAACGAATCGAGCTGGCGCCCGAAGGCGTTGCGCTGTACGCGGATATCCATCGCGCCGATCGGCGCACGGTCGAGGCCGGGGACGTCGTTGGCGATCAGGATCGCCCCCGCGCAGGTGCCCCACACCGGCATCCCTGCCTTGATGCGGCGGCGCAGCGGCTCCATCAGCCCGAACGCCAGCAGCAGCCGCGCGATGGTGGTGCTCTCGCCGCCGGGGATGATCAGTCCGTCGCAGGCGGCCAGCTGCTCCGGTGCGCGGACCTCGCAGGTCTCGACCTCCAGCCGCCGGAGCAGCGCGACGTGCTCATGGAAGTCCCCCTGCATCGCCAGCACGCCGATGCGCGGCTTCACGGGCGCGGGCTCACGGCGTGGTCCTGGGGGCGTGCATCGAGGTCGTGGCGGCTAGTTCCCCCGTGCGGCGAGTTGTTCCTCGGGCGGGAGCGTGGCGACGGCGAGCCCGCGCATTGCCTCTGCCTCACCGAGGCTACGAGATACCTCGGCGAGCAGCTGCGGATCGTCGAAGCGGGTGACCGCGCGCACGATCGCGTTGGCCATCGCTGCTGGGTCTTCGGACTTGAAGATGCCGGAGCCGACGAACACGCCGTCCGCGCCCAGTTGCATCATCAGCGCGGCGTCGGCGGGGGTCGCCACGCCGCCGGCGGAGAAGTTGACGACCGGCAGCCGCCCCAGCCGCTTCACCTCCTGCACGAGTGTCAGCGGCGACTGTAGATCCTTGGCCACCGTCGCCAGCTCGTCGTCGGGGGTGTTCTGGAGGCCGCGGATACCGTCCCACAGCGCGCGCATATGGCGCACCGCCTCCACGATGTCGCCGGTGCCGGCTTCACCCTTGGTGCGGATCATCGCGGCGCCCTCGCTGATACGGCGCAGCGCCTCGCCCAGGTCGCGGCAGCCGCAGACGAACGGCACCGCGAACCGTTGCTTGTCGATGTGGTGACGCTCGTCGGCCGGGGTCAGCACCTCCGACTCGTCTATGTAGTCGACGCCGATCGCCTCCAGAATCTGCGCCTCCACGAAGTGTCCGATGCGGGCCTTCGCCATCACCGGGATCGTGACGGCGCTGATGATCTCCTCGATCAGTCCCACGCGGCTCATCCGCGCGACGCCGCCGTCGGCGCGGATGTCGGACGGGACGCGCTCCAGCGCCATCACGGCGCAGGCGCCCGCCTCTTGGGCGATCAGCGCGTGTTCAGCCGTGACCACGTCCATGATCACGCCGCCCTTGAGCATCTGCGCCAGACCGGCCTTGACGGTCCAGGTCGCGCTCTGGCCGCTGCCTCCGTTGGCGGAGGGATTGCCGGTGGCGCCGCTGGCGTTGGGGTCGGGTGTTGTGGTCATGGCCTCCTGCGCAGTTGCCGTTCCGCCGGGAATATGCGGCCGCCCGGGATAGACGCGCCTCTCGGACCGCGCCTTCGGGATGGACTCTTCCCCCGACACGTTATTCTACGCGATCTACTGGGCCGTCCGCTGTGCCATCCGCCGGTGATCGGCGCGGTTAGGCGACTGGTTGGTCCTCAGCTTCCCGCGAAACATTCCCGCGGACCCCCGGCCGCAGCTCGGCAGGTGTGGCCTCCACCGGGTCATCGTCGTGGACGGCGGGGTCGCGGGAACCTCCCGCCACGCTGCCGCGTCTCATCTCCGTGACATTGCCCTGGTGAGATTGGCGGATACGCCGCCGGATGCGAAGGGGAGGCGAACGATGAGTAGCAGTGGCATGGCGGGTCGAGCGATCGGGGTGGCATCGAGGGCGGCGAGGCATCGCGGCGCGCCGCTGGTGGCCGCGCTGGCGGTGGTCGCGCTGCTGGCGGGCGTGGCGCTCCTCTACCCGGGCGCCTACGAGGGGGTGACCGGCTCGCGTGCGGCGACGGGTGATGACTTCGGCGCGCAGGAGTTCGTCGCCCCCGGCGTGCCGGGCGACCGCGAGGACGCAGCGACGCTCGGTTCGTTGCCGCTGGCGGTTCCGGCCATGGAGACGGAGGCGGACGGTGCGATGCAGGCGAGTGCGTTCGCGCCATCCGGATTCTCGGGGGCCGGGGGGGCGGCCGACCTGCTGGGCCGTGACATCATTCGCAGCGGCTCGATGGACCTTGAGGTGGAGTCCGTGGGTAGCGCGTTCGAGCGCGTGAGCGCGATTGCGACGGCTGCCGGCGGGTTCGTCGCCGACTCCGCGTTCTTCGGCCGCGAGGACCAGCAGAGCGCGCACATGACGCTGCGCATCCCGGCGGGAAGGTTCGACTCGGTGGTGAGCGAGTTGGGCGCCATCGCCGCCGAGGTGGTGGCGGTCTCCACCAGCTCGCAGGACGTCACGGGCGAGCTCACCGACCTCCAGTCGCAGCTGCGTAAACTGCGTGCGGTGGAATCGCAGTACCTGCAACTGCTCGACCGCACAAGCAACATCGGCGAAGTCCTCCAGGTGCAGGACCGCCTGAATCAGACGCGCTCGGAGATCGACCGCACCGAGGGACGCATCCAGCTGCTGGAGCGCCTCTCCGACCTCTCCACGCTGTCGGTGAGCCTGCGCCCGGTCGCGGCGGCGGCACAGGTCACTGACGGCGGCCCGCTGGCCGCGGCGCAGGCGGCGTGGGAGGCCTCCCTGGCGACGCTGAACGCGGTGGCGATCGTGGCGGTGGCGGTGACGGTCTACTCATGGTGGTTGCTGCCGCTGCTGGCGGCCGCGGTGCTGGTGGGGCGGCGCGCGATGCAGCTTCGGGCGGGCGGGCGCGCCTCGCAGGCGACGGAGTGAGGGTTCCGCGTAGATTCACCGTGCCCGGCGTGCCCGGCGTGCCCGGCGTGCCCGGCGTGCATGGCGCAGGCGGCGTGGTTTGACACTGCGCGACGCCGAGCCTAGCATCCCGCCGATTCCCGCGTGGACGGTCCCCCGGCGAGGGGCGGCCCTCCACAGCGGACAATGCGGGATGCGGGGGATGCGGACAGCGATGCGGCGCTCTAATCTCGTTATCGCGGCGGCTTCAGCGGCGGTGGGTGCACTGGCCCTGGCGCTGACGCTTGCGGCCGGGGGCGGCGCGGTTGGTTTCGTGCTGGGTACGATCCTGCTCGTCAACGCGCTGGTCCGCTATCGACTCGCGCAGCGCGAATAGCGCGAGTAGCGCGGGCGGGCGGATGTCGCCGGCGGCGGGCCGCGAAAGGGATGGACGTGGCAGTCGATCCGCTCAGCGAGCTGTCGTCGTTCCTGGTCCCGGTAGACGGGTCCGATGCTTCCGACAATGCGCTGGCGATCACCTGCGACGTGGCGCGTCGCAAGCGGGCACGGGTGACCGCGCTGTACGTGATCGAGGTGCCGCGCTCGCTGCCGCTGGAGGCGGAGCTGGAGCCGGAGGCGGAGCGCGGCGAGCAGATCCTGACGCGCGCCGAGCAGATCGCGGACGCGCACGATATCCAGCTCGAGAGCGCACTGTTGCAGGCGCGGGAGGCGGGGCAAGCGCTGGTCGACGAGGCCGTCGAGCTGGGTGTGGACGCGATCGTGGTCGGGCTGGGCTTCCGTCATCGGCCGTACGGGCGCCCGGAGCTCGGACGACTACCGCAGTACGTGCTCACGAACGCACCGTGTCAGGTGTGGCTGATCCGCCAGGCGCCGGATGAGGACGGCGAGGCGGAGCCGGCCGGGGCAGGGTAGGGCGCCTTGAAAGCGGTGATTATGGGCTGCGGGCGCGTGGGCGCCAGCGTCGCCAGACGGCTGGACAACGAGGGCCATGAGGTAATGGTCATCGACCTCGACTCCAACCAGTTCCAGCGACTTCCGTCTGATTTTGGGGGACGCACCATCGTCGGTTCTGGCATCGATCACCGGATGCTGGTGGAGGCGGGCATCGAGCAGGCGGACGCCTTCCTGGCGCTGGCGCACGGCGACAACCGCAATGTGCTGGCCTCGCAGATCGCCAAACACCTGTTTGGCGTGGAGACCGTGGTTACGCGCCTGTACGATCCGTTTCGCGCGGAGCTGTTCCAGCGCCTGGGTCTGAGGACTTTCAGCCCCACCAACATCGGCGCGGATCTTGCCTACGGGGCGCTATCCGGGAAGGCCTTGTCCGGAAAGGCGTTGCCCGATCAGGCGCCGACGGGGGAGTAACCGTGTACATCATCGTTGTCGGCGCCGGTACGGTTGGTTACGGGCTCGCCGTGGAGCTGCTCGGCTACCCGGACCACGAGGTCGCGCTGATCGAGAATGACGCCGCGCGCGCGAGGGAGTTGCACGAGGAGCTCGGCGAGCTGGTGGTGCAGGGCGACGGAACCGAGATCGTGGACCTGGAGGCGGCGGGCGCCGGGCGAGCGGATCTGATGGTCGCCCTCACCGGTGACGACGGGCGCAATCTCGTCGCCTGCCAGGTCGCGAAGCACTGGTTCCACGTGGACCGAGCGATTGCGCGCGTCAACGACCCTCGCAACGAGCGGCTGTTCAAGACCCTGGGCATCGACGTCACGGTGTCGGCGGCGGCGGCGGTGCTGGCGCAGCTGGATACCAGCCTGCCGGAGCACACGGTTGTCCCGCTGATGCAGCTTCAGGGCTCCGGGCTGGAAGTGGTGGACCTGCACGTCCAGGAGGATTCCGTGGCCAGCGGGTGCTCGATCCGGGATCTGGAGCTCCCCTACCAGACCGTGATCTCGCTGGTTGTTGGACTCGATGGCGCGCCGCGCGTCCCCACCGCCGACACCGTGCTGCAAGCCGGCGACGAAGTGATTGCCGTGATCGCGGAGGACGCCGAGGACAAGCTGCGGCGTCTGTTCGCCCGTCCGCCCCCGCCGGAATCGGATGAAGTGGCGGACGGCGGCTAGCGGTGCCCGGCAGCCGCCAGCGGCTCGCACACCTGGGACCGCGCGGCACCAACACCGAGGCGGCGGCGACGCTCCACGATCCCGGCGCCGAGCTGCATCCCGCGCAGAGCGTGGCCGCTGCCGTCGAGGCCGTGGAGCGCGGAGAAGCGGACGCCGCGGTGTGCGCGATCGAGAACTCGATCGAGGGCGGCGTCACCGAGACGCTGGACCAGTTGCTTCGCGACGACGCTTCGCTGTTGGTCTGCGGGGAGATCGTCTTGCCGATCCGGCATCTGCTGGTGGGCGCCCCGGGGCTCGAGATCGCCCGCGTCAGAACCGTCTACTCGCATCCGCAGGCGCTGGCGCAGTGTCGCGCAAGCCTCCGGGAACTCGTTCCCGAGGCCACCCCGGTAGCGGCCCTCTCCACCGTCGCGGCCATCGAGGACGCGATGGGCGAGCCGGGCGCGGTGGCGGTGGGCAACATGCTGGCGGCCAGGCTCCACAACGCGACGGTCTACGCCGACGACATCGGCGACGAGCCCGGGAACGAGACGCGCTTCGTCGCGCTTGCCGTCGGGGACCGGGAGCCGACGGGAGACGACAAGACCTCGCTGGCGTTCACCACCCAGTACGACCGGCCGGGCTCGCTGGTGGAGGTTCTGCGCCACCTGGCCGAGCGCGGGATCAACATGACGCACATCGAATCGCGGCCCACCCGCCGGCAGCTCGGGACTTACGTATTCCTGGTCGACTTCGAGGGGCACCGCGCGGATCCGCTGATCGCCGGGGCGCTGGCTGATCTGGAGACGGCCACGCTCTGGCTGCGGGTGCTGGGTTCCTACCCGCGGTGGACGGAGCCGGGTGCCTGAGGTCCCGGACCTGGAAGCGATCCGCGGCTTCCTGTCCGGACGCCTGCGCGACCGCGCCGTGGAGGCGGTGGAGACGCGCTTTCCGTGGCTGATCCGAAGCACGGAGGGTCTGGATAGCCTAGTCGGGCACGGCTTCGGCGACGTTCGCCGGCGGGGCAAGTTCCTGATGCTCGATTCCGACGATGGGCGGGTGCTGGTGGTCAATCCCATGCTCAGCGGTCGCTTCACCTGGGCCGAGGCCGGTGAGCGGCCGCGGCCGGGGAGCTGCGTGACGATCTCGTTCGCTGGCGGCGCCTGGCTCTGCTACGCGGACGCTCGCCGCATGGGGCGCTGGTACCTGGTTGGCGCGGACGACCTGGACTCCGTTCCGGGGTTCGCGGAGGTGGGTCCGGACGCGCTGGAGGTGGATGAGCAAGCGTTCGCGGAGGCGCTGGCCCGACGCCGGGGCCAACTTAAGAACACGCTCACCAACCAGCGGTTCGTCGCCGGCATCGGCAACGCCTACGCGGACGAGATGTTGTGGGAAGCGGGACTCCACCCGCACCGGCGGGGCAGCACGCTGGACGAAGCCGGCCGCCGCCGGCTGTATCGCGCGATGCGTGCCACCTTCGAGCGGGCGCTGCCGATCCTCGAGCGGCGGGTGCGGGACGGCCTCCACCAGCGCGACGATGAGTGGCGGGAGCACCTGCTCGTGCATCGGCGGGAGGGAGCGCCCTGTCCGCGCTGCGGGGCGCCGATCAGGGGCCAACTGCGCGGCGGCCGGGAGACCAACTACTGCCTGAAGTGCCAGCCGCTTGAGCTGTGATGGTCGCGGCGGCCGGGGATCGCCGGTCCCCGGCCGGCGTCCCGCACGTTACGCTGAGGTGGCGTTGGTTGTTGGCCGTGGTCGCAGGGGGTCGAGATGAACGTCATCGGCAGGGATATTGGCGACGTGCTCGACGCGCTGCACGAGCAGATCCAGAGCCGGCTGCGCGTGGAGGCGAAGCTCGATCTCAGGGTCGAGGCGTTCGAGCGGGACGCGCTGTCCAACGTCCGCTGGGGAGACGAGGCGGTGACCATCGAGCTGCACGAGGGCGTGCCCACGCACGCCCTGCCCCACGTGTTCGCTGTAGCGCTCCAGCACGTCCGGCAGCGGCTGGACCGCTACCCGGACGTGCGCCGGCCCCCGGGTCCGCAGGGGGACGATGCGCCGTCGTTGCGGCAGGCGCTGCGGGAGCTTGTGCTGGCGCCAGAGGCGGAGATGCAGATTGCCTCTCTTGAGCTGGACCAGCAATGGGAGCAGGAGCAGCGCCACGCGGCGCTGAAGGAGATGCTGCGCGATCCGCCCGAGGCGTGGCAGGAGTCGGGCGATCGCGGCCACTCCTTCATCACACTGCAGTACGCCCGCTTCGCCCTCCAGCACCCGCCTGAGATGTGGGAGGGGCTGCGCAAGA
>PVBE010186430.1_pt1 | contig 14063 bp, 14 predicted proteins | sample 1631181 | NCBI WGS metagenome assembly PVBE01 (sample SAMN08397723, study PRJNA350692) | Marine metagenome, whole genome shotgun sequencing project. | isolation source: water | place: Pacific Ocean | collected 2012-04
CTCGGCCATCGGAAAGAACGGCGGCTCGGGACCATCGAGAGGTTTACCAGGGTCGCGCCCGTGCGACCGGCTGTGCTCCCGCGCCGCCTCCAGCCACCACTTCCAGACGTCGTCGCCGTGAACGTGATCGATCCCGTGTTCCGCGAGGAAGCTGTGCACCGCCGGCGCGAAGGCACGCTCGTCGAAATCGAGCAAAGTGCCGTAGCAATCGAAGGCGACGGCCTTGATCTGGGACGGATGCGGGCGGACTAGTGGCTCGGAGTCTGCAACCACCGCGCCATCTCCTTCGCGTGATAGGTCAAGATCACATCCGCCCCGGCTCGCTTGATTGAGAGGAGCGTCTCCTCAATGACGCGCTCTTCGTCCACCCAGCCCTGTTGCGCGGCCGCCTTGATCATGGCGTACTCGCCACTGACATTATACGCGGCAATCGGCAGGTCGAATCGCTCCCGCGCGCGCTGCACGATGTCGAGATACGGCAGGGCGGGCTTCACCATGAGCATGTCCGCGCCCTCCGCGAGATCCAAGCTCATCTCCATTATCGCCTCGCGACCGTTGGCGGGATCCATCTGATACCCACGTCGGTCACCCATCGCGGGCGCCGAATCGGCTGCCTCGCGGAAGGGACCGTAATACGCCGAGGCGAATTTGGCCGCGTAGGCCAAGATCGCCGTACCGGTCATCCCGTTGCCATCGAGGCCGCTGCGAATCGCGGCGACGCGCCCATCCATCATGTCGCTGGGCGCGACGATGTCGGCGCCGGCCTCCGCGTGCGACACCGCTTGGCGGACCAACAGCTCCACGGAGGGATCGTTGAGCACCTCACCCTGGGCATCGAGCACACCGCAGTGGCCGTGATCGGTGTACTCACAGAGGCAGACATCCGTGATGACGAGGAGGTCCGGGTCGGCCTCCTTTAGGGCCCGAACCGCGTTCTGAACGACGCCATCCGCCGCGTGTCCAGACGATCCCACATCGTCCTTGTACCCAGGCAGACCGAAGAGCAGCACGGCGAGCACACCCAGCGAGCGCAGTTCACCCGCTTCCACGGCCATCTGATCGACGGAGAGATGGAACTGTCCTGGCATCGAGGGAATCGGCTCCCGCACGTCCTCCCCCGTGACGACAAACATCGGGTAGACAAAGTCGGCTGGGGAGAGGTGCGTCTCTCGCACCATCCGGCGAATCGACTCCGATCGACGTAACCGGCGCATTCGCCGCGGGAGATTCAGGTCCGCTCCGCGCTCGACGTCAAGCATATGCGGGCGCTCCTTTCGGCTGCGGGTCGTACTGCTCACGCAGGGCGTCCATCATTCCATCGATGGTCTGGACATCGCTGACGAGGTCCACGTGGAGTCCCGCGTCCGTGGCGGCCTGCGCCGTGATCGGACCGATGCAGGCCACATAGACATCCTTCATGAGGTCGAGGCGACCTTCCAACATGTCGAGACAGCCGGTCACCGTGGATGAGGAGGAAAAGATCGCGACCTCCACTGTGCCTTCCTCCAGGCGCCGCACTACCTCCGCATCGGGCTCAGCGGGCCGACGCGAAATATAGAGCGGGACGTCTTCTACCTCGGCCCCTTGGGCGCGCAGTGAGGCTGGCAGCGTGTCGCGCGCTCCTTGAGCGCGGGCGATGAGGAAACGTCCGCCGTCGATATCGTGTTCGGCGAGCGCTTCCAACAGTGACTCCGCCACGAAGCGCTCGGGGATCACGTCGGGGCGAAGCCCGTACCGCGCGAGCGTCTTCGCCGTCTCGGCCCCGATCACGGCGATGTCCGCGCCGACGAAGGCGCGACCATCGAGAGATGCGGCGTAGATCTGGCGGAAGAACTCCCGTACGCCATTCGCGCTCGTGAAGATGACCCAGTCGTAGGCGCCATCCGCGAGCTTTCGCACCGCCTTCTCCACTGGATCGGTCGGTGTGCGGACGATTTCAATCGTTGGAAACTCCAGCGGCTCTGCCCCTTCAGCCCGCAAGCGATCGACGAGGGCACTGGCCTGCTGGCGCGTTCGGGTGACAAGAACGGACTTGCCGAAGAGCGGACGATTCTCGAACCAGGTGAGATGCGCCCGTTGCTCCACTACTTCACCCACCACCGTCAGAACCGGCGATTCCAGGCCCGCTTCTTGCACAAGTTGGGGCAGCGTCGAAAGCGTCCCGGTCACCACCCGCTGCCTCGATGTCGTGCCGGACTGAACGGAGGCCGCCGGCGTAGCGGCTGATCGCCCTTCGGCGATCAGCCGCTCGATGATCTCCGGCAGGGCCTTGAGTCCCATCAGGATCACCAAAGTATCGGCGCCGTTCGCAACGCGTGCCCAGTCGATGGTCGATTCTTCTTTGGCATCATCTTCGTGGCCAGTCACGACGGTGAAAGATGAGGCGACGCCGCGGTGGGTGACAGGAATGCCGGCATAGGCAGGGACCGCCACCGCCGAGGTCACACCGGGAACCACCTCAAAAGCAAGTCCCGCCGCGGCCAGCGCCTCTGCCTCCTCGCCACCACGCCCAAAGACGAAGGGATCGCCGCCCTTCAATCGGACGACGCGCTTCCCCGCGCTCGCGCGGTCCACCAGTAAGTCGCCGATCTGGTCCTGGGGCACCGAGTGGGCGCCCGATTCCTTCCCGACGTACAGCAACTCGGCACCGGCAGCGGCTCCGCGCAGCAGCTCCGAACTGACCAAACGGTCGTAAATGATCACGTCCGCCGCGGCAATACGTGCGCGGCCGGCCACGGTGATCAGCTCCGGGTCGCCGGGGCCAGCTCCCACGAGACTGACCAGAACGCTGGTCTGCGTCACGCCAATACCTCCTGGAGCAGCTCCGCCGCTCCTTGCGTCATCAGCTCTTCGCCCAACGCGTGGCCGAGCCCTTCTGGATCCGTGGCCTCGCCACGTCGCTGGCGAGTGAGGGAGCGTTCCCCCGTTCCGTCGAGCACGCGCGCCAGGAGCGTCAGTGCATCCGCGGAGCGGTGCGCCAGCGCCGCCACCGGCAACGTACAGCCGGCACCGAGTGCTTCCAGCACCGCGCGCTCAGCACGGACGGCCGTTTCCGTCGATTCATGATTGATCGCCGCGGCGGCTTCCGTCGCCGAATCGCCGACGCGTGTCTGGAGCGCAACCGCTCCCTGTCCCGGCGCTGGGAGCATCCGCTCGATGGTGAGAAATTCACTGATCTCGTCAGCACGACCCAGGCGAGTCAGCCCCGCTGCCGCCAGAACGATGGCGTCGTAACCGCCGTCCCGCAGTTTGCCAAGCCGCGTATCGACGTTGCCACGAAGTTCCGCGATCCGCAGATCCGGTCGCAGGGCTTTGAGTTGTGCGATGCGGCGGCGACTCGAACTCCCCACCGTGGCGCCTTCCGCGAGCTCCGCGAGGGGTTCGCCATTGCGAGAGATGAGCGCGTCGCGAACGTCGGCGCGAGGCAAGAAAGCGCACAGCGTCGTGTCCGCTGCGAGGTCGGTCGGAGCATCCTTGGCACTGTGCACAGCGATGTCGATGCGATCCTCGATGAGGGCCTTTTCCAGCTCGCGGACGAAGACGCCCTGCCCACCGATCGCTAACAACGACGAGACTCGATCCCGATCCCCCGTCGTCGTGATGATGACCAGCTCTGCTTCGAATCCCTGGGCCCGCAGCGCCTCCGCGGTTTCGTTGGCCTGGAAGCGAGCGAGCTCGCTCCCCCGCGTGCCAAGCCGGATGGGGCGCATTAGGCATCCTCGACGCCGAAGATACGGCGCACGGTCGCTGAACTCTCTTCACGATCTTCAGCGCTGCGGAGATAGTCGATCGGCTCATGGAGCAGCTTCTTGACGATGGCCGCGGTCATGCGATCGAGCTTCTCACTGTTGGCGGGACTGAGGTCGAGGTCGCTAAGCGTCCGTTCGAGTTCCGCACAGCGAATCTCGTCCGCGCGCCGCACGATGGCTTTGATGGACGGGACAGCTCGACGCGCCTCCAGCCACTCCTCATAGGAGTCGACGGCGTCGTTGACGATGCGGAACACTTGCGCCGCGGCTTCCTCGCGACGGCGCAGGTTTACCTCTGACATCGCTTGCAGGTCATCGATGTCGAGCAGGTTGACGTTCGGCAAGTCACGGATGGCGGGGTCCACGTCACGCGGCACGGCCACATCCATGACCGTCAAAGGAGCATGGGCCCCGTTGCGGCACTTGCTGAGCACATCCGGCGTGATCAAATACCCGGGCGCGCTGCTCGAGCTGATCACCAGATCGGCCGCGGCGATCGCCTCACTGAGTTGATCGAACGAGACGACCGTCCCATTCAGATAGGTCGCCAAATCTTCGGCGCGTTCCCGCGTCCGACTCGTGACCGTGATGTCGCGAACACCCTGGTCCCGAAGCGCGCGCGCGGCCAGCTTGCCCGCTTCCCCCGCACCGACGACGAGGGCGCGGCAAGTTTCGAAATCGGCCACGTGGTCGCGGGCCAGAGTGACGGCGGCGCTGCTCACGGACACCGCGTAGCGCCCAATATTGGTCTCATGGCGCGCGCGGCGCCCCGTGTGCAACGCGTCGTGCAGGAGACGCGACAGCGCCGCGTCCAGTGAGTGTGCTTCGTGCGCCGCGCTCAGAGCGGTGCGAACCTGACCAAGTACCTGGCTCTCGCCCAGGATCATGGAATCGACACCGGCGGCCACTCGGAAGAGGTGCTTGGGTACGTCACGCCCGCGGAGGGCGTAATGCCCTGGCAGACGGCCCTCCGTTCTCAGGCCCTTGAACTCCGCAAGCTCCGCGATCAGATCAGCGGGTTCCACCTCGTTGTTGTGCGGGTTGACGTAGATCTCCGTGCGATTGCACGTGGAGAGAATGGCACTGTGTCCGAACATCTTGTGGAAGTGCCGCATGGCGTCGGGCAGCTCATCGCCACCGATCGCGAAGCGCTCCCGGTCCTCCACGGGCGCTGTCTGGTGACTGAGGCCAGCCGCGATGAGCGTCATATCGCGGCCTCCGCCGGTTCGGGTTGTGCAGCGGGGCGCGGCAGCGGCGGTTCAAGCGGCAGAACGTTCGGGCCGAGGCGGGAATACAACCGGGCCTTGGCTTGGCCCCAGCGTCGTTGCGCGAGCAGCGCCCGGAGGGGTCCATCGATCGCGTCTTGCCAGGTCTGCTGCGGGATGTCCCGCAAGACGCCGTGTTGTTTCAACTCCCGGCGAACCTCTGCCAGAAGCTCCGCCAACGCTTCGAAATCCTCAGTGAAGTAGTCGGTCAATTCTTCCCGGACCCGACGTGCCATGGCGGGACTTCCGCCCCCAGTGGAAATCGCAATCGTCATCGTTCCTTTGCGAACGACCGACGGCAGGATGAAATCACAGTTCACCGGATCATCGGCAGCGTTGACCCAGATCGCGCGCCGCTGGCCCTCTCTCCGGATCTCGGCGTTTGCGGCGCCGTCGTCCGTCGCGACCATCACCCAGTCGTAGCCCACCATGTCGCCATCCTGGTAGGGACGCGCCAGATGCTGGATGCGGCCCTCGCGACGCCACTGCTCCAACTCCGGCAACAGATCGGGACTGATCACCGTGATCTGCGGCGTGTCCGCGTTGATCAGACCCGTCGTTTTTTCTAGACCGACGTGTCCGCCGCCTATCACAAGCACCCTTTTGTCGGACGTATCGATAAACACGGGGAAGTACGCCATGGCTAGCGCTGCCCTTCGGGGTCCACACGCACCGGCTCTGTCTGCTGTTCATACGCCGCCGTCAGGGCGACGAGAACACAGTCCTCCAGCGTCGCGGACTTGTCCCAGAGCGAATCCGCCGCGGCGCCGTCGATGCCTTGCAGCCGGGCGTAGGCACGAAGGGCTTCGTCCATACCGCGCCGGAAGTAGGCGAAGGCCGTGACGGCCTCGGTCAGGCTGACCTGCGCTTGGTGCAGGAGATCGGCATAGCGCCTCCCGATCGCGCCCGCCTGCTGTTCCAGATCTGGGAGATCCGGCGCGTTGGGCGCGACGTAGGCCTCGAGTAGCTGAACCATCTGGCGTCCAAGCTCCCCGAGATCGCGGCGCGATCCTGGTTGCAAGCGATCCAACCAATCCCGCTGCGTCTCGTCGCGGGTAAGGCGCTCCCGGATACTGGCGATCGCTTCATCATCAAGTTCTTGCGCGGGATCGACCCCCGCCCCCATCAACCGGTCCAGGTCACTCGCGGAGAAGCGGCGATGCCCACCCGGCGTACGAAACGTCCGCACAAGGTCCGCGTCCGCCCAGCGCCTCAGCGTTGAGGTGTTGACGCCAAGGGTGCGACTCGCCTCGCCGAGGCTGAGCCACTCCGTGCGGTCAGTACGTGAGCCTGTCTCTGCTGCCGACAAATCTACTCAAATCTCCCGAAACTTATCGAACTCTAGGCATAGTATGCCAAGCGTTCAGATGGGACAATGGGAAATCTGTCACAACCTAGGCAGACGTACACCTAGGTTTCGCGGACGGCCATCAAGACCCGCGCGGTCTCGATCGCGGCATAGGCGGCGTCTTCTCCCTTGTTCCCCGACTCCCCACCGGCGCGCGCCACGGCGAGTGCCGTCGTCGGCGTGGCAAGGACTTCGAAGATGCAGGGGATACCGAATTCCAACGAGACTCGGGCGATTCCGCTCGCGCTCTCATCCGCCACCAGGCGGTAGTGATCCGTCTCGCCCTGAATGACGGCGCCAAGGCAAATGATGGCGTCGTAGTGGCCACCGCGCGCCGCCCGTTGGGCCACCACGGGGATTTCGAAGGCGCCCGGGACCCAGTACACGTCAATGTCAGTCCCGGTGGCACCGCGCTCTTCGAGCGTTCCGAGGCACGCCTCGAGCATGGGATTCGTGATGAAGTCATTGAAGCGCGCGACCACAATCGCAAAGCGCATACCCGTCGCGTCGTCGCCGCCTTCGTGTACGTGGGCCATCGCTTAGCCCGCCGTCCGACCGCTGCGCTTGCTGCGCCCGCCGCCGCCCGGATCCCGTTTGGTGCTCCGCGAGGCTTCCCGCACGACTGCTTCGTCTTCCAGGAAATGCCCCATCTTCTCTTGCTTGGTCGCGAGGTAGCGGATGTTGTGAGGGTTGGGAGCCGCTTCGATCGAGACGCGTTCCACCACCTCTAAGCCGTACCCGGAAATGCCGTGGCGCTTGGCGGGGTTGTTGGTGAGCAGCCGAATCCGCTGAATCCCGAGGTCCCGCAAAATCTGCATCCCGATCCCGTAGTCGCGACGATCCTCCGGGAAGCCGAGGGCCAGGTTGGCCTCGATCGTGTCCATGCCCGTGTCCTGCAGTGCATAGGCCCGGATCTTGTTGTGCAGCCCGATCCCACGGCCTTCTTGGCGCATATAGATAAAGGCGCCGCGCCCCTCGGCCGCGATGCGCTGCAGGGCAATGTTCATCTGGTCACCGCAGTCGCAGCGCAAAGAACCGAGCAGGTCACCGGTCAGGCACTGGGAGTGCACACGGACCAGCGCCGGGGCCTTCCCGGCCACATCGCCCATGACCAGCGCGATGTGCTCCTCCAATTCGCCGCGCTCCTTGTACCCGATGATGCGGAAGGTCCCGAACTTGGTAGGCAGATTGGCATCCGCCACCCGCTCGATCAGCCGCTCCGTCCGCAGCCGGTGTTGAATCAACTGCTCGATGCTGAGCATCGGGATCTTGTGCCGACGCGAGAAGCGCTTGAGGTCCGGCAGCCGCGCCATGGTGCCGTCGGTCTTCATGATTTCGCAAATCACGGATCCGGGTTGTAATCCGGCCAGCCGACAGAGATCCGCACTCGCCTCGGGATGTCCCGCGCGCACCAACACGCCGCCATCGCGGGCCCGGACGGGGAACATATGACCGGGCTGCACGATGTCATCAGCGGTTGACTCCGGATCCATCAACACTTGCACGGTCCGGGCGCGATCCGCCGCGGAGATCCCAGTGCCCACCCCAGAACGCGCCTCGACCGAAACGGTGAAGGCCGCCCCGCGCGGTGCATTCTTGTCCGGCTCTTTCACCATCAGTTTGATGCCGAGCTTGTCCAGCCGGTCGCCGGGCATCGAGACGCAGATCAGACCACGCGCGTACGTCGCCATGAAGTTGACCCACTCCGGGGTGACGAACTGAGCCGGAAGACAGATGTCGCCTTCATTCTCGCGGTCTTCCCCGTCCGTGATCACGATCGGCTCGCCGCGGCGCAGCTGCTCCACGGCCTCTTCCACGGTCACGAACGGAGCCACGGGCCCCGTACTCTCACTCTCAGCCGGGCGGGCCCGAGATCGCTTGGCCCTCTGCTTGCTTGCGGACCCTGCCTTCTTGGCCGCTGCTCGCTTGCGAGTTGCCATACCGTCGCCCACTCCCTCTAGCTTGCGGTGCCGCTCACGAGTCGTCCGCCGCACGCGCCGCCAACAGTTCGCCGACGTAGCGCGCCAGAATATCGGTCTCGAGATTCACCTCGTCGCCGACAGTCCACCCGGTCGTGTGTTCTTGAGTATATTGGACCAATGAGACGGCAAACGTCGTGTCCGTCTTGTCGATGACCGTCAGCGACGCGCCATCGAGGCAGACGGGCCCCTTCTCGACGATGTAGCTCAGATACTCCGCCGGCGCTTCAAACCGGACGATCATCGCGTCCGCCTCCGGCTCCATCGACACCACGCGGCATCTGGCCTCGACCACGCCCCGCACGATGTGCCCGCTGAGTCGATCCGTGGGACGCACCGATCGCTCCAGGTTCACGCGAGCGCCCGCTTCCAGCTTCTCGAGATTCGATCGTCGATAGGTTTCCGGCATCACGTTGAAGGCCATGACGCCGTCCGCCATCTCCATGATCGTCAAATCGACCCCGTTGATGGCGATGCTATCGCCGAGTTTGCTGTCCTGATCGATCTCGGAAACCCGGATCTTGAGCACGCCATCGCGCGCCTCCACGATCGTGCCGACCTCTTCGATGATCCCGGTAAACACACCTAGTCACTTTCGCTCATGAGTCGCGTGGCTTGCAGCTCGGGGTCTGGGTTGAGCTGCTTCATCCGCAGCGCGGTCCCGTTCAGGGTGCGCCGATAGTATCGAAAGCCGCGGGTGCGCCAGTCATCCGGTGTGAAGCCGGATGCATCCATCTCGCCCGGCCTGGGGCTGACGATCGCGGCGGGTAGTGCCGTCAAGGCTGCGAATCCCCGCCCCTCGGCCGCGGCCTCGACCGTCTCGACCAATCGACCCGCGAGACCGTGGCCGCGCCATTCCGGCGAGACCCGGAGGTGCTCTAAGCCCGCTCGATGGCGCCCATCGGCGCGCTCCGGCCAATCGGGATCCTGAAAACGCAGGATCACACCCCCGACGATCCGCTGGGGAGAATCGGGCGACGATGGCTCCTGGATCGCCACCCACACCTGTGCCGCATCGCCGCCACCAGCGATCGCGGCGCGAATCTCCGACTCCGAGGCGAGACGCTCCCCGGGATCCCCAACCAGCGCCAGACACCCCTCCGCGTCCGCGACTCCCGCGAGGCGCGTCGTGACGTTCGCGGACGGGGTAATTCCCACCGGGTATCCCGTGACCACAATGTCGTCCCCAAGCCGCTCCACGTTGATCTGGCGCAGGCGCACCGCGTCCCGCATCCGCGTCGCTCCCTCGCCCACAACGGCACTCGCGGCGGCGCCGCCAATGATCATCGGCGCGATCACCGCAGAGACCTTGTCGACCAGGTGTTGATCGAAGAAGGCGCCATGTACCCGGCCGCCTCCTTCCACCAACAGCGAGACGATGCCTTGCTCGCCGAGGCGGTGCAGCAGCGCGGAGAGGGGCACGCGCTCCGCCCGCGGTTCGAAGACCTCGAGACGGGCGCCCGTCGCCGCGATCTCCTCCCGCCACGACTGCGGACTCTGCGTCGTCGTGGCCACAAGCGTCGAAGCCAAGGACTGGTCGCGGAGGACGTGCGCCGTGACGGGCAGACGACCGCGGCTGTCCAGCACAATGCGCAGAGGCTGCGGCACTCCATCGGAGGACCCGTCGGGGCGGGCCGTGAGTTGGGGGTTGTCGGGCACGATCGTGTCGACGCCCACCAGAATCGCGTCGAGCCGGGCTCGGTTCCGGTGGGCCTGGGCGCGCGTCTCCGGCCCGCTGACCCAGCGCGAGTCGCCGGATGTCGAAGCGATCTTGCCGTCCAGTGAGGCGGCATACTTCGCGGTGACAAACGGCAGTCCGGTACGACGATGATGACTGTACGCCTCGTAGTGGGCGGCCGCGGCGGCGGCGCCGTCTCCCGTACGGACGTTCAGGTTCGCCTCGCGGAGGAGACGGATCCCGTCACCGTCGACGTTGGGATCGGCATCGCCGTAAGCGATGACGACTTCTTCCACCCCCGCGGCCAGCACCGCCTCCGTGCAGGGAGGGGTTCTGCCAGAGGTCGAGCAGGGCTCCAGCGTCACGTAGAGCGTGGCGCCGCGCGCACGATCTCCGGCTTCGTTCAGGGCAACGACCTCAGCATGCGCCCCCCCCGGCGGTTGCGTCGCACCGCGCCCCACGATCTGCCCGCCGCGCACGAGCACAGCACCCACCGCCGGGTTCGGGCTCGTTGTGCCCAAGACGGCCTGCGCTTGGTCGAGGGCCTCGCGCATGAAGCGCGACGGTCCGTCCCTGGTCGCCCGTCTGTCCATCACGACCCTCGATCCCGCCCTTCATCCCAGATGCGACTCCCCGATGCCTTGTCCTGACCGCTGTACTTGTCTCCGGCGCTGCTGCCGTATGGGTGCTCCGCCGGGGAGCTCAACTCCTCGAAGGTGAATGCACAGACTCGCATTCCCGGATACAGGGCGACGGGCATCACTCCCAGGTTTCCGAGCTCCATCGTCGCGTGCCCGTTCCAACCAGCATGGAAGAGGCTGGCCGTGCTGTGCACGATGATCCCCAGCCGTCCCAGCGACGATCGTCCTTCCAGGCGCGCGGCGATATCGTCCGCGAGCTGAAGACGCTCCAGCGTTGTCGCCAAGACCAGTTCCTGGGGGTGGATGATGAACGGCTCCCCATCGCCAAGTTCGACAGTCCGCGCGATCCCCTCGGCGGTCTCCGCGCGGCGGGCATCGATATAGGGTTGCTTGCTGCGCTCGAACAAGAGAAAGGAGGTGCCGAGGCGAAAGTCGAGCGCGTCTGGGCCGAGTCGGTCTTCGAATCCGTCTGCGGGATCAATATGGATGCGGCCGCTGGCCAGGGCGCGTTTGATATCGCGATCCGAGAGAATCATCCGCACACCTCCGAGAGAGCGTGGCGAGGCTGGTCTCCGGATTCTCTCATCTACGCCCGGGCGCCAGTGTCGTGCATGGCACGCTGACCACGGTCAGAGGGGCAACGGTCAGTGGGGGCGGACTCAGGCGCGCCGGCGTAGTGCGAAGACCAAGGTCACGGCGGATAGTCCCGCCGCGATGCCGAGGACGACCTCCAGGACCCGCACCAACGTGTCGTCGTCGGCTTCGCCGCTGCGTCCAAGGCTCGGCACGGGCTCTGCTTCCGGCCCCACTGCTCCTTGCTCAGCGCCAGCCGCTTCGGCGGGCCCGTCAGATCGCTCGGCGTCAGCGCCCTCGCTCACGGATCGCTCCGGCTCCGCCGGATTCTCACGATCGCCGTGCGAGGAGGAGTCTCTATCACGGGAGTTCGGAGCCTCTTCAGGCTCGGGCGCGAGCGCCGCTGGCTGGGCTTCGCTCTCCGTCTGCGGCCCGCCCGTCTCGCGCTCTGTCGGCAACTCATCAGCGACCTGGTCTGTCGCGCGGTCGGGCGAGGTTGTGGGCTCCGCGACGTTCTCGGTGGTAACGCTCTCCGCCTCCGCGTCGGACATGTCATCCGGCGCGGCGTCAGCGGAGGCTTCCGCCTCGAAGGCCTCGACGCGCGTCACCTCCGTGTCGGCGGAGTCAGACGATTCGTCGACGACTTCATCGCCCGCGTCGGCTTCTGCCAGCTCCGCTTCCGCAATCGGCGCCTCGTCGGCCAGATCCTCAGCGGGCGGTTCGGTGGCGTCCGGCTCCGCAATCTCAGCCGCGCTGGTCTCCGCTTCAATTTCACCCGTTGCGGGGAGGTCAGCGCCATCCTGATCGATAACCTCCTCGGTCGGCGCGACCGCGGCGACGGACTCCGTGCCGTCGCCCTCGGGCTGCGATGTTGGAGGTTTTGCCGAGCCATCTTCCGCATCCAAACCATCGTTGACGGGAGCTTCCGCGGCGAGCGTCGTCTGTCCGCCGTCGGCGGCATCCGCCTGTTCCGCTGGGAGCGCCGCGACGGCGGCCTGCGCTTCGACCGCTTCGGTCACGGCCTCATCGGCGGGGCGCTCCACGTCGGCCGCAGCTTGCTCGGCCTCCGCCACGGGCGCTTCCGACGATCGGCTGCCGAGCGCCGTCGGCGCCGCTTGTGCTTGGGCCGCTGAGGCCGCGTCTTCTACTTGCGGCGCGGACGCCACAGAGAGCTGCGGACCGACCGGACCTCCTCCATCGTCCGCCACATCGATAGCGATGACCGCGACCAGGGCCGCGCTGGCGAAGACCGAGACCGCCGCCGCACTTCGCACCAAGGCCGCGCCGCCAAACACGCCGCCGAACCAGCCCCCCGGTCCCTGCGCTGCCAGCTCACGCCGGCGCATGGAGGGCGCCACATCTGACGCCGCTTGCGCCACGGAGATCGTGAAGCTCCGCGCTACCTCCACCTCAGCCAAGCTCGCGAGCACCTGCTTTGTCGCTCGCAGTTCGTCCACTTGGCGCTGGAGATCGTGCGACCCGGCGAGCGCGGACTCGAACGCCGCATGGCGATCGGGCGCCAGCTCCCCATCGACGAAGGCGGAAGCATCGTCAAAGACATTGGGCGAGCGCCTGAACCACCGCCGAATCACAGCTCTCCCCCTTCGTCACGCCGTCTTTCGGCGCTGAACTTCACGCCGGACCGCAGCCATGGGTCCTGGTTGAGGTTGGGAAACCAGCGAATCATTGGCTGGCTCCCATTCCGCTCTTGGCAGGATCTGCCGTCTGTTCAGCTAGACGCGTGTGACCGCCGGGGAGTTCCCCACGCTCTATCAAAAAATCACGAAGCCGGGCTCGGCCTCGGCTGATCCGCGACTTCACGGTCCCCACAGAGGTCTCCATGGCGATTGCGATCTCGTCATAGGGCAAGCCCTGCACGTCACAAAGCAGGATGGCTTGCTTCTGGTCATCGGGTAGCGTGTTGAGCCCGGCCATGACCACGCGGCCAGTTTCCGAGCCCAGGGAGAGATCTTCCGGTCCCCGGGTCTTGGAGGGCCCTGCCGCCCCTTCTCCCTGATCTTCCATCATCGTGTCGAGTGAGTCCTGGGGGCGGCGCTTCCGTTTACGAAGTTCATCACGACATTGATTGCCGGCGATCCGCAGGATCCAAGCCTGGAAGGACCCACCCCGGTATCCGGAGAGCCCTTTCCAGGCGGAGATCATCGTGTCCTGCGCGGCATCCTCCGCCGCCGCCGTGGACGAGAGCATTCGGAGGCAGAGGCCGTACACCGGCCGTTGATATCGTTCCACGAGTTGATTAAAGGCCGTCAGCTCCCCCGCTTGCGCGCGCTCGGCAAGTTCATCGTCGGTGGGCTTGATGTCGGCGGCCACTCTAGGCGGCATTGCGGATCGATCCTCGCTCAGCCCGCCGAGCGGGCACCTCGATGGAGTGTACCAAGGGCCAAACAGCCGCCGGGGGCATCCCGGCGGGAAAGCACCGCGCTCCACGTAATTGCTTACACGACGTTTTCATGCCGATGTTCGTCCAGTGGTGAGTAAACGAGAGTTGCCGTTCCGAGTTGAGATCTCTCTCCAGTCCTAAGGCGACGACTCGGTGGTTGCAGAACGCCGATTACCGCGAGCGATTAGACCAGATCTCGGACGTGGCGCATCTTGATGCGTGGGCGCGACTGTTTCTGGCCGACGAGCTTTGCGGTTCCGAACGTTCGTGGGGGCTCAAGGACCTCCACCGGCGACTCAAGCACTTGCCTGAAGTGGCTCTGGTCGAGTCAGCTCAACGACGGCTTTCGCCTGATCTTCCAAGAAGAGTGCGCTTTCGAGCCCGACTTCGTGATCTAGCGGACCCCTATCAGGAGGCGGAGGATGCAGC
>PVBE010027510.1_pt1 | contig 14062 bp, 10 predicted proteins | sample 1631181 | NCBI WGS metagenome assembly PVBE01 (sample SAMN08397723, study PRJNA350692) | Marine metagenome, whole genome shotgun sequencing project. | isolation source: water | place: Pacific Ocean | collected 2012-04
ATGGCCGCGGCGGCCGAAGCGGTGAGCCTGGCCGGCCAGGTCGGCGTGGTCGGCTTCTGCTGGGGCGGCCAGCTCGCCTGGATCGGCGCCGACAGCGGACATTTTTCGGCCGCCGTCACCTATTACGGCGGGGGCATCGACACCTTGCTCGACCTCAAACCCAAATGCCCGGTGATGATGCATTTCGGCGAGGCCGACCAGGGCATTCCGATGGACAAGGTGGAGGCCGTGCGCGCCGCCGACACCGGAGCCCAGATTTTCACCTATCCGGACGCCCAGCACGGCTTCGTCTGCGAAGAGCGGCCGAGCTTCCAGGCCGCGGCAACGGCCAGCGCCGGCCAGAGAAGCCTGGAGTTTTTCGCCCAGCATCTCGGCTGAACCGGCGGGCCCCCGGTGAACAAGCCGGGACGGAGCTTCCGTGAAAAGCGGGGATGGATCGGTCAAAACGTTGGGGATCGCCGATTCCGGCACTTGTCTCCTGGGGATAAACCAGTGGATAACTTTATGATGGTTTGGGGAAAAATCACCCCCCCCAGGCCTATTGTGACGCGTTGTGACGGGCTCGGAATTTTGCTATTCACGGTCCCTTATACCAAGGAGCGCTGATCATGGCTCAGCCGAGCCAAGCAAGGCAGAACAAAATGACCGGCGAAGGCATTCTGCCCGGCCAGGCCATTGCCCGGCTGATCGAGGCCGGCGCCATCGCCGCCGAAACTCCGATCCCCGCCGAGCAGATCCAACCCGCGAGCATGGATCTGCGCCTCGGTTCGACGGCCTACCGCGTGCGCGCCAGTTTTCTCCCCGGGCGCCAGGCCAGCGTCGCCGAAAAGATCGACGGTTTGACCATGCACCGGATCGATCTGAGCGAGGGCGCGGTGCTGGAAAAAGGCTGCGTCTATATCGTGCCGCTGATCGAAAGCCTGCGACTCGGCAGCGACATTTCGGCCATGGCCAACCCCAAAAGTTCGACCGGCCGGCTGGATATCTTCACCCGCCTGATCACCGATCGGACCAGCGAATTCGACCGTATCCGGGCGGGCTATGCGGGCCCGCTTTACGCCGAGATCAGCCCGCGCACTTTTTCCGTCCTGGTCCGCCGGGGATCGCGCCTGTCGCAGCTTCGCCTGCGCCTCGGCACGGCCAGCGTCAGCGACACCGCCATGCGCGCCCTGCACGAGAGCGCCGGCCTGGTCCAGGGCGCGCCGGGCGAGGCGCATATCGACAACGGCATCGCGATCAGCGCCGATCTCCTCGGCCCGGGCACCGGCGGCACCATCGGCTACCGGGCCAAACGCCATACCGGCGTGATCGATCTGGAACGGATCGGGCATTATGAAATTCATGATTTCTGGGAACCGATCAGTAACCGGGGCCAGGGCCGGATCATCCTTGACCCCGACGAGTTCTACATCCTGGCCTCCAAGGAGGCGGTCAATGTGCCGCCCGATTACGCCGCGGAGATGCGCCCCTACGACACGCTGGTCGGCGAGTTCCGGGTCCATTACGCCGGCTTTTTCGATCCCGGCTTCGGATATGACGCGGCCGGCGGCGGCGGCAGCCGGGCGGTGCTTGAGGTCCGCTCCCACGACGTGCCCTTCTTGCTCGAAGACGGCCAGCGGGTCGGGCGCCTGGTCTATGAACAACTGAGCGAGCCCCCGGAACAGCTCTACGGCGCCGAACTCGGCTCGTCCTATCAGGGCCAGATGCTGAAACTTTCCAAACATTTCAAGCCCGTGGCGGGCGACTGAAGGGAGACCACCGATGGCCGACAAGGACGACATCAAGGAAGGCAAGAAATTCCAGCCCGGGATCGCGGCGAGGAACGAGGCCTTTTTCCTCAAGGGATCGGGCGCCCTGGATTGGGGCATGCAGAACCGCTTGTCGCGCATCTTCAATCCCGATACCGGGCGCACCGTGATGCTCGCCTTCGATCATGGTTATTTCCAGGGTCCGACCACCGGCATCGAGCGCATCGATCTCGACATCACGCCGTTGATCCCTCATGCCGATGTGCTGATGTGCACGCGCGGAGCACTACGCACATCCATTTCGCCAACCGTCACCAAGCCGGTTGTCCTGCGCTGCTCGGCCGGGCAAAGCATCTTGAAGGAGCTGTCCAACGAGCTGATCGCCGTCGAGATCGAGGATGCCATGCGGCTCGATGCGGCGGCGATGGCCGCGCAGGTCTATATCGGCGCCGAATACGAACACCAATCGATCAAGAACGTTCTCAAGCTGATCGATACGGGGACGCGCTACGGCATCCCCACCCTGGCGGTCACCGGCGTCGGCGCCGAGATGGACCGCGATCAGCGCTATTTCGGCCTGGCGACGCGCATCTGCGCGGAGATCGGCGCCCATTACGTAAAGAGCTATTATTTCGAACCCGGCTTCGAAAACGTGGTGGCCGGCTGCCCGGTGCCCATCGTCATCGCCGGCGGCAAAAAGCTGCCCGAGATGGAGGCCTTGGAGATGGCCTATAAGGCAATCGATCAGGGCGCGGCGGGGGTGGATATGGGGCGCAACATCTTCCAATCAGACAGCCCGGTGGCGATGATCCAGGCGGTCGGCGCGGTGGTCCATCGGAACGAAAAGCCGAAAAAGGCTTTTGCTCTTTACGAGGATCTGAAAAGCGCCCTCGCCGGCAAATAAAATTCAGCGCAAGGCCGCGGCGATATTGCCACCATCGACGGTGAGCACGGCGCCGGTCGTCTTTTCCGCCTTGGCCAGCGCGACGAAGGCCTGGGCCACGTCTTCCGCCGTCACCTCCCGGCCGAGCAGATTGCCGCTCATATAGCGGGCCTCGCTGAGATCGCGGGCGCGGGAGCGCTCGGCGATCATCGCCTCGGTCAACAGCCCCGAGCGAATGCGGTCGGCATTGACCGCGTTGGAGCGGATGCCGTCTTTGCCGTGATCCAGGGCATATTGGCGCATGAGGAAAAGCGTCGCCGCCTTGGGCAGCCCGTAGGGACCGAAATCGGCCCCCGGATTGACCGCCTGCTTGGAGGCGTTGAACAGCAACACGCCGCCATTGCCCGCGGCGCGCATGATGCGAACCGCGTTCTGGGCGACGCTTTGATGGGCGAAGAAATTAAGCTCGAAGCTTTCTCTCAGCACGCCATCGGAAAGCGTGCCGATCTCGCCCTGCCAGGCCCGCCCGGCATTGGACAGCACGATGTCGATCCCCCCGAAATGGGCGCAAACCCGATCGAAAGCCGCCGCCACATCGCCCGGCCGGGTCACATCGCAAGCCAGGCCCAGCCCGCCGACATCGGCGGCGACGCGGTCCGCGGCGGCGGCCTCGAGGTCGAGCACGGCGATTTCAGCCCCCTCGGCGGCAAAGGCAAGGGCGCTGGCCCGCCCGATGCCCGAGGCACCGCCGGTGATCACCACCACCCGGCCGGCCAGGGGTAATTCAGGCCGATCGCCGAGCTTGGCCTGCTCCAGGGACCAATATTCCACCGCGAAAGCTTGTTTTTCGCTGATCGAGCGGAATTTTCCTATTCGTTCCGCATGCGTGATTATTTCCAGGTTGGCCCTGGCCAGATCCGCCGCCACCCCGGCTTCCCGGGCCCCCCGCCCCGCCCCGAATAGTCCCATGCCGGGCACCAAGATGACCCGGGGCAGGGGATCCAAGGGGATTTTCCCCGCGCCTTGTCGTTTGTCCTGGCGGGTGAAATAAGCGTCATATTGGGCCACATAACGTTTCAGCGCCCGCCCGACGGCGGCGCGGAATTTATCTTCTCGGCCTTGTTCCGGTGGCGGAACGATAAGCGGCTTGGCTTTGATGCGGATCAGATGATCGGGCGTCGCCAGGCCGGCCCGCCCGTAGCGCGCCAGATCCCGACCATCGACGAAGGCGCGGATCATCCGGTCCGTCCGGAAATCAAGCACCATCGGCGCCCGCTCGCCCGCCGCCAGGCAGCCCCGCAGGATGGGTGCCACCCGCGCCTGGGGCAGGAGGCGGGCGGGCAGGCGGGCGGCGGCGAAAACCCGCTTGGGGCCCGGGGCCAAATATTTCTCGGCCAGGCTGACCAGATCGATCATCCGCCCATAGGCCTGTTGCGCCGTTTCGCCGAACGTTACGATACCGTGCCGAAGCAGGATAAGTCCCTCGATCCCAGGATTTGCCTCGAATTGCCGGGCGGCGCTCCGCGCCAGATCGAAACCGGGGCGGAAATAGGGCACGATGGCCGCGCGTGATCCGAAAACCCGGGCGCATAGGGCCCGGCCGTCCGGCTGATCGGTCAAGGCGAGGACCGCGTTGGCATGGGTGTGATCGATAAATTTCGCGGGCAAGAAGGCGTGCAGCAGGGTCTCCACCGAGGGCGCGGGCCCGCCGGCGGTCAGCCGGGCGGCGGCCAGGGCGTCAATCATCTGGCTATCGGACAAGCGCTTGCGCGCCCGCAACCCGGCGAGCGGAGCCAGGCCGAGGGCCGGCATATCGGCGGGCTCGATCGCGGCCAGATCCCGCCCGCTGCCCTTGATCCGGAGCACCTGGATTTTTTCGCCGGCCCCGTCCTCGATCAGTATCTTGACCGAGGTGTTGCCCCCGCCATGCAAAACCAGACGGGGATCGCCGCCCAACAGACGCGAGGTATACAGACGCCGGGCGAGATCGGCCGGCCGGTAACGCCGGGCAAACACGCGGGCCTCCTTTTCGGAATAGAGGTTTTTCATGGGGCCGGAGTTTGCCGGATTGGCCGCTTCGGCGAAAGGGGGGAGGCGTTAAATCGTGTAATCGTCCAGCCGCCCGTTGATTTCGGGACTGTCCGGTGCGTAGCGATAGGCGCGGAAAACGGCGTTGGTGCCCGCCGTCGGGGTGGGATCGTCGGCGGAGATGAAATGGGGCGAGATATATTCCCAAACGATATCGCCATCCGGTGTGACCTCGAAGATGCGCCCCCATTGCCCCTCGCAGATCAGCGTGTTACCGCTCTCCAGGCGCTGCGCGCCGCTGATGAAGGTGCTGTTAAAGGTATGCAGGGGCCGGCCCCTGTATTCCCAGATCACTTCATCCGTGTCCTTGTCGAACTCGATCACCGAGGAACCCCTGGTGCGCGGCGCGTGGGCCCCGTTGACGAACAAAAGGATATTTCCGTTTGGCAGCATCTGCAGATCGTGCTGATGGCCGAGCATGGGATCGCATTTCTCCCAGCTGAATTTGCCGCTGTCGCGATCGATGATGGCGATCAGGTGGTTGTGACGCCAGCTGACCATCATGTCGCCGTTTTCGAGCGGAAAGACGGTGTTCGGATGGGCGAACTCGGCGCGCGGGCAGATCGGGCAGATGGGATAGTCCTCGATCTTCATATGGTCCTCGGCGTGCCATTCCCAGGCGGTCTCGCCGGCGGGCGTCACTTCGCGCAGATAATCGCCCCAAATGCCGTCCTTGTGCTCCGAGCCCGGCTGGCCGCCCCTGACCCGTTTGGCGGCTTCGTCCGACAGCAATTCCCAGGCCAGATAAACCGTGTTGCCGTTGGGGCAGCGGCGAAAATCGTGATGCTGGTAGTGGTCCTCATATTGCCATAACACATTTCCGTCCCAGTCCAGCTCCTGGATCCGGCCACCCTGGGCCGCCAGACCCTCGGGCCCGGTATCGGTGTAAACGGCGGCCAGCAGATTGCCGCTGGGCAGAAGATAGGCGTAATTGCCGGTCGGTGCTTCCAGGTTCCAGCGATGGACCACCTCGCCGCGCATACCCATGAGATAGACCACGGGCAAACGCAGGGGCGAAAACAGGGTGAAGCCCGGCGTCGCCCGCGAGGCATCGTATTCGGTCAGCCCGACCTTGCCGTAGCGCATTATAGATCCCCCAAGAAGCTGAAAAAATAACCGGATTATTCGTCGGAATCGCCGTCCTCGGTCAAATCGAATTCGAGGATCGCCATATGGAAGGCGTAGGAAACTTCGTCATCTTCCTCGTCGCGGAAGATGACCCCGATGAACTCGCCATCGACGCTGACCTCGACCGACCCGTCGGACTGGATGCGCTCCTTGAGCGTGATCTTGTCGTTGCCGAACTTCCTTTGCAGATACTGCTCGACGCTTTTCATTTCGGAGTCGTTCACGGTCCAATCCTCAACTGTTTATTCCCTTGGCGGGCGGGCCATGTTCACACAATCCGCCGCCGCGATCAATCCGGCACTGTCCCGTCAAACGCCTGATGAACGCGCAGCGCCCAGCCGCGCAGGCCGCGCCCCTCGCCGGTCAGCCAATCGCTGACCGGGACGAAAAACCCGCTTTTCGGCCGCCCGAGCAATTCATCCGGCAGAGCCCGGGCGGGGCTTCGGGCCATCATCATCTTGTCCGCGCCGAGCCCCGCGACCTGGGCGAGCAATGCGGCATCGACCAGGGGGGTCCTGATTTCCAGGGAATGGGCCATGCCCGCCCAATCGGCGTCGCGCAGGAGCTGATTGGCCATGTACCAGGTCATTTCGAGGACCGAGATTTTGGCTCTCGGCGTGGCCAGACCGGCGATGGTGTCTTCCATCCGGATCAGCGGCTCGAGCGCCCGCCAGCCCTCGCGCGCCATGTCCGGGTCCATAATTCGGGGCAGCTCCCAGGGCATGAACAGGCCCCGGCGCAAAAGATAGGCCGCGCCATAAGTCGTGCCGTATTCCACGACCCCGGCGTATTTCGGCGAAGTGAAATGTCTGAGCAGGGGCGCGGAGATCAGACGCAGGCCCCGGCCGAGACCAGCCAGCCCCGGCACCCCGCCCAAGGCGCGGACCAGGGCGGGGACCTGGCGGAAACTGTCATAGCCGGCGAACAGCTCGTCCCCGCCGAGCCCCGAGAGCGCCACCTTGAGCCCCCGCCCGGCCGCCGCCTTGGCCACGAAATAACTGTTCACCCCGTCGATGCTCGGCTGATCCATGGCCGCCAGCAAAGCGGTGAGATGGTGCCGGAAGTCGGCTCCCGCCACGCGCTCGGTCAAATGATCCGTGGCACAGGCCCGGGCCACCTTTTGGGCGAGCGGTGCTTCGTCGCGCGGCGTGCCGGCGAATTCGTCGAAAGCCAGGGTCACGGTGCGCAGGGTCTCGCCGCCCTGCTCGCCGGCCAGGGCGGTGATCGTCGCCGAATCGAGACCGGCGGAAAGGAACACACCGACCGGCACATCGGCGACCAGGTGAGCGCGCACGCTGTCGGCCAGGGCGGCGGCCAGGCGCGGCTGGGCATCATCCGGCGGCGGCGCGTCCCCGACCTCGGCGAAAATTTTCTCGGGCGAAAAATAACGCGTCATCCGATGCGCGCCATCGGCCCCCACCCACAAATGGCTGCCCGCCGGCAAGGAGCGGATCTGGGCGTGAAGGGTGTTGGGCTCGGGCACATAGCCGAAGAGGAAAAATCCGGCATGGCCGGCCGCGTCGGGCGTCACCGCCACGCCGCCGCCGGCCACCAGCGCCTTGACCTGGGAAGCGAGGCGCAATTGCGCGCCGTCATCGGCGTAATAGAGCGGCTTGATGCCGAAGGGATCGCGGGCCATGAACAGGCCGCGCCGCGCTTCGTCCCAGATGGCCAGGGCGAACATGCCGCGCAGGCGGTGCACCATGTCCGGCCCCTCGCGGTCGTAAAGATGCAACAGGACTTCGGTGTCGGACTGGGTGCGCAATTCGCGTCCGGCCGCCTCCAGCTCGGCCCGCAGCTCGCGGAAATTATAGATCTCGCCGTTATAGGTGATGACCAGGCGCGCCCCCCCGATGCGTTGGGCCTGCAGATGCATGGGCTGGGCGGCGGCGGGCCCGGGATCGATGATCGCCAGGCGCCGGTGGGCGAGCCCGATACGCCCTTCGGCGCCGATCCATAACCCCTCGCCGTCGGGGCCGCGCGGGCGCATATATTCCTTCATCCGCGCAAGTTCGCGCCGATCGACACCGGGGGCCCGGTGCGCATGGGAGAATATGGCGGCAATTCCGCACATGGCGGCTTGATATATCCCATCGCGCCGGCCGCGTCCTCATATTTCGTTTCGTTTGGACCTTTGCATAGGGCATTGAAATCAGGCTAAAAGAACGCCCATGAAGCAAATCGTGCAAAGCGCCCGCACGGGCGAGCTGCGCGTCCGAAGCGTGCCCACGCCGAAAGTGGCCCCGGGCGAGCTGCTGGTCGAGACCCGGGCGTCGCTGATTTCGGCGGGCACCGAGCGCATGGTGGTGGAGTTCGCCCGCAAAAACCTGGCCGGCAAAGCCCGGGCGCGCCCCGATCTGGTCAAGAAGGTCAAGGACAAGGTGAAAAGCGACGGCCTGGCGGCGACCGCGCGCTCGGTGCTCGCCAGGCTCGACGAGCCCCTGCCCTTGGGCTATTCGGCAAGCGGGCGGATCAGCGCCGTCGGCGCCGGTCTGGAGGGGCGCTTTCGCATCGGTCAGCGGGTCGCCATGGCCGGCGCGGGGATCGCCAATCACGCCGAGACCAACCTTGTGCCAACCAACCTGGCGGTCGCCGTGCCGGACGGGGTGAGCGACGAGGAGGCCTGCTTCGCCACCCTCGGCGCGATTGCCATGCATGCGGTTCGCAATCTGGACCGCGCGCTGGGCGAGGTGGTGGCGGTGATCGGCGTTGGACTGGTTGGCCAGATCGCGGTGCAGCTTTTGCGCCTGGCCGGCATCCGGGTCGTGGCCCTCGATTACGACACGGAACGCCTCGACCTGGCCGAAAGCATGGGCGCCGAGCTGGTCCTCGATCTGGCTCAGCCGGGAGCCGCCGAGGCGGTCGCCGCCCTGACCCGGGGGATCGGCTGCGACGGCGTTTTGATGGCCGCGGCGACGAAGAGCTCAGAGCCCTTCTCGACCGCCGCGCTGATTGCGCGCGATCGGGCGCGGCTCTGCATGGTCGGGCTTTCCGGCACCGAATTTCCCTATGCCGATTTCATGAAGAAGGAATTATCCGTCGTCGTGTCGCGCTCCTACGGGCCGGGCCGCTACGATGCCGATTACGAAGAGCGCGGCGTTAAATACCCGCCGGGCTTCGTGCGCTGGACGGAAACCGAAAACATGATCGAGGTCTTGCGCCTGATGACACCGGGACGGGCGCCAAGGCTGGATGTCGGCGCACTGATCACGCATCGCTTCGAAATTGAGAGCGCGGAAGCCGCCTATGAGCTGGTAACCGGGCAAAAGGAGCCCCATCTCGGCGTGGTCCTCGCCTATGGCCAGGGGGAAGACGAAAAACCCGCCCCGGCCGCGCTCCCCGCCCGGACGGCTGAGAAAAAGGATGTTTGTGTGCTGGGCCTGATCGGGGCGGGGAATTTCGCGCGCACCGTCGTGCTCCCGCGGCTGGCCAAACGCCGGGAGATCGAGCTCCATACCGTGGTCACGCGGCGCGGCCTGACGGCGGCGCATAATCAGCGGAATTTCGGCTTTGCCCAGGCGGAAACCGACATCGCCGCGATCTTCGACAATCCGGATATAAACGCGGTCATCGTGACCACCCGCCATAACAGCCATGCGGACCTGGCCGCCCGGGCCCTGAAGGCCGGCAAATCGGTCTATGTGGAAAAGCCCCTCGGCCTGACGGTGGACGAGATCGAGCAAGTGCGCGCGGCCCGCGCCGGCTCGCCGGGGTTCCTGCAGGTCGGCTTCAACCGCCGCTTCGCGGCCCTCGCCCGCCGCGCGCGCGCATCACTCAGCGATATTGCCGGACCTAAATTCATGCTGCTGCGGGTCAATGCCGGAGGGCTCGCGGCGGATAGCTGGATCAATTCCCCCGAAGAAGGCGGCGGGCGGATCCTGGGCGAGGTCTGCCATTTCGTCGATCTGGCGCGTTTTTTCTGCGCCTCCCCGATCGCCTCGGTGCAGGCCGACGCGGCGGGCAGCGCGGAAGACGTGACGGTGACGCTCGGCTTCGCCGATGGCAGCCTGGCGAGCATCGCCTATACCGGCCTGGGAGACGGGGCCTATCCCAAGGAACGGTTCGAGATTTTCGCCGGCGGCACGGTTCTCGCGCTGGATAATTTCCGCAACCTGGTCATTTCCACCGGAGGCACGGAAAAGCGCCACGCCGGGCGCGGCCAGGACAAGGGCCACGGGGCGGCGCTGAATGCATTCGTCAAGGCGGTCCGCTCGGGCGGACCGGCGCCGATCGATGAGGCCGAACTTTTCGAGACCTCGCTGGCCACCCTGGCCATTCTCCGCTCCTTGCAATCGGGCCTGCGGGTCGACTTGTGATGGGCGGCAAACCGGACCTGCTGGGTGCGATCGATGGGTTGAGGGGCGCGCCGGTCCTGTGTCTCGGCGACATCATGCTCGATCGCTTCCACCATGGCCAGGTGACGCGCATATCGCCCGAGGCACCGATCCCCGTGTTCAGCTTCGAGAGCGAGAAAAGCATGCTTGGCGGGGCGGGCAACGTGATGCGCAACCTGGTTGGGCTGGGCTCCCGGGTCTCCTTCGTTTCGGTGATCGGCGATGACCCGGCGGGCGGCGAGGTGAGGGCGCTGGTCGCGGCGGAAAACTGCGCCAGCGTTGAGCTGCTAACCGACGATAAGCGGCGGACATCGATCAAGACGCGCTTTATCGCCGGCACCCAGCAGATGATGCGCGCCGACAGGGAAAGCCTGCATCCGCTGCCCCCGTCAATCGGCGAGGCGGTGCTGGAGGCGGCCCGGACCGCGATGAACGCCTGCGCCGTGGTGGTCATTTCGGATTATGGCAAGGGCTTTTTCGCCAATCGCCTGGCCGCCCGGGTGATCGAGGCGGCGGCCGAAAAAGGGCTGCCGGTGATCGTCGATCCGCAAGGGCACGATTACGCCATCTATGCCGGTGCAACCCTGCTCACGCCTAACCGCAAGGAATTGGCCGAGGCGACCCGCCTGCCGACCGGAAATGATGACCAGGTGGAGGCCGCCGCGCGGAGCCTGATCGAGGCCCACGGTTTCGATCGGGTGCTGGCGACGCGCAGCGCCCAGGGCATGAGCCTGATCGAGGCGGGGGGCCCGACCCATCACCTGGCCGCCGAGGCGCGGGAGGTTTTCGACGTTTCCGGTGCCGGCGATACGGTGGTCGCCACGCTGGCGGCGGCGATGGCCGCCGGCCTGGCCCTGCCCCAGGCGGCGGTGCTGGCCAATCTGGCGGGCGGCATGGTGGTCGGCAAGGTGGGCACGGCTGTCGTCCAGGCCGACGATCTGGCCGACAGCCTGCGGCACAATCAATTGGCCCAGGGCGAGGGCAAGATCGCGACCCAGGAGGCCGGGTTAGCCGGGATCGAGGCGTGGCGCGGCCAGGGGCTCAAAATCGGCTTCACCAACGGCTGTTTCGATTTGCTTCATCCCGGTCATCTGTCGCTTCTGGCGCAGGCGCGGGGGGCCTGCGACAGGCTGGTCGTCGGGCTCAACGGAGACGGTTCGGTGAAACGCCTGAAGGGCGCCGGCCGGCCGATCCAAAACGAGGCGGCACGGGCCCAGGTGCTGGCCTCGCTGGAAAGCGTCGATATGGTGATCATCTTCGCCGACGACACGCCGGAGAAGCTGATCGCCGCGCTCAGGCCCGAGATCTTCGTCAAGGGAGCCGATTACCGGATCGAGAAAATTCCCGAGGCGCGCCTGGTTAAGGCCTATGGCGGCCGAATTCTGCTCGCCGAACTGGCCGAGGGCCACTCCACCACCGGGACCATCGCCCGCCTCGAAAAATCTTGATCAGCCGCCCAGGCGCCTGACGATGGATTGCCACAAACTTTCAGGCCGGGGCGCGAGACCGGGAAGGGGGCGTTTGGGCAGTCCGTCATGGGCCCCCGTCATCACGTCGCGCCACAGATGGGCGGGCAGGCCGCCGCCGGTAACTTTTTTCATCGGCCTTCCGTCATCGTTGCCGAGCCACACGCCGGCCACCAGATCGGCCGTGTAGCCGATGAACCAGGCGTCGCGGAAGTCCTGGCTGGTGCCGGTCTTGCCGGCGGCTGGGCGGTCGAGCCGGGCGGCGCGCCCGGTGCCCTGTTCGATCACCTGGGACAGCATGGCGTTCATCGCGGCCACCTGGCGGGGCTCGACCACCCGGCCCGGCCCGTCGCCCGCCCGGCGGTAGATCAGGCGCCCGGCCCGGTCGCGAATTTCGCTGATCCCATGGGCCCAGACGCCGGTGCCGCCATTGGCCAGGACGCCATAGGCGGAAACCAGTTCGATCAGGGTCACCTCGCCGGTGCCGAGCGCCAGACTGGGCGTGGCTTTGAGCCGGGTGGTCAGGCCCAGGCGGCGGGCCGCGCCGATGACCCGCTCGCGGCCGGTCCGTTCGGCCAGCTTGACGGCGACCGTATTGATCGAGCCGGCCAGCGCGTGGCTCAGTGAAACCTCTCCTTCATAGGTGCCCGCGTAATTGCGCGGCTGCCAATCGCCGATCGAAACGGGACCGTCGATGAGCCGCGATTCAGGGCTCAAGCCTGCCTCCAGGGCGGCCAGATAGACAAAAGGCTTGAACGCGGAACCGGGCTGGCGCAGGGCCTGGGTGGCGCGGTTGAACTGGCTTTTCGCGTGATCCCGCCCGCCGACCATGGCCCGCACCGCGCCGTCCGGAGAGAGCGCCACGAAGGCCAGCTGAGTGGCCCCGACGCGGGCCGCCCCACCGCCCATGAGCCGAGTGATTTTTTTTTGCGCAATCCTTTGCAGGCGCTTATCCAGCGTGGTCAGCACGCTCACATCGCCCGCCTGGGGGCCAACGAAGCCGGGTAGCTGCTCGATGATCCAATCGGCGAAATAGCGCCCCTCCCTGGCCCCCCGGGACGGCCGGGCGGCCCGGCGCGCCTTGCCCTTCCCGGCGCGCCCGGCGCGGGCCGGCGTAATAAAGCCCGCGGCCACCATATTGGCCAGAACCACCCGTGCCCGCCGGTCCGCCGCCCGGGCATCGTGCTGCGGATTGAGCCGCGAGGGCGCCTTGAGCAGGCCGGCGATCAGGGCCGATTGATAGAGGTTGAGGCGGGCCGCCGGGCGGGAGAAGAATTTACGCGCGGCGGCCTCCACGCCATAGGTCCCGGCGCCCAGATAGACCCGGTTCAAATAGATGGTGAGGATCTGGTCCTTGCTGAATTTATGTTCCAGCCAGAGGGCGAGGAGCAATTCGCGAAGCTTGCGCCTGACCGTCCGGCTGGGCGACAGGAACAGGTTCTTGGCCACCTGCTGGGTGATTGTACTGCCGCCCTGGACGATGCGCCCGGCCTTCAGATTGGCCATCATGGCCCGCGCCAGACCGATAACATCCATTCCCCAATGCGAGCGGAAGCGGCGGTCCTCGGTGGCCAGCACGGCTTGTTCCAGATGAACCGGCAGATCGCCAAGGCGCACCGCCGCCCCTTGCGTGTCGCCGAAACTGGCCAGGATGGAGCCGTCCCTGGCCAGCAGAGTGACGGCCGGGCGGCGCTGGGCCAAAAGGGCCTTGTCCACCGAGGGCAGATCGTAGGCGTGATAGCCAAGCAAAACCGCGAGCCCGACGCTCCCCCAGATGGCCGCGATCACCATCCATTTGGCGGCGAAACCGACGAGTCTGGAAAGCCGGCCGCGTCCCGGCTGGGGGACGGGCTTGGTGCTTCCCCGGCCGTCCACCGGGGGTTTTTCTTTTTTTGAACGAGGGGGCGCCATTGCGCCATTCTTGGCGCAAGGTTTTAGGAAATGGTTAAATTCAGGGGATCTCGCAATCCAGCATCTTGTACAGGGTTTGCGGGTCGATGCGGCAGCCCTTGAGGTTGGTGCGCCAGATCTCGGTGCCCGAAAGATCCGCGTTCTTCAAATTGGCCCGGCGCAAATCGGCCTCCGAGAGGTCCGCGCCACGCAACAGAACGCCTTCCAGGTTGGTCGCGAACAACTGGGCGAGAATAAGGTTGGCACCACGCATGTCGGCCCCCGAGAGGTCGGATTCGGATAGATTGGCGCCACGCAAATCGGCATTGCGTAACACGGTGCCGCGCAGGTCCAGCTTGCGCAAATCGGCGTCGATGAGCACGGCCCGCTCGCCGGACTCCCCGTCTTCCAGCCAAAGTTGATGGCGTTCGAGAATCTCTTCTATTTCAGCGGCATCCATGGCTTGGCTCCTCCTCCTCGTCGCCGGCGACCGGAGGCGGCCGGCGATCCAGCCTGCATACTATC
>PVBE010521820.1_pt1 | contig 14061 bp, 10 predicted proteins | sample 1631181 | NCBI WGS metagenome assembly PVBE01 (sample SAMN08397723, study PRJNA350692) | Marine metagenome, whole genome shotgun sequencing project. | isolation source: water | place: Pacific Ocean | collected 2012-04
AAGGATTCAACAACAAACTAAAACTGATCACCAGAAAATCCTACGGATTTCGTACCCAAGAAGCCTACGAGACCGCGCTCTATCACAATCTCGGCGCGCTCCCGGAACCCAACTTCACCCACAGATTCTTCTAACGAAGCTTGGATTCAAACCATGTTAATAGCGCAATGGCTGGCCTTTGTGCCGCTGATGGCGTTGCTGCTGGCCGGCGTTGCGGCCGTGGCTTACATCCTAGGGCGGCGTTCCCAAACGACTCGTCCAACCGCAGGAACCGAAGATGGCACCCCGACTTCTGGTGTGGTCTCCCCAGAACTCGGTGACATTTCTCAGGGAGTTCGTCGCCGGTTGGCGACGCACCACGCCAGAATCTTACAGTTTCGCGAACGGATCAGTCAGTTGTCGTCGGGCCAAGATGGGCTCGTCTGGCAATTGTTACTGCAAGAGGCCAACCGAGTGCTCAAGCCGACGGAGGAACTGTCCGACGAAATCGCGCACGCGTATAACGAGATTCATCAGCAAAACAGCGCTTCGCCGGCACCGGTCAACGCTCGACTCGACATCCTCACGGGAGTTGATGCGCGTGAGTCAGTTGAAGAGACGATTGTGTTCCTGTTGGCGCTCAAGGCGCGGTACGACAACCTGTTTTCGTTGGTTCTCGTGGATGTCGATAACTTTGGCGATTTCAACCGCCAACACGGCAGGGCCGAGGGCGACCATGTTCTCTGCGAGTTGGCCGAAGCGATCCAGGAGTCAGCGCGTGACACCGATGTGGTGGGACGTTTTGACGGGGAAGAGTTCATTATCGTGCTCCCCGAAACGGGCCTGCAAGGAGCCGGTGTTTTTGGTGAGCGTCTGCGGGAAAAAGTGGATCAGCGTTTGCCGATCTCGATCAGTTGTGGGATCGCGACCGTGGCTGACGGTGATACGCCACAGACGATCCTCTCGCGCGCGGATTCGGCACTGTATAGCGCGAAGTCGGCTGGCCACAATTGTGTATTTCAACATTCGGGCCGGAGCATCAACCTAGTCAGTAACGAGGTTGTGGCACAAGCCGTCCCAACGGTGGAACCAGTGTCGATGGCAGTGTCAGAAGCCACAGTCTTGACGTCGCATCCGTAACCGTCGCAAATTGATCGGCCGGTTTGATCGTGCACAGTTCGTACACAGGTTGACTTTTCTTCCTTCGAATCTGCCTGCCCAGTGGGTCAATAGAGGTCTTCGTTGGGTTCAAAACCCAGATCGCGAACCTGGTCAAAGTCGGCTTTCGCACGGTTCAATTCCCCCAACTTTTCATAGATCAGGCCGCGGTGATAAACGACCACGGCGAGAGCCTCCTTGGCGGCGTGCAGTTCTAGTTGGTAAACGCGGAGATCGACGATTCGATTGCCGCCTTCCAGCTGGCGGTGCCTTCCCAGGTCTCTGGAATACTCCTCTACAGCCTCTTCAAGGTCGTCGCGCGCAGCCTCGAACTCGCCGAGCTGGTAGCGGATAAAGCCACGGGTATCGAGCAGCGCTGGGGCTGGGCCAATCTTGTCAATCGACTTGTCAATGTCTGATAGCGCTTGATCGAGGTCAGTGCTGTTGAGGGCCCGAAGATAGGCCAGTAGATTCCAAGCGATGGCGCGATTTGCACCACGACTGCCTTCCAAGAGCTGTTCGAGATCGCGGATCGATTCGGCTGGTTTGCCCATTCGATGATAGACCATGGCTCTCCCCAACAGCATGCGCCGGTCGTTGTCGGCAAGTTCGTTGACTTTGTTGTAGTCTCGCAAAGCTGCCTCGTGATCGCCAAGCTGGTCGTACCATTCCGCCCGCTGCAGGTAGATCTTTAAATGGTTCGGATCCAATTCTAGCGCCGAATTGAGAGTGCTGATGGCCGTTTCCAGTTCGCCATCCAATCGCTGTTCCCACGCCGCAGCCAGTCGCCAACGGCCCACTTCATCGGAAAGGCTCGTATAGAACAGCGGGATGACGACAATTGCGACCATGAAGACGATTACGAGCGTGCTAAAAAGGGAAGCCATCCGAGATTGCTTAAGCGGTTCCATCGCATTGGGAGGCTGCGTTTGGCCTTGATCGTCTGTGGGATCTCGTGATTCGACCACCCCCGGCGATTGTCGTTCTGACATAGTTTGATACCGACGGCAAAGAAAGCGGAGTTAGAAACTGGCAAATCACCGAACATTGTACTCCGGTAGCCACCCCATAAGGCTATCGCTGCCAAAGATATCCGGCAAGACATCCATTCTGGGTCGCACACTCAACGGCAACCGGCTCGGGAACCGGTTGCAAAAAACGGAATTGTCGGCCATGCTTACCAGCCTGACGCGTCCATTCTGACACAGCAATACATAAGGAGTCGGATGTGCCCCTGTTCGAAGTCGAGACAGACGCACACATTATCATCACATGGGCGGCGGATGACGCCGCAGCGCGTGATGTCGTGACAGAGGCCTATCCTCAGGATAAGGTCACGAGAATGACCAAACGCCCCCGAGACACCTGGGTGATCTCGAAAGGTGCTTTGGGCCTTAACTCGACAGAAGCCGACCCATGCAGCGTCGCCCGTGACTGCCTGGCAAAGGCATCCGGTGACAAAGTCCACGCGATTCGACTTTACATGCACGAGACCGGTACGGATCTCGAACGGGCTCGTAAGGTCATTGAATCGAATATCTTGATGGGTTGGTAGGTCTCAATTGGTCGCCTTGCGCTCGTGAAGGTAGCCGTTGGTTTGCGCTTGTGGTTTTGGGACGCGCTTTGAGGGGTCTCCCGTGGTGTTATGCGCCTGACATCCTTTGCAGACGGGTCGATCGATTTCTCTCCAGTTTCTGTAATCCCCTGTGGCCTTTGCGTTCGATAGCATTGATGAGCCATGCACTGATCGCTGATCAGCTTGATCAACGTGGCGTCCCAACTCGAGTCGTCGAAAGCCGCTGCTGCCCCACGGCGGGTTGAATCTGACGCGCCGGGTTAGTTTGCGCGGTGTTTTGGGCAAGAAATTCGCAACATTTCCCCTGTCAGTGCAACCAGAAAAGGCGGTGCCGTTGATCGAGTCAAAACTCGATCAGGACACCGCAATTGGTCGTTTTACCCAACCTGTTGGTCGTCGTAGTTTCCCTTAGCGAATCAATAACCGCTGTTGGGGTACGGCGACGAATAGCCTTGACCTGTCCCGCCCGTCGCGGGGTAGGTGCTAGGACCTGTTGTCGGGTAGCTGCTGGCTGGGGTCGCTGGCTGGCCAGCGGGCGCTACCGGGTAACCTCCGCCAGATTCCGATCCCGCACCACTTGGGTAACCAGTTGGTGCCCCGCTACCCGGATAGTTGGTCGAAGCGCCGCCTTGCAGATTTGTGCTGCCCGCGTTGGTTGGCAATGCTCCTGAACTGTTTGTGCTGCCTGGCTGATAGGGACCTGCCGAACTGTTCAAACCGGTTGTCTCCGTTGCCCTCACAGCCGGATAACCGGGCGCCGCTTGAGTTCCCCAATTCTGGGTCGTGGGCGGAGCGTAACTGCCTTGTCCTGGAGAATACGTGGCTGGCTGTCCACCATGAGCGTTGGCCGTCGGCTCGTAACCGCTTGGTGTCGTGGCCGAGCGTGCATCCGCCGTACGATAGGCATTATCCGACCCAGTGTAGGCACCCGCCTGTGCTGGAGCGGGACTTGAATACGGAGAGGCTGGCCCTGCATAGGGCGTGTTCGTGTTGGCTGGGTAAGGACTTCCACCCGTTGCACCGGCAAGCCCGTAGGGAGACGTGCTCGGCTGGACAGAACCGGGTGTCGAACGGCTTGCCATTCCGTAGGGGCCTGTGTTGTAGCCATTAGGCGAACTGCTACTGGGTGACGCAGGATAGCCCTGAACGCCGTTGTTGGGGTACGAATTGTCGACCAGACCGGTCTGTCCGACCGTGGTTGCACGTGGGTTTGGCAATGTCGATGCCGATGGTTTCCGCGGCGCGGTGCTGGAGAACGCTGTGGGTGAAGGTCTCTTGCCCCAGCTGCTGAACCAATCCGTGGGAGAGGAGACTCCACTCTTGCACCCAGAGATTCCAAATAGGAGCGCACCAATCACCGCGCCTACTGACCATCGCGAAAGTGAAGATCGCATGGTTCTTTGTCCTTTTATTCGATTGACGTTGATTGTGAGAAGACGCTTGAATTGGCGTCGATCCGCAGGCAATCTCCGCACGCCGCAAGTGAACGAGTTTCGTAGCCACTCGCTATTCAATTGCGTTATTCGGCCCGTACGACCGGAGCAGGCCACATATTCCGATCATTTTGACCCGATTGTTCCGATAGCACGGCGTTTCCTGCCTCCAGGGGGGCGGATGATAGGAGGCCATTTTCGACACGTCAACGTCAATCTGCGTGAAATCGACTGTGTGGACGGGTCCAATGCGACGAAATTCGCGCCTGAAGATGGTTCGATCGTTCCGCCGTATCGAACGACTTACACCCCCGCAAGAATCTTGGCGAACCAAGAGCGTAAGCGAGCCAATCTCACATTCGTGTACAAACGAACTGATCGTTAACCGTTGGCGGACGCGAAACGTCGCGACACCTCGTCCCAATTGACGAGGTCCCAGAAGGCCGACACATAATCAGGTCGTCGGTTTTGGTAGTTCAAGTAGTAAGCATGTTCCCAAACATCAAGACCCAAGATGGGTGTGCCGCTGATACCGGAAATGGCTTCGCCCATGAGCGGGCTGTCTTGGTTGGCCGTCGAGCCAACTGCCAATCTTCCATCGCGCACTACCAGCCACGCCCAACCGCTACCAAACCGTGTTGTGGCGGCGTTGCCAAAATCGGTCCGGAACGTATCCAGCCCACCCAAATCGGAATCGATAGCGGCAGCCAGATCGCCGCTCGGAGCACCCCCGCAGTTCGGCCCTATGACCGTCCAAAACAACGAGTGGTTGGCGTGACCGCCACCGTTATTTCGGACGGCACCACGCTTGGCATCGGGAACAGAGCCAAGGTCCGACACAAGTTCCTCGATGGTCTTGTTCTCCAGATCCGTTCCACCGATCGCATCGTTCACTTTGGTGACGTATGCGTTGTGATGTTTCCCGTGGTGGATTTCCATGGTGCGAGCATCGATGTGAGGCTCCAACGCATCGCACGCGTACGGTAACGTGGGCAGTGTATAGGCCATGTTCTTTTTTCTCCCAACCAAGGCACGATCGGTCTAGTAAATGCAGTTTGACAAGAAACAAGCGGCGGCAAGGGAGCCTTCAGCTGGCTCCACCCCACCGTGAAATTGCATTGAACGATACAATTTTGAATAGCGTTGGCAGCATACCTCGTCAAAATGGAGGTCGCAATAAGGGGGCAGACGGGCCGCAGGGCTCAAAAAGACTGGCCGAAGAGAAGTTTTTGGAGCTGCCCGCCGACCCAATCGACCGGCATCCCGCGTCGGCGAATCACGCACATTGCTTACTGCCGTGGCAACGTCTCAAATTGAACTTGCTAGATTCCCGACAAGAGACGGAGCAAGCCCAGTACCGATGCCTGTTGCTGTTGCAGCAACGAAATTGCTGAGATCGAATTGAGCGACAAGGCTTGGTTTTTTGCCAGCAGCAAACTCTCTTCGTCTTGATTGACGCCGTTGATCGAATCGATCGATGCGGCCAGGTTGGTTTCGTACCCGCTGAGGAGCGATGCGGCAGATGCTACCGTCGTATCCGCAAACGAATCTGCCTGGGCGTCGGTCAGCGTCAATTGGGCGAGTGCTTCGTCGACGACGCGCAATGCCTGGGAGGTATTTGTTCCGAGCCCGGAAAGCGAGCCACCGCTCTTCAGGTCGCTCAGTTTTCCACTCAATCCACCCAGCGAGTCGGCTGAGACTCGAGAGAATGCCAGGGACGTCAGATCGTTCAGTTCCGGCGAAAGCGCGAATTTGGAAACATCTTGATCGGAAATCGAGAAGGAATTGAAACTGCCGCGGAAACCGGTTGCGAATTCGATTCGAACATGCGTGCCATTCTTGGCGTAGGTCAGGGTATTCCCATCAATCTGACTCGCATCAATCGCCTCGCCGTTGATCGTCGCCGTGGCATCGGCACCTTGCGCAATGCTGGCGGTTGCGAACGTTCCGGACGTAGTCGCAACGTTAATGGTGGCGTTGTCGCCGAAATCAACCGTTGTGAAGTCGAGATCATTGCCGCTGACTGACGCGGTAATTCCCGTGCGATGGCTTTCCAGGTTGATGCGATCTGCAACGTCCGTCAGCAACTCGCCGCCCGTAGTCGAAAAGCTGGCACTACCACGTTTTCCGGTGAGAGTCAGCGTGCTCGTTTCAGCACCGTCGACGTTGTCCGCGGTCCCTGTATAACGGGTTACTGACTGTGTTGCGGCACTGTCAACGCTGCCGGAAAACGCAGTTTCACCCAGGGCGAACACTTCGATATCGCTGATCTGTTGGGCGCTTTTGCCGGCGTAACGGTAGTCCACGGAGCCATCGAGATACCGTTTGCCGCTGATCTCCGACTTGGCCACAGAATCGAGTTCGGTGATGGCTGCATCGATCAAGAGTTGATTGGCGAGGTGATCTTCGCTCGTTAAGGTCTGATTTTCATCGAGTAGCAGGCTGTTGCGGATAAGGGTGATCTGCGCGCGGACCTCGCCGAGGTTGAGCTGCGACTGAGCACCGATGGTCGCGGCGGCATCGACATTGCTTCGCGTGTCCTGAACAACAGTCTGTCGGTGTTCGAACGCGCTGAGCTGGGCAAAGGCCGCCGGGTCGTCAGACGCTCTGTTGATCTTGTTCCCGGTGGCGAGTCGGACTGCGGCTGCCAGCGTGGCCTGATCAGATCTGGCAATATTGTCCAGCAAGAATCGCTCGAGCCCGGCAATGGAAGCTCCAATGCGTGACATGCAATGTTCCTTGCGTTCTGTTCTGTTACGCGGGTCGAATCGTCAGGAAGATTCGAATCGCCGAATCGGTGTCAATCACTTCTTCAGCCAGTGCGAAAGGACTCTCTTGGCCTGCGTCGCCAAGCCTTGTCTTGCGTCTGTGGACTCTCCATCGATCGATTCTCCGTTGTCGGAAGACTCGTGCGCCATTAAGTATGACTTCAAGCTGATGAGGAGCTGGCGAGCTCGCTGCGAGGCGTCGTGCCGGCGCCGGTCGCGCTGTCGCTTCAACCGGACGATAACGTCGATTGCGGTGCGCTGGTAGGTGCCGTCCTGCCCGCCTTCACAGGGCATACTGCGTTCGTGCAATGTCAGTTCAATCACCAAAGGTACGGCCCGGTCGTTCCAGCGCCGGAGCAACGGCGTATTGCGCCCATCAATAAGCAGCATGACATGATTGTCCTCGATGCTGATTACTTCCGCACCATGATCGGCGACGAATCCGCGAAGCTTCTCGGCAGTGATCTTCAGAGGCATCACCGTCATCAAGCTGCATTTCAGCAAGCTGGCGTTGGGCGGCCCTGCCAGCCAGGCAATCAGATTGAATTTTGGCTTGAGTGGTTCGTCGTCGGACACGCCGGTCCCCAACTGCACAACTAGATTTCGGCCATGATCCTTGGCCTGCAAGAGGGCTCGATCGGTGCGTCGCAGGAACGTCTCGGGTGTGTCGCCTGCTTGGACCTCAGTGACGCCGAAGCTGGCTGTCAGACGTCTATTGTCCAGCGGTGGAAGCGGTTGTGATGCCAGGGCGATCCGCGCCTCGTTCGCGCGGCGGGTGGCGGTGGCATTGTCGCAATGGGCGCACAGCAGTACAAACTCCTCGCCACCATATCGGGCGACGAGGTCACCAGCCCTCGCATGACGCTGTAGCGAGTTAGCAAACAACGTCAAGGCTTTGTCTCCAGCCTGATGACCATAGGTATCGTTGATGCTTTTGAAGTGATCGATGTCACACATAATCATGCTACAGGTCACACCCTGTTCCGCGTGGGCATCGACAAACAGCGGCAATAAGCGATCAAATTCCGCACGATTGGCGACTTTGGTGAGCGGGTCACGCGTGGCTTTCTCGTGCAGCACTTGCACCCGTTCTTCCAGCGTGATCCGTGACGACACATCGTGCACCACCAGAGTTACTCCGGAGATGGTCGAATCTGAAGCCAGTACCGGGGCCACGTGCGCATCGACGGCGATTCGTGTCTTGTTGGTACCTCGCACGATCAACCGGCGTGATGTCTGCTCGCCGCTGCGAAGTGCCTCGGCCACCGGACATTCCTCCTCCGACAAGTTGCGTCCGTCTTCATTGCACACGTCAAGTAATGCTAGAGACCACTGCTTACGCTGCACGCTCGTTTCGGTAATGCCTGTCATTCGCTCGGCGGCACGGTTCCACAGCAGAACCCTCAGCTGCGCGTCGACGAAGATGACACCGTCGTGCATGTTATCCAGTAGCTGAGCATTAAAGGGCATACTGCCGGCAGTTGACGAGCAAGTCTCGCCTGCCGTGGAATTCCAGGTCCACATCAGATTGCTCGATTCCGGCGAAATCTCCCGTAACCAATTTCGTGCACGTGCCGAGTCGAAGTGGATGCGGCCAAGGTCCATCACTTCGCAGAAATCGTGAACCAGATCTGGATCAAACTGAGTGCCGGCACAGGCAAGCAGTTCGGCTGTCGCTCGCTCAACGGACATAGCAGGACGATAAACGCGATCTGTCGTCATCGAGTCGTACGCGTCGATGATCGCGATCAACCGGGAGCCCAGAGGCAATGGCCCGTCGATCTTAGTCGCTCCGTTCGACCCCGGCTTCTGGCCTGAGCTGTGATACCAGACATTGGTGTTGTGGACGGTGCTTATCAGCTCCCTCGAATTGCTGCACCCGGACAGGATCTCTCGCCCGATTTCTCGATACCGGTCCATCGCTTCGGCTTCGTCACCAGTCAGCTTCCCCGGTTTCTCGAGGATATAATCGGCGACGCCGATCTTGCCGATGTCGTGGAGCAGTGCGGCGATCTCGATGATGCCCCGCTGTTCTTTCGACAATTCCATCGTCTGTAACCAGGATGAAACTCCGACTGCAACACGAAGACTATGAGATGCTGTCGCGGGATGGTTCGAACGAAGCGCAACAAACAAGCTCGTGGCGATGCCTAGCCGCGCTTGGAGTTCATGGACCGGAAGCCTGTCAACTGCCTGTGTGCGGCACGGATACCCTGCAACAACGGCAGATTCCAACGTGCTCAACAGCGTCGAAAACGCTTCGATCCGCTCCTCCCCGGTGGTGGTCTCACCAGCAGGGGTCGATATTGGGTTGCCCGAGTTGATCATGATGCCCATCGAAGTTGGATTGGTCGTGTCTCTACGAAGGTGACTCCAACTGTCACCCATCGGTACAGCATCTCGCCGTCGCTCTGTAGAAAACCTAGGTCGCCAAACGAGTAACGTCAAAATCAGCAAGCAAGTGCACAGTTGCTTGTCAGGCCGAATCCCTGCCAACCCAACGGTCCTTATTGCCGCGCCGGTTTTACCGAATTGCCGTGCCGGTTGTACCGATCGCGCCGGACGGATGGGCTGCACGACCGAGGATTCAGGTTCAGAGCTGGAAAAACCGAAGAATGCCTCAGTACCGGCACACTACTGGCGACCAGTGGAGTCGTTTGCCGGCGAATCGCCTGGCCGCCTATTGTGTGGCGAAATGCCGATTGGATCCTCACCAAATATTCTGGTTACGTATGCAATTCCGACAGAATGGGCAGCGCGACGAGCGGCGTCGTCGCGTGTTGCGAGACGAAATGTTGACCTCGCCTGGGGCCGCGGACGATGAAGCACAAGTTGCGGGCGGTCGAGAAGCCGAAACTAAGGTCCCGCCCCGCGGCTACTCAGCGGCCGTATCGATAGAATCGCAGCCGCCCATTTCGTGCCTCATTGCCACACGACCTTGGACGCTCACCGTGGCGGTGCTAGCAGGGTTAACTGTCATTGCTGGATTGGAGGCCGCCTATTCGAATATCTTCCATGGTTCGCATCTTCGGCCCGAGGTTACCGCCGCGCTAGATGTCGTCGGGCCAGGCAGTCTCGCGGCCTGGTTTTCCTCTGTGTTGCTCTCCATGGCTGCCGTCAACGCCGTGTTGGTCTACTGGTTGCGCAGTCACAAGCTGGACGATTATCGAGCTCGCTATCGCGTCTGGCTATGGACAGCGTTTGGGCTGACCATCGCTGCCATTGATGCCAGCACAGCGCTTCACTCGGTTGTCGGCCAGTTGATTGCGGATCGATTTGAAATGCCCTGGCTGCAGAGCCCTATGGTCAACGGCGTCGTGGTTCTGTCGCTCGTATTCGGCAGTCTGGCAGTCCGGCTTGGATTCGAGATCTGGTCAAGCCGGCTGGCAAGGTCGTGGTCTCTGTTGGCCGCGATCAGTTACTTTACGGCGATCTTGATCCAATTAGATGTGCTGGTGGTTGACAGTGTCTTACTGGCTGCCATGGCCGAATCGACAGCGATCCTGGTTGCCAGCTTGGCAGTCACGCTCGTCGTGGCCTCGTATTGCCGTTATGTGTATCTGGAGTCCCAGGGAGAACTCAAGCCTCGCCGGCAGCGCCGTCGAAAATTGGCAGTGGATGTGCAAGGTACGGATGACAAGGGCAGGCCGGACAAGAAACTGGCCACGAAGTCCGCGGGGGGATCGCTGGTCAAACCGGCAGAAGATGATGCACCGAAAGGAACGCTCAGGACGAATACCATCAATTCGAAGTCCATTCGTTGCGATTCCGCTCATCAGTCGCTTGGCGATGCTCCGGCAGCCAAAAAGGCGTCCGTCAACTTGAATCCCGCTGAATCGGCGGGCCACGCGGACATGTTAGATTTCGATCCCGAGACTGGCGAAAGACTGTCCAAATCCGAGCGACGCCGACTTCGGAAGCAAATGCGACGTCAAAAGAAGACGGGGAGTGGTTAGGAAGTCTTCAATGCTGGATAGTAGGTAGTCGCTTTACGCCAGGACTGGCTGCTGGTCGCTTGCGATTCCAATTCCATCCCTCATCTCTGACGCATTGCAGACACATGGTTCGAACTCGCTTTGCCCCCAGTCCCACCGGCCATCTACACATTGGTGGGGTCCGCACCGCCTTATTTAACTGGCTTTATGCGCGGCATCACAATGGCCAGTTTATTCTGCGCATCGATGATACCGACCAACAGCGCAATGTCGCCGAGGCGCTGCAGCCCATTCTGGACGGTTTTCGTTGGCTCGGCATCGATTGGGATGAAGGCCCCGAGGTCAATGGCCCGCACGCCCCGTACTATCAGTCGCAACGTGCCCAGCGCTACGACGAAGCCGTGGCCAAATTGCTTGACGACGGATTGGCCTACCGTGATTTTGCCACCACGGACGAACTGGCTGCCGAACGCGAGGTGGCGGCGGAGGAGAAACGCGACTTCGTCTACAGCCGGCGTTGGATGGCCGAATCTGCGGCAGATGTTGCCCGATTCGAGGGCGAAGGACGATCCTCGGTTGTGCGATTGAAGATGCCGCGCGAGGGAAGTTGCAGTTTTCACGACCTCATTCGTGGCGACGTCGAGTTTGCTTGGAGTCGCGAACAGGATCATGTCATTCAACGGGCGGACGGCAGCTGCCTGTATCATCTGGCCAGTGTGATCGACGACGCGGACTTCCTGATTTCCCATGTGATTCGTGCTGAAGAGCATTTGCCAAATACGCCGCGACAACGTTTCATCGCCGAGTCACTGGGGTTGGAGCCGCCACAGTTTGCTCATCTGCCGTACGTTGCCGAGACAGGCGGAACTCAAAAAATCAGCAAACGAAAACTCTCCAAGTATCTCAAGAATCGAGATTTCAAAGAGCTGTTCGAACACGGTTCGGCAATTGCTGCGACACTCGGCCGCGAAGTCGCCGCGGACACCTTCAATCCGGTCATTGTCGACTTCTACCGAGAGGTTGGCTATTTGCCGGAAGCAATCTTGAATTACTTGGTTTTGCTAGGCTGGTCGCTCGATGACAAGACGGAGACGTTTTCGCGAGAAGAGATGGTCCAGCAATTTTCTTTGGAACGTGTCAACAGATCACCGGCGAGCTTCGATCCGCAGAAACTGCGTGCGACCCAGGTGCGTTATATGCAAGCCATGCCAAGCAAGAAGAAAGTTGCCATGGTCTTGCCATATATTCAGCGGGCCGGATGGGTCAGTTCGCCGCCACCTTGCGAGACTGGTCCGCACCTGGCCCAGATCCTGGTGGCCGCCGATGACCGGATTAAAGTGGCCGGCGACATCCTGGAATTCAGGGAGTTCTTTGTTGCCGACGACGACATCGAGTTTAATGAGAAGGCGTTTGGGAAACGCATTCGCAAACCGAACGCGATACCGCTGTTGATTGCGCTTCGCGAGGAACTCGTGGCGATCGACAACTTCAACGCTGCATCGACGGAAGCTGCCTTGCGCGCATTTATTGAAGCCAAGTCGATCAAGATGGGCAACATCATTCACGCCCTCCGCGTAGCCGTGACCGGCAAAACGGTCGGTTTGGGCATGTTCGATACGCTCGAAATCTTGGGCCGCGAATCCTGCCTCGCGCGAATTGACCGCGCCTGCCAGCGTGCCTGACCCAGATCTCTCATGTGAATCCCGGTGGGCACGGCCTTTTTGGGGCAGAATCGGCCTTGTTTGACAATTTTGGGGCTCGTATACTCCGCCACCATTTTTGGCCGCCGCTCGAGGCCACCAGACGGGAAAGTCTCAATCGCGATCCGTGTCGAAGCTGACGCAGAGAATGGCACCGCGTTCCTATTTCGGCGGGCTCCACCACGAGGGAGAAGCATGATGGCTCAGCATCCTCAATTGTCGCAACCAGTGGCCAGGGTTACCTGTTTTCTGCTGGTCAGTGGGTTCGGTTTGGTTCACGCTCAGGAGAACGTGGCGACAGAGAACGGCCCGATCAATTCGACCGAAGTCTCTTCGGCTGACACAAATGGAACGCTGACCAAAGTCACCAAGGGTGACGGCGTGTTGCCGCACAGCCACGGGCAGATCTGGCGCGAGTACGACATTTCACCGTATACCGAACGTGTTGCGACGACGGCGCGGCCCGAGCAAGCGATCGTCGATTGGATTTTGCGCGACACCGGAACGGAGATCTGGTTTTCCGAGCCCGTTGGGCTGCTGAGCGCCAATCGCGACAAGTTGGTTGTCTACAACACGCCGGAAATGCAGGAGCTTGTACGGGGCGTCGTGGATCGGTTCGTCAGCAGTCGAGCGGATTCTAATGCCTTCAGTTTACAGTTGGCCACCGTTGGGAGTCCCAATTGGCGAAGCAAGGCGTTGCCGTTGTTGCGTGCGGTGACGGTTCAATCTCCAGGGGTCGATGCCTGGCTGTTGTCCCCGGAAAATGCGGCCGTTCTGATCAATCAGCTCCGCAAACGCATGGACTTTCGTGAACACAATTCACCCAATCTGGTGATCCACAATGGGCAGTCACAGGCAATTTCACGGACCCGACCGCGCAACTACGTGCGGTCGGTTGGGATCCGGCCAAACGCTTCACCAGGCTATGAACTTAAACCTGGGCAGATCCAGGAGGGGTTCTCGCTGCAAATCAGCCCGCTGCTCTCGCTGGACAAGCGGGCCGTGGATGCGGTGATCAAGTGCCAGATTGACCAGGTCGAGAAGTTCGTCCCCGTCGGAATTGACATCCCGGGTGTGGCCGCCGGTCGCCAATCGGTTCAGATTCAGGTGCCCCAGTTGGTGAGTTGGCGATTGCACGAACGTTTTCGCTGGCCAGTAGACCAGGTTCTGTTGGTCAGTTGTGGCGTCGTGGCAACACCCACGGCCGACCGCCCCAGGTCGATCGGCCTTCCTTTGCTAGGCGGTTCGACGGGGAGAGCGGACGCGCTTCTGTTCATTCAAAACCAGGGCAAAGTGAGCCAGCCGGGTGGGATCGATCGGACCGCCAATGGCGTCACACCGAACAGCCGGGGACGGTATTGATCCGTTGGGGAGACTCCTTTGCTTTGGAGGTTTAGGAGAGCCTTGAACATTTCCTTCTCCCCTTGCAGACTTTCTGACTTATTATGCCGCGATTCTAGGCGTATTCTCAACGGCTGACTCCCGTTTCTTTTGATTTCGAAGTTTGGCGAG
>PVBE011303911.1_pt1 | contig 14061 bp, 8 predicted proteins | sample 1631181 | NCBI WGS metagenome assembly PVBE01 (sample SAMN08397723, study PRJNA350692) | Marine metagenome, whole genome shotgun sequencing project. | isolation source: water | place: Pacific Ocean | collected 2012-04
CTAATCTTTCTTTTTACTTCTGGTCTTTTAGCAGGATTGTTATCCCCACTCATTCTTTTACTAATCTTTCCCGATTTTTTTCTTTTGTTGCCTTTTTAGCCCAATAAGTGGGATTATTCTGCTGAAACGATCTTTTGTTTAACTTCTTGATGGACCGTTTCTAGATTAGAAAACAACTCTGCAAGCGCATAATTATCAGGATTTTGCTCTACAACTGGCTGAATTGAGACGAGAAGGTTTCTGACAATTGGCTCCGCTCTTTGAAGTTGCCCAAAATCTTCACTGAGTTTGACATACAACCCCGTATAGAGAAGAACATTTTTTCTTGAGCGTGCATCGTTGGGGGATGCAATACAGCATTTTTGAACCAAGATGAGCCCAACTTCTACTCGATCAATCCCAAGGGAAACATCTCCATCCTTTATCATTGATTTTCCAAGAAAATATTCAGACCAAGCCAAGTCGCGAGGAGCTTGCCCGTTTTCAGGGTCTTGCTCAACAAGAGTTTTGTAAATATCTCTTGCGTTCCTGAATTTAGCAGCTGCTTTGCTTGCTTGCCCATCTGTAAGTTCCTCATCCGCAGCGCGCTGAAGAATGTTGGCGTAATCACGCTGTGCAATTAAATCATCAGGCAATGCAATCGAACGCTTACGTCTTTCCTCAACCAAGCCAGCAAGTGCCTCTTTTGCTTCATTTTTATCTACCTTCACTAAGGCATCGACCCTCGACATTTCAATTAATTTCTTTACCCTTTGGGCATTTTTGTCCTCTGAATACTCTTGAAGGTATACGTTTATAGTTTCAAGAGCTTTGGCAAACCTAGAAATGCTGGCTTGGTACTCACTAGCGTTTTTATGTAGCCCCCCCATTCGCCAGAGAATGATCGACTTTGGATATATGTATTTTGAGAAATCCTCGTCAATTAATTCATTGTAAATCGCTAGAGCCTTATCGTAGTGTAGTCTTGCATTTTCTAAATCTCCTACATTTGCTGCGTTATTCCCTGAAAAATATGCTCCATAAAATCTATGTGTATTGCCTCTTAGGCTACGAATTTGTTCAGTCGGACCAGCGGTCTTTTCAAGTTCATCTAGATGGCGCAATGTTGAATCCAGCACCAACTTTCGAACTTTCAACCCAGCATTCAGTTTTACAATACCCGCATAAAAACCACCGGTGTATTCGCTTGCAAAGTTAATAATTTCGTTGTATCGACCTTCTGCAATATCTCTTTGCCTGTTTGCTTCCATCATTCCCCACGTTGTGCCAACAATCCCAAGAATTATTGAAACAAACAATAATATCACCGCTGCACAGGTTCGCTTATATTTCTTGGTGAACAAACGTACTTGATAACCAATACTTAGCGGTCTTGCGATAATCGGTTCATTGTTTAAAAAGTGATGTATATCGCTGGCAAGTTCTGCTGCAGATTGATATCTTCGATCACGATCTTTTTCCATTGCTTTTAGTGCAATAGTGTCGATGTCGCCCTTAAGTGTTGTGCTAATCGTGCCTAGAGAATCTGGTCGTTCTTCCTTAATAATACGAACTGCTTCGTGAATTGCTTGCCTGCGCAAGTCATACGGCAACTTGCCAGAAAGTAATTGGAACAGAATGACACCAAGAGCATAAACATCGCTACGTGTATCTATACGATCTGGATCGGCATCACATTGCTCAGGACTCATGTATTGCAACGTACCAATGAGTTGCCCCATCGTTGTTTGCATTGTGGTAACCGCAAGGTCGGCGTCCGTTGCTCTTGCAACTCCAAAGTCAATAATTTTTGGTTCACCTTGATTATCAATCAAAATATTGTCTGGTTTTAGGTCACGGTGAATGATACCCTTTTGGTGTCCATGATGAACCGCGTCGCATATTTTGCCAAATAAGTCTAGGCGATCGCGTATTGAAAGGTCCTTTTTTTGTGCATACTCAACAATCCCTTGAGCTCCGGGAATATATTCCATTGCAAAAAATGGAACCTCGCCATTTTCACTTTCCCAAGTACCCGCTTCAAAAATTTGAGCAATATTTGTATGACTTAATTTCGCTAGTGTTTGTGCTTCAAATTGAAAACGGTGCAAAGCCATTTCGCTTGCAGCACCCGCTTTAATAATTTTCAGCGCAACACGCCTCCGAGGCGCTTCTTGCATCGCTTCATATACAACACCCATGCCACCACTAGCGATAATCCCAATAATTTTGTAACGACCAATCTCTGAGGGCATACCGGAAGTAACAAATTTCCCTGGTTCGGGCACACTTCCCTTCCCAGAGTCATCACTAGGAAGACCAATGGTTTCAGCATTTGGATCAGTTGGGAAATCGCTTTTTGTCATAAATCGTCATGTTTTGGCAGTTTTTTGAAAACCGCTCTATATAAGTACTACAATAGCACCGAATTGTGAATCAAAACATAAAAAAATCGGAAACTAGGTAATTTGAGCGCATAAGACTGCTATATTTGAGAATAAACAACTCCTTATGACTACATCCAAACATTCAAATACGCTCTTATTGAACCAAATACACGGCAAAGCGCTTCCACCTATCAGTGCGATGCCAGCAGATGAGATTATTCTTGGACGAGGTCCAGAGTGCTCCTTTCAACTTACAAACCGATACGTCTCTCGAAAACACGCAATACTGTCCTGTCATGACGGCAATTGGCTTATGAAAGATTTGGAGAGCCGCAGCGGCACTTACTTAAATACCATTCGAATGGAAACTGGGGAGAAAGTGCAAATTCATAACGATGATCTCATCCAAATTGGACCATGGAAATTTTTAATACGTATTGGTGACCAAGATCTTGGTTTAGACAAGGATATGGTTGAGGAACTTGATAAAGCACCCCTCCATGAGCGAGGTGATGACGTTCCAACACTTGTTCGCACGGTAAACGGTCGGTACGAAACCAATATGGATTTACTCTTGCAACTCAAATCAGATGAAACTGTAAACCGTGAAATGGGATGGGGCATATTCGTCGATCGATATGGACCCATTATTTGTGGGTTCGCTCGTAATGCTGGGCTTCCAAGCAGTGAAGCGGATGACATCATGCAAACTGTGTTATTTAATTTTTTTAAAGTTGCTGACCGTTTTGAATATGATCCAAGTAAAGGTCGATTCCGAGGATATCTAAAACGAATTACGTTGAACGCCATACGTCAACGATACCGAAAACGCCAAGAAAAAAATCTGGATACGCATGGCATGAATATTGCAGAAGATCCAAGAGATGATTTAGAGGCCGTCTTCGACCGCGAGTGGTCGGAACATTTATTGTCAGAAGCGATGACCGAGGCAAGACCAAAGTTCGAACCAAAAACTTGGGAAGCATTTGAACTCTACGGTCGGCGCGGTATGAGCGCCGAGAGAGCTGGCAAGCGGCTTGGAATGACGTCGGAATCTGTGCGACATGCTAAAAGCCGTGTTATGCGAGCAGTACGCGAAATCGTCGTTCGCCTTCGCGAAGAAGAACTGTAAAACGTTTGACGATACAATCCAAACTTCAGCGCTCGTAGCTCAGTTGGATAGAGCATCGCTTTCCTAAAGCGGAGGTCGCAGGTTCGAATCCTGCCGGGCGCGTTTATGGAATTCTCAACATTTGTTGCCGTTGCTATTGGAGGTAGCATTGGAGCGCTGCTTCGATATTTAGTTGCCAACATTGGCCAGTCATGGACGCCGTCGGATTTCCCACTTGGTACCCTGATTGTAAATATTGCAGGATGTGCTTTAATTGGCCTTATGACAGCATTACTTGTCGGTCCACTATCTCAACACAGAGAATTTCTACGGCTACTCGTTATTGTTGGGGTGCTAGGAGGATTCACTACCTTTTCTACATTCGCGCTCGACACCTTTGAACTATTAGAAGATGGTCGTGTAAGACAGGCTGTCTTGTATATTGTGCTGAGTAATGTGTTCGGGATTTTTGCCGCATGGAGCACGTACAAAATTAGTTCTATACTATTTACAACTACACCAGCGTAGGACAACACTGAGGAACCACCGATGAAAATTATAATCTGTTTACTTGCAACAACATTGTCAGCATCCCAAGACAGTGGGAATCAAATTAGTCAAAAACCAAAACGTGAGTGGCGCACACCAACTGAAATCGCGGACCAAATACAGTCACTTGACTCTGTTACCACTACAACCATTGGTTTTTCAAAAAACGGAATGCCAATCCAGTGCATTGAAGTTGCAAGAGAAAGCAAAACACCTATTGAAAACAGAGCTGCAATACTTGTTGTTGCTGGAATAGATGGACACCGTCTCCTTGGAACTGAAGTTGCAACGGACATGATTACCGCATTGCTTGCGCTACCACCTGAAGAATCCGCTCCCTTGCTCGAAGAGCACAAGTTGTATGTCATTCCTCAAGTAAATCCTGACGCTGCAGCTTTTTATTTCGATCCTGTTAAACATGAGCAACAGAGGAACCTAACGCCATCTGATAACGACCATGACGGAGCGAAAGACGAGGATGGTGGCGAGGACTTAAATGGCGACGGCTTCATCACAATGATGCGTGTTCCCGATCTGGAAAAAGCAACACATCTTGCTGACCCAGATGAACCACGTTTACAAATTAAGCCAGACCCATTAAAAAATCAGGCAGCTTCTTTCGTCCTGTATACCGAGGGTATTGATAACGATGGCGATGGGAAGTACAACGAAGATGGACTCGGCGGAGTTGATCTCAACAAAAACTTTATGCATGGATATAAAGAACATGGCGATGGTGCTGGGAAATGGCAATTATCTGAAAGTGAATCAAAAGCTCTTGCTGATTTTGTGTTAACTCATCAGGAAATTGTTGCAATCGTCGTCTACGGTCAACACGATACTCTCTCAAAACCATTTACTGAAACCGGTAAGGATAAAGCGGGAGCACCAAAGAAACTTGCAAAAGATGACGTCGAGCTTTACAAGTTAGTAAGCGAGAAGTTTGTCGAACTCACTAAAATAAAAAATGTTGAACAACCTAGTTGGGACGGCAGTTTTGTTGCTTGGGCATATGCGCAATATGGTGTTCCCTCGTTTTCAACATCACTCTGGGCGCGGCCAGATCCAATAGAAGAAAAAGCAAAAGAGAAGGCGACTCCTGAAACAATTGAAGAAAAACCAACAAACGATGAGGTTTCTCTTGGAGTGCGCGGGAGAGGTGGAGTAAATCGACAGGAAATGATTGCAGAATTTGACACAAATGGAGACGGTGAATTAAGCAAGGATGAACGAGAAGCATTGAGAGAATCGATGCAAGATAGATTCGGAGGCGGTGGTCGACCAGGAGGTGGCCGTCCCGGTGGCGGAAGACGACCTAGTAATTCTGATGAGAATCCAGCCGAATCAAATGATAATTCAAATTTAACACCATCAGGTGTGGGAGATATATCGCAAGAAACCATTGATGAACTTTTGAAAGCTGCAGAAGCCGCGGGTTTTCCAGTGGACGATGGAATGATGGCTGAAATCACGTCAGAACAAGTGGAACAATACGCAAAAATGTCAGGCATAAAAATACGTCGTATCACAAAAGGAAATACAAGTACTGCCTCCTCTAAGGAAGATATCGCGTGGTTAGCGTACAGTGATGATCAAAGAAATGGCGAGGGCTTTGTTGAGTGGACTCCGTTTGAACACCCACAACTGGGAACTGTAGAAATCGGTGGTTGGGTTCCTTACTTTAAAACGTTGCCACCCACAGATGAAATTGACTCCATCACTGAACAACATACTAAGTTCATCATTGACGTCGCAAGCCGACTTCCAAAAGTTCGATTAAGTTCGCCGTCAATAAATAAACTGAGCAATGGCCTTTGGGAAGTGGAGATTGCTGTCATGAACAACGGTTGGTTCCCCACGGGAACTGCAATGGCAAAGAAAAACAAACGCGCAAGGCCAATAGTCATTCGACTAGAAGTGCCAAACGATACGATTGTTTCGGGTCAAAAAGTGCAACGAGTCTGGTCACTCGATGGCGGAGGTACAAGAACGTGGTTCAAATGGATTCTTCAAGGAAAACCTAATGACTCCATAGACATTACTCTATATAGCGAAAAATTTGGAAACAAAATAATTTCGGTTCCATTGAAAGAAACTGAGGGAGGTGCTGCATGAAACGACTTCTTACCATATTACTTCTCTTGGCCACTTCAACTTCATTCGCGCAAGCTCCCTATCCGTCCAAAGTTGAATTACGGTTTGACCATTGGTATGACTATGCCGAAATGACAACAGCACTACACGACTTAGTTATTGCTTACCCTGAACTTCTCTCAATCGAATCGATTGGCAAGAGTGTCGGAGAGCGAGACATTTGGCTTGTCACGCTCAATAATTCAGAAACAGGAAGTGACAGAGATAAAACCGCGATGTTCATCGACGGAAATATTCATGGGAACGAAATTCAAGCAGCTGAAACCGTTCTCTATTCCATATGGTATCTCTGTAAAAGTTATGGGGTCATAGACCGAATAACTGAATTAGTGGACGAGCGATCGTTTTACTTCGTTCCTATGGCAAATCCAGATGGGCGCGAGGTTTGGTTTCATCAACCCGCAACCCCGAACTACTTGCGCGGGGGGATACGACCTGTTGATAACGACCATGATGGGCTTCTCGATGAAGACGGTCCTGACGACCTTGATGGAGATGGACACATTACCTCTATGTGGATAGAGGATAAACTTGGGAGATATGAAATAGATGAAGACGACCCCCGCTTTTTCACTCGTGTTGATTCTGATGAACCACCCGGCGGTTGGTCGCGGCTTGGCGAAGAAGGATTTGACAATGATGATGATGGCAGACTAAACGAAGATGGAATTGGTGGCTATGATCCTAACCGAAATTGGCCCGCTGATTGGCAACCGGAGTGGATTCAATACGGCGCAACAGATTATCCATTTAGTTTGCCAGAAACTAGAGCTATTGGCGAGTTCTTACTCGACCATCCAAACGTCGCAGCGTGCCAAAGTTATCACAACGCTGGAGGCATGATCCTACAAGGACCTAGTGCATCCTACATAAAATATCCTCGCTCAGATTCATATGTGCATTCATCTATTGCAAACAAAGGCAGTGAAATGCTTCCTTTTTACGAGCCAATGATTGGGTACAAGGACTTGTACACCGTTCACGGTGGCGAAGATGGTTTTATGTATGAAACACTCGGTATCGTGAGTTTTACAAACGAACTCTGGACCGAAAAACGAATGTATTCCAAAGACAATAGCCCCTCGAGAGATGAACGGACACAATTTCGTGACCTCTTACAGTTTGAAGATGTTTTTGTTCCATATCATGAAGTTGACCACCCTACTTACGGCAATGTAATGGTCGGAGGAACAAAAAAATACTCAAGCCGTGTCACACCACCATGGATGCTTGAAGAAGGATGTCACCGAAACTTTGCTTTTACTATGTTTCACGCAGACGAAATGCCCCTTCTTGATTGGGGCGCGGTTGACGTTAAAAAAATTGGAAATCAATTATGGAAAGTAACTGTCGAAATAGCAAACGATAAAATTATTCCAAGCCGAACAGCAATGGCCGCAAAGCATCACATTGGCTCACCGGATGTTCTCGAATGCTTTACGTCTGGGACAAGTAATGTTGCCACCTCAGGCACAGTAAGGTCACTACAAAAAACAACCAAACTTGATGTTATAGAATCGGAACACCCTCAACGAATTCTAGTCAACTCAGGCATTGGAAGTAAAGACAGTACCCTCTTTCAATTTATTATCAGCGGTTTTGGCGAAGTTAAGTTTGATTATAAAGCAGAAAAAGGCGGAACACTGAGCCGAACATTACATCTCAAGGAACAGTTTGTTCCAAAACAAATTGAACACAAGAGAGCAATACCAGACAACGGATTATGATTCCATCATTTCAAGGAAACCTTCGTTTTTATCCGTGGTATGTTGGTTTATTCCATGCATATTTTTGGCTTCCTGTGTACTTCCTCTTTTTTAACAGTAAGCTAGATTTGTCAGCCGTTCTTTATTTGGCGTCTATCTACTTTGCAAGCGTGGTTGTAATGGAAGTTCCATCTGGATGGTTTAGTGATACTTTTGGGCGTAAGCGTACGCTAGTTGCGGCGAGCTGCTTCCTTTGCATTTCGTATGCGCTCTTTATTTTTGCCAATTCATTTGAACAATTTATGGTTGCTCAAATATTCCTAGCAGCAGGAATAGCGTTTAACAGTGGAACAGACACCAGTTTTCTCTTAGAAACAACCCAAGCACTCAACCAAGAGGAATCGTACGCACCCTGCGAAGCAAAAGCGATGAAATTCAACTTTCTTGGCACAGCTTTCGCAGCCGTTCTGGGAGGGCTTGCTGCGATTCCTGATTATCGAGGAGCATATGTTCTTTCTCTTGCTGGAGGTATTGGACTACTTGTCATCACGTTGCAGTTCAAAGAGCCAACACAGGATAAAAAAGAAGGTCACGTAAATTTTTTCCAACAAATCGTGTCATGTTTTGGGTTGCTTCGGAATGTTCGGTTACTTTGGTTATCTGTTTTTGCTATTTTTATGATTGTCATCAATCACATCCCATATGAGTTTTACCAGCCGTACGTTGAAGAACTTGCAAAAGAGTACGGCGCCTTTCAAGCAACTCCATTTTTATCAAGCGTACACTTAGCCCTGACCATGCTTGTCGCTTCATGGGTTGCATCTCAATCAATCCGAATTAAAAACAAAATTGGTACAAGCGTGACGCTACTTTCTGCCGCTAGCTTACAAATTGCGATAATGGCGATTATGCACTTTTTTGTGAGTATTCCTGCTGCAATTTTAACATTACTTCGCAGTTGTCCAAGAGCACTGATGACTGCACCTCTCAATGTAGCGGTAGCACCGAATGTTCCTGCTTCCAAGCGTGCCACGTTCCTTTCATTGCAAAGTTTATTCGGACGGCTTGGTTATTCGCTGACGCTTGCAACCTTCGCCTCTGCTGCGGGAGGTACTGAATGGCCAGCAATCGCAAAGATGCTCGGCTGGGGTATGTGGGGTGGAATTGGTGGTTTTGCTGTTCTTCTTATTACTGCTAAATTGAGTGGCACAAAATCTTCAGTGTAAAAATATCCAACACACGCTAAGGAGACACCCACGCTCATTCTTGGCTCCTTGGCCTCCTAGCAATTACAAATCTGTTTGGCTGATGGTCAGTTTTGTTTTCTTTGGCTTCGCAGCGCTACTACAACATGAATTCTTTTTCCAACGTGGAAAAAATGGTCGCACCAGTACAAATAATGCTAGCAAGACTATCAAAGTCACAATCCAAAATTGCCAAGAAGAAACCGGCATCAAACAACCACCGAAATAATTGTGAAAGTAATGAAGGAAACTATCCACGCTAGTATTGTCATATATCCAAGTTGCAACAATGCCCAATTCCAAGAACCTGTCTCACGTTTCGTAACTGCAATTGTGGGCAAACACTGCATAGCGAGTACGAAGAATACTAGCAAACTTGCCGCTGTAGGAATGGTAAACACCGCTTGTCCATCATCGCGCTTCGCGTGTTCAATTTTTTCTATAACTCCCTCGTTCTCTACATCATCATCCCCTGCTGTTAGAACGGCGAGCGTTGAAACAAACACTTCTCTTGCAGCAAAACTTGTCATCACGCCAATCGTCAATTTCCAATCATATCCAAGCGGAGCAAAAACCGGCTGAATGAATTTTCCGAGTTGCCCTGCAAAACTTCCCGATAGTTGTTGCGTATATTCCAAGGAATTCGCCTCGTTTAGCAACCGTTCAGATTCATCAGTTTGTGTAACAATACTAGCTTGCTCTCTAAGCGCAATTACACTCTCAGAAACATCCACCTTTGGATAAGCAGACAGCCACCAAAGAATGATGACTATTGCAAGAATTACAGTACCTGCATTTTTTAAAAACACCCAAGCGCGATCAACTGTATTTAGAAACGCTGTTCGTATAGATGGCAACTTATACGTTGGAAGTTCCAACATCATGGGTCTAGAAGAGCCTGGAATTACTGTCTTACGAACAATGAGTGCTGTAAATAATGCAGCAGCAGCACCAAGAATATAACAACCAAAAAAAGCTAATCCTGCGAGAAATGGTGAATCAATAAATAGGACACCGACAAGCAAAACGTAGACTGGCAAGCGGGCAGAACAACTAAAGAACGGTGCAACTAAAATAGTCGCAATTCGGTCTCGGCGATCTGGAACAATGCGGGCAGCCATAATCGCTGGAATTGCGCACGCATGAGCAGATAAAAATGGGACAAAGGATTGACCTGGTAAACCAAACTTTCGAAGCACGCGATCCATTACAAATGCTGCACGTGCTAAATATCCTGTGTCTTCTAGCAAACTAATTAAAAAGAATAAAATGCAAATTTGTGGCAAGAACACAACCGTTCCAGCAACACCTCCAATGACACCATCAACAAGCATGTCGTGCAAATCGCCTTCTGGAAGTAATCCGCCGACGGTCGTTCCAACGTGACCAAAAATCATCTCCACGATATCCATTGGAAATGCTGCTAGCGTAAAAATAGTCCAGAACAAACCAGTCATAACTGCTGCAAAAACAATTAATCCAATAATCGGATGTGTAAAAGCTTTGTCAACACGATCAGTAAATGTTCCAGTTGAAAGTTCACCACCCACACTTGAGGCAATCAAATCGTTTGCCCATGTGTTGACTGCTTTATAATCTTCAATTGATGGAAGAGGTTTCGCATCGCGCCTTGGCTTGTTTAGTGCCTCGTGAAGTGAGTCAATCCCTTTACCCATTCGGGGATGGACTGCGACTACATGGCAACCGAGTTTTTCGCCAAACTTTTTTGTGTTAATGGTTAGCCCTGATTTTTGTGCAATGTCCACCATCGACAATGCGAGAACACATGGTATATCGCGGTGTAACACTTCATTAACAATAGTTAAATTTCTTCTTAAATTTGTTGCGTCGGCAACAACTACAACCGCCTCTGGTTGCTCACATTCAACCCCGTCGATTGCGTTGCGGCAAACACCAGAAAGTTCATCTTTTGAATTCAATCTATAAATACCTGGAAGATCCGTGAACGTTCTTTTTATGGATTTGCCACTACTGGTTCCTTTTCGTGCCTCCACAGTACTTCCAGGAAAGTTTGCCGTTGCACTACGCAAACCACAAAGTCGATTAAACAATGTTGTTTTCCCAACGTTTGGATTTCCCAAAAGTAAAATTGAAGAGGCAGCACTTGGTTGCGAGTCAGGTGTTGTCATTACTTGATTCGCTTAGTTGCAAACGCCGCAACGCCGTACCATTATTTTGCTTGTTATTTCTCTTGATAACCCAAGCCGCGTTGCTTCAACTTGGATAATACATGGTTGACCTTGCTGGCAAAGTTCAAACGATGCGTCTTCGTGCAAACCCATCGCAGCAAGAGCTTCGCGCTCGTCTGCATCAAGTTCAGTAATATGTACAACAGCTTTTTCTCGCTCACCGAGTTGTGAGAGTGGGATGCACTCGCGTTCAATTGTTGGGCTAATCAAGGTCATAGGATTTATTGGCGTTCTCCGAATGAGACTCATTCTCAACTGAGAACTGTAGGATACCATCAATTGGAACGACCGCAAGCCAATTATGGAGCAAGGTGGCATTTTTCCTTAAAGGGGCTTTATAAAGCCGTAAGACTCGCTGTTGCGGTGATATCTTCAATATGCCCAGCCATTGTGAACGCGAGACATGTGGATACTTGATCTACGTCAATACCAACGAGTTTTGCTGCGGCAAGGCGATACGTTGCAAGTTGCGGAGCATAGTTATCAATCTTACTTTGCAGTTCACTCTTATCAAATGAGTCTGATTTCCAATCGATAACTTCTGCTCGAATAGGTGAACCATTTTCATCTCGGTGGACAACCAATCGGTCAATTATTCCACTGATATCTGTTGGCTCCTTCATTGTGACTTCTGCAAACTTCGTTCCCTTTTCAACTCGAAGTACAAATTCTTGTTCGCGATACACCGACACATTTCCATCCGGTTTCGTCAACAACTCTTGAACCTCTTTTAACTGCAACGACTGAATACATTTTGTCGCTGCTTCTTTAAGTTGGTCACTACCAAGTCGCCCTGCTTCGTCAACTGGTGCGGATGCAACCAACTCTTCCAAGGTTGGAACAGCCTCTAACCACTCAATATCTTCAAACCATTTATGCACGATTGTTCCCCAATCAAATGCTGCATTTGTTCCCCCAGCAAACCGTTCATTTATCTTTGTCTTTGCACCTCCTTCTAAACTCGATGGTGAAGCAGACGCAAGTCCTTTTCCTAGCAAAGTCAGATTTTTGGATGGCAAAATGTTAAATGCCGGTATGTCGCTGGTTTCCTTTTGGTGTTTTATCTTAAATGCATCAACCCACGATTGAGAACTACCTTTTGCTTTCCATAAAATTTTGTCAGCATCCTGGTTTTGATCCAAATCAAGAATTTGTAGAAGCAACCCGGCAAATGTTTTCTTATGTTCTTTTCTACCATTTTTGCTTGGAACTATCATGTGCAGAGCGTGTTTTGCTCTAGTCATCGCAACATAGAGTAAACAAAGTACGTCGTTTACTTGATTTCTGTGAGACTCCTCACGCATCACCTTATATTCAGGGATTGCTTCATCAAGGTAATCGCCTGTGTACATACCAACTCGAACTGAACTATTGCACGGATTATTGTGATACTCCAAAGTTCCGGGGCTTTTCCAAAGTGAAGTATCAAGATCACAAACAACAACAGCGTCAAAAGACAATCCTTTTGATTTATGAATAGTCATCACCTGGATTTGCGAAGATGCTGGATCTGGCACTTGAGTTTCTTCCACAACTTTGACGAAATCGGAAGGTCTCAATGTTGTATTTGAAGCATATTGTTCTGCAAACTCAACTAACTGCCAAAGACGAAGACGTTCTCTTTCGTCAACATGATCAACAAGTTGTTCTGCAAACTCATTAATAAGTTTTGAATACCCGTTCTTAAGCAACGAACGGCGAATTGTTTCGCAAGAGAAATCCTTAATGTAAATCCCAAGTGGAGAATGGTCCACATGAAATTTATGTGCCGTATTACTCGAATTATCTGCGTAAAGGATTGCGGAAAGAATAACAGTAACCGCAGGAGAATCCGTTAATGGATTTCCACCAAATTCTGATGCTGGAATATGAATGTCATTTGTTCGAAGACCATGTACGATTCGTTGTATTTGCTGTTTTGAATTTCCTCGCACTAAGATTCCAATGGATGCGGCTGGTGCATCTGTGTGAATCTTTGAGACAACTTCAACTACTTTATCTACACAATTTTGCAAATCAGATTTGCCAAGCCCTTCGCCCGCTGTTTGTACAACTGCGTATCCACTCTTCTTTTTCGTTGGAGGAGCAGACTCGTGGGTTTCAAAGTCATTTAACCACTTCGCTGCAGCATCAACTGAATGGTCTGTGAGGAGTTGAATTTCCCCCACATTGCCAAAGATAGTGTTTACTGCATCTAGAACTGGCGGGGTACACCGCCAACTTTCAGTTAGCCGGCGCGTACTCGCACATTGAAGTTCTCCCTCAAGTCCACGTAACAACGCCGGCTCTCCTCCTCGAAAACCGTACAAACTCTGCTTTACATCGCCCACAAAAAACAATGATCGATCATGCATCGATTGATTAATTTCTTGCACGATTGGTTCTAAAACGCTCCACTGTGTCAGGGAAGTATCTTGAAATTCATCTACAAGTAGGTGGTTAATTGCGCCATCCATTCTGAATTGCAATTCGAGCAATCTAGCATCATCAAGACAATCCATTGCGCCGCTTGCACCGAGTTGGTACGTCACATCATCAAACGAATAGACACCGCGATGATGTTTTGCACTCATCCAGCATTCTTGTAATTCTGACATAAGAGCGTAGGTGTTTCTATTTTTGTCGAGCATTCGATTAGACATGACCATTAATCCATGCTCAATAAGTGGTTTGTATGCAACGGCAATTCGAGGATCCAAATCAGCCTGGCTGTATTTCATC
>PVBE012139044.1_pt1 | contig 14061 bp, 8 predicted proteins | sample 1631181 | NCBI WGS metagenome assembly PVBE01 (sample SAMN08397723, study PRJNA350692) | Marine metagenome, whole genome shotgun sequencing project. | isolation source: water | place: Pacific Ocean | collected 2012-04
ACAAGCGGCTTGGAATCACCAGGGAGAGGAAGACGAACACCATACACATCCGTTGGTCCCCATATATCTCCATCCTTGATGCCTCGAACAATCGGATGATCCTTTGCACCCGGAGCAATGAGTCCACGGGTACTCTCATGATTATGATGGCCATGGTGACTGATCCATTTTTCACCAAGCACCAGACGTCCGAAACCATCCTCCCATTCCTTCTTCGGTCCTTGATACCCATTGCCATAGTGTGCATACGAATGTTCCTTAGGCATTTTGAATGCATGTGTCGCTGTTCGCATGCCAACCACAGGCCTGCCGGATCGAAGATAGTCATCGATTTCTTTCATTTGATCATCCGGAAGGTCGCGAAATCGAGTTGCAATAACCATGAGATCTGCATGCTGGAGGGAAGAAAGTCCCGGAATGTTATTTTGATTCATTGGATTGATCTCCCCACTTTTGGAATCAATCGCATAGAGCACCGTACACTCAAATCCATGGTGCTTGGCAAGAATTTTTCCTAATTGTGTCAGTGCTTCTTCACTTCGATACTCTTCATCACCACTGATAAGCACAACATGCTTTCCCTTTCCTGGACCACTTGTACCGGCAATGCTCAGCCAATCATCGGCAGCATGAGAAAGTGACGCGAGACCGACGACAAGAGCAATCAATGTGGAACGAACCATTGCTTTTCTCCAAAGAGACAAGAGACCAGAAAACAAAGACACAATTTCTTATGTCATGAATGCCTCAGTAGACCGAGTCTGATGAGTATTTCAACTGAGGATACCTTTTACCACGTGCCCATGCACATCTGTGAGACGAAAATCCCTGCCTTGGTGACGAAAGGTGAGCCGCTCATGATCGATACCCAGGCAATGAAGAATTGTCGCCTGTAGATCATGCACATGGACCTGATCCTTCACGATATGAAACCCAAGTTCATCAGTCTCTCCGTAGGTCACGCCACCCTTGATACCTCCACCAGCTAACCACATCGTGAATGCATTGGGATGATGATCACGACCGAGCGACCTACCAAGGACAGCGCTTGATTCAACCATCGGCGTCCGCCCAAATTCTCCACCCCACACAACCAATGTTTCGTCTAACATACCTCGCTGCTTCAAATCTGCTACTAATGCCGCCGACGCCTGATCTGTTTGTGCACAATTATTTTTGACGTTCCCAGCAACATTGGTATGTGCATCCCATCCCTCATGGTAAATGGTTATAAACCGTACACCCCTTTCAACGAGCCGACGGGCAATCAAACACGCCCGAGCAAAACTTGCTTTTTCTGGCTCACACCCATAGTGAGCCAACGTCTCAGGAGACTCATCATGGAGATTCATGAGTTCCGGTGCTGATGTCTGAAGTTGATGTGCCATTTCGTACGCTGCAATACGCGTTGCAATTTCCGGGTCACCATCCCGAGATAGCGTCTGTCTATTGAGTGAGCCAATCACTTGTAATGTGTCGCGTTCCAATCGTGCATCAACACCTGCAGGAGAAGCCACATTCAGGATTGGCGGACCGTTCTTACGAAAGCGGGTTCCTGTGCACACACTTGGAAGAAAACCACTCGACCAATTTGCAGCTCCACCACTGATACCCTTTCCCGTACTCATGACAACAAACGCTGGCAGATCCTCACTTTCACTTCCTAACCCATACGTCACCCATGATCCAATGCTGGGGCGACCAGGTTGAGCAAATCCACAATTCATGAAGATCTGCGCAGGTGCGTGATTAAATTGATCAGTACGACAGCTTTTGACGATGGCAATGTCATCAACCACACCTGCAAGATGCGGTAACATTTCTGAAAGTTCAGCCCCACAACGACCATGCCGTGCAAATGTATAACGAGGGCCGAGCACCGCTGCATCCGGGCGTATAAATGCATATCGCGCTCCCCCAATAACTTCCGGTGGTATTGGTTTTCCCTCCATCGCAGTTAGCTTTGGCTTGGAATCAAACAACTCAAGCTGGCTTGGAGCACCTGCCATGAAGAGCTGGATGACGGCCTTGGCTCGACCAGGAAAATGTGATGGCCGTGCCGCCATGGGATCAGGTGCCGGTGCTGCTGTGGCTGTCATGCCAAATGCATCAGAAAGCAGTCCGGCCAGGGCTATTTTTCCAACACCAATACCACAATCATTGAAGAAATGTCGCCTCGTGTGTTGGAGCAGAGTGTCTTGATTCATCGTTTCACAATCGCCTCATCGAGATTCATAATCGTTCGTGCCACAAGCATCCAGGCAGCTTCTTCTTGAAGTTCCTCAATCGTTTTTTCCTTCTTCTGTGTCACTGCCATAAGCTCAGTTGCTTCTAAGGTGCCATGGATGAGCCGTCGCCTCTGAACACCCAAATACGCCAAGAGGATTTCAGCCTCTGTCGCATCAAAATCACGAGAAAGCAGCTTGCGAGCAAGGGTCTGTAATCGAATCGTGTCTGTGTCCCCAGCAGCCATGGCAACTCGCCCAAGAGACCGCGCAACATCGAGGAACATCGGATCATTCAAAAGAGTAAGAGCCTGAAGTGGAGAATTGGATGCCTCCCGATTGGCAACACAGACCTCACCTGTTGGACCGTCAAATGTCGTTGTAAATGCAAATGGCGCCGTACGCTTTCGAAATGTATACACACCGCGTCGATACCGATCTTCTCCTTGACTGGTCTGCCATTTCGGATTTCCATACGCTACCTCCATCACACCTGATGGTTGCGGGGGCTTCACACCAGGACCAAACATTTTTGTTGACAAAAGACCAGCAGCTTTCAGGAAGCCATCTCGAATCATCTCAGCTTCCAATCGCATTCTTGGGCCACGTGCGAGGAGGGTATTCTCGGGATCATTGCTCAAGGCAACGTGTGTCACATCCGAGGACTGTTGATACGTTGCACTGGTCACAATAAGACGATGCAGTGACTTGGATGACCAGCCAAGGCCTCCTTGCGCTGCAGGTGCCATGAATGTCACAGCCAACCAGTCAAGCATATCAGGGTGACTGGGTGGGCTACTCTGATATCCAAAGTCAGCAATCGTCTTCACGATGCCCTGGCCAAAGAACGCCTGCCAGTGCCTGTTCACAACAACTCGAGCCGTCAGGGGATTCTCTTCAGATACAAGCCAACGCGCAAGCGCAAGACGATTCCGAGGACCATCATGTGGGAGTTGTGGAAGGAAGGCAGGAACAGCGGGAACCACTTCTTCTTTTGGCGAGAGAAATTCACCTCGATGATGCCGATATGTGAGTCGTGGATTGTCACTTGATCGCTCACGCAGAACGAGTGTCGAAAGCCCTTCCCGACTGACTCGTTCCAAACGTTTGATGTCTTTCATCTGATCGCTCAACTCAGGAGCGGTTGCCAGAAATCGTCGCAACAGACGCTTGTTCTGCATGGGTGTTCGTTCTTCTACTGGTGTGATGAGGGCTAATTCTTCCTCCGACGTCATACCGTGGGCCTTAGCATGTTCGTCATCCGTAAAACTCACACGGAATCGTCCTAATGAACATGCAAAATGACGTTCAAATCGCATTGTCACCCGTATCGATGTACCAGGATGGATGGGCTGTGAGAGACAAAAAACTGCTGCTTCCGGCTGACCTTGATGCCCATTGGTACTCCAACCACTCGACATCACACCATCAACTGCTGCACGGGCACCGAATGACTTTTTCCCAGCAAATGCCTTGCCATCAAATGATTCTGTCGCGTGTTCAATCTCAATGCGAGTACCTTTATCGGGCAATGAGACCTCGAATTCTGAAAGAAAGAAATCGCCTTTACGTCCTTCGTAGTAGCACAGACCAGGACCCCAATCTGGAAGTGATGGATCTGGTAGGACCTCTAAACGAATGGCCCGCACCCCATAATCAACCGCTGGAAACGTCAGTTCATAGACATCACTCTTTGTGATGTCACCACTACCAAGAATCGATCCATCCTCCTGAGGCACCAAATGCGGCAGGTTTGTCTCGAGAATCTCAGGAACAACAATCTGCCAACAAACCGCTTGCTCCATTGCATCGTGGAGCCATGACTCAAATCGTTTGGTGAGCATGGGCAAGTGCTGATTGTTTTCCCCTGTTTGGAGCTTGTCCTCACGTGCATCAACCGCAACGGGCTCAGGATCTGACTGCTTTGAAGAAGGCCAGTGATCCGGCAATGCTTCCCAGAGTTCCTCAGCTTGGATATGAGCATCACGAATATGTCGATCACGTTCTGCACTCGGAATAATCCATTCTGGCTCATCGGCATTATTCAGCAGAGCCATGAAGGAGAAGTAGTCCGTGTGGGTCACTGGATCAAACTTATGTGTATGACATTGGGCACACGCCGTCGTGAGTCCGAGCCATGTTGTTCCAGTGGTCCCTACACGATCAACCATGGCGAGGTAGCGAAACTCAAGTGGATCGATGCCACCCTCTTCATTGAGCATGGTATTACGGTGAAAGCCGGTGGCAATCATGTCATCCGGTGTCGGATTGGGGAGCATGTCACCGGCAATCTGCTTGATCGTGAACTGGTCAAATGGCATGTCATCGTTGAGCGCACGAATAACCCAATCTCGAAAAGGCCAGATTGTCCGAGGTCGATCTTTTTCATATCCATTCGTATCCGCATAGCGCGCTAAATCAAGCCACCGCCTGGCCCAGCGTTCTCCATAACGCGGGCTAGCAAGTAATCGATCAACGAGTTGCTCATAGGCATTCGGTGACTGATCGGAAAGAAATGCGTCAAGTTCTTCAGGAGACGGTGGCAACCCGATCAAATCGAAATAAACACGACGACAAAGCGTTTCCGGGTCTGCCTGTCGAGCGGAAGCAATGCCTTCTTTTTGAAGGCGATGCTGCACGAACCAGTCAATGGGATGCTTGCGTGCGTGCTTGGCTGACATATCAGGAAGCTGTGGCTTCATAAAAGCCCAGTGTGGTTCGTACGTGGCACCATGATCAATCCAACGGATGAGAATCTGTTTTTCGGTCTCGCTCAGAGACACGTTTGTATGAGACGGCGGCATCACGAGGTCAGGATCATCACTGGTAATCCGATTGATCAATTCACTTGCTGCTCTATCACCTGGTCGAATAGCGGTTTCACCACTCTCCAGAACCGACACGGCACTCTCTTCCATATCAAGCCGAAGACCAGCCTCACGATTATCCTCATCAGGGCCGTGACACTTGAAGCATCGATTGGACAGAATGGGACGCACGTCACTTGAGAAATCAGGCGGCCCAGCATGCGTAGCCTGCCACTGCATCGCACCCAACACCACCACCCCGATAATCACTCGTCGGATTGTTGTCATCACCACTCTCTCGAACAAACATCAGACAAGAACGCCTTAGCTCTGCAAGCGTTACCCTGCTCACCAGAATACGTTAAGGCCTCAAAGCTTCCAAAGACTGCTTGTGAACGACCTGTTATTGCGGGGCATTCATTTTATCATCACACCCCGTCTCGATTGTCAATCTTCCTCAAAGAGCTGACACATCATCGTTTCTCAATGCTGTTACAAAGAGACGGTCTCTACAGTTAACTTCCAAGATGGGTGAAAAACACGGGCATCCCGTGGATGTCAAACGATCTATCGCAACAACAGGAATTTCCAGCATATTCGTCTTGATCTCATCCACCTGCCAGTCCACCCACCATAAAACTTCTGGAATGATTCGACTTCGTCCTTGGACGAAGGTAAGGTTTTGACATGGCTGACTTTCCCCGATTTCCAAATGCTTCACAGTTTCCTCGTGGACCCCAGTTTCCGTCATTTGGTGGCGGCCTGTCGGTCTCCATGATTATTGCAGGCGTTGTCATTGTCGCGTTGCTTGGTGGTCTGGCTCGTGCTGTCTATACCGTCGGCCCTGAGAGCGTTGGAGTTGTGCAACGATGGGGACAATTCATCGGTACTGTTGGACCTGGACTGCGATTCAAACTCCCATTCGGTATCGACACGGTCACGATTCTTCCTGTGAAAAGACAACTGAAGATGGAGTTTGGATTTGGTACTTCCGGTGCCCTCCAGCGTGATCAGATTTCAACAGAACCGGAACAGGAAAGTGACATGGTCACTGGCGATCTGAATGCCGCGCATGTGGAGTGGGTCGTTCAATATGAAATTAGTGAACCACAACAATATTTATTCAATTTTCGAGAGCCTGCTCCAACGCTCCGTGACTTTTCAGAAAGCGTCATGCGAGAAGTCATAGGTGATCGAACCATTGATGAAGTACTTACGATCGGCAGACAGGGCATCGAGGCGGAAGCTATCACGAAACTTACCGAACTCGTTCAAAATCTTGAGATGGGACTCCGGGTACAGCAGGTTCAACTCAAAGATGTTCATCCTCCGCGACCTGTCCAACAAGCTTTTGAAGAAGTAAATCGAGCACAACAAGAACGCGAGGAAATGATCAATCAGGCCAATGGGGAATACAACAAAGTTGTTCCACGAGCCAGTGGCGAAGCGCAGCGAAAACTCAGTGAAGCAGAGGGATATGCGCTCAAGCGAGTGAATGAAGCAAAAGGTGACGTGGCTCGCTTTCGGGCCCTTCTTGAAGAGTTTGAAAAAGCTCCCGAAGTCACACGACAACGTCTCTACCTCGAAACCTTTGGTGAGGTGCTCCCTCTCTTCGGAAACACTGTCATTCTGGATGCTGATGCGAAACAGTTTTTGCCGCTTATGAATGTTCAGCCCTTCTCGCAATCGTCCCTCCCAGCTGTGAGGGGTCAATAATGAGTCCACTCCCAATTAATCATCCTGTTCTTCAAAACCTCAGACGTCTGAGCACGATCATTGTGTCTCCAATCGGAGGTATTCTTGCAGCACTCCTTGCGATTTTTATTCTTGGCTGTGCCTACACCGTTGATGAAACAGAACAAGTTGTGCTGACGCAGTTTGGTCGACCGATTGGCACACCGATCAACGCAGAAACTGGAACGTCCGGCGCCGGACTTCATTTCAAATTGCCATTTATTCAAACAGCAAATCGATTTGAAAAAAGAATTCTGGAGTGGGATGGACTTCCAAGTGAAATGACAACGCGTGATAAATTATTTGTCGTTGTTGACACCTTTGGACGATGGAGAATTTCGGATCCACTCAAATACTTTCAAAGTCTTCGCGATGAACGCAGTGCACTGTCACGTCTAAACGATATCATTGGCAGTGAGACACGAAATGTCATTGCTCGTCATGATCTTATTGAAGTTGTCCGATCTGATGAAAACCGCACGCCCGATCAGGATGCGACGCTTGCTGAAGCTGGTGTTGTACTTGCAGGGTTACCGCCTATTCGCTTTGGTCGCGAGGCACTTGAAAAAGAGATTCTCACAGCAGCTGCAAAAAAAGTTGGTATCTGGGGCATCGAACTTCTGGACGTTCGGGTGAAACGGATCAACTATAAAGATGAAGTCATTGAAAAAATCTTTGACCGAATGCGTTCTGAGCGTCTTCAAATTGCTGAACGATTCCGCTCGGAGGGAGCAGGTGAAGCTGCAAAGATCGATGGGAAAAGAGAGCGCGACCTGAAGCAGATTGAATCTGATGCGTATCGTGAGGTCCAGGAGATTCAGGGGCAGGCTGATGCCATCGCATCAGGTATTTATGCTGAAGCTTATACATCGAGTCCGGATGCGTCTGATTTCTATACATTTCTGAAAACGCTTGAGATGTATAAAACAACGCTTGATCAAGACTCCACACTTATCCTCACAACCGACAGTGACTTATTTGGTCTTTTCAAAAAGGCCGAAGACCAAGAGTAATTCAAAACGCCATGGGCGTGTTGGCATTACTCAAAGACCTGTCGGAGTTGTGATTTATCTTTGCTCATGTTCGAAATAATGGCAAAGAGAATGGCTGTATTCAGTCCTGTGGTCAGCATTCCATTCATTGCCATCAGTGGCTCAAACACACGATACGGAATAGTCAGTTGAGCATCAGCTCCAAGCGTATGGTAGGTCATGCCAGCAAAGTAGGCCGCGTCACGAAATGATTCAAAGTGACCCGTTTGATTGGCGATCACCCCCCAAATACATATCTGAATAACCGTTGAAGTCACAATCAACGCTGTTGGTAAAAGAATGGATGGGATAATCAGCTTGATCCCTTTGAGTGCTGGAAACCGTTCTCGAAGTGCCAACTGTAATTTCAAAGTGGCAAACATAAAGACGGCATGGATACTGAGGCTGATCGCAATTGCAAGAATTCCTGCGCCGATGGCTTCCCCGGCATTGGGCTGCATAACGTTCTCTCCAACTGGTGACATGAAAAAAATGGACCAATAGCCTATAACACATCACCTCAGGGCCCGTAGCTCAGTTGGTTAGAGCAGGGGACTCATAATCCCTTGGTCGGCGGTTCGAGTCCGTCCGGGCCTACTTTTCAATACCTGTGGTTGCCAGTTCCGAACTGCTCGTGCTGACTCCTGCTTGTTCTTTTATCCTCTGCAAGCCTCAGGCATTTCTACTTGCTTCCGTGTTCTGCTCCCTCCCTCCGGTTGCTGTGGGGCTACGTGCTGGACAAACAGGTTGTACTGATTGCCCACTTGATTTTCGTGTGGATTCACAAAGCCACGTTGGTGAAAAACACCTATGCACCCATAAAAGGATTACTGATTTTTTTCTGCTTGCAATGTCACACTCCCCCTGTTCTGATACGTCTTGGGTAAAGTGTGCATGGGGCTATTCTTTACTGTAAACAGACGCATGGCAAAAACCGTAACATTTTTATTGCTGTGTTCCTTTGGCCTCGCTTCCACGCTGGGGCATGGTGGATTTCATATACTGGGCCTGCACTCTCACTGTGGGGCACAACACACGGCTTTTGCCACCTCTCACACGAATGGCAATCATACTGACCACCACAGCCACCACGAGCATGCTCACCACACAAATTTTTTCACAGGGTTAGAAGACTCATGCCATCACAGCCAACACCAAACTCCATCGCCTCCTCTAGTACCCAAGGACCATTCTGAAGATTGTGTAATTTGTCAGTTTCTTGGTCTTACCAAGGCGCACATTGTTCACACACCTATATGGCATTGCGTTTCAGCACCCGTGCCTCATCTGCTGGTCGTCAAAAATGACATTCTCCTGTCATTTGATTTTTCACTTCGACCATGTCCTCGTGGTCCACCGGCAATCTTTGCTTAACGGTGGGATAGTCTCGGAAGATTATTTTGCTCATTGCATTTACCTTCGTTAATTTCTGCGATGGTCAATGCGCGTGAGCGATGCTCATTCGGTTTCTTTTTCCTATATGTATTGCAATTGCAACTACATACCTTTGATTCTCGATAACACTGATTCTGTACTTTTGTTTGATTCTTTTATTTTCATTTTTAATTGGAGTTTTCATTATGTTGTTTCAAAACAGTTCGACTTCCCATCATGGGGAGCACAGCAAACGACGTGGTTTTACCCTCGTTGAATTGCTTGTTGTGATTGCCATTATTGGTGTTTTGATTGGCTTGCTGCTCCCTGCAGTACAGGCTGCCAGAGAGGCTGCCAGACGATCTGCCTGCACCAACAATCTCAAACAGGTTGGCCTCGGGATCCATTCCTACGCTGACGCCAATCCTGAAACCTTTCCAACAGGATGGATTGGTGAATATGAAGATGGTGAGATCCATGGTGATGAAGGGAACGGCTGGGGATGGGCTACCCGTATCCTTCCACACTGCGAAGAAATGAATTTGTATAACCAGATTGATTTCAAATCAGAACTCTCAGACTGTCCTGCAGCCCTGAGAACAACTGTTGTGTCTGCGTTCCTGTGTCCGTCTGATGCATTTGCCACAGCTGAGGTTTTCAACCCAGGCGGTGCAGGCAATGATGAGGATGCTCCTGACGCAACACCTGGACCAAAGCAGTACTCTCGCTCCAACTATGTTGGGAATTTCGGTTCCGAGCATATTGCTGGCCATGGCCATGACCATGATCACGACAGCGCAGGAAGCCGTGATGACGATGATCACGATGACCACGGAGGACTCGAAGCGAGTGCAGGAAATGGTATTTTCTATGCTGGCTTAGAGGATGGAAGGAATGCAGTGAAATTTGCATTTGTTCGAGACGGCCTGAGTAAAACCATTGCCGTTGGTGAGCGAGACAGCCGTCTCGGTGGAAGTCTCTGGCAGGGCATGGATCATGACTTAGCTGCTGCCATGTCTCGAGTCGTTGGTGTGGGTGAGCATGTCTTCAACAGTGGAGATCCACACTTTGAAGACTTCTTTTCAAACCATCCTGGTGGTGTCAATTTTGTCTTTGCAGATGGGCATGTGACCTTCCTCGCAAATAGCATGGCAGAATCTCTGTTTCAGGCGTTGTGCACACGTGCAGGGAATGAAACGGTGAATGGAGATTATTAGAATCTAAGGCCTCGGAGGACAAAGAGCATGCATCTTGTTCTACGATTTGTTTAGAAACGCACGAAGATAACATCAACACGTTTCATCAGAAGGGGGAGGCCTTGTGCCTCCCCCTTTTTGTGCGATGTTTCTACACCAGAGGGCCCCATAAACTCTGTACAACCCCAGAGTCGAGTGACACTCTGCTACGCGATTGATGGGAATCTCATCGTCTGTCCGGGCCTCCTCATCTATTTTTGGAAGTCGCATAACGTGGGAATACCAGCCCACTATCCACTCACTTCAGGACACTGTCGGACGAAAGGTTGCTGGAAATGATGAATCAGTCAGTATTGGTCGAGTCCACGATGATGATCTTGCCAAACATCACTGGATGGAACTCACACTGATAAAAGATTTCGCCTGGTGCATCTTGTGACACAACCCAGTGATACGCACCAGTTGTCTGGCCATTGCCAGTAAATCCACCGGCGTATACGTTTGATGGCCGATAGCCATCGCCAGTTGTCTGAAGATAAAATGGATGATCTGCTGCGTTCAGATTGAACAGATACGTCTGACCACGACGAACAATAAGCGTTGGATTATGCACACCATTAATCTCATAGGCACCAGCTCGTGCAGCAACGTTCAACGTGTGAGAAGATTCTCGGGCCGAGATATCAAGCGGTATTGTGTGTGGATTTTCTAAACTGTGAAACAGAGAGCCGAGTACGCCACCTTCGTTAATCCGAAGAAGATACTCTCTGTCGAAACGTTTCAAGTGAAGTTTGTGGTGAGAAGATGATTCGACAGCAGCAGTAATCGAAAAACCATAGAGCCCACTCGATTGGAGAGGCGTGCCGACATCCTTTTGAAGCGGCAGAACATCAGCCGATCCTCGTATCAAGTACAACTGGCTGGTTGAGTTATAGGCCAGTCCAGCCGTCCCATCGTTCTCAAGAACACCGAGAGCTTCCGTGGCAGCCGAGGTCATACGTTCACGCTTTCCTCTGCCATCGAGATACGACACTTCCACTACAAGGTTCTTCCCTGTATCCGAAGGAGACAGGCTATATGTTGTTGATGTCGCTGACGGAATGGGAACGCCATCTCGAAGCCATTGGTACCTGACATCAAATATGCCGTCTGCATCAGTCACATCTTGAGATACTGATAATTCAGAACCCGGAAGTGGAAGGCCTGTGATGTCATCGTGGCCACTCGGTGCAGCATTTGGTCCTCCAACCAGAGGACGTGATGCATTACTGATGGGTATGAGTGCACCAATACCAGTGGCCTGACGAGACTGTCCAAATGCATCACTCCTTCCAATCAGAGGCAGATCCCATCCTGCCTGCAGGGCAATGCCTTGATTGTGTAACGGTGAAGTATCAGTCGGTTGATAGTTGCCTGTTTTTGAAACACGAAAGCTCGGTTGAGCATCAGTCACAAAAAGCCCAGCCGCAACATCAAGTGGGTCTTTCCGAACGGGTGTCCCTTGGTAATTCCACACAAGGTTTCCACCACCGCTAAACGTCACAGAATCTGTCACACGGCCGCTTCCAGCATTCACCCGGAGGGCGTATCCGCCCAAAGAACCGTCTGCTACAGACACATTGTTCGCCATTCGAACATCCAGTCCGAGATCTGTTGTGCCGTTGTTATCTGGCTCATGCGTGATTCCGATATTCAGGCCAGTATCAAGCTCCCAGATCGTTCCATACAACGAGTTCAGAACACTTGTGTTATGGATAATATCAACACGATCTGTTGCATGGCTATTCACACCAGAGAGAGCATTCAGGTACGTGACATTATTCGCAATAAGAATGCGTCCTGTAGCGTCGTCGGCAAGCCAGGTGTCGTTGTCCTGCCACTCTGGCGAGATGCCTTTGCCCTCGTCGAGATGAGGAGTGATAAACGTCTTTGAAGGCACCCATGAAAAAACCTCATTGAACACATGGTGCACCGTGTTGTTTGCAACAACAATTTTGTAAAGATTGCTCTGATCATCCTCGACTGGTATGTCATGGGTTGTTTCCCACGGCTCAATGCCCATGGTTCCAAGTGATGACGTCCGAGTGGCATCATGGACTTCGTTGCCAATGATGTTGACGTACTCGCTGCGAATCGACTTGATTGCAGTGCCCTGAATATGGTGAACATGGTTGTCCAAGACATCGATATATTGTGATTGCCGAACAAGAATGCCCTGGCTTCGTGAATAGATCGGGCGTATGGAGTTGGCAAGCGTGCCTAGTGAGCCCGGTGTTGAGTAATGGTCTTCAACGTACTCCGCCGTACTACCGTATGGGACACGATAAAAGTAGTCATACGTACCATCTGTGCTCGCAAAGTGGTCGTAGTCTGCGCGGGAGTAGCCTTCGTTGGTCGTATTGACACGATAAAGAAATTGAAGTGCTGAGGCGACATCACCACTTATATGCTCAACCGCGCCCTTGACTTCAAAGCCAATAATACGAATGTGCGAACTGTTTTGAATAATGAAGCCTGCGTAATCATCTGTGCGTACCGTCGTTGTGTCATCCCACGCTTTAAATGTGATGGGAGCATCTGGTCTTCCATGCAGGTTATTGATTTTGACGCCTGCACTGCCGGATCGCCACAGATAGGGATCCATTGGGTTATTGTCATAGCGAAAACCTGAGTTGTAGTCATCTGCTGCATATTCACCAACAAAGTAAACCGTGTCTCCAGGCTGCAGAAATGGGCTGCCATTGGATGAACGGAGAACGGCAGCCGTGGATTGAAATGGACGTTCAAGGGAAAGACCGTCATTCGTATTTGAGCCGGTTGCCTTATCAATAAAAAATGTTCGTGATTGGGCAACATAGGGTTGTGCCCGAGCATGAACCACACGACTGGGTGCGTTGGAATTCGATGCAAAGATTCGTATCGCGGGGAGTTTGTGCAGAGCATTGACCGCATGAGCACCAGTCGATGTCAGTTGTATGACACGTTGCTGAAAATCAATCGCATAATATGGATTGCCATGGATATCAGAAGGAGCATGTCCGTCTGGGGTCGCCCAATACAAATCGGAACCATCTTCTTCAGGATCCGTAATCAAGAAATCTGCTGCTATGTCCCCTTGGTTGACAGGTGAGAGAAGTGGGTTGAGGTTGCGGCCACGAAGGGAGAGTGTCGGAAGTTGATTCTCCGGTTCAATCGTGACCGTAATCGTTGCAGGAATTGATGCGGCACTACCATGTGTGAACGCATACGTAAATGTATCGTCTACGGGTGAAGCAACATCGCTTCCTCCATGCTCATAGTATGCTCGACCTGTCGGACGAACATACAACGTGCCTTCGGCTCCCGTGACCTGCTTGTATCCAAAAACATGTGAAAATGTCGGATGATCGGCGTCTGCAAGTTGTGACCACTCGATGTCATTCAGTGAGGCTATGACAGTGTTTCCAGATGGATCAATAAGATCATCATTCTGCAGGAGCATGAGTGGTGACAGGAGTGTATCTGCACCCTCTTTGACTGTTACGGAATCATTTGTTGCTTGGGCCGTCCGCTTGATATAGGAGTAGCTCACAAATGGTTGTGTCTGCACAGGTGATTCACTGCTGTAGATATAGTGTCGCTGTGCTCCATTTTGTGCTGTGGAGGTTGAAGCAGATGAATTTGCCTGGTTTGCTGCGAGTAAAAGAAATGCGAG
>PVBE012884847.1_pt1 | contig 14061 bp, 12 predicted proteins | sample 1631181 | NCBI WGS metagenome assembly PVBE01 (sample SAMN08397723, study PRJNA350692) | Marine metagenome, whole genome shotgun sequencing project. | isolation source: water | place: Pacific Ocean | collected 2012-04
TGAATCATTAATAAATTTTTTAAGCTTGAAGGACATTAGACTTTCAGTGACTTTAATAATCTCCTCATCTAAATTTCCTTGTTTAACATCCATCCCTTTTTTAATACATTCCTGAGCTGCTTTTTCACTTGAAATAGTGCAATTAAAAGTTCCATCAGCATCAAAAACATGATAAATTACAGGTCTCTGTTCCTCTAGATATTTAAGACGATTACTTAAGTAATAGATCACATATTCTGGTCTATCTTCCATCTTTATTTTTAGTTTTTAATAATAAATACAAAAACCAAACCAATAAGTTCAAATTAGCTTTTATATATAATGGCAATTATCATTAATTTATTGTTTCATCATTTCTTATTTATAGAATGGCTTAACGAAGAAATGGAACAAAAAAGGGCGTGTAATTTTAAAATTCCTATTTAAAAAGGATCAATATTTTAAATTTGCTAAATAATTTAATAATATCTGGAATTTTTTATGATTGCATTATTATACATACTAAAACTTAAGTGTCCTAAATGCAGAAAAGGTGACCTTTTTGTTAAGAACAATCCATATATATTAAAATCATTAAACGTGATGAGAAAGAGGTGTTCAGTATGTAATTTAAAATACGCTATTGAGCCTGGATTTTTTTTTGGAGCTACCTACATTAGCTATGCACTTCAAATTGCTACAGCAATACTTACTTTTTTAACTTCATATTATATTTTTGATTTATCTACTAATTGGATTGTTTTTTATATAGTATTAATAATTCTAATACTTAGCCCTTATTACCTAGTACTTTCTAGATCTTTTTGGATTTATTTTTTTGTTCCGTATGATAATAAATCAAACAACATGAATCAAAAAGAGAATAACATCATCTAAAATTGTATAGTTACCATCTTTAATTAAATATTTCTGCCTTAAAATAGTAGTAGTGATTATTTACAAATAAATTTTATTTAATTGTATTTCTATTTTGGTATTATTTTTGTGAACATCGCAAAATATATTTATAAACCCTAAAACTCAACCATGAAAAAAGCAATAACTCATCTATGTACAATATCTATGTTTACTTTATTTGTATTAAGCGGATGTCAAAAATATGATGACGGAGGATTAAGATCTAAAGGAGAAGCACGTTTAACCTCAAAAACTTGGACTTTACATAAGTGTGAGCTTATTTCTTTAGATACTATGTATTCTACTGTAGAAAAAACTGTGGATATTTTTGGTTGGGATCCAACCTATAATAAATATGCAGAAATTACTAACGTCACCAATGAAATTTTAATAAAAGATTTAAACCTTTATTTTTCAAAAGAAGGGGTTTTAGAATTAAGCTGTAAAAAAAATAACACCAATATCAACGAAGTAGGTACCTGGAACTTAGACAACACATATCATGTGGATATAAGGACTGAGGGTATCAATAGTATTCAACTTACAAATGAATTGTTTTTTAATCCCGAATATATGTCAATCCATAAGTTAAAAAACAACAAATTAGAAATCAATATTAGAACATTTCCTGTTGATGGATGCTCTTTTACTCCAAATATTTACTCTTCAGACAATTGTCTTAACACTCATTATGATTGCCCTGTATGTAATATTGATAATTCACATTGTTATCATAACCCAAAACCTGAAGCTTACAGATTTTACTTTAAAGGGAATTGATTAATTAATCTTAATTAAAATCTTCAAAAGACTTATAAATCAATAAGGCTTTTTTAAATATTCACTTTATAAGTAAGTTGTTCATCAGTAACACAGTTGGTCCATTTTACTGAATATTCCCCATATTTCAATACAGGAATTTCTCTTTGATTATCTAAATCCAATTTTTCTTCTCCAAGAAATCATTCGATTTGATTGAAATTTCCATCACAACCTGACTTTATTAGCTCGGTTTTTAAAAACAAACTCAACGCTAATTACCTAAGGTTCAATAATTAACTTTTAAAAATTTTACTTTATCTTTAGAAAAAATATAAAACTAATAAGTATGAAAAAATTATATGTATTAACGATTAGTGCTGTTATGTTGGTTGCATGTGGAGAAAAAAAAGATGAGAAAAAATCTATATGTGACTGCATGAAAGAAGCAATGAAAGGTGATGTAGAAGAAGCACCTGCTGGTTGTGAATGGATGGATAAATTAACAGAAGCTGAACTAGAAAAAGAAATGATCTCTGCTATGAAGGATTGTCCAGATATGATAGGGTATTTTATGTTGGGAGAGGATAATGTAGAATTAGAGGACATGAATGTAGAATTAGAGGACATGCCTGCACAAGCAATAGAAAATTCTAGTACTAGCAATGCTAGCATTGCTTTAGATGATTATGAAGCTTATGTAAATGAATACCTTGAAATAGTTAGTAATATCAAAAATGGTAATGCTGAAGAATGGAAAAGATATGAAGAATTTTCAGGTCAAGCAGATCAATTAGGTATTACGTTGTCAGAATTAAGTACTGAGTTTACTGAAGAGCAAGCTGAAAGATATCAAGAGCTTAATCAAAAAATTACAGACGCTGCTATGAGTTTATACAAATAATTTATTTGTATTCAATTACTATACTACACCAAAAACAAAAGCCCCTTTGCAATGCAAAGGGGCTTTTGTTTTAATGTCGGGGTGGCAGGATTCGAACCTGCGGCCTCCACGTCCCAAACGTGGCGCGATAACCGGGCTACGCTACACCCCGAGAATTATTCATTAGGGACTGCAAAAGAAATAAATTCTGCGACTTCATCAAAATAAAATCAAAAAATAAATAGAAAATAAATCTTACATTTTAGAATTAGAACGAGATGCTTTAACTAAAGCTTCCAATAAAAACAATTCATTCTTGTCATTTGCAGGGAAAGTCTTAAATATAACATTACCCTCACTCCTAAGAGCAATATCTAACATACCTAGGCCACCACCACCTTTTTTATTGATTATTCCATTTTTCATTCTTTCAAGACAAAGCTCCTGAATTTCATGCTTCTCTAATTCTAGAATTTTTTTAAATCTAGCTTGAAGAGAAATACATTCATCTTTATCAATAAAATTACCAACAATTAACTTAAAGTTCTTACCATATTTTAATAGATAAATCAATAAGTTAACTTTTTGATCTAATTTGTCGCTTTGCTCAACACTGTGCCTATATGCATTTTCTAAAGACTCAACGACAATACCAAAAAGTCTCTTACAAGATTGTTTATCTAAATTTTGTAAAATAAGTTTTTGTTTTAACTCTTCAATAACATCATTAATCTTATTGTAGTCAAACACATCAGACTTGTCATAAATTAATTCAAAGCTATCTGAATGTATGTATTCCTTTAATTCTATATCGAAATGGGGTAACATTAGCAATCTAATTTAATTAAAATTAAATATAACAACTTATCGTTCAAGATAAAATATTATTTCGCTCAGGTAAAAGCGTGTTTTATGTAGATAAAGTTAATTAAATATGTGTTTAATTCCAAATAAACATAGATGAGTTTATTATTTTAAAAACAAATAAAAGAAAATTATATTTGCAAAAGAAATACAGAGAGGTGGCCGAGTGGTTTAAGGCGCACGCTTGGAAAGCGTGTTAGCGCGAAAGCGTTACGAGGGTTCGAATCCCTTCCTCTCTGCTTATTATATATCCCTCTTCTTTAAAATGAAATAAGAAACCAAAACAAAAAGCATTACATAAGCTACACCAAGCCCAGCTCTTTCCTTTTCTGTCATCATATACTCAAACCCATCAGGAATAATAGGAACAGGAATCAAATTTGAAAAAGTACTCAAAGGGAAAAATTGAGAGTAATCTTTTGCAAATAAACCAAGCAATCCTTCAAGAAAAGTAGAAAGAAGATAAAACACAATTGCTAAAGCTGGATTTTTTAAAAGATTAGCTAAGAAATAAGCAAAAATAAAATATCCGAAAGTGCATATAAAATAGAAACCAATATACCTTATGCCTTCAAATAAATCTGAAGCAGAGCCATATATAGCACCAAATAATACTGAAATAAGAAATGCATAAGCGGTAATCAAAATCGACAAGAAAACAACGACATAAAATTTAGAAAGTATTATCTCTTTTTTACTTAATCCATCAATCATATTCTGACGTTGGGTTTTATATTTTATCTCATTACAAGTAAAACCAACAATAATAACTCCAATTATTAAATTAAAATAACTAGAAATATACGTAACATAATGATATACGTCAGGAAATTGAAAAATTGAACTAGGAAACGCAAAACCCTTATAATTCATTACAGACAAGCTTAAAAAAATAAATGGCAACAAAAAGGCATAAACTATCAGAATGACCTTGAATGTATTTAGCCTTTTTAACTTTAGCCACTCTATATAAATAAGATTCATCATGATTTATTAACAATTTTAAGAAATTGATTTTCTAAAGTCTCATTAAATTTAACAATCTCATTAAGTGCAATACCCTTTTTAAAGAAATAACTATTAATATCAGCTGGGTCTTTGTCAACTCTTACACTTAATATTAATTTATCATCCTCCTCCCTATAAATTTTAATATCAGGATCCTGTTCTACAATTTCTTTTAATCTAATCAAATCAGAAGCTCCCACTTTAATCAACCTTGTATCTTCATTGCCAATAATATCACTGATAGTTCCAGTACGTATCAAATTTCCATTTTTTAGGATTGCACAATGAGTACATGTTTTCTCAATTTCATCAAGTATATGTGAAGCAATTAATATTGTTTTTCCTTGATTTCCAATTTGGATAATCAATTCTCTTATTTCCGCAATACCCTGAGGATCAAGCCCATTTGTAGGTTCATCTAAAACCAGCACTTCAGGATCTCCTAACAATACAGCTCCTATAGCAAGGCGCTGCTTCATTCCTAAAGAAAAAGTTTTAAATTTTGAGTCCTTTCTATCTAAAAGGTCTACCTTCCTTAACGATTCAGTTATTTGGTCCGACACATTCTGAATACCCTTAATCTTAGCAACAATTTTAAGGTTTTGATATGCAGTCAAATAAGGATAAAAATTAGGAGTTTCTAATAGAGAGCCTATCCTTTTTCTATTACCATCCTTGGAACCATTCCCAAACCATGAAAAAGATCCTTTGTCTTGCCTTACAACGCCAAGCAACATACCTAAAGTAGTTGTTTTTCCACTCCCATTAGGACCTAATAATCCAAATATCATTTTTTCTTTAACCTCTAACTTTAGATTATTAACAGCTTTAATTTCCTTATAGCTTTTTGAAAGATTTTCTATCTGAAGAACTGGTAGTGACAAATTATTTTTTAAGACAATATACAAGAAAATAAATTGAAGAATAAATTAAAAAATGTTAAACTTATTCAACCTTCAAATTCTGCAATTCAAATTTAGTAAGAATCTGTACATTCTCAGAGTGGTAATCATTATCAGTGAATTGAACAAAAAGAGACAAGAATGGATGTTCAAAATCTTCACATTTACCTACTAATTTAGCATATGGAGCTAAACTAAATTCTCTTAAATACTCTAATGAATTTGAATTACAATTAACACAAACATCATTATACCAAAGTATTTCCTTCCATGAAATAGACTTAATAGTTGAGCTTGTATTGGTTACCTTTAAAAGGATTAAATCCATATCAAACCCACCTTTTTGTGGAGCACAATTTATTTTTTTTGTATGAACTTCAATGCCATCCTTAGATTTATAAAGCTCCCAATCATTTGATTGTGCATTACAATCAAATAAAAATATTAATGAAAAAATTAAAAAGTGAATTTTATAATTCATGGTCATTTAAATTATTGTAATTACCTAATAAGCATAACATGTCCTTGAAATTCCCTTAACTCACCAGACAGTAGCTCATTTGCCCTTATCTTCCAAACATAGACATCTGATTTACACAAGGAATTGGATCTAAAATCAACTCCATTCCATTTTTGTTCTAAATTAAAAGATTTAAATATAACCTCTCCCCATCTATTAAAAATATACATTTCAAAAGAATTAGGTTGATAACCAGTTAAATAAGGAAAAAATTCTTCATTAATACCATTTCCATCGGGTGAAAAACTATTAGGAACATATATAATAAAATCTTCCTGAACTTGAATTTCCATACAAAACTGATCCAAACAACCATAAGAGTTCAATGCTGATAAACAAACTTCATAAAATCCAGAAACATCATTAGGAAATGTAAAAACAGGATCTACTTGAATAGATTGCCCTAAGTATCCATTTTCTCCAAAATCCCAAATAAAGCTTGTGGAATTTGAGGAGGAAGCATTACTGAAATTAACAACCGGATCTAACATAGATACTGGATTAGCAGAAACAGAAAAGTTTGCAACTGGATAATCATAAACACAGATTAAGTCTGAATAAGTAATGCTATTTGAACAACCTTGATCAGAAGTCATAAACAAACTCACATCCCAACAGCCAATAGAATCAAAAATGTAATTAGTACTGCCGCAATCAAAAGAAGTTCCGCCATCACCGAAATCCCACAAGCAACTTGATCCAGACACACTAACATTCTCAACAAAATCTACAGTTAAAGGAACACATCCATCAATTGTATTAGCAATAAAATCTGGCTGAGGCAAAGGATTTATAACAACGCTAAGTGTATCTATTGCTAAAGGAGATTCGCATCCATCAGTAAGAGTAACAGTATATATAATATTTGAAGTTGGACTTACATTCTGTGTAGAGCCAATACCAACGCCTTGATCCCAACTATAAAGATACCCAAACCCAATACCACCAGCACCTATCGCATTTATATCAACACTATCACCAAAACAAATAGAAGTGTCATTAAAAGCATCTACCGATAATGGAGGATATAAATACACATTAATAGGAAGAGTATCTGAAGAACAACCATTAGCATCAACTGCATGAACATAAACCATAGTATCAGAAATAGGAACTATTGAATTGCTTATTCCATTAGGCAAACCAAGATCCCAAAAATAATCAACCATACCACTTCCCCCTGTTGAGCTAGCAAATAAAATAGCTGATCCCCCTATACATACCGTAGTATCAGAACTGACATTAAGAACTATCTGATTAGGAGAAAATATATTTACTACCTGAGAAGCAGAACAAAGGTTAGAATTCTCAACTGTAATTGTATAAGAACCTGCACATAATGAATCAAATGTGCCAATAGAATTATTAAGTGTACCACTTGTTCCAGTTAGAGTAAAATCGTTAGCTAAAGAAGCTGTAACATGAATTTCTCCTGAACAATCTCCTACACAAAATTCATCAATAGTATTTACAGCATCAATAACCACTTGAGCTGGATCATTGATCACAAAAACAGTGTCAGCCTGACAAAAATTATCATCCAAAACAGATAAGCCATAAGATCCCGAAGATAAATTCTGAGCATTAGGGCTAGTAGAGGAAGCAGTTCCAACAGGATTCCAATCATAAGTATACCCAAAAGACTGTGTTCCTCCAGAAGGTATAACAATTGCTTGACCATCGCTCCCACCAAAACAGGAAGGGTCAAAAGTTGAAAATGCCATTGTTAGTTCAGTTGGCTGCCCAATAATTATTGTGTCATATAAAGTACATGGAGTTTGATCTACAACTTCAACATAATAAGTTCCAGCACAAAGTCCACTTGCAACATTACTAGTTTGCCCAACCAAAGTTGAGTTTGTAGTTAAATCATACCATTGATAGGATATAACCCCTAGACCACCAGATTGTGTAACAGTAGCAGTTCCATCACAAGAACCATTATTCACATGACAAGAATTATCTGTTCCAGTTATTGTTAATGACATAGGACAACAATTAGCTCCCTGATTCAAAACAGCTGTTTCATTTAAAACACAACCTGCATTATCAGTTAATGTAATGTTATAATTACCAGGTGGTAAATTGGTAAAAACCTGACTCCCTAACCCAGAGAGAGTTTGATTTACAGGACCAGCAATGTCAATTGTATAATTTGGAGTACCACCAATAGGTGTTATTGAAATTTGCCCATTATTATCACCCATACAAACCTCATCTATAGTAGAAATTGTTGGGGTTGACATCCCTAATACAGTAATATTAATGGTTTCACAGCAATTAAAACCAGCGCCATCCGTAAAACAAACAGTAAATGAAGTATCAGAAGTAACTGTAACTGTTTGACTAGCTGGATCACCTACAGGTCCTGTTGTCCCCAAAATATTATCCCAATCATAATATACTGTATTACAATTTTGAGCAGTAATAGTGACATTGTCAATACCCCAATGATCACAGCATGTACCTGAACTTCCACTTTGATACCAATGAAAAATTGTAGATGTAGTTTGTGCTGCAACAGGAATTGCAAAACAATATTGAGCCCATGATAAGTATGGTCCACTTGATCCACCATTACTAGGCTGAAAATAATTAATGAGATTCCAATTAGTACCACCATTAATAGAATACTCTAAATAAACTCCTTCATTTGTTAAATCAGGACCTTCACAAGAACCTGAACCACCTTGGGTTGCCATATCTAAATAAAAACAGATATCACCTCCACAAGAGACATCCAAAGGAGCTGTTTCTAGGGTTCTTGGAGCAGCTGTAGTATTGCCCATCCACATATAGGCACCTCCATCAATACTAGGATCACAAGGGTTATCAAACTGACCAGCAGGAGACACATTCCAACCAGGTCCAGCTGTACCAGAATCAAAATCATTATCTAAAACTAGTGTTGTATTTCCTGAGCCTGTTGCAGTTAATGTTACATTCCCCCCTCCACAAGGAACTGTTGTAGAAGATGCGCTAATAGTAACAACGCATTGTGAATTGACCCTGAAAAAAGAAATAACAAATACAAAAAAGATGAATATTTTAAGCCTGTTTGATATTTTAGAATTTAAAACTAACATTTAACTGAATAAACAAATATAAACCTTTTAACGCCTGAATAACAAGAAGTTGCTTCTGTGCTTAATATTTATTTATTGCTGATAAATTAGCTAGACAACAATATTATAATATTTTAAAATAACATAAATTCATTAATTTTATCTATTAAACAAAGCATATATGTAATATTCCAAATGAAAAAAGAACCACTATTTGAGCTAATAAAAAAAATGAAACAAACTGAAAAAGCTTATTTCAAAAAACATTCTTTTGCATATAAAAAAGGCTCAAAAAACAATTTCATCTACCTATTTGAATTAATTGACAAACAAAAGGCTTATGACGAACGTAAACTCAAAAAAGTTGTTGGCACTAAATATTTTGCTCAAAAAAAACAACATCTAAATAAAAAAATTCTAGAATCCTTAAAAAATTACCACTCAAAAGACTCTACTAAAACTCAAATTGAAGCCCTATTACATGAATACAGGATCTATTTATCAAAATCGATGTTTCGTTCAGCTGAAAAATCTATTACTAGAGCTAAACAATTATCATTTAATTCTGAGAATTACCAACTATATCTACACGTATTAAAAAATGAGATTGAATTACTAAAAAACAATAATGATCTTGAAAAATTAAACAACCATCTAAACTCCTATAAAATAACTGCTAAAAACATTAACAAAATAGTTAATGAACACATTAAACTTGAAGAGCTATACATCAATATTATTTTATGGAATACTAAAATGGAATATATTAGAAGTAAAGAACAATTAATTGATCTTAAATCAATATTTAACAACCACAGTAATATTAGAAGAGCACCTAAAAGCATAAGATCTAAGTGTATTTATTACTATTCAATTGCTATTTATAATTACCTACAAGGAATTCATAAAGAATCATACAATAATTTTCAAAAACAACTAGAGTTATTTCAAAATACAGCTTGGTTGAAAGAAGAAATGTCAGATTACATACGATGCCTAGCAAACAACTGTTTCCTAGCTATTATTTTAAATAAAAACAACGCTTATAATACATGTTTAAATAATCTGAACAAGATTCAAACAGAAGATCTATTCCTAAAAATGATTTTACAATATTATCAACACCTATTAACATTAAAATCACTCACTCACACAAAGCATTATACCAAAGCAATGGATCTTATTAAAGATGAAAATGAATCCATAATAAAAATTGAAGAAGTCATAATAGATAAAAACATACTTCAAAATGAAATGATGATTATGACTTTTCTTAAAATTGAAATTCATATACTTAACAGAGCCCCTAATGAAGCATTAAAAATTATTAACAACTATTTAAATCATCACAATAAAGCTCTTAAAAATGACACCTTTATAATTTCAAGATTGCTGAACATAATTATTCATTTTGAATTAAACAACCTAGAATATATTGAATATGAATTAGATTCTATTAAGAGATGGCTAAAAAATAAAAATGAAAAGTTTAAATTAGAAAGGTCATTATTAACTTATATCAAAAAGATATTATACATCAGCAATAAAAAAGATTTATTACCCTTACATCAAAATATGATAAAGAGAATCAACCAACTAAAAGGTGATCCATTTGAAAGAGCAGTTATTTATGTTTTTGACTTTGAAAGATGGATCAAACAAAACTTAATTGAATCTTAAACACATACATTTTACATGTGACATGATTCATCAATAGAAATAAATCTTTTAGCAAATAAAAATCTATTCTGATAATAGCTAATATCACTATAGTTATCTATCACAACTCCTCTATTTGTTGCATGTATCATTTGAAAGGAATTTTCAGTTTTACAAATAACCAATGAAACATGTCCTACTTTATCAGAACTCATATTTCTACTTTTAAAAAACAAAAGATCTCCTTCTCTTATATCTTCAAAATCAACATTTTGACCTATAGACGACAATCTACCTGATGACCTACTTAATAAAATATTATATTTATTAAAAATGTAATAAATGAAACCACTACAATCAAAACCTTTTTCAGAGCAACCACCATAAACATATTTAGTTTTTAAAAATCCCCTAGCTGTTTCAAAAATAGAATCTAATAAATTATAGGATAATACTGCAGGCTGATCATTATTCTTATAAGACCAAATTGAGTTTTGCTGGCCAGTTACATTAACAAAAGCTGAAAACAGAATAATAATCAAAAACAATCTACAGCTTTTGGTCATAGCTTCTTAGTAAAAGATGATTCGTTAAAAATAATTTTACTATCTGGGAAATCTACTGATATAAGCTTTTTAATTTCAGATAGTACTTTTTGATTTGGATCTTTAATCGGAATACCTTCACCAATCTGCTTAATTGAAACTATATTTCCACTAATAAATTTACCTTGTTTATCTACATTCACTTCCACAATAGGAGCAATTCCATTAACTCCTTTTAAATTAAACCTCCTATAAGTACAAAAATTTCCTAAAGAATAACATATTAACCTGTCCTTATAAATTTCCATAGCCCTAGTTACGTGTGGACCATGACCAAAAACAATATCTGCACCATGATCAATGACCTGGTGGGAAAATTGATGTACATTCCCCCTATTCTCTCCATAAAAATATTCAGTTTTTTTAGTAACATGTGTTTTTGAGGATCCCTCAGCTCCACCATGAAAACTAACCACTACTATATCACAAATAGAATCTAACAATGCAACTAAACGATTTGCATTTCCCTGATCAGTTATTTTAACTGTCCCTGAGTTAGGAGCAAATGCACAAAATCCAATCTTTAAATTATTAATGGTTACCGTATCCCATGGAATAGATTCAAGTCCAGCAAAACAAAATCCTTTTTCATTTAAAACTTTTACAGTATTAATCCTACCTGATGTTCCAAAATCTCCGACATGGTTATTTGCAATGGATAAAAGGTCAAAACCTGCATCATTAAGCTGATCAATCAAATATTCAGGCTGCCTAAAGGCATAGCAAAGTGAAGGATCTGAGCATTTTTTTACATTCCCTCCTGAATTTAGAACTGTCCCTTCTAAATTGCCAAAAGTAACATCAGCACTTTTCAGTATCTCTTCAACATCCTTAAGTAATTTAGTTCCTTTTGGTGGGATATATGTATCCGATGGATAATTAGTCCCCAACATCATATCTCCAACTCCAATGAATTTATAAGTGTTTTCTTGAGAAGAAAAACTTAATAAAATAAAAAAACAAACATGTATTGTAAATAACCTCTTCATATTTTACATAATTAAAATCACAATCTAAATCCTACTACACAAACATCGTCCATTTGCTCATATACACTTTTCCAAGAATTGAATTGTTTTTCTACAATAGTTTTTTGTTTAATCATAGGTGTTTTATATAAAGACAAAAATAATTTTTTTAAACGAGATGCTTTAAACTTTTTATTCATTTCACCTCCAAACTGATCTACATATCCATCAGAAAACAAGTAAAAGACATCATCTTTTTGAATATCGATTTCCTGAGATATAAAATCATTCATAACTTCATACTTACCCACAGGTTGCTTATTGCCTTTAACAACATGAATCTCTTCATTTCTTACGTACCACAAAGGATTATTTGCACCAGAAAATCTCAATTTATTTCCCTCAATTACACAAAGTGCAATATCCATTCCATCCTTCACGTCTTCTTGAGTATTTTTACTTAATTCCTCAATAATAATAGATCTAGCTTTATCTAATATCATACCAGGGTCACTTAAGCCATATTCTTTAACTGACCTATTTAAAGCATTATGACATAACACACTAACAAGAGCCCCAGGAACTCCATGACCTGTACAGTCAGCTACAGCAATGAATTTAAATCCATCAATAGACTCCATCCAATAAAAATCTCCTGCAACAATGTCCTTAGGACGATAAAAAACAAAAGATTCATTAAACATCTCATCTAACTCTTTATCGTTAGGCAAGATAGCTTTCTGAATCCTTTCTGCATACTTTATGCTATCAGTAAGATCTTTATTTTTAATTTGTATAATATTCTTCTGTAATTCGACTTTGTCTTTTTGAGCACTTATTAATTTGTTTTTCTTTCTGTATTGACTTAAAAAATAAACAATCAAAATAATCATCATCATCATCAGACATCCAGCAATAATTAATAGATCTCTTTCATTTTCAATTTTTTCTCTGGCAATTTTCTCTTTTTCTTCTTTTTCTCTACTTAATAATTTTTCTTCTTCTAGCTTATCAACTTCATATTTAGCCTCCATTTCAGAAAGTTTAACCAGAAAATCATCAGAATTTAATGAATCCTTAATTAAATTATACTCTATGTAATAATCTGCTGATAGTTTATATTTTTTTAAGGCATAATAACAACCAGCAAGTGTTTCTAGCGCAAATGACATTGTCTCCTTTTGATCATTTTGCTTAGCTATTTTTAAGCTCATTTCTGCATATTCTATAGATTGTCTATGAAATCCATTTTTTAAATAAGCCAGACCTAACACATAATTCATATGAGCTACATCATGCATCAATTGATAATCTTCTGCAATTTTTAAAGCCATATTGAAATAAACAATACCCTTTTTAAAATTCTCTTTCTTTGAGTTTATATAGATATCACCAATATTATTATAACAATTCAAAATGATCTGCTTGTCATTAATCTCTTCACCTAAGGAAAGTGCTTTTTCATAAAATGTTAAAGCATTGTCTAAATTATCTAAATGTTTAGAATTTTTTCCCATATTTACGTAAACAGAAGCATATCCCCATTTATCATTTTCATCCATATAGGTCAGTGCTTTTAAACAATACTCATTAGCCATTTTAAATTGACCTATTTGCTGATATAGACCTGAAAGATTGCTAGTTATAATTGAAAGACCAATAGAATCATTTCTTTGCTCCATTATTGGTATTGCTTTACTATAATATGTAATTGCATTAGTGTAATTACCTGAAAGATGGTAGCTGACTCCTGTATTAGCATAGCCCTTATAGATACCTTTTAGATAATTGATCTTTTTTGAAATGCTTAAGACATTTTTATAATATTCTATTGCTTCTTGACATTTTTATGCACTTTTTGCTCTTCACATCAAGAACCTCTGACTGGACGAGTGTGGACAGCTTGTCCATGTCAAGCTGGGCCGGACACA
>PVBE010213594.1_pt1 | contig 14059 bp, 11 predicted proteins | sample 1631181 | NCBI WGS metagenome assembly PVBE01 (sample SAMN08397723, study PRJNA350692) | Marine metagenome, whole genome shotgun sequencing project. | isolation source: water | place: Pacific Ocean | collected 2012-04
ACGTAGTCGAGGTTGTAGAGATCCTTGCAATTGGTGTGGATCATCAGCTTCACGTCCTCCGCGGGTATGCCGCGGAAGTTTCGCAACAGGGTCGTCCGTGAGTTAGGCCAGTCCGATCCGCTGTGGGGATAGTCGGTCGACCACAACAGGTGACGCTTGTTCATGTGATGTCGGTTCTCGATCCCGAACGTGTCGATCATGAAAGCCGCCCAGAAGTGCCGATGGAAGATCTCGCTGGGTGTGCCCTTCATCTTCTCGACGGCCTTCGTGTACCAGCGGTAGCGCGAGAACATGTCATCGCTCTGCTCGAGCAGGGTCGGAATCCAACCGATGTTGGCCTCGACGATGATCAGCCGCAGGTCCGGGAAGCTGTCCCAGATGCCCGCGAACATCAGGTCGCAGACGACCGGCAGTGTGTGCCCCCCGGATTTCACCAGACACGCGTTCGCAACGAACTGCAGACTCTCCCAGTTGGGGGCCTGGGCCGCTGCGACATCCCGATGGAAGCTGCCGATGTGGACCGAGATCGGCATCTTCGCCTCCTCGGCGAGGCCCCAGAATGCCCGGTCTTCAGGCTCCGCATCGAAGCTGCCGTTGGGAAAACGCGTGATGATGACCCCCTTGTGGCCGTTCTCGATGCTCCACTCGAGTTCCGCGACCGCATCGTCGACCCCAGTCGTGGGAATGATACCAAGGCCGACGAGACGACCGTTGGAACCGTTGCAGAACTCCACCATCCACTCGTTGTAGGCTCGCACGCAGGCGAGCTGAAGCGCGGGGTCGTCGCTGTAGCTGCCCGCTCCGCGCAGCGTGATGCTCGGGTATTGGACGCCCAGGTAGATGCCGTCTGCGTCCATGTCCTCGAGCCGTGCCTTGGTCTCGAAGTGCCCCGGACGCAGATCCTCGTACCGGAACCCCCACGGCTTGAAGTCCAGGTAGCCCAGGCCCGCGACGCCGGTGAGGCCGACCGGAAAGGTCCCCTTGCCCTGGTCGAAGTGCCAGAAGTCTCCGTCGTCCGTGTGAACGACGCGCGGCGCACGATCCTTCCACTTGCTGGGCATGCGGTCGAGCCACAGATCCGGCGGCTCGTTGACGTGAGCGTCGGCGTCCAGAATGGGATAGTCGATGGATGCGACTTCGTAGAAGAGATCAGACATTGCACTGCTCCTTGCTGGGTTCGTTGTCCGGGACCGAGCCGAATCGACCGCCGGGCTCGAGAGCCACTCGTGGCACCGATCGTCAGGGAAGGCACACCTCCGGCAGCGGGTGCCGGTAGAGCTTGGCCGCATTCTCGTGCGCGATCATGCGGATCTCCTCCGTGGGCAGGTCGCCGAGTACATCCTCCATCACCTGCTGCGTATCCGGCCAGGTGCCGTCGCCGTGAGGATAGTCGGACTCGAACAGGATGTTCTCGACCCCGATCCGGTGACGCGTGCCGATGGTCGATTTGTCCTCGAGTGCGGTGAACCAGAAGTTGCGCCGCAGGACCTCGCTCGGTGAGTTCTCGCTGTCCGGCCAGCCCTGTCCGTAGCCCGAGCGGGTCACGATGTTGTCGAGCCGGTCCATCAGCATGGCGACCCAGCCGATGCCTCCCTCCGACATGGTGATCTTGAGCTCGGGGTATCTCGCCGGGTAGGTGCTCCACAGCCATTCGGCGCAGGCTGCGAGGGCGAGCGCTTCGAACATGGTCGCGCCCAGCTCGAGCGCCGGGGCCTCGGGCGGGAGCGGCACGAAGCCAGCCGCGCCGACGTGCAGGTTGAGCACGGTGTCGGTCTCCACGCAGGCTCGCACGATGGGATCCCAGTAGCTGTTGAATACGGGAGGCAGGCCCAGCCGGTGGGGCTGCTCGGGCAGCGTCACGGCCCTGAAGCCGCGGGCCGCGTTGCGTCGGATCTCCTCTGCGCCCTTCTCGGGATCCGACAAAAAGGTGATCCCGAGCGGAATGATCCGCTCGGGATAGCTCGAGTACCACTCCTCGAAGAGCCAGTCGTTCCAGGCGCGAACGCACGCGAGCCCCAGAGCCTGATCCTTCGCTTCGGAGAACAGATGCCCCGCGAAGCCGGTGACGCCGGAGGGGAAGTTGACCGAAGCCCAGATGCCCCCGAGATCCATGTCCTTGATGCGATCATCAATTTTGTAGCAGCCGGGGCGGATCTCTTCGTAGCGCGAGGGCTCCATCCGGTAGTCCTGCTTCGCCCGGCCCGCGACGCACATGAACCCGATCTGGAAATACGGGGTGTCCTCGAACATCCAGACCTGATGGCCCTCTTCGGTCTCGATCACGCGCGGCGCCCGATCTTCGAATTGCTTCGGCATGCGCCCTTCGAAGGTGTGGGGCGGCTCGACGAGATGATCATCGGACGAGATGAAGGTGTATTTGACTTCTCGCTGTTCGGGATCCGGAAGCAGCGGCCCCGTGACGGGGCGCTGGATGCCGAGCTTTACCACTTTCACCATGACGGGCTACTCCAATCTGCGGACGGGATGTCTTGTGTTGCAGTGCCGCGAAGCCCTCGCGACGAGCCCCTTTCGATGCGCAATTGCATACGCCGACCGCTCAGGTCGTGTAGTAGACACTCTCCGGGAGCGCCGATTCGTCCAGCTCGACCCGGAACAGCTTCTCCGCGTTGCCTTGGAGCATCAGGGCTTGCTCCTTCGCGGGGACACCGACGAGGGATTCTTCGATCGCCTTGCGCGAGTTGGGATAGGTCGAAGTGGGGTGCGGGAAGTCCGCCTCCCACAGGATGTTCTCGACGCCGATCAGATCGCGCTGCTGAATCCCGCTGGCCTCATACCAGAAATTCACGTAGCACTGTCGTCTGAAATACTCGCTCGGCCGGATCGCCATGCCTTCGTTCCAGAGATGCTGCGACTCGTACTGGTGATCGGCGGTCTCGAGCAGATAGGGCACCCAGCCGAGCCCGCTCTCGACCGAGATGAAACGGAGCTCGGGAAAGCGTTCGAGCACTCCGGAGAAGATCAGGTTGGCCATCACCTGCACATTGCTCGTGATGGCGGTCACCGATGTGATGGAGATGCGCTTCATCGGGCTCCAACCGTCCCACAGATCGTGGTGGATGCCCGCGGAGCCGATGTGAAGCGAAACCGGCATGGATCGCTCTTGCAGGGCCGACCACAGCGGATCCCAATAGAGGTCGTTGAAGTGCGGGAACCCGAAGTTCTGCGGCGCCGCGGTCCACACCAGCGAGCGGTGGCCGAGCTCATGCGCGCGCTTCACCTCGGCGACGGCCAACTCGACGTCCCAGATGGGGATCAGGCATTGCGAAACGAAGCGCGAGCTGACGCCGCTCCACTCTTCTGCCAGGTAGTCGTTGTAAGCGCGTACGCAGGCCAGGCGTAGATCTGCGGGACCCCTGGTCGTGACGAAGGGACCCCCGCCGAAACCGGCGGCCTGGGGAAACAGCACTTCGGCGGCGACGCCGTCCGCGTCCATGGTCTTCAGCCGCTCACTGGCATCGTAGGCTGCCTTCGGAACCTCCGCCCAGTCCTTGACCACATCGCGCTCCGGACGCATGGCCGCGCAGCCGGTCCCGAGTGGGCGGATCAGCTCGCCCGCGTACCACCAGACGTCGCCGTCGTCCGTACGGCGGACCTGCGGACAGTCGTCCTGGAACTTTGCCGCAACGCGCGACGTCCAGGTGTCGGGCTTCTCCCAGCAGTGGTCGTCTGTCGAAATCGGAAGGATCTTCATCGGTCGGTTCCTCTCCCTAGAGCCTTCTGAGTCCCATGAGCCCCACGCGCCACGGGCCGTCTCTCCACGGCGCAGAACTCCCCATCGCTCAAACCCTAGCGCTCCTTCGCAACTTTTCTAGGTCGGCTCGGCAGGTCGTCGGGGAACGATTGCTTCGAGTCGAGCGCCGTGGAAGGAAACTCCATCAGGAGTTGCCGCTATGGAAAGCATTACGATACGGGTGTCAGTTAGGTCGAGCATCGTGTGGAAGGAGGCTGCATCAGCAGTTGCCGTTTATGGAAAGTGTTACGATACCGGTGTCAGTTCGGGTGCTGAGCTCCGCCGATCGGCTGGGAATGTCCAATGATGAATTGCCATCGGAAGTCCATTTCGCGTATATTGCAACCGCGATCGGTCAAGGCCTCGCTCGCTAGGTAAGATACGGGAAGACACGGGAAGATACAGGGAGACACATGAAACTCGGAAACTTCAACCTCATGTCCTACCGGCACCTGCCGGACGATTTCTCGAAGAACAACGACTCGATCTACATCGAGCTCCCTTCGGAGCTGATCGATCCCGAGAAGATGAACGTCGACTACAACGAATGGCTCGACGAGCTCGAATTCGCCGAGTCCGTAGGCTTCGACATGCTCGGCGTGAACGAACACCACAGCAACGGTTACGGCATGATGCCCTCGCCGAATCTGATGGCCGCCGCACTCTCGCGTCGCACGAGTGACGCCTGCCTGCTCGTACTCGGCAATACGCTTGCCCTCTACAACCCCCCGCAGCGTGTGGCCGAGGAGTTCGCGATGCTCGACTGCATCAGCGGGGGGCGACTGATTGCGGGCTTCCCGGTGGGCACCCCGATGGACACCTGTTATGCCTACAGCAGCAACCCGAGCGAGCTCCGGGACCGCCACTACGAGGCCCAGGAGCTGATCATGCAGGCCTGGACCCGACCGGAGCCCTTTGCCTTCAATGGACGCTTCAACCAGCAGCGTTACGTCAACATCACGCCGCGACCCGTGCAGCGTCCGCATCCGCCGGTCTGGGTGCCCGGTGGCGGCTCCGTGGAGACCTGGCGGTTCTGTGCGGAAAACGACTTCGTGTACTGCTACCTGACTTATTTCGGTTACCTGTCGGGTCAGGAGATCATCCGCGGCTTCTGGGACGAGATGAAGAGGTGCGGCAGGGAGCCGAACCCCTATCAGACGGGGATCGTCCAGTTCGTCGGCGTCGCCGAGACCCGGGAGGAGGCCCTCAAACTCTACGCCGGCCCCGCCGAGTACTACTTCAACAACTGCCTTCACACCCACCCGCGCTGGACCCAACCGCCCGGCTACGTGACCGAGGAAACGGCTCGCAGGAAGATCTTCTCGCAGGTGCAGGAAGCGGCCCGCCGCGGCCAGCTCAGCACCAGTGCACTGAGCGAGCTACAGGGAAACACCTTCGAGGACATGGTGGAACGCGGCTTCGTCGTCATCGGGAGCCCCGATGAGGTGGCCGACAAGCTGCGAGAGATCGTCATCTCCCAGAACGTCGGGAACCTGCTCCTGATCCCGCAGTTCGGCAACATGGACCTCGACACCGCGCGTTACAATACGGAGCTGCTGGGCAAGCGCGTCAAGCCGCAGATCGAGGGCATCTTCGCGAACGAGTGGGAGCACCACTGGTGGCCAAAGAAACTGAAGTCTCCCGCGCGCCCCGCGGAGCTGTCCCAATGAGCGGCCTTACAGAGCGCGTCGTCCAGGTGTCCGGTGGTGCCTGTCGGGTCTGGGAAAAGGGCGAAGGAGAGCCTCTCGGAGTGCTCCACGGCCTGGGGGGCTGTCCGCACTGGACGCCCTTCCTGGAGGAGCTGTCGCAGACGCGTCGGGTCGTGGTGCCGAGTCTGCCCGGTTTCCCGGGCGCCGACCAACAACACCGACAGCTCGACGGTCATCTCATGTGGATTGCGAGCACACTCGATCTGATCGAGGCCGCTGGACTCGCCGGGGCCGACCTCGCCGCGGCTTCCGTTGGCGCGATGCTGGCCGCCGACGCCGTGGCACTCGCCCCGGGATTGGTGCGCCGTCTGGTGCTGGCAGCGCCCTACGGCCTGTACGACAGCGACGATCCGACAAGCGATGTCTTTGCCACCACACCCGAGGAAACGACCCTGCTTCAGACGGCTCAGCCCGAGCTCTTCGCCAAGGCCTTCGAGCCGCCGGAAGATCCGGAGCAGAGCGCCGAGTTCCAGCTCCGCCAGTACCGAGCGACGGAAGCCGCGGCACGGATTCTCTGGCCCTTCGGAGACCAGGGACTGGCGACGCGCTTGCACCGCATTCGCGTGCCGGTGCTCCTGCTCTGGGGCGCCGAGGACCGCATCGTGCCTTCGAGCTACGCCAAGCGCTTTGCGACGGGCTTGGCTGGGCCTTCGGAGACGCATATCGTCGCGGGGGCGGGCCACCAGCTTTGGATCGATGACCCGGCCGCGTCGGCGCGGGCCATCGCGAAATTCCTGGCGGCCTGAAGCCAGCGCGAGACAAGGCGGAGGAAAGTGCAATGAGGTACTGGCTCACGCTGGTGCAGGTGCCGGAGAGCGACCAGCTGGTCGACATCGCGCGTTTCGCAGAACAGGTGGGCTTCCACGGGATCAGCGTGGCCGACCACCTCGTGATGCCGACGCAGATCGAGAGCCGCTATCCGTACACGGAAGAAGGCGAGATCTTCTGGCCGCTCGACGCTCCCTGGCCCGATCCCTGGGTGACCCTGGGCGCGATGGCCTCCGTGACGAACGAGCTCGGCCTGGCGACCAACATCTACCTGGCCGCCCTGCGCGACCCCTTCACTGCCGCCAAGGCCGCTGCCACCGCCGCCGTACTGTCGGCAAACCGGATCGTGTGTGGTGTCTCCGCCGGCTGGATCGCCGAAGAGTACGCGCTGGCCGGCATCGACTTCGCGAGCCGCGGCCGCCGCCTCGACGAGCAGATCGAGGTGATGCGCAAGCTGTGGACCGGACGTGAAATCGAACATCACGGAGAGTTCTTCGACATCGAACACGCGATTCTGTGTCCGGGCCCCAGCGAGCCGATCCCCATCTGGGTGGGCGGCGCCAGTCCGCCGGCGTTGCGGCGGGCGGCGCGTCACGACGGTTGGTTCGGCATCCCGAGCACAGTGGAGCAGATGCAGCCCTACCTGCAGACGCTCCGGCGCGAGCGCGAGGCAGCCGGCCTGTCCTGGGAGGACTTCGAGGTCTCGATCTCGTTGGCCGAACCCCAGACGCCCGAAAATACGGCCGAGCTCGAAGCGATGGGTGTTGGCAGTCTGTGCGTGATCGCACCGTGGGTGCCGTCGCCGTGGGGTTCCACATCGTGGTTCGACGAGAAGGCCGACCCGGGAAAGCTCGACTCCAAGCAATTCGCGATGGAGCGCTTCGCCGAGGCAGTCGTCCACAAGTTCGGCTGAGCCCGTCGCAGCCTCGAGTTCCGATTCCCAGATGGCCGAACATACCCACAGCCTGACCAGCACCGTAAGCGCGGACATCGTCTGGAGCTTCGTCAGCGACATGGATCGCTGGGCGCCCTTCTTGTTGGGTTACCAGAAACACGACAAGCGAAGCGACAGCGAGTCGATCTGGACTATCAAGGGCGATGTGGGCTCGCTGACCCGCATCGTCGACTTCCGCGTGCTGATCACGGAATGGATCGAGCCCGAGCGCGTGAGCTTCACACTCGAGGGGATCGGCGAGCCGATGCGGGGCGAAGGCTCATTCCGGCTCGAAGCGCTCGACCCCGAACAGGCAGCAGCCCAGGCGCCTGCTGCCGAGGAGCCCACCGTGGGCTTGCTCGTCCGGCTCTGGGCTGCACTCGTGCGCCGGGTGCTGGGCCGGGGGAGTGATGAGCGGCGCGCTCACAGCGCGGCGCGGGCCGAACCCGCAGCGGTGCGGTTGACTTTTCACCTGAGCCTGACGCCCGAGGGCACCATGGCGCCCATGATCAACGCCATGATCAGACCCGTCATGGTGGCCACGGCCGAGGATCTCGCCCAGCGCATCGTCGCGCATCTCGAGGATCGCTAGTCGAGCCATTCATCGACCTCGAGCGATTTATCCCCTCGATCCGGGATAGACAATAAAATGGGGTTCGCGAAGCATCTCGCGAACGTGCGAGATGCGGTCGCGGTTCTTGTTTCATTCGTGGTCTGCGGACTGCTGGCCGTGACTCTCTGGCGAGTGTGGTGATTCCGACATCACCGACATCACCGACAGCTCGCGAGCTCGCTTGACGAGCGCCGCCGTGCTCGGCTCGTCGCGGGCCAGTTCTTCCTCAAAGGCTTCATCACAGAGCGTTGCAATACTCTGCCAACGGGAAGAGTGCGCCCTATTCGGCCTCGAGCCCTATTCGACCCCCGCCAGCAGCACCTGGATCAGCTCCACGCGCGTGCCCCCCGGATCCGCTACGAACGCGATCTTGAACACGATCCCGGCTGCCTCGCTCGTTCGGGGCTCGACGAGCACCTCGTGCCCCGCGCTTCGAACGCGAGCCATTACCGCGTCCAGGTCGCGCACGCGAAACGCGATTCGACTGAGGGCATCGGACACGTAGGGCTCCTCGCGCGACGCGACCCAGTTGAGCACGAGCGACGCTCCGGGCGAGCTTGTCTCGCCCGTCGAATTCAGCGTGACCTCCCGGTGCTCGCTGCCTTCCTCGCCGATTCGCAATGTGGGCTTCAAGCCCAGAATCTCCACGTAGAACGCTTCGCTGGCCGTAAAGTCGAGCACATTGATCGCCGGAAACATGACAGCCGACTCGGGCACGGCTTGCGCCTGCGCCGCGCTCTGTCTGTCCGCCCCGGACGCCTCCTCCATCCCGGCATTCGGCGTCGCCGCGCATCCAGCCATCGCCGAGATCAGGACCGCCCCGGCCAGCCATACAATCGAGATCCTCGTCGTCATGTGCTTCTCCCCGTCGTTCGTTGGCTCGTGCGCTTCCATTATTGCGCGCTGTGCCTCTCATCCATAGGCACTAGAGCCCATTCGAGGGGCGAGCGCCAGACGCGAGCAGCGGAATGCCGCACTTGGCGCATAGAACAGACAGTGCATTTCGCCAGCGCCGATAAGTAACAGTGTGTCAATCAACCCGAAATTGCGGGCGGTTTGTCCCGATCCGGGACCCCGTCGCGATCGGTTCAGACAATTGGCGTTCCCCAATCTTCGTCGGCTACTTGCTTTCACACTGGGTGACCTCACCTCGGAAAGCAATCGGAATGTGCCTCGGCGCCACACCATCTGTCTGTGTCAGATTTCCATGCAGCGGAGATCCGTTTTGACCTCGCGGCTGGGCCGCCCAGAGTCGGACAGGGATTTCTTGCAAAGTACGCAGCAGCAGGAACGTGCGGAAGGCGCCCTTGCGTTCCTCGTTCCGGGAATGGAGACGTTCCTCGACCTCGGCAGGGCGTCCTCGGAGTGATGGGAAGGATCTAGCCCGGATTATTCGTGAAGGTCCTACTGCGGCGGCACATCTTCGCGCTCTGGCTGAAGAAATCGGCATCCGGCTGCTCGACGTAGGGTAAACTACGCCTTCGCGGCCGAACGCCGATTTCTTCAGCCAGAACACGAATCTGCACCGCCTCGCTACGGACCTTCACGAATAATCCGGGCTAGCGGGCCGCCGTGCGCCGCCGGCTCGCCGCGATACCCGCGACGCCGAAGGCGAGGAGGAGTGCCGCGGCGGCGATCAATCCCGGTTGCCGGAGAGCGGGGACCTGCACGGCGCCGAGATGAAAAACCGCCGGAGCCCCCATGGCGGCCGCCCAGCCTCCGGCGAGACCACTTCCGTGAAGGGACTCCTCCGTCAGGATGAACTGTCCCTCGTAGTCTCCCAGTGGGAGCGCGACGCCGCCGACGGGCAGGCGCTCCCATTCCCCGAAGACGCTCGCCGTCGATTCGGGGTAGTCCAGGTCATAGGCCGAAACGGGGTCGGGCAGGGCGACGTCGAACGTCGCGGCCAACAGCGGGCCGTCCTGTGCCGTGTGAGACCGCTGCGAGGTCTTCCGGAGGACGTGGTAGCTGCCTTTCGCCTCGAAGCCGACGGACGCACTCCCGGTCGCGTCGGTGACGAAGTAGTCGAAGACCAGATAGCCGGTGTAGCGAAACCTCAGTCCCGTAGGGCTGGTAGGGTCGAGGATGTCTCGGGTGGCGAGGTACAACGCGTCGTTCGGGTTGGGCGACGTGCCGTCTCCTTTGTCGTTCAGGTTCTGGCCGTTGGCCCAGGCGGAGCCGTTCCACTCCTCCCGCCACCACCGCCCAGTCAGGCCGATGCGCTCGTTCGCCTGCGTGCCGGAATCGCCGACGAGCTTGAGCTGATAAGCGAAGTGGGGCTTGAGATTCGCCGTCGTGAGGCTGCCGTGCAGCGTCGCCGCATGGGTGAAGAAATTGGCCGTCACGCGTGCCTGGGTGTAGTCGTAGTCGTCCCGGTAGGTCACGGCATAGACCTGGTCGGCCACGTCGATCCAGCGGTAGTTCCCCTGCGGACTGCTCGCCCCGGAGTCGATGTCCACCAGGGTGACGCTGACCGGCACCTCGGCCGCATGGCCGACCCCGAGCAGACCCATGGCGAAGGCCGATAGCCACGTCATTGCTGAAACCTTCGCGCAAGTCGCAATCATCGTCCTCGCACACCTCAGCGGCAGCATCGGCCGTCCAGTCAGTCTAGCCCCGTGGCGGACCTGACTCTCGAATCCGGATTCCAGACCCACCCGACGTCATCGGGCGGTGCACCGGGCACTCTTCGTGGAGTTCGAGGCCGGATCGAGGCTTTCCTCGCGCAACCGCCGCGCAGCCGCCAGAAACCCGCGCCTGTTCTCAGAAATCCGAGCGAAGTCGAGGATTACCGCTCTGTGTGTAGGCGCCCGGGACACGGGCGAGCAGATAGAACAAGTGACCTCAAATCTCCGAAATCCTAGTAGGATGCATGAGTTGAGCGAGTTCAATCGTTCTTGCCACAATCGACAGGGACTTACGAAACCATGACTCCGATGTCGGGCCGGAAATCCGTGCCTTCTCCAAGGCGCCTTCTCCAAGAGAGGTAATTCACGATGCCGAAGCGATTCGCAACGATCAAGGTCCTCACTCTGCTCGGGCTCTGCGTGGTTTTTTCGACTGCACCGGCAACGGCGATGAAGATAGAGATCGACAAGGGAAACTACGCATGCGCGGGTGACACGATGACCGTGACAGTCACTGACAACACGGTCCCGCTCCCCGCCCAGATCACGGTCGTCGTAGAGGCGTTCGATGAGTTGGGAGTTCTCCTGGACACCGAGACGGTCCGGAACTTCGTTCAGATCCCGGATCCGGTCGATCAGATCTTCGAGAGCACCCCAATGGCCGTGACGGACTCCGGAACTCCGTCGGATGAAGATGGCCTGCTACATGGAGTCTTCGCCGGCACCACGCAGGCGACGTATGCCGGCGGCATGATCCTGAGGGCCACAGCCAACCTCTGCAAGCCGACCGAGGTGAGCGGAACGGTCGGCGGAACCACCAACGGGGTGTCGTGGGCCGCCACGATCGCGGGGTCGATCGACTACGACGCCGGCGTCGGCACGGTCGTCATCAGCCCGACGCCGAATGACGCCATCTGCAGGGGCATGCAAGCCTTCACCGGAGCCGGGACGTTCGCGGGCACCATGGCCTCGGTCGTCCTGGGGCACGCGCAGGGTCCGGGGGAATTCACACGCGGCAACTTCACGCGCCGTCTTACGGTGAACGACAGCCGGTCGGGCAAAGACATCGAGTTCGAACACGTCGTCGCCTATGGCGGATCCGGCAACCTCGTGACCGCCGCGCTGACCCTGGGCGGCGAGATCGATCCAAACGATCCAGGGTTGATCGTCGAGCGCGATCCTTAGAGTCAGCACTTCATCCCGGACGGAAGCGATATCGCGCTCAGCCAGACACAAACCCTGCGTCTAATTGGCCTGGGCCCGCCGGTCGAGATCCGGCACGGCCCGTCACCGGTGCCACCCATCGTCATCCTCGATGGCTTCACGGTCATGGGGGACATCGTTCCCGCACCGATTGCACCCATCTCTCTGCCGCCTCTCGCGAGCCTCCAGGTTCGCAACGTCGACCAGATTTCGGTCGTCTGTGACGCCGTGAACGACACCCTGACCATCATCTCGAGGAACGAGATGGAGATCGCCCCCTCCCCGGTACCGATGATGCCGATGTCGGGGATCGTCGTGCTGGTGGTCCTGCTCATGAGCACGTTCATGGTCCTGGTGCAGTACCGCAGCCGCGCGGAAATACGCTAGAACAGCCCCGTGGCGGGTTAGTCGTGAATGGCAACGCTCGCGTCGCGTTCTTCGGCGGCATGCGCCGCGGCGGGGCGCTTCGCTTGGGTGTGCTCGTCTACACCGGGGGATCGATTGGGCCGAACATGTCTCGTCGGAGGTCGAGTGGTCAGAAAAGTACGAAGCGGCGGCACGGAGAAGGCCGCTGAATCCGCTATCCACGGTGAATTGGATCGCTCAGCGAAGCGATACACTGAAAAATTTCATCGACGCGATTTGTCGCTTTTTTTATTGACTGGGTGTGCAACGCCACCTGAAACTCCTATTCGCACCAGTAGGGACGCGGGTAGGAGGTATGAGCTGCCTTTTTCTTACCGCCGGTAAGTACCAGTATGTCAATAAAGCCAAGATTGCAGGCAATTTATCCGATGCGGGCGCACCCCCAAGGACGCGATTGGGCTCGAGAACACCCTGTTCGAGGCGAACGCCTCGTTGGGTGATGGCAGCTGGCCCGACATGCAGAACGTGATCGACGGGCTGTCTCCGAAAGCGATCCGTATTATGCTTCACGAGAGCGCGGATGAGCTCAATCGCCAGCCCTGCAGCCCGATCGGACCCCCGAGCGGTGCGGCACGCCGGGAGAACCCGATGGACCGAAGCGATCTGTTCTGGGAGGTTGGAAGCATCGATTACCCGATCATCGATGCGGATGCCCACGTCAACGAGCCGCCGGACCTGTGGGTCACGCGCGTGCCGGCGCGCTGGCGCCGGCGGGCGCCGCGCGTCGAGCACACCGATCGCGGCGATGCCTGGATCTTCGACGACGGCAAGCTGCGGATGGACGTCGGCCTGACCGCGGTCGCGGGCAAGAGCTTCCTGGACTACTCGAACACGGGTGCCACCTACGAACAGATGCGCCCGGGCAGCTGGGACACCAAGGCACGCCTCGCCGACATGGACATCGATGGTATCTGGGGCCAGGTGATGTATCCCAGCATCACCCTCGGCGGAACCAAGGTCTACGGCGACGATCCCGAGCTACAGCACGCCTGCGTGCGCGCCTACAACGAGTGGTTGCTCGAGTTCTGCGCGGGCAGTGGTGGCCGGTTGATCCCGCAGGCGATCATTCCGGCTTGTGGCACCGAGAGCGCGGTCAAGGAGCTGGAATGGGCGATCGCGAACGACCACCGAGGCGCGGTGATCTCGGCGTTCCCTAACGGCTCGCTCGACCACGACCCCACGGACGACCGCTTCTTCGCCATCGCCCAGGAGGCCGACTTCCCGCTGTCGGTGCACATTGGAAGCTTCTCGGCCCGCAGCTCCAACTATCGCTCGATCGATTGGAACGATTTGCAGTTCATCGCCCTGGCGATTGCACCGCGCTGCGGAGGGGGCGTGATCGAGGCCACCCTGGCGCTGATCTTCTCGGGCATCTTCGAGAAGTTTCCGCGTCTCAAGATGCTCTTGGTGGAATCCAACATCGCCTGGATCCCGGGGCTGCTGGAACAGAGCGACGACATGTTCCAGCGTTATCGCTGGTTCACCGGGGCCGTGGACAAGATGCGCACCATGCCTTCGCGCATCTTCCTGAGTAACTTCTGGGCGACCTTCATGCTCGACGCTGCCGGGCTCGAGATGCTCCACCACATGAACGTCGACCACCTGATGTTCAGCACCGACTACCCCCACAGCGCCAGCGACTGGCCCGCCTCGCGCACCACCATCGAGAAGCTGTTTCGCGGCCTCCCGAAGGACCAGGTCCGCCGCATGCTTCGCGACAACGCCGTAAAGTTGTACGACCTGAAGGACATTCCCGAGCGGCTGGCCTAGACCCGATACGGTTCGGGTCGATCCAAGCAAGCTCGCTCGGAGGGCCGCCGGGGCACCCCGCGTCCCGTGTGATTCCCCTGTCGCGTAGCGACTTCGTTCAAGTACCAGTATGTCAATAAAGCCAAAATTGCAGGCGATTTGTCCCTGCTGCGTCTCAGAACTTACTTTCCGCACGTCGCGGAGGTCACTTTCTGGCAATTTCGTAGAGGCGGGCCGCGCGCAGCGACAGCGTCCGCAGCCGCTTGATGATCCCCTCGA
>PVBE012850287.1_pt1 | contig 14059 bp, 11 predicted proteins | sample 1631181 | NCBI WGS metagenome assembly PVBE01 (sample SAMN08397723, study PRJNA350692) | Marine metagenome, whole genome shotgun sequencing project. | isolation source: water | place: Pacific Ocean | collected 2012-04
AAGGCCGCTGGGTCACCCGTCCAGGCCCTCTTCGCGAATTGAATTGAGCTGGTGGTCACCAAATCGGACCTCCAAATCCAGGGCGTCGCTCTTCGGGTTGGTGCCTCCCCGCTCGGTGAACTTGAACCCGAAAAACACTGGGCACCCACCGCCTCCAGGAGCCACCAGAGAGGTCATGAAAAACCCACCCCCGCCCTCCTGGCAGGTCCCCGGGGCCCCTCAATGGCCCCGACCTCGGAACGATCTCGCCCCCCGGCCATGGCGTCGAGGTCCACGGAGGTCGGTTGACGGCCACCGGGATCCGGCGGTGCTTCTTCGGCTTCGTGAAGATCAATGTAGCAATTGAAATCACCCAGGAAGAAAGCCGTTTTCACCGGCGCGGAAAGGCCTGAATCATCTCGCCTTGTTCAGTGACCCGTAGTCGGCCATCCACCGATCCCGGCGGCCGGAGTGGATCGCCAGATGGGTGGTCTAGAACCCGAAGCGGTCCGAGAACAACTCCAGTCCATAGAATGCGGCCGAAAACAGGATGATACCGCCGTAGAACAGCGCGAAGTAGCGCAAGAACCGGATGGCCCACCGCGCCAGGGTGTCTTCCTCGAGCGCCACGACGACCATCGAGACCACCAGGCAGATTGGCAGGGACTGCAGGATGAGATCGGTCATGAGGACTTGTCTGTAGCGCCGTTCTTGTGGGCGGACTGCCCCTTGTCCGGCAGATTCATCCGGATCACTCGCTCGTACACATCCAGCACGCAGAGCAGGTTCAGCAACGCCGCAACTGCCGTATACAGTGTGCCTAGTGAGAGGTGCTTGGGTGGAACCGGAGGGGCCGGGAGCCGACGTGAGAGAACCCAGCCGATGGCGCAGGTGGAGCCGATTCCGACCTGAGCCGCGAAGGAGATTGGCTGCCGCTCGAGTGAGACGTTGCGAAAGCCGCCGATCGCGAGTCCGACGACGAACGTGGGGATCAGCGCAACGAACAGAAAGATGCCGCGGCCGCGTTGGCCGATCAGCAGGTGTCCGGCTCCAGGGATCATCCACCCGGTAAACAGTGTCAGTGGAAGGCGTTTTCGAAGCTCTCTGGGCTGCATTAGGCGGAGTCTAGCGGCATCTCAGCTGCGTTGCAAGGATCACGCGAACATGTCTCGGAGGCGTGTGGCGACGACTCCTGGGACGTAAGGGGAGGGGTCTCCCCCGAACCGAGCGATCTCCTTGACCATGCTGCCGGAAACCACCAGGTGGGATAGCCGGGTCAGCAGGAAAATGGTCTCGATTCCGGCGTCCAGCTGCTGATTGGTCATCCCCATCTGGAATTCGTAGTGGAAATCTGGGGCACTGCGCAGGCCGCGGATGATCACCTGGCAGCCCTGCGAACGGGCAAAATCGACCAGCAGCCCTTCGAACGGTTTGACCAGGACCGAGTCATCCACGGCCTCCCGGACCCAGTCTATTCGCTCCTCGAGCGGGAACAGGTAGGTCTTGCCGGGGTTGGTGCCGACGCCGACGGTGAGTTGATCGACCAGGTTGGCCGCCCGCATGATGATGTCCAGGTGCCCATTGGTCAGGGGGTCGAAACTGCCAGCATAAACGGCATGTCGTGGGCCCATCAAATCGATTCTATTTGACCAGTCGCGTCAAATCCCCTAAATTCTACGGTTCCGAACCTTCCGATACCCACCTCTCGAGGAACGTGGTCATGAAGCGTTGTTTCGCCCTTGCCGTTCTGGGGCTCTTTTTGTTCAGTTCGTCCGCCTTTGCTCAGGCTCGGACTCGCCCCGTCGTCTGCCATTGGTGCAAGCGAGGTGGCAAGGATATCAAGTGGGTCAAGTTGATCTGGTTCAAGTATGACAAGCAGAGCAAGCCTCCGAAGCTCATCGATCTGGACAAGGACTCGGTTTACAAGGAGTACAGGCTCCCGGACGACAAGAAGCGGCACGAGACCGATGTCGAGCTGCTCAGGGACTCGCTCGGCGAGATCTATGAGGGAAGTGGCGACAAGGCGAAGTGCGATGCGCACTACTTCATCTGCTATCACCACTTCGACAGGAAGGCGGCCGGCAGTGGCGGCGAAAGCGGCATTCCGATCGATCAGGGTCGCAAGCACGAGAAGGGCGAGCCCTGCCGACACGTCAGCGAAGGAAAGACGTGTGAGCGGTTGGGTTACCGCAAGTTCCGGAAGGTGCGCGGGGGAAAGGTGATGGACGCGATCTGGTACTGCCCCGTACACTTCGCCGCTGCAGCGGCCCAGAAAAAGCAGATGCCGCTGTTCATTTTTGGCGGCGTGGCCGCGGTGCTGTTGCTCGGCTTGGGTCTCGGCATTGTCGGGATCAAGATCGGTGACAAGGAACGGGCGCTGGACGAGTCGGGCGGCGGCAAGCGCCGCTAGCGCTCGGTGGACAAACCGCCGTCAGGCATTGCGCGCTGCTCGTGTGACTGTTCGCCGGAACGTGATGGAGCACCAGCGGCATCCAGTACGCGAGCGCACTGACCGGGCGTCCGATGGTCTGGATGCGTCGCACGCTCTGGGTCTTCGTGCTGGGGGTGGGTGTATGCGCGGGTGCCTTCTGGCTTTATTTGCCCGAGCGCAGGCCAGAGGCCAGGGCGCTGCTCTCGTTGTTCCTCCTGCTGTATCTCAACGCGGCGATCCAGGAGTTGCTCTGGCGGCGTAGCTGCCGGAAGGCCTCGGTCTCCTGGGCAGACCTGAAAGAGATCTGCCAGTCTGCCTCACAGGCCGACCCGGTCTCGGTGTTTCACCTGGTTGATCATCTCTGTGCAGGCACACCTGCCGAGAAACGGTTTGCGTTGATCGCGCTGCGCAATATCGGCGTGTCCGCACTGGGATTCCTCGTCGTTCGCTGTGAGTTGGCCGGTGAGCCGTCCCAGTCTGATCTGAGGCGGATCCTGGGAAAGCTGACGGGTAAGAACTTCTGCACGAGAGATTCGGTCACGCGCTGGTGGATGGCTCTGCGAGAAGCTTACCAGCACCAAGCCCTCGACACTCCGACCTGATGTTCGCCAGGGTCGCCCTGCCCCTGCCGATCGACGAGTTGTTCGACTACGCCGTGCCGGACGAGCTGTGTCCTGGGCTCGTTCCCGGCTGTCGCGTGGAGGTGCCGTTCGGGCGTCGGCGCAAGCCGGAAGTCGGAGTCTGTGTCGCGCTTGCCGATACGACCGAGGTGCCCGCTGGTAAGATCAAGTCGGTGAGCAGGGTCCTCGATGTGCGGCCGATCGTGTCTGCCGCGATCCTCGAGTTGACCCGCTGGATGGCTCAATACTACGCCTGCTCGTGGGGCGAGGCGCTGCAGGCCTCGGTGCCGGGAGGGGTCAAGAAGGGCGTCAAGGGTCGGCTACGTCGCGTGGTCAAGCTGGCTTGCTCTGCGCTCGAGGCGGAGGACCGGATCAAGACACTGCAGGACAGCTATCCCGGAAGGGCTCGCGTTCTGCGTTTGTTGCTCGAGGCCGACGCGCAATTGACCCGAGCCGAGATCGGACGCCGTTGCAAGGTCTCGGCGGCCCCCCTGTCGACGCTCGAGCGGCATGGGTTGATTGCCACCGAGGATGTGATGATGGACGCCGACCCGCTGGCGGGGATCGACGTTCCGCCCCATCCGCCACCGGCGGAGTTGACCCTGGCACAGCAGGTGGTGCTCGACCGGGTCCGCGATCAGCTGGCCAGCCGCGCCTTCGGTGTGACGATGCTGCACGGAGTGACCGGCAGCGGAAAGACCGAGATCTATCTGCGGGCGATTCAAAAAGTACTGGCTGATGGGGGGGCGGCGATCGTGCTGATACCGGAGATCTCGCTGACACCTCAGACCGTGGCTCGTTTCCGGGCGCGATTCGACGATGTTGCAATCCTGCACAGCGGACTGACCGGCGCGCAGCGGCATGACCAGTGGGTCGCCTTGCGGGATGGGCACGCACGAGTCGCGATCGGTCCACGTTCAGCGGTATTCGCGCCGGTCGAGGCGCTGCGGTTGATCGTAGTCGACGAGGAACACGAGCCGAGCTACAAGCAGCAGTCCACGCCCAGATACCATGCTCGGGACGTGGCGGTGATGCGGGCCAAGGCGGAAGGGGCGATGGTTCTGCTCGGAAGCGCGACTCCCGCCCTGGAGTCCTACAGCAACGCAAGCAGCGGCAAGTACAGCCTGGTAGAGTTGCCGGAGCGAGTGAGCAGCCGAGCCATGCCGAAGGTGCACATCATCGACATGACGACGGAGCTGACCGATCACGGGGTGCCGGTACTCTTTTCGCGTCCCCTCACGCTCGGGGTGCAGCGTGCGATCGAGGACGGCAAGCAGGTGATCCTGTTTCTCAATCGCCGTGGATTCTCGACCTATCTGCACTGCCAGCGCTGCAAGCACGTTCACAAGTGCGTGCGCTGTGATGTGTCGATGACCTACCACAAGCGGATGGACCGCGTGGTCTGCCACTACTGCCTGGCGGAGGACCGGCCCCCCCGTCGTTGTCCGGCGTGCGACAACCCCAGCTTTCGCTATACCGGCGTCGGAACGCAGAAGATCGAGGAGGTGCTGGCGCAGACTTTTCCCGGGGTGCGTTATGCCCGAATGGACAGCGACACGATGACCACACCAGCGCACTATGAAAGGGTGTTGCGTGCTTTTGGCGCGGGAGAACTCTCGATCTTGTTCGGGACCCAGATGATCGCCAAGGGGCTGGATTTTCCAGGGGTGACCGTGGTCGGTGTCCTTTCGGCTGACATCGGGATGCACTTTCCTGATTTTCGGGCGGCAGAGCGGACGTTTCAGTTGATCGCCCAGGTGGCGGGCCGGGCCGGTCGCGGCGATGCACCTGGGCGGGTCTACGTGCAGACGCGGTTTGCGGAGCACTATGCCATCCTGGCTGCTGCGCAGCATGACTACGCCGGGTTCTACTCGCGGGAGCTCAACTCTCGGCGGGAGCTAGGATATCCTCCATTTGCCCGGCTGGTTCGGCTGCTGTTCGAGGATGAGCGAGAGGAACGTGCGAGGCGGTCCGCGTCCAAGGTCAAGCAGGCGCTGCTACCTTACTGTGGTGTCGGCCGCGAGATCTTGGGACCGGTCCCGGCGCCGATCGCCTATTTGCGGGATCGCCATCGCTACCAGTTACTGCTGCGCGTACGGACGGCGGGTGAGTTGTTGCGCCTGCGGCCGATCCTCGGGCAGTGTGCCGCGATCGCAGGACAAACAAATCTGACCATCGATGTCGATCCGACGTCACTGCTCTGAATCGAGCGCTGAGCGAGAATAGAATTTTATTGGTCGACGGTCGGGATAGAAACGGCAGCAGGTTGCAGGAGTCCCGTCACTGACGGATAATGAACACTTCCCATGAGAGAACTGGTCCAGCAGTGCACTCGCCTTTACGAGGGGCACAAGTCCCAAGCCGCCCTCGAACAGCTCGATGACGTTCAGTGGTCCGTCGAGGCCGGCAAGCCGGTTGATGCGTATGTCGACGCACTGCTGCTGAAGATCCGGTGTCTGATGCGGATGGAGCGCTTCAGGGAAGCTTTCAGCCTTGCCGATACGCTCTCCACGCCCGAGCCACCCTCGTACAGGACAGCGGACCTGCTCCGGCTCAAGGGGATTCTCTGGCAGCTGGCGCTTCGGCGTCCGGACATGTCGATCCTCGAGTTGGAATATGCCTTCGGGCTTGCCGACGACCCGTGGGACCAAGCGCTGATCAGCGCAGAATTGGCCTACAGCTGGGCGTGCAAGAACTGCTTCAATTCGGCCTTCGAAGTGATCGAGGAGTCCTACCCCGAAGCAGATCGGCCGCCGGCGCCGATCTACATCTATCGCCACGGCCAGATCGCATTGCTCTATCGGGATTTGCTGCGCGCGAGGGGCTGTTTCGAGGAACTGCGCAACTTGCCGGATGGCGAGCGGCTGGCCAGGGACGGGCTGGCCTTCGTAGAGCTGGCGGAAGGCAATCTGGAGCTGGCCGGGGCTCATCTGGATGTCCTCGGGCCCGCGTTTCCCGACGAGTTGTGGCTGCGGCGTCGCAGGCTGCGCGTGCTCTCGGTGATCGATCCAGAGGCAGAGTTGGCGCTGCTGGAGGAAATCCGCGAGGCCAGTCCCTCCAGCGACAATGCTCTCGAAGACAGATATCGCATCGCCGAGTTGCATTACCTCTATGGGAGTCAGCAAGAAGCCGTGGCCCACTTCACCGCGCTGGCGCAGGAGCAGGTGGACCCGGAGATCGCCAGCCGCGCAGCCCTTACGCTCGGTCGTCTTGTCGAGAGCGGGAGTGTAGATCTGATTGGGCTGAGAGGGGTACCGTTTCTATCCAGTTCCCGTGAGCCGGGGACGGCAGCGATCGAGCTCGTGTTGCGCACTCTGGGGCGGAAGGTGGCTCCCGAGTGGATCGGTGACGATGTGCGGACTCTGGGGCAGGCGGCCGAGTTCTTCGAGCTTGCCGGACTCCGGACGGTGCGGTGTCTAGGGCGGAACGAAGAGCTGGATTTGCTGCTGGGCGTGGGTGCGCCGATTCTGATCGAGAAGGACGAGGCACTGGAGTTGATCGTGGGATTCGATCGAACGCGGCAGGCGGTTCAGCTGCGTGAGCCGACCCAGTTTGGCGAGACGTTTCTGTCGGCCGAGCGGTTGGTCGAGTATCTCGATCCGGGCTGCCTGGCCGTGCTTCCCGAGGAGGCCAGCGTGACTGTCTCCTCTCACGCGGGACTGCTGGCCCTCGATAGGGCACCACGGGCAAGGGGGGAGGAGGGTATGCGCGCCCAGTTCGAGCTCGCGGCTGAGAGGCTGTCCGGCCGCATCGAGCCATGGGTGCAACTGCTGGAGCACGATCTGGAGCAGTTCGAGTGGGTGATGGGTGAGTCCGATGTGGTTCAGCAGCGACTCGAGTCGACCCTGGAGCGCGCGGAGCAGGCCCATCCCGGTCAGCCCTGGACCCTGGGATACCGTGGGCGTTTCCAAGGGCTGCAGAACGAGTTGAGTGAGGCGGTTGCCGCCTACGAAGGTGCGCTCGGGCAGATGCCTCACGATATCGGCCTGCTGTTGCGCTGTGGGGAGGCCTGCCGGCAGCTGAACCGCTACGAGGTGGCCGAGCGGATGTTCTGGCAATTGCTGGAGCTGGCTCCGAGTCACATCGAAGGTAACATGGCGATTGCAGGCTTGTACTGCGATATGGAAGACCACCGGATGGCCCGCCACTTCGTTCGCGTGGCGATGGAGCTGTCTCCTCGGCTTCCCTACAACCTGCTCAACCAGGGGCGGCTGCGCGAGATGCAGGGCCACTTCGAGGCGGCGGCCGACGCGTACGAGCAGGCGCTGGTGATGCGACGGGGTGACCCGTATTTGCTCGAACGTTTGGGTGTCGTACTGAGCCATCAACATCGCTTCGAGGAGGCGGTCGAACATCTCAATCGGGCGGTTCGCACTCCGCCGCCTCACTCCTCTTCACGAATCTCCCTGGCAGATGTGTATTTACGCTGGGGTTATTTCCAGAAGGCGATTGATGTGTGTGAAGAACTGCTGTTGGCCGAGCCAGATCATCCGGCCGGGCTGGCTATCCTCGGGGCTTCCCAGTTCTACCTGGGACGTGAGTCTGACGGCCTCGAAAAGCTGCAGCAAGCACTCGCGGCGGATGAGGAATATCCATGGGCTCGGCGTCAGCTGGCGCTGGCCTATCAACAGCAGGGCAATCACCAGCGGGCGGTCCAGCTATTGCGCGAATCGGTCTCGCTCGATTCGGCGGACCTCTGGTCGCAGCATCAGCTGGCATTCAGTCTCCGCGAGACGGGCCATGCCGAAGAGGCGGTGGGCGAGTTGGTCAAGGCCTGTCGGTTGACCCAGTTCAGCGATGAGCATCTGCTGTCCGCTCTGGTCTCGACATTGAAAGAGCAGGGCATGAGTGCGGAGGCGCTGGCGCATGCCAGGCAAGGGCTGGTCCATGAGGACGGGCGGGTCGGGTTTGCCAGGCGGATGGTGGTTCGACTTCTTGCTGACGAGGACGGTTGGGAAGAGCTGGGGCCACACGTCGAGGCGTTGCTTGCGCGTCATCCGAACGACCCAGAGATGTTGCTCTACCAGGCGACGCTGGCCAAGCGATCCGGGGACGAGGAGTCGATGGAGCAATTGGTTCGCCGTGCGCTCAAGGAGGACGTGGCGGACGAGGACAGCCACTACCGAATGACTCGTCTGCTGGTCGAACTCGAGCTATGGGATGAAGCACAGCAAGTCTTCGAGCGAGCGCCCAGTTGGGACGACCCTTACCTCTGTTTTCAGGGGCTGAAGATCTATTCCCGCCACTCGCGCTACACCGAAATCTGCATCGAGCTGTCCAAGGCGGGCAACCAGTCGGTCGGTGGACGGGACTATTACTACCTGACCCAGGTGGTGTCTTATGCGAATGCCCTGGGTCGGCGCGAAGAGGCCCAGCAAGCAGTCGCACAGGCGATTGCAGTTCAACCTCACGACCCCTGGGCCTATTTGTTGCTGGCGCAGACCCTCTATCCACAGGGGCAGTTCGACCGGGCACTGGCGGCGATCGATCGTTCGAGAACGCTGGGTGAGTCGGAGTCTTACTGCTGCTGGAGCCGGATCGACGTGTTGGCGGAGGCCAAGCGCTGGGAAGACCTCGAAGCGGTCGCGCGCCACCTCGGCCAGCTGGACGAAGGGGAACATCGGGTCATGGCGTCTATCAGCGAGGCGGAGGCGGTGCTCCACCTTCACGGCGAGGAGGCCTTCGACGAGGTCGTGGCGCGGGTCCTCGAGAGCGACAGTCTGAGCGCCGCCGATCTGGCGCGGCTGTCGGGCAAGGCATACGACGCGGAGTGCTGGAAGCTCTCGCGCCGTTACGTCGAGCGATCACTGGCCGCCGATCCTCAGGCAGAGCTGGGGCTTTATTATCTCGGTTTGCTCAAGGAGCGAGACGGTGATCAGGCTGCTGCTCAGGATGCGTACGAACAGCTGGTTGAATGCCAGCCGGACAGCCACATCGGGCATGAGAACCTCGGTCGGTTGTTCTGTCGCCAGGGGCGGTTCACCGAGGCGGAGGGTTATGTTCGTCGCGGAGTGGAACTGGAGCCCCGCTGCAGTTCTGCCTGGAGTACGTTGGCGCACTGGCATCTGGTCAGCGGTGATTGTCCTGGCGCGATGCCGGCGCTGACACGAGCTGATCAGCTGCAGCCGAACCGGCCCAATGCGCAGATCGACCAGGCTCTGCGCGCCTGTCTGGAGGGCGACACCGGTAGTGCCTCACGCCTGATCGAAGGTGCGCGTGAGCGGACCGACGCACTGGGTCCACTCTGGGCCGAGGAGGTCGACTGGGCCGAGCAGTTGATGGCACAGACGGATCTCGACCCCGAACCGGAAGAAACAGCATAAGGTGTTTTTGAGTAATGCCTTGAAGGCCGTGGAATACGCGTTGCTATTTTATAACGTCCGTTATAATCGCTCTCCATGGAACATTATGATGTGATCGTCGTCGGATCGGGGGCCGGGGGTCTGACGGCCGCCGTGGCCCTGGCGCAGGCAGGCCAGCGCGTGTTGGTTCTAGAGCAGCACTATGTGCCAGGGGGTTGGTGCCACTCGTTTCAGCTCGGAGGCTACCGCTTCAGCCCCGGGGTGCACTACATCGGAGAGCTCGGTCCAGAAGGACGAATGCGGCGGATCTACGAGGGGTTGGGTGTCTCCCGGGACATCACGTTCCTCGAGCTCAATCCTGATGGCTATGACCATGTGCTGATCGGGTCGGAGAAGTTCGACATTCCGAAGGGCCGTGACCGCTTCGTCGATCGGCTCAAATCCCGTTTTCCCCACGAGACTCGAGGGATCGACAAGTACATCGGCACGGTCGAGAGGATTCGCTCGCAGCTGAGCAAGATGTTGACCGTCAGTAGCGTAACGGACCTGATCGGCTTGCCTTTCACGGCGCCGACCGTGTTGCGTAACAGCTTTTCGACGTTGCAAGACCTGCTGGATCGGTGTGTGAGTGATCCACTATTGCGAGCGGTCTTGTCCGCGCAGTGCGGTGACCATGGCCTTCCGCCGAGCCAGGCACCCGCCGTGATGCACGCCTCGGTTGCCGCACATTACTTCGACGGTGGCTACTATCCGAAGGGTGGTGCCTATACGATTCCTCGGGCATTCTGTCGGGCGCTGAAGCGAGCTGGTGGGGAGATCCGCCTGCGTACCTCGGTCGAGAAGATCCTCGTCGAGAACCGTCGCGCCGTTGGTGTGCGTCTGCAGGATGGCAGTGAACTGCGAGCCAGCCATGTCATCTCCAACGCCGACCCGGGGTTGACCTTCAGCCGGCTGGTTGGCCGCGAGCATTTGAGCCGGAGGTTGCGTCGCCGGCTGTCCCGGACGAAGTACTCGGTGTCGGCGCTGAGCCTGTTCATGGCGACAGACCTCGACCTCGCGGGAATGGGCTATGACTCGGGCAACTACTGGTACCTCGACGAGCCGAAGGTAGACGAGTATTACCGGGCGATGCAGTCCGTCGACTCGATCGAAATGCCGGAGCTGCCGGGTCTGTTTCTCACCGTCACGACCCTCAAGGACCGGGCCAAGGAGACCAGTGGGCACCACACCATGGAGGCTTTCTGGTTCGTGCCCTATGAATGCTTCGAGCGCTGGGCGGCCAGCGATGCGGCCAGCCGACCTGACGCGTATCTGCAGTTGAAGCAGACGCTCACTGACCGAATGCTGCGGACCGCTGAGAAGATCATTCCTGGCCTGTCCGACCATCTGGTTTTTTGCGAGCTCGGAACGCCGCTGACCAACGACCACTATATCCCGGCGACCCAGGGCAACATCTATGGGACCGAGAAGAGCATGTGGCAGATCGGACCCTGGAGTTATCCGGTGCGAACCGAGCTGGGTGGCCTGTTGTTGTGCGGCGCGAGCACCGTGTCGCACGGCGTGATGGGGGCAACTCTTTCGGGGTTGATCGCGGCGCGTGAGGTGCTCGGCTGCCGGGTGCGAGATCTGCTCAGCCAGGAGGGTCCCGAGCTGCGAATCATGCCCTGTGACCTTCCGGCTGGCGAACTGGTGGCTGCGGATGTCTGATCTGGTGACCCTGCGCGACCTTCGGCGGGGCCAGATCATCGCGGCGGCCCGTGGGTTGATTGCCGCCGGGGGTTTCGAGGCACGACGATCAGCGCCCTCGAGGCGCGCCTCGACTTCAGCCGGGGAGTGATGACCTATCACTTTCGCAACAAAGACGAGATCGTCGACTCCGTGCTGGCCAGCGTGATCGAAGAGATCGATCTTGCCACGTCCGCAGGAGTCAAGGCCAGCCTCACGTTGGAGGAGAAGGTGCGTGCCGTGCTGGTCTCCAAGGTCGATGGTTTCCTGGCCCATCCCGAAGCAGCCCGCATTCTGTTCTCTTTCTGGGGGCGGCTGGCCGATCCACACATCGCGGCGACCAATGCCGATTTATATCGGCGCTACCGGGCGCAGGGGGTCGAGTTGCTGGGGGATGCCGCTCCCGAAAAGGTCGAGGCGTTGGCGACGCTGATGGTTGGAGTCGTTCTCGGAATCGTGGCGCAGGTCACCTTCGACCCGGAACGGGTCAACGTCGAGGCCGCGCTGGAAGAGGCTTGTAAGGCGGTGCTCGCACGATTGACTGACTGACGCGGCGATTGTGCTCCGGCTGCGGCAGGATCGGGCCCGGTGGAGCGCGGGAAGCTTCAACTGGCTGAGGCTGCGCCGCTACTTGGAGAGTTGTTGGCCCACGCTCTCGATGTGGATCGCTCCGTCGGAGGTCCGCACCGTGATCTTGCCGCCTCCGCCATTCAGATTGGCCACGAAGCTGTTTTCGCTCGAGACCCGATTGGTCACCTTCACTTGATCGATGAATGCCGTGACCAGGCCGCGCCCGGAGCGCAGCATCAGGTGACATCGGACGCTGCTGGGGACCTCTAGCTTGACCTCGCCCACAGCCGTGGTCACCTTGACCTGTGGCTCGCGAGCCAGCTTTGGCGCCTGAATCAGCACGCGTCCTCGCTGGGTCGTCTGCAACTCGACCGTTCCGCGTGGATGGTACAGACGAATCTCGCCAACGCGGGTTCGGGCGCTGATGTTGCCTACCCGGTACGCCTCCAAATCTCCCGTGCCGACCTTTGCGTGCACAGTGCCGGAGATGTTGCGCAGACTCACGTCTCCGCGGTTGGCGTCGACGGTGAGGTCGCCGGTATGGTCGATCACGTCGACGGCTCCGATCCGCGACTTTATCGAGACGCTCCCGACCGGGTTTCGTAGCTCGACGTCCCCCTGGTCACAGGTCAGGTCCAGGTTGAGCTTGGCTGGTAGCTGCACGACCAGATCAACGCCCAGAGGCTGGTCTTGTGGCGCTAGCGGCAGGGTGGCCTCGATAGTCAGCTTGGGGCCGTTTCGCGTGACGTCCAGCTTGATCTCGCTGGCGCGACCAGTCGCTGCTGCGGCTGAAATCCCTTCAGCGAAGCGGTTCGACTTGATCCGTGCGTCGGTGCGTGTTGGCTCGCAGAGAATCGTGATCGACCCCCTCGGAATCCGAATCACCACATCGGTCAGCTCGTCGCAGCCGATCACCTGCTCGATCGAGACGTCGTGGCGTTTAAGCACAGACGGCTTGACCTGGGGACCCTTGGCGCATGTGGTGAGCAGAATAGCCAAGCAGAGTAGTAGCGGGGGGGGGGCGTCTGATCATCAGGCGGGATCATACCAATCCAGACGCTTGCCTGCATCTTCCGGTTTCTCTATTCTCGTTTCGATGAAACTCCAGATTCTGGGTTGCGCTGGTGGCATGGCCAGGGGCCGCCGTCTTTCCTCCTATCTCATCGACGGCCGGCTGCTGGTGGACGCGGGCGCTCTGGGGGCCATCGGGCCCGATGAACTCGAGGCTGTCCTGCTGACTCACGCTCATCTGGACCACGTCCTGTCCTACCCGATGTTGCTCACCAGCCGCCTCGCGTCTCACTGTGAGACGCTGGAGGTCCACGCCTCAGCGGACACCTGGAGGCGCCTGCGCAAGGGACTGCTCTCGGATCTGGTCTATCCCGACCACACTGCGCAGTCGACTCTGGCGGGCCATCAGGTCGCCCGCACCCACACCATCGACGGTCCTTTCGAGGTTCTGGGATATCAGGTGACCCCGCTGCCGATGGTGCATGCCTATCCGTGTCTGGCGTTCGCGATTCGAAAGGGAGCGGTGGGCGTGATCGTGGGGGGAGACACGTCAGACAGCCGCCCGCTTTGGCGCTTCGCTTCGGAGAACCGGTGGGTCAAGCACGTGCTGGTGGAGGTCAGCTTTGCGGATGGGCTGGAGGAGCTCAGTCATCAAGCTGGCCACCTGACGCCGTCGATGCTCGAGGATCAGCTGCGGGGTTTTCGCCGCCGCAGCGTCCAGATCCACGTCATCCACGTCAAGCCCGAGCTGCACGGCACAGTGAGGCGGGAGCTGAGGGCGCGTCTGGGTGATCGTGTTCGAGTGGCGCGTGATGGGCAGACCCTGACCATCGGCTGACAGGTCCGTTTCCCGAGCTGATACCTTCAGAGATGTTGGCAGCTGCCAGTCGGCCACTGTGGGGTTACGGGTGCCTCGAGATGTCGACCATTGCCTCGATCCAGCGAGGGTGGTCATTGAGGCATGGAACCCGGTGGAGGACCTCACCACCGGCCTCGAGAAACTCCTCACGATATTCGTGGCCGATCTCGTCGATCGTCTCCAGGCAGTCGGTCGTGAAGCCGGGTTGTACGACCAGGACTCGGGTCACGCCCTCAGCGGGAAGCGCCCGCAGGACCTCGTCCGCATATGGCTCGAGCCAGACTTGTCGGCCGAAGCGAGACTGGAAGACCAGCTGCCAGTCGTCCGCGGCCCAGCCCATGCGCTGAGCGAGCAGGTTGGCCGTCTCGATGCACTCGTCGCGGTAGGGGTCGCCCTTCTGGATGTACTCCAGCGGGATACCGTGAAACGAGATGAGCCTGAGCTGGGGCTCCTGTCCTTGAGGGACCTCGTATTCTTCGATCCGTGCGGCCAGCGCCTCGATATAGGCCGGATGAGTGTGAAACCCTCGGATCGTGTCCAGTGCAGGAAGGACCCTCTGGTC
>PVBE012375265.1_pt1 | contig 14056 bp, 12 predicted proteins | sample 1631181 | NCBI WGS metagenome assembly PVBE01 (sample SAMN08397723, study PRJNA350692) | Marine metagenome, whole genome shotgun sequencing project. | isolation source: water | place: Pacific Ocean | collected 2012-04
ATCTTTCCACCTCGTCATCACTCAGACGGTCGGGACATTCGCTGCATTCTTCCCATGTAGAATATCTCGGATGACCTCGCCGGTTTCCAGTCCCTTAATCTGATGCTCTGGCTTTAGTATGATTCTGTGAGCCACTGCCAACTCTGCAATGGACTTCACATCATCAGGAGTCACGAAGTCCCTTCCACGCATTGCTGCAACCGCTCTACTGGTCTTCAGTAGTGCTTGTGAACCTCTTGGGGAAGAACCAACTAGGACTCTAGGATCTTCTCTAGTCCTAGCCACGATATCCACCATGTACTCCCTCACGGATCTGTCCACATACACCTCTTCGCATGACTTCTGCATCTTGACCACTATGCTTGGGTCTGTGATACTGTTGACCTCCACCTCATCGGTCTTACGGTTGATCCTCCTCTGGAGTATCTCATTCTCGTCAGCCCTATCGGGGTATCCAACCATCATCTTCATCATGAATCTGTCAAGCTGGGCTTCAGGCAGGGGGTATGTCCCCTCTTGCTCGACTGGGTTCTGAGTTGCCATAGTTAGGAAAGGGGAAGGGAGCTTATGGGTGACAACCCCAATTGTCACTTGCTTCTCTTGCATGGCCTCAAGTAGAGCGGCCTGAGTCTTGGGTGGGGCTCTGTTGATCTCGTCCGAAAGAAGAAGATTACAGAAAATCGGCCCTGGCTTAAAGGTGAACTCCCCCTTCTTAGCGTCGTAAATGTTGGTCCCAGTAATATCTGCTGGAAGCAAGTCTGGCGTGAATTGGACTCTCTTGAAATCGCATCCAAGTGCATCTGCGAAGGTGTTCGTCATCAGGGTCTTTGCTAGGCCTGGGAAATCCTCGAACAGAAGGTTTCCATTTGACAGAATGTCCACCATTACGTTGTCAATTACGTGTGACTTTCCGATGATTACTTTCTGAACTTCTGTGCTAATTGCCTGCCCCATTGCCCCCGTGGCCGCCAATACTTCGTCCTTCTTACTCGATCCACGAGCCTCTTGGGCCTTTTGGGCCAAAACTGCGTCATGTGCACCCGAATCAGGTGCCTGCATCCCTCTTGCTGGTTCTGTTTCACTCATTTTTTTCACTCCATTTCTTAGTTATTTTTTCCCCATCGGCGAATAGTTTGCATCAACTTGCGCAACTCTTGAGGCGTGTACGTCCGGCTTTGGCTATAAGCCAATTCCACGAGACGTGGATCCCCAATCATCGCCTGTACCTCGGGCGGTGGCCTCATTGCCATCTCGTCCCGAGTCAAATCATGGTGAATCCTAACCTTGGTGAGGAGGGCCCTTCTAACCCTGTCTCTATACGTTGCAGGGTCTAGTTTATCAGGACGCTGGTTGAATTTTGTGAGATCGAAAACATGCCTCCAGTTTTCCTTTTCCGGCACTACCATCATGGCCACTAGCAGTAGGAGAGCTACATTGAGTACCACTAACCACTTCAGAAACTGGTTCGAGGTTAGCAGCACGACGGTCCCCATAGTCTGGACGAAAGGCTCTGAGAGGACTCCCGTCACGTGCCTACTTTCATCAAAAACAACTTGGAAATTGGCCGGATCGCTTCTTATGGGGGCATTGAGATCTACGTTGTCAAACTCCATCATATCGTAAACTAGTAATCTGAAGAACCTCTCATTACCCCCCCAATCGTTGTTATTCAGGATTTCCTGGGTCCAGCAGTTGTTTCTAGTGTAGTCACCTATGGCCGAGCAGTCTTGACTCAGCCCCTGGTCCTGTGCAACCCCTAACTGCCATAGCATGTTTGAGAAAGCCTCGTCATCGGCAACGAACACTATGCTCCCCGTAACTTCCAATTCCCCCACTCCTGCCGAGAAAGCCCCCCTCCCCTCATCAGCAACCTTGTCTAGGACCTTTATTCCGGGATAGTCGAACCTCATCATTAGCCGCAGATCCCCCGTTGCAGGATTCTCTGGGTTTGTGGGGTCACCATTCCCGACTCTGTCGATAAAGGCCGAAGGAGAAGCCCTTCCAAGAGTCATTATTTTTCTGTGTCCTGGATCTTCAAGGTCCTTGTCAGTAGCCTCAAACATCATTCCAGTTGGGCCTTTGTACATGACCGGGAGCCTGCAATCATTCAAACCGTCTGGGTTCTGAATTTGGAATGAGGTACAACCCTGCATTAGCGCACCGGGGGACATGTCGTCTATGTTCTGATTTACCGGGGATGCGCTCCAGACGTTACCCCAATCGATGAATTGCTCAGATTGTTCCGTGAAAACCCAATGCTGCTTGTCGTCTTTCAATGGGGCATCCATGTACCTGACGCCGAACAATATGGCCAGGTTATGCGCTTGCGTGTTATCAGCTGCAACAATCACCTTCCCCCCCTTTTCCGTAACAAAGCGGAAAATCTCATCCGCTTCTGTTTGATCTATTGGCTTCTCGGGAGCGATAATCGTCAGTAGTGTGCGATGGGGATCTTTCCAATCATTGACGAGCATTGGAGTAGACATTGTGTTAGCGACATAGTATCCTTCGTCCCTGTTCTCCACATACTCGCCTTCGAAACTCTCCCTCATATCGGATAGCTGACCTAGGCCGCTATCATCGTATGCCGAGTAATTTGTTGACTTTCCAACTACGAAGAACATGGGTAGAACTAGGAGCATAATTGATGTAATTACCAAGGCATACATTACATTCCTATTGAATCGAGCTTCGCCATCCACTTCTTCTGGCATCCTTCAAACCCCTCTCCAAGATGGACCGTTGGCCCAAGCAACAACTGTCGGACAATCAAATCACGGTTATATGTTGCTGAGCGAAGTTCATTCTACTCGCCGGTATCGCGTTTTACCCACGATTTTTCCATCCCCTCTCCCCTCTGGGGAAGAATAGGGCCACTAGCAACCCCGAGATGGTCACAATTACGCCTGGGGCCGGAAGATTAGACTCCACAGAGTCCTCTGTATCGCTACCTCCATCTCCTTGGTCGCTGGAACCAGAATCTCCTGATGGGGGTGGCTCAACCGTGACTCTCACTTCTCCCTCTGCGATGGCATTGCCCCCTCCTGTCATTTCTCTCTTTGAGGTCACTGTTACGGTGATGTCACAATGCCTCTTTGGGTGGCTCTCTGAGGCTGTGACTTTCAGGTTCGCATCCTTCTCACTGCCCGCCTCGATGTTCCCGCTAAGTAGTGAGTCTAGGCCATTGTCGGTGGACAAGAGAGGGCAGTCGTCCTTGACATCGACTTCCCCGACTCCGTCCTGCGCATTTCCATTGTTTGTCACAGTGACCGTGAGGGTGGTGTCTGAACCTGCATTCATGGGTCCGAACGGCTCAGAAATTCCTACTTCTAGATCGAAAATGGATGGAATCTCTAGGTCACCTTCCCTGTTCTGAGAGGAAGATAGGGGATCAGGAACTCCCTGCCTCGCCGTTATCGTAGCGGTAATCGAGAACTTCTCCTTCTTTTCTGCAGCATGGGATAGGACGTCTATTCCGCTTATCTTGAGATCGAATGACTCATTCGAACCCGCGGGAATGGTCTCTCCCTCGGGAGCCTCGTGCTCACCTCCGAAAGGGATATTGAATTCGAACTCAACGCTTATCTCGGTCAATCCGGAGTTTTCTACAAAGAACTCAACCTTAACAGCACCATTATTGGATAGAAGGAATGGGTTTGTTGAGTCTTCTCCGGGGTAATTAATTCCCAATTCCCAAGAATCTAGCTCTTGTGCCGAAGTCGGAGTCGTCGCTAACAGAGAGGATGTCAGGATGGCTCCTAAGAGAATTGAGGCAAACCTCGAACCCATCAAACCACCAGTAAACCCCTACAAGCCCTCTTCGTTAAGACCTTCACCATCTTTCTTCGATATGGCGGGGAGAACCAAGTGTTCTGAACCGGCTTTACGGCTTTTCTGATAGACTCTGCGAGGTCTTCAACCGTTTCAGCACCACGCCAACTTGACAAGGCCTTCTCGGCTTCCTCCGAGTGCAGACTTGGAATAGACTCGAGACCAGTCGTCGCAACTCTTAGATTCTCAGGACCACCATTCGAACCTCCCCTCCAAAGCACGGCAACCCCAGCTTCCGGGAAGTCCCATGAGTCTCTTTGTCTTAATTTCTGATAATCCCCGTGCCATTCCGAGGAATCTTGGGGGATGGTGATGTGAGTTACTAACTCGCCCCTTTCGAGGATATTTCTCTTCATCCCATCCAACTCAAAGAACTCACAGAGTGGAAGGGATCGAGTCCCTCCGGGCGAGGCCAGATGTATCGTTGCATCAAGGCACATCAGTACTGGTGCCAGATCTGCCTGGTATGTCGCAACGCAAAGAGTGTTCTGATTCGGAATAACCCTGCAATCTGCGTCGGTCCCGCAATCGCATTTGTGACACCAGTCGATGGATTCTCGCCATGTTTCAGATTGGTTAATCCAATAGCACCTGGTATCTAAGCAGATGTTGCCTCCAACCGTTCCCGATTTCCTGATCAGAACGCTGGCAACGGAATTTGCTGCCTTGGCTAGAACTGGATGGGTGGATGTGCCTTCTGCCAATTCATCTATGCTTACCATCGCACCGATGTGCCCCTCGCTCAACTCTCGTAATTCTGGTATCGAAGATAACGAAATTACATGGCTCTTCACATTGATGTGCCATTTGTAGTTGGGCAAGAGATCTGTCCCTCCGGCTATCCAGTCGAACTCTTCCCCAGATTCAGAGAGCTCTTTCGCCATCTCTATGGCTTCATCGAGGCTCTTTGGCGTCAGTACCCTGAATGGTGGCATCTTCATTTCGCATCACCCATGTGACGTCTCTCAGTATGCTTCCAAGCACTACCTGCAAGCCGAGGCGAATCCAGGTATTCTTCGTCGGGGGTCACTCTGACCTCCCACCTAGGATCAACTTCATCAGGAGGGGTGGAGGGATCCAATCCGAATAGGGCTCCATTGTAGTAGTCCGACCTATCTTCGTCCAACCTTCTTTCCCTGTCCCTTAGCTTATGCTCATCCCCCCTCTTTTCGAGAATGCTCTGCAGATCCGAGTGCTCAAGTGACGGGCATCCAAGGTCTGTTGGATCTGAAACCCCTTCAGACTTGCAGCGCTTTTCAATCATTTTGAAAACTCTTTCCGGAGTCATTGGTAGTTCCGAAGTCCTGACCCCCACTGCATCGTAAACAGCATTACAAACTGCGGGGAGAATTGGTAGCAGGGGCCCCTCTCCTGCTTCCTTAGCCCCAAAGGGACCTTCTGGGTCATTTGACTCGACTATTATCGGGACCACTTCGGGCATCTCATGGACACTCGGGATCTTGTAGTCAAGGAGATCGGGATTCATCAGATTCCCGCTTCTGCCATATCGCATCTCTTCTGAGAGGACTTGCCCCATCCCCATATGGCAGGAACCGATTATCTGCCCCTTCACTGCAAGCGGGTTTAGGGCCTTGCCACAATCATGCGCAGCCCACACCTTGTCCACTTTGGTCTGACCCGTCTCCACATCCACAGTCACTTCTGCCACGTATGCCGAGAATGAGTATGCAGGTGCTAGACCCGCGGCTGCTCCCTTGTGCGTCCTGCCCATGGGTGGAGTCCTGTATGCTCCAGATGACACCAGTGCCCCCCGATCCTCTTGTGCCTTGTGCAGTGCCTCTAGGTATGAAACCCCGACTGCAGGATCACCCTTCAGGAAAATTCTACGGTCCCCGATAACCAAACCCTTCCTTTCCGCACCTGTAATCTCCACCGTTGCATCAAGCAATTCGTCCCTGATTTGCATTGCTGCGGAGATAGCGGCATTGGCATTCATGAACGTGACTCTTGAGGAGTAAGATCCTAGGTCAACTGGAGAAGTATCCGAATCTCTGGATCTTACTCGAATCATGTCAAGAGGCAATCCCAATACCTCGGCAACCGATTGGGCGACAACTGTATCTGAACCCTGACCAATGTCCGCAGCACCAGTATGTACCGTCACCCCTCCGTCCATGTCTACTTTCAGATGGACAGTTGCATGTGGGAACTTATTAGGGTCCCAGTGTATGGGCAACCCACTCCCAGATATGAAGAAACCACAACCTATTCCAATCCCCTTGCCCAAAGGTAGCTTTCTGAATTTCTCGTCCCAGCCACTCTCTTCCTTCACTCTCTCCAGGCACTCCCTCATGCCAATACTTGTTACTCTAAATCCAGTAATTGTAGCTGAGTGTGGAGGCAGTAGATTTGCCAGACGGAGAGTTATCGGGTCAACCCCAAGATCCTCGGCTAGGTCATCTAGCCCAACCTCAACTGCACACCTCGAGTTTACCGCCCCATGCCCCCTCATGGCGCCACTGGCCGGTTTATTCGTCCACACTCTGGCTCCAGTGTAGTGGAAAGCACCAATCTCGTATGGTGCTGTGTGAAGGACTCCATTGTAGTAAGTGGTCACATGGCCGAAAGAGGCAAACGCCCCGCCATCAATTAGAGCATCAGTTTCAATCCCACAAATCCTGCCTTCCTTGTCAGCATGGAGATTCATCTCAATCCTAGATGGGTGGCGGCCCCTATTGACCCAGTAGACCTCCTCCCTATCGAAAGTGATTCTAACTGGTCTGCCCGATTTTCTCGCAAGAATGGCTGCACACATCTCATGGGGAAATGGATCCGACTTCCCTCCGAAACCTCCTCCGACAAATGTTCTATGCACATTGATCTGGTGCATTGGTATTTCCAAAACGTCAGCCAGTGCCCTGTGAAGGTAGTGTGGAACTTGTTGTGGAGTGTATAGGGTCAGCCTTCCAGATGGGTCCCAATTAGCAACAACTGCATGCGGCTCCGTGAAACCATGATTCACTCCTGCGAAAAACCAATTTTTCTTGTGACTAGAGACAGAGGTTTGAGACATCCCAGCAATGTCCCCGAACTCTTGGAACACCCTCTTCTGTATGTTCGACTCTCCGATGTGGTAGTTGCCACGATCATGAATCGGCTCCTCACTGTCCTCAAGGCCCTTGCGCATGTCATGAATCGGCTCCAGAATCTCGTATTCCACTTCTATCAGCCTTTCCGCCTCTCTAGCTGTGGGCTCGTCGACTGCAGCCACGCAAGCGACCAGATCACCAGCATGGCGAACTTTCTCGACTGCCATTGCATGCTCATCCTTCGTAACCGGGAGTACCCCGAATCGGTTCTTCGCGTCATCCCCCGTTGCAATTGCAATCACCCCAGGCAACTCAAGCGCTTTGGAGCAATCTATCGATAGGACCCTCGCATAATGGTGCGGGGAGCGAACAATCCTTCCAATGAGCTCCCCTGGGAGACGCACATCGTCCCCGTAATGAGCCTGCCCAGTAACTTTCCAAGAACTGTCCACTAATGCGGTCGGTTTTCCTATAATCTGGCCACTCACTAATTCGTCATGCCTGTGTGGCCCCCAGGGCTGCTTCAAGGAACCGCCCTGTGAACTAGGAATCATCTCCGGATTAGTCGACTCAGAGAATCTATTCTTTCCACCGGATCCAGGTCTAGAAAATGGGAGTTTTCCTGGCTGTTGTCGATATCCGATAATCTCATCATCGCTCTCCGACGATTCCTCTTCACCCTCTTTCTTGGACATACTAGTTCCCACCAAATCCTGGATGCGGATCACTCTTGGGTCTTGTTGAGTCTTCAACACCATCTCCCGAGACAAGGATATCAGATGCCGCTTTGACTGAGTCTACAATCTGCTGGAAACCCGTGCATCGGCAAAGATTCCCTTCTATCGCACCCTTGATCTCCTCTTCATCGGGTTGGGGGTTGTCTGAAAGTAGAGCCGAAATCACAACTAGAAATCCGGGGGTGCAGAATCCGCATTGACTGCCTCCAAATTCCGCGAAGGTCTGCTGAATTGGATGTAGGTGATGCCCATCAGCTAATCCTTCAACCGTGGTAATTCCTGTTCCATCCACTTCGATTGCCAGGGTTAGGCAGGACAACCTAGGCTCTCCATCGATGAGAACTGAACAGCATCCGCAAGTCCCCATGTCACATCCACGCTTGGTCCCGAGACTCCCTATCCTATCTCTAAGAACATCAAGCAGAATCGCATTGCTTTCAATGAAAATTGAGGCCTCTTCTCCGTTCACGACAGCATTCCACTCGACCTCATCGGGATGGGGGAGCATCGGGAGTCGGAACTGCACCACATTATGACCAATCGAGCCCATCCTTTGAGCATTCGGTTACTGCCATTGCCTAGTTGAAATCATTGACGACCTTCTTTACGACCTCTGACTCTGCTCTTTTTAGGTGCTCACCGATGGTGCTCCTAGCTATCCCCAACTCATCTGCTAGTTGTTTCAGAGTGATTTCTGAACCATCTTCGTAGTAACCTCTACGAACGGCTAGCTCTAGAACCTCCCTCTGTTTTTCCGTTAGAAAATCATAGTCCTTCTCAGAGCCGTTCTTTATTGTCTGGACGCTTATGGTATCGGGCGGCATCACAACTCTGACGAATTCCAAGAAACTACGTATTGAGCTCGAAATTCCGAAGATTCTGAACTCCAATCCAGTTTTCGAGTCAATTCCATATGGGGGATAGACATAGATGTTCGATAACTCAACTGCAGATAATGCCAGGGGGTGCGTGCAACGAATGCTGACAAGAACGCCGCTTTCGTCTTCCTCGTGCTTCTCTAAAACCTCAAAACTGTCCAATTCTGAGATTTCCGAAAGATCATGACCCTCATTTATTCTTAATTCGACTAGTTGGGTAACCCCATCAGATTCTGTAGAAAGATGTCCAAGAACCTCTATTCTTTCACAGATTTCCATCAGAGTATCGATCTCGTCAATTCCACTTAGGGAGGAGACCTTCCACCTGAGTAGGACCTTTCTCATGCCTTTGCAAGTCCTTTTTTCTATTTAACTTTCAACCTTAGTTCCAGTATGCTTCTCTTATGTCCTGATTCGACTCCATACAAATCTCGACATCAAATGGCCTCTGGGGCATCGCATTGCTTCCATTCAGGTGCTCAATAATTGGCTTTACATTACTCTCGTTTACAACGCCCCAGCCAACTTGTGTGCATGGGGCTACTGGCGATACCGGAGTTGTTCCTGATAGGGGGTCCCAAGTTGAGAATGAAGGATACCAAGCAGAGAGATTCAGAGCATCTCGTAGATCGTCATTAGTCAATGAGAAATTTGTTCCGTTTACGATTAAACCCATCCTCGAATCCGGATCCGCTCCAGCAGATAGGTCCCCAAATTCGAGTCTCAGACTCTCCAGAACCTCCGAGAGGAGTCCTGCAGTCCTAGGGGTGGCAAAAGAAGTGCCTGACGTCCAATGGTAGCCGTCTATGTCATCGTGATTCGGCAAGAACTGAGTCCAGTCTGCCGCTATGTCCGGGTATGAGCCGCTCATCGTCTCCTTCTGGTCATCGTCCTCCTCTGCGTAGCCGGAAATTCCGATGCTCCACGGAGGGCCTGCAGTGGAGTCTTGGATAGCCGGAGAAGGGGAGTTGTCAGCGGCTCCAGTGTGAATCTTCTTTTCTTGAACCACAGCCACTTTGGTTGCATCCTCAATCCCTGGGACTGGAATTGACAGGATTGGTCCGAAACTAGTGGTAATAATGTCAACCAATGGTTGGTTCGCTGCTGCTAGAACTGCAGCATCGCTGAATCCCTCTACGAAGAAAATTACCGCATCGGGATTTGCGTTGAGTACCGCTCCAGTCACTGCCGTCCCATGTCCGTCACTGGGGTCATCCAAGATTGGTATGTCAGTGTCATCATCGGGAGTTGTCCCGATTATTCTGGTCCCCCTAAACCAAACAATATCTCCAGATTCTATGACGTCCCAGCAACTCTCCCTATCTGCCTCATACCTCTCTTGCCATGTCCCATTGCTGGTGATATTGCACACAATGTTAACCCCTAGTTGATCAAGAAGCCACTGTGGGTAAGACTCGTTCATGGAGAAGTGGTCGTGATACACGTTGATTCCCGTGTCAACTGGCGCAACGACGCTAAACGAACCAAACCCCTCATCGACCCAGAGATCGTCTTCCATACCCTTTTCCTGCCCACCAAGGCAACCCACCAGGGGTGCCGATAGCATCAGCACGGCAATGAGGGCAGAGGCTGTCTTCACAGTGCCCGGCAATTGACCACGAATTTCATACTTAGGTTGGGCTGATTGCCCTCTCCAATGAAAGAACTTCTGCGCATACGGCTATTGCAATCTCTTCCGGCGAGTCTGCGCCTATTTCCAAACCAATGGGGCACCTAACAGATTCTAGGACCCTCTTTTCGATCCCATTTTCAATCCCGGACCTTTCGAATTCCGACCACTTCTTCTTTGAACCAATGGCACCAATCCTGGGCCTCTTAGCATCCCCTAAGGTACTGAGTAGGCCAATCAGTAAGTCCTCATCGACCCCCCAGTCATGGCTCAGAAGGAGTATGTCGGAGAACCTTCGAAGAGACTCCTCATCCTCTTGACCAAGAAATTCGCCTACAGAGCAACATATTACTCCCTCAGCATTGGGGAATCGTTCGGAATTGCTGTAATCCTCCCTGATGTCGAAAACACTGTATGACCAATCCAGATTATCACAAACCTTTGCTATTGCGAAACCAACATGGCCCCCACCTGCAATCAAGATGTGAGGCCTCGGCTCAATCACTTCCATCGACACAGTCACGCGCCCTCCACATAGGCTGTCCAAGGCCGTCACCTCTTTTCCCTTCCCATCTTTGTGCAACAAGAAAACCTCCACAGAACCGCCTTTCTTCCTATTCGAACCATCCTCTGAAGCTAGCATTTCTTCGAGCCTTTGACTCACCCTCATCTCAAGTCCAGCACCCCCCACCGTCCCGACTCTAGTTCCAGATGAACTGATTGCGAGCTTCGCACCTGGCTTTCCAGGAACGCTGCCCTGCGCCTCGATTACTGAAGCAATTGCGACCCTCTCGCCACCTCTCAGCCTCTCCAGCGCCCAAGACAATACGGCAATGCTCACATCTGCCTGACCGGGCACTCTGCCTTTGGAGTTACTATTGCTAGCCCAATGCCACATCCAGCATCATCATAATGGTGAAACCAATCATTACTCCCATTGTTGCTATGTCCCCATTTTTTCCCCTATGGGCCTCAGGTACCAACTCTTCGACCACTACGAAAATCATAGCGCCAGCAGCGAATGCAAGAGCATAGGGCAGAATCGGATCGACGTAGACTATGGTCGCCGCGCCCACTACGGCTGCAATTGGCTCCACCATTGCAGATAATTGGCCCCACCAGAAACTCTCTTTCTTCGTCAAACCCTCTCTTCTTAGTGGGACTGAGACTGCAGCCCCTTCGGGGAAGTTCTGAATCCCTATTCCAATCGACAATGCAATTGCTGCTCCCATGCCATCACCAGTTGAAGCAGCCCCAAAGGCAACCCCTACTGCCAGTCCTTCGGGTACGTTGTGCAGTGTGATGGCGGAAATCAGAAGCTTGCTCCTGTGCCAGCTGGTTTTGACCCCCTCAGTTTCTTCCGGGGGGGCTCCTGGGTGAAGGTGAGGGAGGTAGGCATCTATCACCCTCATGCATACGCCACCCATTATGAATCCGAATGCTGCTGGAAGTACTTTCGAAAGGCCTTCTCCATCTGTTTGATCGATTGCTGGACTTAGGAGACCGAAGCAGCTCGCTGCAATCATCACCCCTGCAGCGAAACCCAGCATTCCATCGAGTGACTTTCTGTTAATTTCGTGAAAGAAAAAAACCAGGCCAGCTCCAGCTGCGGTCATGAACCAGGTGAACATGCCTGCAATCAAAGCCTGCTCAATAGGACTGAAACCGTCGAGAAACTCTTCCGGATTCATGGTTCTGGGCTGAAATTGCACTTTTCAATTTTCTTCAATAATAGAATCTAATTTATTCTCCAAACCTTCAATATCTGAGGGCGTGTCAATGTTGAGGTGCAGGGACTCGTCAATAACCTCGAATCTGGTGGGGTTAACGATTTGCTTCAGAGGCAAATCCTCAGGACTACCCCTTACCCTTTCAACGTCCCCAGGCGATAATAGCAGAGGGTGCCCACCCCTGCCATCTCGCATTGGACAGCAACTCTCTTCCGAGACGATTAGTCGTTCGAGAGTGGAATCTGAGAAACCTGGCCTATCTACTGGCACTACCAGCAATCTGTAGTTGTGGCCCCTTGAGAAATCAATGCTTGATATTCCGACCTTAAGGGAACCCGTCCTTCCCTTCTGAGGCTCTGTATTTTCAATCACATCAGATTTGGTAAGTTTGGCGGAAATCTCTGCAATGTTTGTCTTGTTTGCCACTACGGTGACATCGACTCCCATGTTCGAAACCCTTTCTGACAACCATCCTACTAGGGTGCCGTCTCCAACGCGGATTAGCGCTTTGTCCCTTCCTAGTCTAATGCTAGAACCAGCTGCAAGAATTACGCACTCAATCCGGGGCAACTCCATGGAGTCCGGTTACCCAGCTTCGTAATAGTGCTATACCAATCCGTCTAGAAATCCGCCGAGATAAGTCATGTAGGAAAGATATGTGAGAATCATCAATGAACCAACAGCTTTTGAGAAGTCCTTGCCCCGAAGAAATGCAATAACCACGAAACCAGAAGTTGCGATTACTACCATGATGTCTCTAGTGAATTCGCTATCGACGACAATCCCACCTCCGAAAATGCTGGCAATGCCAATAATTCCCATGATATTCATTACATTGGAGCCGAGAACGTTTCCTACGGCCACTCCTCCTTGGCCCCTCAGACCTGCCACCACCGTTACAGCAAGCTCTGGCAATGATGTCCCTAGAGCAACAATTGTCAGGCCTATCACTGCCTCCGAGACGCCGAACGTCTCTGCAATGTTAGTAGATCCATCCACCAACAGTATTGCTCCAAACCATATCATTGCCCCCCCAATTATGCAAGCTGGTATTGCGACAGACATTTTCCTTGGAAGCCAAGACTCTTCGAACTCATACTCGTCATCTCCAGCTATTGCTTTCGAATATGTGTAGTAATAGTACGCGATTAGACAAGATAGCATAACAACCCCTCCGGACAGTGGAACCTCACCTCCAAAAACGAAAACAGCCATGAAAGCTGTAGCCACTATTACTGCTACCGAATCCCTCCTAACGTCCTCTCCGCCTTCGGACTTCGCACCCAGCAATGCTGCCGTTCCGAGTACAAGCATAACATTGGCAACATTGGAACCGAGTACCCCTCCAATTGCTATGTCAGGGGCATCATTTCCAATAGCCTCTATTGCGACAGCCAACTCAGGCAACGAAGTCCCCACCGCCACTACCGTGAAACCAACAACCAGAGGGGAGACACTAAGATTCTGTGAAATCCTAGTCGCTCCTTGGACCAATGATTCCCCGCCCCCCATTAGTAATGCGAAACCAGAAAGAACGAACAGAACGTCTACTAAGGTCCCATCCATATCTCATTCCCGGAACATTTCACAAATTACTCTTTGCTAAGTCTGCTATGCTATCTCATCAAGTGCATGCCCTCTCAATATGCCTGACAACTACTCCTACGCTGGGGATGGTGTGATCCTCCAGAGTAGGTGAAAATGGGACTGGCGTATCCAAGGCCCCAATTACAATCGGGGGGGACTCCATCCTCCAGAAAGACTCTTCAACAATCCTGCTTGATACTGTATGCCCGAAGCCTCCCGTCCATTGTGACTCTTGCAGAACGATAAGGCGCCCTGTCCTCAATACCGAATTGATACAGGTCTCCGAATCAAACGGAACAAGTGTTCTAAGATCCAATACCTCAACCTCGATTTCCTTTTTGGACGCCTCTCTAGCTGCATCAAGGGCAACATGTACCATCGCCCCCCATGTGACAATCGTGATGTCTTTCCCCCCGCGAACTATTCGAGCAGATCCAATGGAACTATTGCCACTTTCAAGCCTCTTCTCGACCGATTCCGTGTCTACGACTTGGTTGATTGACTTGCCCCAGCCAGTCATCCCGCCCCTTAGTCCGTATAGTCCGATGTGCTCAAGGAAAACCACCGGATCAGGAAGATGATGCGACTCGATCAGTAGATCATAGGCATCTTG
>PVBE012779849.1_pt1 | contig 14056 bp, 10 predicted proteins | sample 1631181 | NCBI WGS metagenome assembly PVBE01 (sample SAMN08397723, study PRJNA350692) | Marine metagenome, whole genome shotgun sequencing project. | isolation source: water | place: Pacific Ocean | collected 2012-04
CAATATGCGGCTAAGGGCTGGAAGGTCATTGCCACCTGCCGGAACCCTGAGTCTGCCGACGATCTCAAGGCGCTTGCTGCCGACTACCCAAACGTTGTGATCGAACAGCTCGATGTGCTTGACCATAACATGATCGATGCGCTGGCCGTGAAGTATGAGGATCAACCCATCGACATCCTCCTCAATAACGCGGGTATCAATGGCGGTGTCAACAATCAAACATTCGGCAACCTGAAGTACGACGTCTACAAGCGCGTGCTCGCGACCAATACCGTCGGCCCGCTCAAAATGTCCGAGGCTTTCGTTAATCATATTGCCGCCAGCACCAAGAAAAAAATTGTCGCAATTTCCAGCCGGTCGGGCTCGATAGCAACCGTAGGAGGCCGCGAATTTTTCTATTTCTATCGGCCGAGTAAGGCGGCGCTCAACATGACCATGAGGCTGCTGTCGAAAGAGATCGCCGACCGCGGCATTATCGTTGGCCTGATCAATCCGGATATGGTGGCAACCGACATGTTGGCGGGCGTCGATCCCGCAACGTCAAGCTTGCCGATTTACACGCCAGAGGAAAGCGTGAGCGGCATGATCCGGGTTATCGACAATCTCAACCCCGAAAACTCGGGCGACTTTCTCAATCACACTGGTGAAGAAATTCCTTGGTAGCGCCAGCCGAAAGCGTGAGCGCCTTGACACAAACGCGATTCCCTCAAACGGAGACCTGATATGACAAAAGAAAACTCAAACATGAACTTGGATCGACGCGAGTCACTTGAGCTCACAGCCGGTCTTGCGGCATTTACAGGTCTATTCGGAACCATATCCGATGTGGAAGCGCAGGAAGACGACGCGGAACTCGTCAAAGAAATTGAAGAGGTCTTAAAAGAAACCGAAAGACTTTGGCGCGGTGGCTCGCGCGGCCGTCTCCGTGCGGTGTGGGACACAGATGATCCGGAGCCTTGGTATATTCCAGAAGAGATCCGCAAGCCGCTCATGTCCTGGCCGGAAATTGACACCTATTGGAGTCCGACGCGGGGTGGCGGGCTCGCGGACTTTCAGTGGGGATTTGGCAACGTGCGTGCCAAACGCCTCGCGCCCGACATTGCGCTCGCGCTCTTCGACCACTATTACAAAATAGAAATTGCGGTGGCTAATCAAGCGGCCTTTGGTGGCTTTGATCGTACGCTCGCGATCTTTCGCAAAAAACCCGAGGGCTGGCGCTACATTCTCTACGCGCAATGTCCGCTTTCGCCGGAAGAATATATTCGGGCCATGCGCGAACAAATCATCGAGCCCGATTTCGATACGTTCCGCGCGAGGCTTTCAAGCCAAGACTCAGACGCAAGCGGAGATTGAGACTGGATCGCTGTACCGGTTTGGATAATGCTTACTTAACCGTTGTTTTTTTTAGCTTGGTCACTCAAGCTCAAGGATTGGAATAGCAAACCTGACTTTGGGAGGATCGCATGTCTAAGCTCACTTTGGATCGACGAACACTCATGCAAAGCACAGGAGCTGCAGCTCTTGCTACTTTCGTGCCACGCACGGCGCGCGCGCAAAACAGCGCAAAAGTTGTAGTCATCGGCGCCGGTCTAGCGGGCCTGGAAACCGCATTGCTCTTGGAAGAACAAGGCGTCGATGTTCAGGTTGTCGAAGGCAGCATGCGGGCGGGCGGGCGTATGAAATCGTTGACGGATGTTCCAGGCATTCCGGAGGTAGGCGCCAACTCCTTTACCAAAGGCTATGCGCGTCTGATGGATGCGGCCGAGCGCTACGGCGCGGAATTGAAGAACAACGGTCAATCCTATTTGAAAGGCGTGGAAATCGTCATTGACGATAAAGTCGTACCGATTTCCGAATGGCCCGATCATCCAAAAAACCCCCTGCCCAAAGAGTACAAGCACGAAACGCCTTGGGCCTACAATCAGCGTTTCATTCTTGAAAACAACAAACTGAAACAGCCGGGCGACTGGCTTGATCCGGAATACGCTCAATATGACATCTCATATGACGACTGGATGTTAAATGAAGGCCAGTCGAGTGAAGTCATCGATTTGGTCTGCAATCAAAAATGGGAGTGGAACAATTCGACCCATGACTCATCGGCCTTAGACGTCATGTTCGCCTATGCCTGGGGCAGTACAATTTTCAATATCGACGCGGTCAATACAGCCTATATCTTCAAGGGGGGCAATCAACGATTGCCCGAAATCATGGCGGGCCTGCTTAAGCGGGAAGTTCATTACGGCAAGGAGGTCATTGCGATTCGCTCCGAAAGCGACGGGGCGCAAGTCCATTGCACCGATGGAACGATTTATAGGGCCGATCGCGTCGTCAGTTCGATGGGTTTCACGATCCTGCGCCGTATCAAAGTCGAGCCCTATTTCAGGGGCGTACAACGCAAAGCGATTTGGTCAATTCCGCGGCAATGGGCGACACAAGTTCACCTTGTTCCCAAAGCGCCATTCTGGAAAGAGGATGGATTCCACCCAGGTATGCATATCTCTGATGCGCCCATCAGTTACGTAATGGCCAATTTCGGCGGTGACGACCCCAACGAACTCACCAGCATGATGGCGCTCATGACCGGCAACAAAGCCGAGCGGGCGGACCAAATGGATGAAGAAAGCGTCAAGGCTATGGTGGTCGATACAATCGAAAAGATCAGACCGGCGGCCAAGGGCAAACTCGAGGCGGCGGCCTATCATTCATGGTTCAAAGAGCCGTTTGCGGCCGGCGACACGACCAATTTTGGGCCCGGGCAGGTGACCCGCTTCGCCGGAAAAATGAATGAACCCCATGAACGGATTCACCTCTGCGGCGACGTGACGGCGATGTCGGCAAACGGCATGGAAGGGACTTTGGAATCGGCTGAACGTGTCGCGGTGGAAATCTTGGATTTGGTTTAGCGTCTACAACAGTTGAAATCTGTTTTACGGCTCGACGTCGTACTCAACAAGCTTAAAGCGCAGATTGCGCTTGCTATGTTGATGCTGCACGACCATGAAATCGGGTCCGGTGATCCACGTGTCGCCACTGCTTCCCACTTTGTAATGCTTGGTCTCAAACGTGCCAGCCGGTACGGTAATGGTTTCAGTTCCCAAGTATTCGATGTCGCGGACAGCCATCAAGCATGAGGGGCCGCGACCGACCACGGCGACGGCACATAAGTTGACGGGTTGCGGCCCACCCTTTTTATGATCGTAATTGGCCATAAACCAGCCATAGGCGGTGATCGGATAGAGCAACAAGTGGAACTCGTCGGGGACATCGAGGTCTTCCGTATAGTGTTCGTCCGGCGTATTGACCACCATCGATAGAGTCGACTCATTGACGATGAAAAACGTCGAGCCGTAAAACTCACCAAAGCGATAGAGATTGATAAAGCCCTCTTCAGGCCGAAAGTTTTCGTCGACCCTCGAGACTGTGCTATTCTGCATACCACCAGTCGTGACGTAGTGATACGCCCTTAAGATTCGACTTCCGTCCGCTTGCAGCGACAGGACCCAGTTGGCATCACCGCAGTCGCTGCCATCGTTGATCACCGAGCAGGCGTATTTACCGCTAACCGTGCGTTCGACCGGCAGGGCATTGACGTCGGCGTCTTCTTCCGCCCAGGCGATACCTATATCAGAAGTGAACAGCACAAAAGTGAGAACACTAAAGGCTGCGATGAGCAGTCCCGTCTCGCAAACGGTCGTTAATTTCCTCATGAATTTCCTCCAACAATTCTGTGAGCAAGCCGCGTCAATTGCACACAGGTGATTATAATCGCAGTCGTTAGTTTTATCGAGCACTTCATGAAATCACCCTCACTCATTTACTGGTCGGCGCTGATCGGTTCAGATAGTTTTCGTTTGTTGCCTTAAGATCAGATACACGGCGACGCCAGTCAAGTGCCCTCTTCGAGCACTCCAACTGTCGGTAAGGAGAGTGTTTTTAGCGGTCGTGTTTACAGCCTTCATGTAGAGTGGGGCGCATGTGATAAAGCAGAACGCAGCCACGTCCAATCGCAATCAAGCCAAACTCGTTGCGCGCGGCGTCACTTACAACTGACAAAGGAGAACGACATGATCCCCCGTTATTATGCACTTGCGTGTCAAACTATTATTCATCCGGTCACGGAGGATATGATGACGCCGCAGGAGGGCCGCGCCATCATCAAGGCGAATTTGGACGCGGCGCTCAATCTCATGCGGAAAGGCTTGGGCAACAATCACGGCGCCGTCATGCTCGTTACCTTTCCCGAGATGTTTCTCACCTTGGCACCAGTTGGCTGGCGCAATCGCCAGTCGTCAGAATGGCTCGACGTGGCTTGTGTTGAAGTACCCGGCCCAGAATTGCGGCCGCTGTTCGACGCGGCCCGGGACGCGAAGGTCTATGTCGGTGCCAACGCCTACGAGCGTGACCCGAAGTGGCCCGGTCGCTATTTCAACTGTTCATTTCTAATCAACCCGAACGGCGAGCTAATTCTCAAATACCGCCGGCTTCACAGCGGTGTTAGCCCCTCACCCCACGACTTCCTTGATGAGTATGTCGAAGAAGTCGGTTGGGACGCCCTGTGGCCTGTCGCCGATACGGAGATCGGACGCATCGCCATGTTTCCGTGCGGCGAGATCACCAAGCCTGAAGTTGCCCGCATGTTTACGCTGAAAGGCGCAGAGTTACTCCTCCACCCGACCAATGACTCGGATGATTTCCCGGGATGGAATGCATGCAAGCAGGCGCGCGCGTTCGAAAACAACTGCTATCTCATTTCTACCAATTGCGGCGGCTGGGTGTCGAAGCGCGGCTATCTGGAAACCACAAATGCCGGCGGGACCATTATGGTCGATTTTATGGGTTCTATTTTTCAAGAGCAGAAACATACGGGCGAAAGCATGAAGGCTCGTGGGCTCATCGATATTGATCAACTAAGAGCCCATCGCCATTCAAACCAGACGCTCAACGTCATCGCGCAGCTCAGAACCGAACTCTACACGGAGTACAAAAAAACCATCACGCCGCCCAACCGCTTTAAAAATTCCATGAAAGACAATTCCGAACTTAGAAAGCTCTATGTCGAGGTGATGGACCGATTGACCGACGAAGGACTCTTTCCGCGACCTATTCTGGATGCGTAGCGGCTGGACATTGGTCGCCTACAGTTTTTCAATCCTATCCCGGCCCACCGATCAGAACATTATTTCAGCAGCTTACGAATCTTACTGATTGCATCTATCTCCCAATCGAGCGGTTCAGCCCGCGGCGGAAAACTCTCGTACCGCTCCGGTACCTTGATCGTCCCGTCAATCATAATCTGCTCACCGTAGGTCTTATAGCCCAAATGGTCGGCCAGACCGGTGGGGTCGCCCCAGCCGCAGACGCCCTTCTCGATCGTGATCGCATCCGATACAGGCCCGGAACGCGTACCCAGTGCCCACATCACATCATTGAAATCGTAAGGATTGATGTCGGGCCCCACAGCGATCAGGTACTTTGTCGGCGGACCGATAGAGAAACCCGGATTACCGTGCAACGCCATCAGCACCTGTTTACCGTAGTAGGGCATCGGCTTGTCCTCGCCGTCGACCTCGAGTTGCACGACCGCTACTTCACGACCACCACCTACCATGACGACGTCCCTGACCAGGAATCCTAGGCTCCGCAGGAAGTTAATCGCGACCGGTTCGCAGTTCATGAACTGGAGTCCCGTATGCGGCCCTTCGTGGCTGCCAACGGCATGCTCGCCCATCACCACGCTGGAACCGGAAGAGGAGAACGTATTGCCGTCCCAGAAAGTATTTTTCTTGTGCGTGATGCTGTTAACGCGGAAGATCGGGCAGAGCTCGCCGCCAAAGAGATAACCGGAGGCGATGTCCTCTGCGTATTGCGACATGCGCTCATCCTCGGGCAGGAATTCTCCCTCTATGACCCACTCAGCATGTGCCGGCACCATCAGGCCCGGGATTGTCTCTGACGGCACCACCGCCATCGGCTCGCCGCGAAAACCGCCCACAAACTCATACTCATCACCGTCTCCTGGCCAGCGGAATTCGCGAATTGCTGCCACGATATGCACGTCGGTTGGGACACCAATCACCAGAGCGGCCGGCATCGACCGCTTCTTTTTCTTGAAATTCTCACGGTAATAGCGCCCAGAGTTTGAACTCATATTCCCCTCATACATCAAGGTGGCGAACATCTCGCGCCTAACTTTTTCCGGTGAGAAGGGTGTTTCGGGGTTAGCGTCTTTCCATTCATACTGGCCCATGCGCAGCTTGCCCAGATCATGGGTGCCTGTCTCCTCATCAAACACGATCACGGTGCCGTTGCAGGTACTCCACAACGCCTGGTTGAATTCGACCCAGCACAGCGGCAGGTGTTTATGAATGTCAAGCTCGTCACTCCGCGTGATGACATCCTTGCAGGGCGCAGCATCTCGACCTACAACAACCGGCGAAATACGACGTTTCTTGATATCCTCTAGCGTGCGGCAAAAGCTGTCTTTATCCGCCATACCCATGCCACGCAGTACGCGCGCACGATTGGGCCATGGATTGACGACCACCGGCACGTCCGGTCGGTTGTTCACCGGGTTTTCGATGATGCCGATGGGCTTGCCCGGCAGAGTGTGTAGGTAACGTACCAGTGCCCTGATTTCCGTCTCCGGCTGCTTGCCCGGAATGCCGTTGCCGATATCCACGATATTTTCGTAATCACCGCATTTGATCGGAGCCTTGATACGCAACACATTGCCGAGTTCTTCTTCTTCGGCGAGCCATTCGGCCAAGGACTGGTAGGGATAGGGCATACGTCTTCCTTCGGATTATTTCGGCGCCAGGGGTAACTTCATCACATGACCGCATCTGGTTGTTCCTGGCGCAGGAACGGCACATACAATGGGTCCATATCCTCCGTTTGCCAGGAGGTGATTGAATCCAGTTCGGTGACTTCGTCAGCGCCTAGCGGAGTTTCGGTGGCCGAGAAATACAGGTCGAGTTGGTCCGCACGCATCGGTCCGCTGAGCACCGAGCTGACCCAAGGTTTGGCGAGCAACCACATTACCGCAAGCCGGCCGATAGGGTAGCCGTGCACTTCGCAGAAAGACTCCAGACGGGCCAGCTTGTCGAAGTTCGCATCATGCAGAACGCGCGCGTTCATCGTCGGCGGGTTGGTCATACGACTGCCCTCCGGCGGTGCCTCACCGCGCCGGTATTTGCCGGTCAGAAAGTCCCCCGCGAGACCGCTCCAGGGTAGCAGCCCGATGCCATAGCGCTGGCAGCACGAGATCAACTCCTCCTCGATGCGCCGGTCCAGCAGATTGTAACGCGCCTGTGTGCTAACCATGGTTTCAGAATTCAGCATACGGGCTTGCCAGATTGCTTCGGCAACTTGCCAGGCCGCATGGTTGGATAATCCCAGGTAGCGCAACTTGCCTGCGCGTACGATGTCATCCAACGTACGCAAAGTCTCCTCCAGCGGCGTCAAGGGATCCGGGATATGTATCTGGTAAATGTCAACGTAGTCAGTCCGGAGCCGTTTGAGACTCTTTTCCAGCGCATCCAAAATATGATGTCTGGAGCAGCCTCGGTCATTTGGGCCCTCGCCAACGCCGCTACCAAATTTGGTGGCCAGGATAACCTGGTGGCGCTTGTCTTTCAGGCAATTACCGAGAAATGTCTCGGAAAGCCCGTTGCCATACCAGTCAGCAGTGTCGACGAAGTTGATGCCGTGGTCCAGGGCGTAGCTGACCATGTGCGAGGATGTCTTCTGATTGACACGCTTGCCGAAGTTACCGGCACCGAGTGTGATCTCCGAAACCATCAATCCGCTATTGCCTAGTCTGCGGTACCGCATGACTCACTCCTGTCCTTACCATTGAATCCATCCGGACGTGATTTAAACTCGAATGTGTCAAAATATCAAAACACAGTAGATAAATTGGCTGTAACTTAAGCGGCAAATCGCCCTTATCTGTGATGAAGCCCGCCAACTTGAGGAAATGGGATGATTTTGCCGATTCCAGACAGACCCCGCCTGTAGTTTGGTGTATTTTTTTTCAAAGCGAGATGAGTGCAATTTGAGTCGTAGTAATCGGTATACAATTTTAGAGCTTGATGTAAATAATTTCGGTTAAAAGCTATTATATGTTCCAAGCAAGCCGATCAACCGTTCAGCTTGCGGGTTCTGCCACGGCGATTTTAGGGCAATTCAGACTTCTTCGATGTTCATGTTTCGAGGCCGGTTCTAAAACACCAACCCTTAGATATGGATAAGGAATGAGTTTAATGCCAATCAATCTAATGCGCGAGCGGCGATCAGCTGTACTATATATCTTTTTGCTGACGGCGAGTTGCCTGCCGGGCCTCCCATGGGTTGAAACGGTATCCGGCAACACGATACCTGGTCCTGGCAATTTGCGTGCGGCCCAGGATCTTAACCCGGACCCCGATATTCTTGAGGTTGAGCTGGTTGCAGAACAGCTCGCCGTAGACCTAGCCAGCAGCGGATTGATCGCCAACGCCTATACAATAAACGGATCAATCCCCGGTCCGCAGTTGCGCGTGAAGGTGGGCGATATGGTAATTGTCCATTTCACTAACCTTTTGCCCGAGCCAATCAGTATTCACTTTCATGGCATAGAAGTCGACAACGCCAATGACGGTACCACGGTGACCCAGAACCCGGTGGAGACGGGGGATACATTTATATATCGGTTCCGAGTCCCGCGACCAGGCATATTCATGTATCACTCACACGTCATGCCCACCAACCCGGAATTCAAGGGGTTTTATGGGCCGTTGGTGGTCGAGGACGATGCTGAAGAAAAGCTAATCGCACAGGGTGTGCTGCCGGACCGGGCCAGCGAGCGAACGCTGGTGCTTGCCGATATGACCGTATGCAAGGCAATGGGTTTAAACGACACAGCCACATTCCCGGCAGATCCCGATCGCGCCTGGATCTTCACCAAGAAAGGCCTCGGGACGTTTCCCGGCAATACCGCGTATCCGACACCAAAGGACCTGTGTGAGAATCCACGGGACGACTTCGGTTTGCCCCTGGGCACGGGTCCTCTGGCTGCGGGTGATATCCCGAACATTCAACCAGACCTAGGTTGCACGACCCGGGAATTGTGTCGCGTCAATGAAGGGCAATTGGTGTTGACCAACGGCCGGGTGGCGGCGGCGCGGGATGGTAGTCCTGAAGAACCGGGCAAGATGACGGAAGACGCGGACTTTATCAACGTCAAGGCCGGGACAAGTCTGCGGCTGCGACTGTTGAACCCGGCAGTGAGCCGGTACTTTCACCTAATCATGACGGATCAGCAGGGGCGGCAGATCACACTGTACCGGGTCGGGGGCGAAGGCGGCCTACTCGACCGGGTTCGTGTGGAAGGCGGTATGCAAGGCGAGTTGGACACTTTGTTTGATCCCGGTGAGATCGTCATGGCCCCTGGCGACCGCACTGACGTCGTAGTCAGCATACCGGAAGCAGACGTCGGCGATATTCTCACGCTCTGGACCCAGGATTACCAGCAATACGGAACCACCGAGTATCCTTATGGTTATGGCGGAGTGCCTACTGTACCCGTGGCGCACATAAGAATAGCAGGCGCCGCCAGCGAGGGCGATGAGCCCTTCCAGATTGCCGAGGGCAGCCCCCTGCGCGTCCACTCCAAGGTTGATGATCCTATCGAGAGCGTCAAGACGCTTCCAATTACGGCTCATCTGCTCGATCCGAGCCAGTTTGAAGAACCCCTACCTGGTACAGCTAACGAAGAGATACTTTTCACTGTCGTCGGTATGCGTGAATCGATCGACGGCATCCGCGGCATGCCGCTGGTTGGCCTTGGGGTACCTGACTACAGTGATATTCCACACATCGCGTCCAGTCGGTATGCCTTCGTGGATGACCTCTTAGAGCTGACACTTTCCAATGGCACCCAGATGCATCACCCTCTCCACCATCACGGTTTCTCGTTTCAACCGGTTCGACTTATCGATGCGGACGACAATATTGTCTATGAATACAACTACAACGAATGGGTTGATAACATCAATATACCGGCCTCGCACCAACTTGTTTACCGGATTCGGCTAGATGACAGACCCTGGATAGATGGGGGTGCACCCGGTGGTGCAGTGGGACGCTGGCTTTTTCACTGCCATGTGCTCAGCCATGCCGAATTCGGCATGATGACAGAACTCGTGGTTCTAGAGCCGTAGCCCGTAGTACGGTTGCTATGTCCCCTTCAAGATCTCCAATTCCATACCTTCGACTGATCTAGATCAGAGAACAGGAGAGGCGAAAAGGCTAGAGTATGGATCTTAGGAACCGGCCGATGGGAAGGGGTCATCATGTTGATTAACAACTGGTACGTCGCCGCCGAGGCCCGCGAAGTCATTGCTGACAAGCCACGTCACGTCCGGATGTTGTCTTGTGATTTCGTCTTGTTTCGCGACACATCCGGGAAGGTGGTTTGTTTGAGTGACGTGTGTGTCCACCGCGGAGCATCGCTGGGACGCAACGGGGAGATATGTGGCGACAATGTAGCTTGTCCCTATCACGGTTGGGAATTCAACGGCACGGGCGTGTGTGTCAACATCCCGGCGCTCGGCAACGCTGCGCACATACCGAAGCGCGTCCGCGTGGACGCCTATCCAACTATGGAAAAATACGGTTGGGTGTGGGTCTTCCTGGGGGACCTTCCCGAAGCGCAGCGCCCGCAAGTGCCGGACCTTTTCCCGGAATACGATGACCCTGAAGGCTGGTATCGGGTTCCTTATAGCTTTGAGGCCAAGGCCAACTGGATGCGGTTCGAAGAAAATTCCTTGGACACCGCCCATACGAATTTCGTGCACCGGGAATTCGGTGCGAAACGCACTCCGAAGCTTGAAAATTTCCCACTGGAGGAGTTCAAATGGGGCGCCCGAGTGAGCCGTAGGAAGCCAGCCCCGAAGCCTGATCAGAAGTCTGGTGAGATCGCCAAAGTGCTTGCCGAGGAGCGAACCGATACCGGCGTTACGCTAGAGTTTAGCTTGGTAGGTCTGTGCCACCGGATCCAACCCACCTTCAACAAGGAGGGCATGAGCCTAATCAACTATACCGCCCGAACCCCCGTAGATCGCAAACTCAGTCGTGCCATCGGTTGGCAAGCCCGTAATTTCCTAAATGAGCGCCAATTTGACGCGGAGCGCATAGCCGCAATTCAGCTGGCGGTCGAGGAAGACCTGTCGGTGGTGGAGGACGTGAGGCCACCCATAACACCGTCCAAGCTGGCCGACGAATTTCTCACCGAGACCGACAGAATGGAGAAGGCCTTCCGTACACGGTGTTGGAAGTGGGCGGCCCAGGGATACGAGATCGACTTGGACGAACTCGAGCGGCGCAGCGAAACCGAGGTGATGGTGATACCGTCACCTGGACGACGGGAGGACCCGAAGAACTGGGTACACAAAACGGTGCCGCTCAAGCTGGCCTCCAAGGAGCCCAAGGCTTCGGCGGTGTGATCGGCAGCAGCCCAGGTCTCCGAGCCTGCTATGAACGGTGAACCGTGATGCGCAATTTCTGCCGTACGTACGTGGCGGAAACCTATCGCACGTCATTCCGCCTGAACGCAGTTACCCGAAGTTAGAGGGTTGGTGCTTTTTCCAGATTGGTTTGTGGCTGGCCGAACACCGAATCGATTGGCTATCCTACAAAAATCGTGCAATAGACTGCAGCGGTTGCTGCCACGTCAACCGGTAGCGGCCTATTTTTTTGGAGCTAGCCAACCGATCCGAGCACCAGAATTATGCCGCCATATTGCACGCTTTGCCCGCATACCGGCATCTGCCTGCCAGCTGATCTTGACACGGATGAACTCAAGCGTTTCGAAGACGTAATCCTAAAGCAGAAATCTCTGGAGCGGGGGCAGTACCTGTTTTGCAGCGGGGATGCTTTCAAAGGCTTGTTTGCGATTCGGTCGGGATGTTTCAAGACTACGGTCATTTATGATGAAGGCAGTGAACATGTCCAGCACTTCCATTTGGCGGGCGAGCTTATTGGGTTTGACGCAGTATACCAGTCCAGACATGCATCCAGCGCAATTGCACTTTCGGATGCATCAGCGTGCTACATTTCTTTTGCAACGATGATGCAGTTAGCTGAACAATTTTTAAAACTGCAATTCCGGCTCTTCCGACTATTTAGTCGCTACGCGCTTCGCACGAGTTCGTTGACCGGAGACTACTCTGCTGAGGAACGCGTAGCTGCCTTCTTGCTGAGCCTATCAGCAAGACTTAGTGCGGCGGGAAGCTCTGCCTCCGAGTTAGATCTCGCAATGTCTCGGGAAGACATCGCAAATCACCTTCGTTTGGCAAGTGAGACCGTAAGCCGCGTGTTGGCAAAATTTAAAATGGAACATCTAATCGACGTAAAAGGTAAGCGCATCACGCTTATCCGGCTGGATGGCCTACGAGAATTGGCTGCGCGAATGGTGCCCTAGAGGTGGTGGGCTCATCGTGAGTCAACGTTGCCCCTTTGTAAGCGCCGAAAGCCGTCGCTAAGGCTCCGGATCAGTCACTTTTCTGATTTGGATCAGTCGAAGGTATGGAATTGGAGGTCTCAAAGGGGAGTACGATATCGATGGATTGTTAGCAGCTTCGAAGTTTTGAGCAGCCTTGTCTCAAAGTTAAAATGAAGCCGTAGTTCTTGGTGGGCGTCAAATCAACTTTATCGCCATTGGTGCTCCTATAGTGCAGCTGACGTGCATCTGTTAACCTTAAAAATCAACACTTACAACAAACAGTAGGGGAGATGGTTGAACTCAGATGGAAACAGGCAAACCCAGCTACATGGCGGAAAGGACGGCTCGGCTTCGCGCGGCGCATCAGATCCTCGACGACAATCCAAAGATCTTTGAGGACCCGCTCGCCATGAACATTCTGGGCGCGGATATCGAAGCCTCAATCAAACAAGATCTTGAGCGATTGCAGACTCCCATTCTGCGCCGTGCACGAACCTTCATAGTCGTAAGAGCTCGTTACGCCGAGGACGAATTGAAAGCTGCTATTGAACGCGGAATTAAGCAGATCCTCATCCTCGGCGCCGGACTCGATACGCTAGCCTACCGTGACATCGAATCGCTAAATACGCTGCGCATCTTTGAAGTCGATCACCCGAACACGCAACTCTGGAAGTTGGATAAGTTGCGCACGGCCGATATATCGGTACCGGATAACCTTCGTCACACAAGCGTTGACTTCGAACGAAACTCCCTGACGGATATGCTAACCGCTGGCGGGTTCAACTTCAATTTACCTACGTTTGTTTCGTGGCTTGGTGTCACCTATTACTTGGAGCGTGATGCTATTTTTAAAATGTTCGAATTCGTTGCACGCCTACCCCGTTTCAGCCAAATCGTCTTCGACTTTTTACTCGAAGAAACCGAACTTGACGACGAAGCTCGACAATCCGTTGATAGTGCGAGGCGCCGTGCGGAACCGGAGAGCGAACCATTGCAATCACGATTCACCTCTGATGCGTTGCGTACTAAACTTAGCAAGATTGGATACAACAATGTTGTATGGCTGAGCCCGGATCAGGCGCGAGACCGCTATCTCAAAGACCGTAGAGACGGCCTGTCTCTTGATTCGTCGCTCCAGCTGATGTCGGCAACTGTCTGATCAATCCGGCCTGCCCCCTTAACATCTCTGGTCACCATCAGTGAACGCAAGTGGTGGATTGTCGTCTTTAAAGTGCTTTCCTATGCTATTGCCCTGCAGCGGCTATCGTCTAAACGAACGGCGATGATGGTATCGGGCTAGCACAAGTTTACCCACCATTACTCAAGCACGAGGCAGCCACCGGAGCGTACTCGGTAGCAACCTCAACTCAACACTCCTAGTGCCGCAACGCCAGCCTGTTATTCCGCCGCTTTGGCCGCCAGCTTTTTCGCCTTGCGCGTGTCCCTGTTTTTCAGAAGTGGAACTTCTTCCAGGACCCAGTTGCCGGACGTGCGCCGAGACGGGCACGGAATAGCAAAACCCGTATCATCACCGTTGCGGCGTTTAAACTCGGCCCAATCAATGCGCCA